>Ga0315901_10000770_pt1 | contig 46489 bp, 52 predicted proteins | sample LakEriMetagenome_10_FD_203761 | JGI IMG/M metagenome (GOLD analysis project Ga0315901, IMG submission 203761) | Freshwater fungal communities from buoy surface, Lake Erie, Ohio, United States - Buoy 2 MA116 | ecosystem: Environmental > Aquatic > Freshwater > Lake | place: USA: Lake Erie, Ohio...
GTCCGATCCCCGCATCGCCTTCCCCCGCCAAACCGCCCGGAAAGTGAATCATTTTCCAAGTCAGCCGTCCAGCGTGGGGTTCTTCAGCAGCGTGCTAAGGGACCGTATCTGCGGGGCAGTGCCGCCACGACAGTGGCGGTCCGTCAAGGACCGGGATACATGCAAGAGAACCCTTGAGCGTCTTCGGATTAACCCTTCGGTGTGGCCGTTCTCCCGCGCGCTGAAGGCGCCGGACCGTGTCCGCCGACCCTGGCTGATCTGCTTGCCCATCATTGGACAGATATCCGGATGATTGAGGCTGATGCCTGCCTCCCCTGATCGGGTTCGGTTGTGTTCAGGCAGATCACGGCGCGCGGTTGCCCGCCATGGGCACCGTGGTGCTGCCGACGTTTGCTTACCCCGTCGGCGGACAGAAGGAAGATCCGCGTCCGTCAATCTTGCTTTTGCGGCAAGGAAAGGGCAAGGATGCTTGCCGCTGGCCGTTCACGATCCATCGGACGTAACAGCGAGCTGAATTCCTGTGCGCATCGACCTGCATCGCACAGAAAGCACCTCATGGGCATGACTTTCGCATTCCCTTGTTGCGATTAGTCCACTAAATCCCCCGGGCGGCAGCCCAACAGCGGACAATCCCATGCAGGCCCCGGCCCCGTCCCGTCACGCGGTGACCTTTGTTCTGATCACCGTGCTCTTGGACATGGTGGGCTTCGGCCTGATCATGCCGGTCTTGCCCGGCCTGATCGAAGAGGTGCAGGGCGTGGGCCTGGCGGATGCCGCCTTCATCGGCGGCTGGATGCTTTTTGCCTTTTCCATCATGCAATTCGCCTTCAGCCCGCTGATGGGCAACCTGAGCGACCGTTTCGGGCGCCGGCCTCTGCTGCTGCTGTCGATTTTCGGGCTGTTCGTCGATTACCTGTTTTCCGCCTTTGCCCCGTCGGTCTTCTGGCTGTTCGTCGGGCGGGTCGTGGCGGGGCTTTGCGGGTCATCCTATGTCATCGCCAATGCCTATATCGCCGATGTGACGCCGCCCGAGGGGCGGGCCAAGGCCTATGGGCTGATGGGGGCGGCCTTTGGCGTGGGGTTCGTTCTTGGCCCGGCGATCGGCGGGCTGCTGGGCGAATTCGGCACGCGGGTGCCGTTCTTCGTCGCCGCCGGATTGGCCGCCTGCAACCTTGTCTATGGCTGGTTCGTGCTGCCGGAAACGCTTGCCCCCGAAAAGCGTCGCGCCTTTGAGTGGCGGCGCGCCAATCCCTTCGGCACGCTGGCCGTGTTCCGGCGCTATAGCGGTGTGCTGCCGCTGTGCGGGGTCCTGTTCATCTACTTCTTCGCCAGCTCGGTCTATCCGGCGATCTGGCCCTTCTGGGGCATGGCGAAATTCGGCTGGAGCGTGGCCATGGTGGGGGTGTCGCTGGCGGCCTTCGGCCTGATCACCGCGTTCTTTCAGGGCGTGCTGACCGGCCCGCTGGTGGCGCGCTTTGGCGAGCATCGCGTGGCGCTGTTCGGGCTGATCATCGCGGCGGTCTCGGCGGCGGGCTACGGGCTGGTGGGCACACTGGCCGGGGTGCTGATCCTGCTGGTGATCCACGGGCCGGAAGGCTTTGTGCATCCGATGCTGACCGCCATCCTGTCCAGGGCCGTGCCGGAAGATGCCCAAGGCGAATTGCAGGGCGGGCTGTCATCGGTCATGAACATTGCCATGCTGCTGGGGACTGTGGTGTTTTCGCAGATCTTCGGGCATTTTATGCAGCCGGATGCAATCATCCAGTCGCCTGATGTTGCGATGTATGTGGCGGCGGCGGTGCTGGTGCTGGCCTTGGGGCTGTTCGTGGCGACAGCGCGGGCGCATCCGCAGGGCCAGAGCCGGGGAGCGGATTGATGGACGTCTTCACAGGCAGCTTCACCCAGCAGGAGCCGATTTCCGACGCGGGCATTGCGGCGGCGCTGGCGGTTTTGCGCCACGGGCGGCTGCACCGCTACAACACCGCGCCGGGCGAAATTGCCGAGACGGCCTTGCTGGAAGAAGACTTCGCGCAGCTGGTGGGGGCGAAATACTGTCTGGCCGTGGCCTCGGGCGGCTATGCCATGGCAACGGCGCTGCGCGCGCTGGGTGTCGGTCATGACGATGCCGTCCTGTCAAACGGCTTTACCCTGGCCCCGGTGCCTGGTGCCATTGCTGCTGTGGGCGCGCGGCCGGTGTTTGTCGAGGTGACGGAAGACCTGACCATCGACCTGGATGATCTGGCGGCGAAGATCGCCGCCTCGGGCGCGCGGGTGCTGCTGCTGAGCCATATGCGCGGGCATATCTGCGACATGGACCGGCTGATGGCGATCTGCGATGCCGCCGCCGTGACGGTGATCGAGGATTGCGCCCATACCATGGGGGCGCGGTTCCGCGGCGTGCCGTCGGGGCGGCACGGGCGCATCGGGTGCTATTCGACGCAGACCTACAAGCACGCCAATTCCGGCGAGGGTGGCTTTCTGGTGTCGGATGACCCGCAAGCGATGGCGCGGGCGATTCTGCTGTCGGGCAGCTACATGCTTTATGCCCGGCACCGGGCCGCCCCGCCGCCCGAAGCCTTTGAGTCGCTGCGCTTCGAGGTTCCGAACATCTCGGGCCGGATGGACAATCTGCGGGCCGCGATCCTGCGCCCGCAGCTGGCAACGCTGGACGACCGGGTGGGGCGGTGGGCAACCCTGTACCGCCGGCTTGAGTCAGAGCTTGCCGGAACCCCCGGTCTGACGCTGATCCCCCGGCAGGCGGACGAGCATTTCGTGGGATCATCGTTCCAGTTCCTGCTGCGCGACTGGCTACCGCTGCGAACCCGCAGCGTGATTGCGCGCTGTGCCGCGCGGGGGGTGGAGCTGAAGTGGTTCGGCGCGGCCGATCCGGTGGCCTTCACCTCGCGCTATGATCATTGGCGCTATGCCAGGCCGGTGCCGCTGCCCCGCACCGACCGGGTGCTCGCCGGGCTGATCGACCTGCGCCTGCCGCTGACCTTCACGCCGCACGACGCGGCGCTGATCGGGCGGATCGTGAAGGCCGAGGTGAGTGCGGTCTTCCAGGGGGCCGAAGAGGGGCCCGCAGCACTGTCTCTTGGCGACTGACCGGCACGATCTGCCCTTCCGCCCGCACCCTGTTGCGCTAAACTGCCGCGCAAGATGCGCAACCGGCGGCGAAGGGACGTGGCGGGCGGATGAACAGCACATGGCTTGAAGGCGGCAAGGAAAGCCTGCTGCACGCACATCTTCCGGCGCTGGTCGAGGGGCTGACCTGGGTCGAGGCGGGGATTGACCTGTTCGCCATCACGGTGATGCTGATCGGCGTGCTGCGGTTTGTGGCGGGTTTCCTGCGGGCCGAGAGGGCCGGGGACAAACGCCTTGCGGCGATTGATGAAAGCCGGATCGAACTGGGCCGCTATATTCTGGCGGGGCTGGAACTGTTCATCGTTTCGGACATCATCGAAACGGCGCTGAGCCTGCAGCTGCTGGACCTGGTGTTCCTTGGCCTTCTGGTGGCGATCCGCTCGGCGATCAGCTATTTCCTGGAGCGCGAGGTCACCAATATCCGCACCACCCGCAGCGGGGCGGAGGACCGCGCCTGACGGTCTTTGCCGCAGGGCAATGCCGCAGCGCCGCACCGGCTGCGACACAGGGCCGCGAAACGCCGCTTTCCCGTGCAGGGTCATGACGATCCTTGCTGTTTCGGGCCTTTGCCGGGCGGCCTTCGGTTGACCCCGGCCGGGGGGCAGAGTAAAGGGATCGCAAGCCGGAAAAGCGCCGCCGGATGCGCCGCCGCCCGTCTTTTGCCAGCCGATGGAGCCCCTCGTGGACGCATCTCTTCGAGACTACCTGCCGATCCTGATCCTGCTGGCGGTTGCGGTCGGGCTGGGGCTGGTGCTGATCCTGGCGGCCGCCGTGCTGGCGGTGCGCAACCCGGACCCGGAAAAGGTCTCGGCCTATGAATGCGGCTTCAACGCCTTTGATGACGCGCGGATGAAGTTCGACGTGCGGTTCTACCTGGTGTCGATCCTGTTCATCATCTTTGACCTTGAGGTGGCCTTTCTGTTCCCCTGGGCGGTGGCGTTCCAGGATGTGTCGATGCTGGGTTTCTGGTCGATGATGGTGTTCCTGGGCATCCTGACGGTCGGATTTGCCTATGAATGGAAGAAGGGGGCGCTTGAATGGGAGTGATGTCTGGCGCGGTTCCGCCCCCCGTGGCGGCAGAGGCGGCAACGCAGGCACTTAACGCAGAGTTGCAGGACAAGGGGTTTCTGCTGACCTCGTCCGAAGACATCATCAACTGGGCGCGCACCGGATCGCTGCACTGGATGACCTTCGGCCTGGCCTGCTGCGCGGTCGAGATGATGCATACCTCGATGCCGCGCTATGATGTCGAACGCTACGGCGTGGCCCCGCGCGCCAGCCCGCGCCAATCCGACGTGATGATCGTGGCCGGAACGCTGACCAACAAGATGGCCCCGGCCCTGCGCAAGGTCTACGACCAGATGCCCGAGCCGCGCTATGTGATCAGCATGGGGTCATGCGCCAATGGCGGGGGCTATTACCATTACAGCTATTCCGTGGTGCGCGGATGCGACCGGATCGTGCCGGTAGACATTTACGTTCCCGGTTGTCCGCCCACGGCCGAGGCGCTGCTCTATGGCATTCTGCAGTTGCAGCGCAAGATCCGCCGCACCGGCACCATCACCCGCTAGGAGGGCTGCAATGGCCGAGGCCGACCTGTCGATCGCCAGCGACCGCCGCGCCCGGTCACGTGAGGCGCTGGCCGAGCTTGCCGCGCATATCGGGGTCCGCCGCCCCGGTGCCGTGGCGCGCAGCGAGATTGCCCATGGCGAGTTGACCCTGCATGTGCCGCTGACGGGTCTTGTGCAGCTTGTCGAGTTCCTGAAGACCGATCAGGGCTGCCGCTTTTCCTCGCTGGTCGATATCACGGCCATCGACCATCCTGACCGCGCCGCGCGCTTCGATCTGGTCTATCATCTGCTGTCGATGTACCAGAACCACCGCATCCGGCTGAAGGTGGCGGTGCAGGACAGCGACATGGTGCCTTCGGTCACCGGCGTTCACCCATCGGCCAACTGGTTTGAACGCGAGGTTTTCGACATGTTCGGAATCCTCTTCTCGGGCCACCCGGACCTGCGGCGCATCCTGACCGATTACGGGTTTCGCGGCCACCCGCTGCGCAAGGATTTCCCGACCACGGGCTACACCGAAGTGCGCTATGACGAGGCGCGCAAGCGCGTGGTCTACGAGCCGGTGAAGCTGGTGCAGGAATACCGGCAGTTCGATTTCATGAGCCCGTGGGAGGGTGCGCCGCATATCCTTCCCGGCGACGACAAGGCGAAGTGAGAGCATGATGGACGGAAGCTTTGACGACGCGCTGACGGGCGAGCAGAAAATCCGCAACTTCAACCTGAACTTCGGCCCGCAACATCCTGCGGCGCATGGAGTTCTTCGCCTTGTGCTGGAGCTGGACGGCGAGATCGTGGAACGCTGCGACCCCCATATCGGGCTGCTGCACCGTGGCACCGAAAAGCTGATGGAAAGCCGCACCTATCTGCAGAACCTGCCCTATTTCGACCGGCTGGATTATGTGGCACCGATGAACCAGGAACATGCCTGGTGCCTGGCCATCGAAAAGCTGACGGGTGTGGTGGTGCCGCGCCGGGCCAGCCTGATCCGGGTGCTGTTCTGCGAAATCGGGCGGGTGCTGAACCACCTGCTGAACGTGACCACCCAGGCGATGGATGTGGGCGCGCTGACGCCGCCGCTGTGGGGGTTCGAGGAACGCGAAAAGCTGATGGTGTTCTATGAACGCGCATCCGGCGCGCGGCTTCATGCCGCCTATTTCCGCCCCGGCGGCGTGCATCAGGACCTGACGCCGAAGCTGCTGGAGGATATCGATCAGTGGGCGGTGGAATTTCCGCGCGTGCTGGATGACATCGACGGGCTGCTGACGGAAAACCGCATCTTCAAGCAGCGCAATGCCGATATCGGCGTGGTGACGGAAGAGGATATTCTGAACTGGGGCTTTTCCGGCGTCATGGTGCGCGGATCGGGCCTTGCCTGGGACCTGCGCCGCAGCCAGCCCTATGAATGCTATGACGAATTCAACTTCAGGATTCCGGTGGGCAAGAATGGCGACTGCTATGACCGCTACCTGTGCCGGATGCAGGAAATGCGCGAGTCGACCTCGATCATCCGGCAGGCGGTGGCCAGGCTGCGGGTGGAAAAGGGCGATGTGCTGGCCCGTGGCAAGATCACGCCGCCCCCGCGCGGCGAGATGAAGACCTCGATGGAGGCGCTGATCCATCACTTCAAGCTTTATACCGAAGGCTTCCACGTGCCGGCGGGCGAGGTTTATGCGGCGGTCGAGGCCCCGAAGGGCGAATTCGGCGTCTATCTGGTGGCCGACGGCACCAACCGCCCCTACCGCTGCAAGATCCGCGCGCCGGGGTTCCTGCATCTGCAGGCGATGGATTACATCTGCAAGGGGCACCAGCTGGCCGATGTAAGTGCGATCATCGGCACGATGGATGTGGTGTTCGGGGAGATTGATAGGTAGTTCAGATGGTAAGTTGGGAAGAACTCTTTGGTGGTGTTGAGCAGGTTCTAACGCTAACTGCGTTGGCAGGGGTGACATATTCCGCGTTTGAGTTCGTAAAGGGCATTAAGCAACGTCGCGAAGCGGCCAGAAAGTCCGAGGTTGAATCGTGGCTCAAGATGAGAGTCCAAGAGATTATCGCGACATCCCAAGACTATCTGAACGTAATTGAGATACTGGCGAAACTTCGGTCTACATCCTTCGATTCGGAGGTTGACGTTAAGAAGAATGAACTCACAGAGTCTTCCGTTCGCCTGCTTCTAATTCAGATGGTTTCCGAGGGCGTGGTCGGCCAAGTATGGCCAGATAGTTATGGCATAATTCAAATACCGCGCGATGTTTCTTTGCCGCTTGCCGCAATCCACATTCGAGTCAATTTTGCGGTTCGACAGTCTTGGGCGCTGATCCACGAACACCCAGGTAGATATACTAGCGACGAACTTTATGAACGTGTCGGTATAGGGCTCGAACTGTCTAAGCCAGACTTTCTCTTGGCTATTTCGGACTTGGATACGCGTGGAATTGCGAGATTAGGAGCTGGCCTGAAGTGGACGCCGCTCGCTGATCTCACAGAGGAAAAATAGATGCTCCGCCGAATGTGCCCCTACCAGCCCGCATCGTTCGCGTTCACCCCGGCCAATGTGGCTTTGGCGTACGGACAGGACTGCTTGCTGAGACGCGACGACGACGAGCATAACACCGAAACGCCTGGGTTCTTGCAGTGAAATGCCTATCATCGCACGCCTTCGATACTGTGTCATCGCGATGTATTTCGATGATCACAATCCGCCCCATTTCCACATCCTCGGATCCGATGGCGAGGAAGCGCTGGTTCGATTGGGAGACCTTGCGGTGTTAAAGGGTGAAGTTGAACGCCGGGCGCTGAGAGAGGCGCTGGACTGGGCTGCGAAGAACGAGGGATTTCTCAGGGAGACGTGGAATGACTTCCAGGACCGCTGACATCTATGACCCGCTGACTGCGGCAACACAGATCCGTATCCAGCGGATCGACGTCGTCTCCACACCAGTCCTGCGTGTGGTCTTCGACGACGGGGCGGTCAGAGAGATTGATTTTTCGTCTGTAATTGCGCGGTCGAGGTGGTTTCATACTCTTGCCGTTCCAACTACCTTCGATTCCGTCGAAGTGGTGAACAAAGGAAGGGCGCTGCAATGGATCACAGGTGCTGATTTCTGCGCCGATGCCCTGCGCATCATGGCCGACGAACAGCTTGCAGCCAAGGGAACGACCGCCTGATGCTCCGCCGCCTTCACCATGACCAGCCTGCGTCCTTTGCCTTCACCCCGGCCAACCTCGCCTGGGCGCAGGGGCAGATCACCAAATACCCGGCGGGCCGTCAGGCCAGTGCCATCATTCCGCTGCTGTGGCGCGCGCAGGAGCAGGAGGGCTGGCTGACCCGCCCCGCCATCGAACATATCGCCGACATGCTGGGCATGGCCCATATCCGGGCGCTGGAGGTGGCGACCTTTTATTTCATGTTCCAGCTTTCCCCGGTGGGGTCGGTGGCGCATGTGCAGGTCTGCGGCACCACATCCTGCATGATCTGCGGCGCGGAAGAGCTGATTGCCGTCTGCCGCGAAAAGATCGCACCCAAGGCGCACCAGCTTTCCCCCGATGGCCGCTTCAGCTGGGAAGAGGTGGAATGCATGGGGGCCTGCGCCAATGCGCCGATGGCCCAGATCGGCAAGGATTATTACGAGGACCTGACGGCAGACAGGCTGCGCGGGCTGATCGAGCGCTTTGCCGCCGGAGAGGTACCGGTGCCGGGGCCGCAGAACGGCCGCTATGCCAGTGAACCGGTCACCGGGCTGACCAGCCTGAAGGAATTCGATTCGGGCCGCAGGCCGTACAATGCCTCGGCCCAGGCGGCGGTTGATCTGAAAGACACCGTCCGGCGGATCGACGGCACCGAAGTGCCGCTGCGCACGCCGTGGCTGGGCAAGGCCGCAGCCCCTGCCAAGACCAAAGCCCCCCGCAAGACGAAGGCGGCGGCAAAGACGACGAAGGACTGAACCGGAACCGGCCAGGGCAGGCCAAAGGGAAGGAAACGACCGATGATTGCAGAAAGCAAACAGACGCCCCTGCTTGCAGGCTGGGCGATTGCCGCAGCCGCCGGCCTTGTGGCTGCGGCGGTATCCTATGTTGTCGGGGGCCTGAGCCCCCTGCAGTGCTGCTTTATCGGCGCGCTGATCTTCGCGGTTGTCGGGCTGATCCTTGGCCTGCCGGGGCGCGTTCAAGTCGCAGCCGGCGCACCGGTGGACACCGGCATGCGCCCCGTGGATTTGCCGCCGCTGCCTGCCGGCGCAGCGCATCATGCGCCCGCGGCCGCAGCGGCGTCCGGCGCGGCCCTTGCGCCGCGTCGTCCCGCCGGGTTGACCGGCGCGCGCAGCGGGGATGCCGATGACCTCAAGCGCATCAAGGGGGTCGGGCCGAAGCTTGAACAGCTTTGCCACAGCCTGGGCTTTTATCACTTCGATCAGATCGCCGCCTGGACGGCGGATGAGATTGCCTGGGTGGACGACAACCTTGAAGGCTTCAAGGGACGGGTGACGCGCGATGACTGGGTTGCGCAGGCGCGCATTCTGGCGGCGGGCGGCACCACGGAGTTTTCCGACCGGGTCGACAAAGGTGATGTGTACTGATGGCCGGACCGCAGGACCGTCACCTGGCCGGGCAGGCGCGGCGTGTCGCGATCATCATCGCGGCAACCATGGTGCTGTGGATGGGGGCGCAGCTTTTGGGCGGCGCATTGGGCTGGCCCCCCCGGTTCGTGTTTCTGTTCGATCTTGCCGCTTTGGCCGCCTTTGTCTGGGCGCTGGTCGTGACCACCCGCATCTGGCGCTCACGCCGGAGCAATTGAGGACCAAACGATGCTGAAGGATCAGGACCGCATCTTCACCAACCTTTACGGCATGCATGACCGCAGCCTGGCGGGGGCGAAGACGCGCGGGCACTGGAACGGAACCGCCACGATCCTGGCGCAGGGGCGGGACCGGATCATTGATCAGGTCAAGGCCAGCGGGTTGCGCGGGCGCGGCGGGGCGGGCTTTCCGACCGGCCTGAAATGGTCGTTCATGCCGAAGGTATCGGATGGCCGCCCGGCCTATCTGGTGGTCAATGCCGACGAATCCGAACCCGGCACCTGCAAGGACCGCGAGATCATGCGCCATGATCCGCACACCCTGATCGAGGGTTGCCTGATTGCCGGTTTCGCGATGGGGGCCAATGCCGGCTACATCTATATCCGGGGCGAGTATATCCGCGAGCGTGAGGCGCTGCAGGTGGCGCTGGACGAATGCTATGACGCGGGCCTGCTGGGCCGGAATGCCGCAGGCTCGGGCTGGGATTTCAACCTGTACCTGCACCACGGCGCCGGGGCCTATATCTGCGGCGAGGAAACCGCGCTGCTGGAAAGCCTGGAAGGCAAAAAGGGCATGCCGCGCATGAAGCCGCCCTTCCCGGCGGGGTCGGGCCTGTATGGCTCTCCCACCACGGTGAACAATGTGGAATCGATTGCGGTGGTGCCGACCATCCTGCGGCGCGGGGCAGACTGGTTCGCCAGCTTCGGGCGGCCGAACAATACGGGCACCAAGATTTTCGGCATTTCCGGCCATGTCAACGCGCCCTGCGTGGTGGAAGAGGCGATGTCGATCCCGCTGCGCGAACTGCTGGACCGGCACTGCGGCGGCGTGCGCGGCGGCTGGAAGAACATCAAGGCGGTGATCCCGGGCGGCTCATCGGTGCCGCTGCTGACGCAGGCACAATGCGATGATGCGCTGATGGATTTCGACTGGCTGCGCGAACAGCGATCCGGCCTCGGCACGGCGGCGGTGATCGTGATGGATCAGTCCACCGATGTGATCAAGGCGATCTGGCGGCTGTCGAAGTTCTACAAGCATGAGTCCTGCGGCCAGTGTACCCCCTGCCGCGAGGGCACGGGCTGGATGATGCGGGTGATGGACCGTCTGGTGCGCGGCGAGGCCGAGGTGGAAGAGATCGACATGCTGATCTCGGTCACCAAACAGGTGGAAGGGCACACGATCTGTGCGCTGGGCGATGCGGCGGCCTGGCCGATTCAGGGGCTGGTCCGGGCGTTCCGGGAGGAGATCGAGGATCGGATCAAGGCGAAGAAGTCCGGCCGCATGGGCGCGATGGCGGCGGAGTGATGATGGCGCGGGCGGCGGTGATCTGCATAGGCGCAATGCTGGCCCTGTCCGCCTGTGGCAAGGGGCCCGAGGCGGCGTTGCAGCCGATGGACCCAGGCCGCGAGAAGGTGATGGTGGAAGGCGTGGAGTTCCAGACCTTCATGCGCGACGGCCCGCCGGGCGAGCGGTTGACGCCGATGGGGGCGGTGCCGACGGCTGGTCTGGGTGTGATCGTGCGCCGGGCCGACGGGGCGGAACTGGCCAACAGCGAAGGTCGCATCGCCAAGGCAGCCGCCGAAAAAGGCTGCAATGCGGCAGGCGGCACCTTCAACCGGGCGGTGCTGGGCCGCTATGAAGGGGCGGGGACCTGGGTTTTTGACGGGGTTTGCACATGACAGGGTTGCATCTGGCAGAGTTGAACATCGGGCGTCTGCTGGCCCCCACCGACGATCCGCGCGTGGCCGAATTCATGGGCGCGCTGGACCGGGTGAATGGCCTGGGCAAGCGGATGCCGGGCTTCGTGTGGATGATGGAAGGGTCGGGTGAACCGGGAACGGGCAATACCGAGGCAAAGATCGGCGGCGATCCGCAGTTCGTCTCGAACCTGTCGGTGTGGGAAAGCGTGGAGACGCTGGAGAATTTCGTCTGGAATACCGTGCACCGCGCCTTTTACGAACGCCGGGCGGAATGGTTCGAGGTGTTGGGGAAGATGCATTTCGTGATGTGGCGGGTGCCCGCCGGGCACCGCCCGACGCTGGACGAAGGCCTGGCGCGGCTGGACCACCTGCAGGCGCATGGGGACAGCGACCATGCCTTTGGCTGGTCCTGGCTGAAAGAGGCGAAGCTGTTCCGACAATACCAGTGCAACCCCTTGGCGGCGGAGTAGGACGCATGTGCTATGGCAACCTGGACCCCAAACTGGCACTGCGAGAGACCGAGGCGCGTCTGAAAGGCGTGTCGTTTCAGGGCGAAACTACGGATACTCCTGCATCCGCACCGGCCTTTGGTCTGGTGACTTGGGTGCGTGCCGCGATGGCGCGGCTGAAGCGCAAGGATCAAGCCCATGTCTGATCTCAAGGCGATTTCCATTGACGGCATCGTAGTGCAGGTGGACCCGGCGATGACCATCATCCAGGCGGCCGAGGTGGCCGGGGTGGAAATTCCGCGTTTCTGCTATCACGAACGGCTGTCCATCGCCGGCAACTGCCGGATGTGCCTGGTGGAAGTGGTCGGCGGCCCGCCAAAGCCCGCCGCATCCTGCGCCATGCAGGTGCGTGACCTGCGGCCCGGCAAGAACGGCGAACCGCCCGAGGTCAAGACCAACTCACCGATGGTGAAGAAGGCCCGCGAAGGCGTGATGGAATTCCTGCTGATCAACCATCCGCTGGATTGCCCGATCTGCGATCAGGGCGGCGAATGTGATCTGCAGGATCAGGCCATGGCGTACGGCGTGGATTTCAGCCGCTACCGCGAGCCAAAGCGGGCCAGCGACGATCTGGATCTGGGGCCGCTGGTGGCCACAAAGATGACGCGCTGCATTTCCTGCACGCGCTGCGTGCGCTTTACCACCGAAGTGGCCGGGATCACCCAGATGGGTCAGACCGGGCGGGGCGAGGATGCCGAGATCACCTCGTACCTCAATCAGACGCTCGAATCCAACTTGCAGGGCAATATCATCGATCTGTGCCCGGTGGGGGCGCTGACGTCAAAGCCCTATGCGTTTACCGCCCGGCCGTGGGAGTTGTCCAAGACCGAAACGATCGATGTGATGGATGCGCTGGGGTCGAACATCCGCGTCGATACCAAGGGCCGCGAAGTCATGCGCATCCTGCCGCGCAACCATGATGGCGTGAACGAGGAATGGATTTCCGACAAGACGCGCTTTGTCTGGGACGGGCTGCGGCGGCAGCGGCTGGACCGGCCTTACCTGCGGGTTGCGGGCAAGCTGAAGCCGGTGACCTGGCCCGAGGCGCTGGCGGCAGCCGCAAAGGCAATGCGGGGCAAGCGGGTGGCCGGGCTGATCGGCGATCTGGCCCCCGTGGAAGCGGCCTTCGCGCTGAAACAGCTTGTCGAAGGTTTGGGCGGCACGGTCGAGGCGCGGGTGGATGGGGCAAAGCTGCCCGCAGGCAACCGGTCGGCCTATGTCGGCACGGCGCGGATCGAAGATATCGATGCGGCCAGGTCGATTGTCCTGATCGGCACCAATCCGCGTCTGGAATCGCCGGTGCTGAACGCGCGCATCCGCAGGGCCTGGACCCTGGGGGCGCAGGTGACGCTGGTGGGGCCGGCGGTAGACCTGACCTATGAGGTCACCCATGCCGGGGCAGGGCGCGCGGCGCTGATGCGGCTGGTGGAAAAGGCAAAGCCGCTGGACAAGCCGGGGATCGTGATGGTCGGGCAGGGTGCCTTGACCGGGGCCGATGGCGAGGCGGTGCTGTCGCAGGCGATGGCGCTGGCCCAGGCGCAGGGCGCGGGGCTGCTGATCCTGCACACGGCGGCGGCGCGCGTGGGCGCGCTGGATGTGGGCTGCACCACCGAGGGCGGCCTGCGCGCCGCAACGGACGGGGCCGGGGTGATCTACAACCTGGGCGCGGACGAGGTTGACATCGCGCCGGGCCATTTCGTGATCTATCAGGGCAGCCATGGCGACCGGGGCGCGCACCGCGCCGACCTGATCCTGCCGGGGGCGGCCTATACGGAAGAAAACGGGTTGTTCGTGAACACCGAAGGCCGGCCGCAACTGGCCTTGCGCGCCGGATTTGCGCCGGGCGAGGCCAAGGAAAACTGGGCGATCCTGCGGGCGCTGTCGGCAGAACTTGGGGTGACCCAGCCCTGGGACAGCCTGGCGCAGCTGCGCCGGGCGCTGGTGGCCGCCGTGCCGCATCTGGGCCGGATCGACGAGGTGCCAGAAAATGACTGGCAGCCGCTGGCGCTGCGCGAACCGGCCCTGGCCGATTTCCGAATGGCGGTGACGGATTTCTACCTGACCAACCCGATTGCGCGGGCCTCTGTGCTGATGGCCGAACTTTCGGCGGGCGTTCTGGCACGGGCGCAGGCCCCGCTGGCGGCGGAGTAGGCCCGTGGCGCTGATTTCGCTGCAAACTGTCGCGGATGGGTGGTGTTTCGCCCGCAGATGCGCTTTACAGCGGCGCGGCGGCGTTCGCCCTGCTTCGGCCCGTTCCGGGTGCCCCGCGCGGCGGTCTGCGGCCGCGGCGGGTATGGGACAAAGACGCTGTGACGACGCTTTGGGAAATGGGGCGCCATGAGTGAGTTCTTGCAAACCGGGCCGGGCATTGCCCTGCTGATTGCGGGGCAAAGCCTGCTGGTCGTGGGCTTTGTGATGATCTCGTTGCTGTTTCTGGTTTACGGCGACCGCAAGATCTGGGCTGCGGTCCAGATGCGGCGCGGGCCGAATGTGGTGGGGGCTTTCGGCCTGCTGCAATCGGTGGCAGATGCCCTGAAATATGTCGTCAAGGAAATTGTGGTGCCTGCCGGGGCCGACCGCCCGGTGTTCTTTCTGGCCCCGATGCTCAGCTTCGTGCTGGCAGTGCTGGCCTGGGCGGTGATCCCGTTCAACGAAACCTGGGTCCTGTCGGACATCAACGTGGCGATCCTGTTCGTCTTCGCCGTGTCCTCGCTGGAAGTCTACGGCGTGATCATGGGGGGCTGGGCCTCCAACTCCAAATACCCGTTCCTTGGCTCGCTGCGGTCTGCCGCACAGATGATTTCCTATGAGGTGTCGCTGGGGCTGATCATCATCGGGATCATCATCTCGACCGGATCAATGAACTTCGGGGCGATTGTGGCGGCGCAGGACGGCAATCTGGGCCTGCTCAACTGGTACTGGCTGCCGCACCTGCCGATGGTGGTGCTGTTCTTCATCTCGGCGCTCGCAGAAACCAACCGCCCGCCCTTCGATCTGCCAGAGGCGGAATCGGAACTGGTGGCGGGGTTCATGGTGGAATATTCCTCGACCCCCTATCTTCTGTTCATGGCGGGGGAATACATCGCCATCTTCCTGATGTGCGCGCTGATCAGCCTGCTGTTTTTCGGCGGCTGGCTGTCGCCCATCCCCGGCCTGCCGGACGGCGCGCTGTGGATGGTGCTGAAAATGGCGTTCTTCTTTTTCCTGTTCGCCATGGTGAAGGCCATCGTGCCGCGCTACCGCTATGACCAGTTGATGCGGATCGGCTGGAAGGTGTTCCTGCCCCTGTCGCTGGGCTGGGTGGTGCTGGTGGCGTTCCTTGCCAAGTTCGAGGTGCTGGGCGGCTTCTGGGCGCGCTGGGCGGTGGGGGGGTGAAGGTGAACCTTCTTGCTAGTTCAATAAAAAGCGCAACTTACGACGAGTTGCTTTCTCTTGCTTCGTTTGTGGCAGGTGCGCAAATCGTTAAGCTGTTGGACAACCCGGACATGAAAGAAACTGTAAGATATTCGGTTCTTTCGGAGCAAGAATTGCTTGAGCGGATACACAATTGGGCGACTTGGGAACTTGAGACCGAGGTGAAGAGAAAATGACCCAAATGGACTGGACCCGCGCGGGCAAGTATTTCCTGCTGTTCGACTTCCTCAAGGGCTTTGGCCTGGGGATGAAGTATTTCTTCGCCCCCAAGGTCACGCTGAACTATCCGCATGAGAAAGGGCCGCTGTCGCCCCGCTTTCGCGGCGAACATGCGCTGCGCCGCTATCCCAATGGCGAGGAACGCTGCATCGCCTGCAAACTGTGCGAGGCGATCTGCCCCGCCCAGGCCATCACCATCGACGCCGAACCGCGCGCCGATGGCAGCCGCCGCACCACGCGCTATGACATCGACATGACGAAATGCATCTATTGCGGCTTCTGTCAGGAAGCCTGCCCGGTGGATGCGATTGTCGAGGGGCCGAATTTCGAATTCTCGACCGAGACGCGCGAAGAGCTGTTCTACACCAAGGAAAAGCTTCTGGACAACGGCGCGCGCTGGGAAACCGAGATCGCCCGCAACCTGGAACTGGATGCGCCCTACAGATGACCGACGAATTCACCAGGATGTTCAAGACAATGGTGGAGCAGGGCCAAGACATGGTCCGCACCTTCAACCCCGGCCTCGAGACGTTCCAGGTCAAGGGGCTGGAGGCGATGTTTCCGACCATGTCCAGGGACATGATGGAGCTGTGGTTCGGCAAGACCTTCAACCGCGAGGGGCTGGATGCCAAGACGCGGCTTCTGGTCACAATCGCCGCGCTGACGGTGCTGGGCGCGCAGGCGGAACCCCAGTTGCGCCTGACCATCCGCCACGCGCTGGAAGCGGGGGCAACCCAGCGCGAGATTGCCGAGGTCATCTGGCAGATGAGCCTGTTCGGCGGTCTTCCCGCCATGTCCAGGGCTCTGGAGACTGCGCAGGGCGTCTTTGCCGAGACCGGGGAGACAAGCGAATGACCGTTGCCGATTATGCCTTTTACGGCTTTGCCGTCGTGCTGGTCACCTCCGGCTTGCTGATGACGGTGGCGCGCAATCCGGTGCATTCGGTGCTGTGGCTGATCCTGGCCTTCCTGAATGCCGCCGGGCTGTTCGTGCTGCTGGGGGCGGAATTCGTGGCGATGCTGCTGGTCATCGTCTATGTCGGCGCGGTGGCAGTGCTGTTCCTGTTTGTCGTCATGATGCTGGACATCGACTTTGCCGAGTTGAAGGGCGAAATGGCCCGTTACATGCCGCTGGCCGGGCTGATCGGGGTGATCCTGCTGATGCAGTTTTCGCTGGCCTTCGGCGCCTGGGTTCAGGCAGACGGCGCGCCTGGCCTGCGTCAGGCGGTGACGCCCGACATGGCGCAGGTGGAAAACACCCGCGCCCTGGGCCTGCTGATCTATGACAAGTACATCCTGTTGTTCCAGACGGCGGGCCTGATCTTGCTGGTCGCCATGATCGGGGCCATCGTGCTGACCCTGCGCCACCGCAAGGACATCAAGCGCCAGAACGTGCTGGCCCAGATGTACCGCGACCCGGCCAAGGCGATGGAGTTGGTGGATGTGAAGCCGGGGCAGGGGCTGTAAGCGCGGTGCGTGCAAGCACGCACCCTACGGATGAAGGGTAGGGTGCGTGCTTGCACGCACCATGCGGATTGCCGGTGATCCGCAACCAAGAAGACAACGGGCGAATGCCTGCGAGGGACGAAGATGGCGACGGTGGGACTTGAACATTACCTGACAGTGGCGGGTGCGCTGTTCGTCATCGGGATTTTCGGCATCTTCCTGAACCGGAAGAATGTCATCGTGATCCTGATGTCGATCGAGCTGATGCTGCTGGCGGTCAACATCAACTTCGTCGCCTTCTCGTCCTTCCTGGGCGATCTGGCGGGGCAGGTCTTTACCATGTTCGTGCTGACGGTCGCCGCCGCCGAGGCTGCCATCGGCCTTGCCATTCTGGTCTGCTTTTTCCGCAACCGGGGCACCATCGATGTTGAAGACGTCAACGTGATGAAGGGGTAGGACGATGATCCGGACCATGCTTTGGATTGCCGTTTGTTTAACCGCACTGGTATGGAGCGAGCCGACACAGGCGTGTTCCATGGACCCTAAGCCCGAGTTCTGGCGTGACAAGCCGATCAAGATTTTTTCGGACGGCTCGTTTGATGAGGCGGGTGACGACTTCTACGGCACATTATCCGGAAAAGAGCCCGTAGATATTGGAGAGGGCAAGATCGGACAGCGCATAATTGTTGGCGACTTCTGCTCGTACGGTGAGCGCCTCCTCGTTGTAGACTGCATTTCCCTTCAAGCGATTGTCATCTACGGGCGTGATGATCCCGACGATCCAGGAATTGGCGGGGGAATGCCGCCCGATAAACTCGCCATGCTTTACCCACCGCACGGAAAGATCCGCCTCACCAAATCGGTGACTATCGAGGAGTTGGCGGCGATCTCAAATGCCGAAGGCTATAAGTACGACGCCGACCCGCCGAAGACCTTTGCATCGGTAAAGAAAAAGAACCGGTACAACCCGTTCAACGGCTGCAAGATATTCTATCCCGACAGCCCCGGAGCCAAGGCGAAATGACCGGTTCAAAACCAGACGTGATGAAGGGCTGAGGCATGACCACGATCATCCTTTTCGCGCCGCTGATCGGCGCGCTGATCTGCGGCTTCGGCTGGCGTCTGATCGGCGAGACGGCGGGGCAGGTCATCGCCACGGGCCTTGTGTTTCTGGCGGCAATCCTGAGCTGGATCATCTTTCTGACCTTTGACGGGGAAACCCGGCAGGTCGTGCTGATGCGCTGGATCGATTCCGGCAGCCTCGGCGCCGAATGGGCGATCCGGCTGGACCGGCTGACGGCGATCATGCTGGTGGTGGTCAACTCTGTCTCGGCGCTGGTTCACCTCTACAGCTTCGGCTACATGGCGCATGACGACAACTGGAAGCATGGCGAGCACTACAGGGCGCGCTTCTTTGCTTATCTCTCATTCTTCACCTTCGCCATGCTGATGCTGGTGACGGCGGACAACCTGGTGCAGATGTTCTTTGGCTGGGAAGGGGTGGGCGTCGCCTCCTACCTTCTGATCGGATTCTATTACCGCAGGCCCAGCGCCAATGCCGCCGCGATGAAGGCTTTCATCGTGAACCGGGTGGGCGATTTCGGCTTTGCACTTGGTATATTCGCGCTGTTCTTTCTGGTGGATTCGGTGCGCTTTGATGATGTGTTTGCCGCCGGTCCGGTGCTGGCCGAAACCAATATCCGCTTTCTGTGGGCTGACTGGAACGCGGCCAACCTGATTGGCGTGCTGCTGTTCATCGGGGCAATGGGCAAATCGGCGCAATTGTTCCTGCACACCTGGCTGCCCGACGCGATGGAAGGCCCGACCCCGGTTTCGGCGCTGATCCATGCCGCCACCATGGTGACGGCGGGCGTCTTTCTGGTCTGCCGCATGTCGCCGGTCTTTGAATATGCGCCCGATGCCAAGACGATGATCGCCGTCATCGGGGCAACCACGGCTTTCTTTGCGGCCACGGTCGGGCTGGTGCAGAACGACATCAAGCGCGTGATCGCCTATTCGACCTGTTCGCAGCTGGGCTACATGTTCGTGGCCGCCGGGGTGGGGGTTTATCCGGTGGCGATGTTCCACCTGTTTACCCATGCCTTCTTCAAGGCGATGCTGTTCCTGGGCGCAGGCTCGGTCATCCATGCGATGCACCATGAGCAGGACATGCGGAATTACGGGGGCCTGCGGAAGAAAATTCCGCTGACCTTCTGGGCGATGATGATTGGCACGCTGGCCATTACCGGGGTGGGCATTCCGCTGACCCATATCGGCTTTGCCGGCTTCCTGTCGAAGGATGCCGTGATCGAAAGCGCCTTCGTGGGCAGTTCCTATGCCTTCTGGATGCTGGTGATCGCGGCCTTCATGACATCCTTCTATTCCTGGCGGCTGATGTTCATGACGTTCTTCGGCAAGCCGCGCGGCGACCATCATGCCTATGACCATGCGCATGAAAGCCCCAAGGTGATGCTGATCCCGCTTGGCGTTCTGGCGCTTGGCGCAATGTTCTCGGGCATGCTATGGTACAATGTGTTCTTCGGTGACGAGGTCAAGGTGCGCAGCTGGTTCGGCATGCCTGCGGGCATCGAGCATGCCGAGGCCGGGCATGGGGCCGAAGACGAGGCTGCTGCCGAAGGTCATGCTGCCACGACTGCGACCGAGGGTGAGGCTGCTGGCGAAGACAATGCGGCGGCGACAGCAACCGAAGCCGAAGCTGTTGCCGACGATCACGCGGCCACCACCGCAACCGAAGGCGAAGCTGCCTCCGGCGATCACACGGCCACGACCGCAACCGAAGGCGAGGCTGCCCCCGCCACAGGACAGGCCGTTCTGACCCCGGTTCAGGGCGCGGTCTTTTTCGGCCCGGACAACCAGATGATCCACAAGGCGCATGGCGTGCCCGACTGGGTCAAGGTCAGCCCCTTTGCCGCGATGATCCTGGGGCTGGCGCTGGCGTTCCAGTTCTACATCCGCCGCCCCGATCTGCCGGGCAGGCTGGCTGCAAACCAGCGCCCGCTGTACCTTTTCCTGCTGAACAAATGGTACTTCGACGAGGTCTATGAGTTCCTTTTCGTGCGCTCGGCAAAATGGCTGGGCGGGTTCCTGTGGAAGCGGGGCGATGGCGCGGTGATCGACGGGACGATCAATGGCGTGGCCCTGGGCATCGTGCCCTTCTTCACCCGTCTCGCCGGACGAGCGCAGACCGGCTACGTCTTTACCTATGCCTTCGCCATGGTTCTTGGAATTGTGGTCCTTGTCACCTGGATGACGCTGTCGGGCGGCGCAGAGTAGGGGGCGAAAGGCACCATGGAAAACCTTCTGTCGATCATCACCTTCCTTCCGCTTGTGGCGGCAGCGATCCTTGCGCTGTTCCTGCGCGGCGATGACGGGGCCGCGCGGCGCAATGCCAAGTGGCTGGCGCTGCTGGCCACCTCGGCCACCTTCCTGATCTCGCTGTTCCTGCTGACGGGGTTCGATCCTGCTGACACCGGCTTTCAGTTTGTCGAAGAGTATGACTGGATCCTGGGCCTGAAATACAAGATGGGCGTGGACGGCATTTCGGTGCTGTTCGTGCTGCTGACCACCTTCCTGATGCCCGTGACCATCGCTGCCTGCTGGGACGTCGAGGTGCGCGTCAAGGACTACATGATCGCCTTTCTGGTGCTGGAAACGCTGATGCTGGGCGTATTCTGCGCGCTGGATCTGGTGCTGTTCTACCTGTTCTTCGAGGCGGGCCTGATCCCGATGTTCCTGATCATCGGCATCTGGGGCGGCAAGGACCGCATCTATGCCGCGTTCAAGTTCTTTCTGTACACCTTCCTGGGATCGGTGCTGATGCTGGTGGCGATGATCGCCATGTATCTTGATGCCGGCACCACCGACATCACGCAGCTTCTCCAGCACAGCTTCGCCTCCGAGACGCTGAACGTCGCCGGGTTCCAGATACTGGGCGGGTTGCAGACGCTGCTGTTTGTCGCCTTCTTCGCCAGCTTTGCGGTGAAGATGCCGATGTGGCCGGTACACACCTGGCTGCCCGATGCCCATGTGCAGGCACCGACCGCCGGATCGGTGGTGCTGGCCGCGATCCTGCTGAAGATGGGGGGCTACGGCTTTCTGCGCTTCAGCCTGCCGATGTTCCCGGTCGCCTCTGACATGCTGGCACCGCTGGTGTTCTGGCTGAGTGCGATTGCCATCGTCTACACCAGCCTGGTGGCACTGGCGCAGAACGACATGAAAAAGCTGATCGCCTATTCGTCGGTGGCGCATATGGGCTATGTGACCATGGGCATCTTTGCGGCGAACCAGCAGGGGGTCGAGGGTGCGATTTTCCAGATGCTGTCGCATGGCTTCATCTCTGGCGCGCTGTTTCTGTGCGTCGGCGTCATCTATGACCGGCTGCACACGCGCGAGATCGATGCCTATGGCGGTCTGGTCAACCGGATGCCCGCCTATGCGCTGGTGTTCATGTTCTTCACCATGGCCAATGTCGGCCTGCCCGGCACGTCGGGCTTCATCGGCGAATTCCTGACGCTGGCGGGCATCTTCCAGGTCAACACCTGGGTTGCCGCCGTAGCGACCTCGGGCGTGATCCTGTCGGCGGCCTATGCGCTGTGGCTGTACCGCCGCGTCGTCTTTGGCGATCTGATCAAGGAAAGCCTGCGCTCGATCACCGACATGACCGCCCGCGAGAAGGCCATTCTCGCGCCGCTGATTGCGATGACCCTTCTGCTTGGCATCTATCCAAGCCTTGTCACCGATATCACCGGCCCGTCAGTGGCCAGCCTTGTCTCCGGCTATCAGGCTGCGCTGCCCGCCACGGCGGCGACGCAGATTGCCTTGCAGTAAGGGACGCGCCATGACTTCCGATTTCCAGATCGTCCTGCCCGAGGTGATCATCGCCGTCTGTGCGATGGCGGCCCTGATGTTTGGCGTCTACACCGGCAAGGACAAGACGGCATCCCTGCTGGTGTGGATGACATCCGGCCTGTTCGTTCTGATGGCGGTATGGATCGGGGCGGGGGGCGACGGCGCGCGGTCCGCCTTTGGCGGCATGTTCATTGACGACCCCTTCGCGCGCTTTGCCAAGGTCACGATCCTGCTGTCGGCGGCGGCCGTTCTGGCGATGGGCCGCGATTACATGCAGCGGCGCGATCTGCTGCGCTTTGAATATCCCGTGCTGGTGGCGCTGGCGACCGTGGGCATGATGTTGATGGTCTCTGCCGGCGATCTCATGACGCTGTACATGGGGCTGGAACTGCAATCGCTGGCGCTCTATGTCATCGCCGCGCTGCGCCGTGACAGCGTGAAATCCACCGAAGCGGGCCTGAAGTACTTCATGCTGGGGGCGCTGTCTTCGGGGATGCTGCTGTACGGGGCGTCGCTGGTCTACGGCTTTGCCGGAACCACGCTGTTCTCGGGCATCCTGTCAACGCTGTCGGGCGAGGTTCCCCTTGGCCTGCTGTTCGGGCTTGTCTTCGTGCTGTCGGGGCTGGCGTTCAAGATTTCTGCCGCGCCTTTCCACATGTGGACCCCGGATGTCTACGAAGGTGCCCCCACGCCCGTCACCGCCTTTCTGGCGACCGCGCCGAAGGTGGCGGCGATGGCCCTGTTCGGGCGCGTTGTGCATGACGCCTTCGGCGCGATCCCGGGCGACTGGGGGCAGGTCGTGGCGGCCCTTGCGGTTGCCTCGATGTTCCTCGGTGCCGTGGCCGCGATCGGGCAGCGCGACATCAAGCGTCTGATGGCCTATTCCTCGATCTCGCACATGGGCTTTGCGCTGATGGGCCTGGCTTCGGGCACGGCCGGGGGCGTGCAGGCGATGCTGATCTACATGGCAATCTATGTCACCATGAACATCGGCACCTTCGCCTTCATCCTGTCGATGGAAAAGGACGGTCGTCCCGTCACCTCGATCGACAGTCTGAACATGTATTCCCGGCGCGAGCCGCTGCGGGCGCTGGCGCTGCTGGTGCTGATGTTCAGCCTGGCCGGTGTGCCGCCGACCGTCGGGTTTTTCGGAAAGCTTTATGTGCTGAAAGCCGCCGTCGAGGGCGGCATGGCCTGGCTTGCGGTTCTGGGCGTTGTCGCATCGGTGATCGGCGCGTTCTATTATCTGCGCATCGTCTTTTACATGTATTTCGGCAAGGACGGTGACAGGCTCGACGGGCCGATGCCCGCCGTGCAATGGGTTCTGCTTGTCGGGTCCGCTGCCGTGATGCTGATCGGGATTGTCAATCTTTTCGGCATCGAGGCGACCGCAGTGGTTGCGGCCCAGACGCTTGTCCGCTGACCGCTGGCCCGATGGCGTCCGGCGCATGGTGCTTGGCAGTGTCGACAGCACCAATGCCGAAGCCGCCCGGCGGGCGGCCGGGGGCACGTCGCCCCTTTGGATCATGGCCGAAGAACAGACCGGGGGCCGGGGCCGCCGGGGCAGGCCCTGGTCCAGCCCGCGCGGCAATTTCCATGCGACCCTGCTGTTGCATCCCGCCGGGCCGCCCGGCGTGGTGGCGTTGCGGTCCTTTGTGGCGGCGCTGGCGCTGCGCGATGCCTGCGTGGCGCTGACCGGCCTGCCGCAGGCCTTTACCCTGAAATGGCCGAATGACGTGCTGCTGAATGGCGGAAAGCTTGCGGGCATTCTGCTGGAAGGGGCCGGGCAGGGCAGCGGCCTGTCGCATCTGGCCATCGGCTTTGGTGTGAACCTGATCGCGGCCCCGGACCCCGGAATGGTGGAACCCGGCGCGCTGCGCCCCGTCAGCCTGCTGGCGGAAACCGGGCTCCGCGTTGCGCCGGAGCAGTTTCTGGCGGCTTTGGCCCCGGCCTATGCGCGGCGGGAAAGCACCTTCTGCGCGCAGGGATTTGCCCCGCTGCGTCAGGACTGGCTGGCCCATGCCGCCCGTCTTGGCCAGCCGGTCGTGGCCCGCACCGGCGTTGCGACACGGGACGGGATTTTCGAGACGATTGATGCCACCGGCGCGCTGGTGCTGCGCACGCCGACCGCCAGGCTTGCCATTCCGGCAGCCGAAGTTTTTTTCTGAACCGGAATCCGAACCGAAGGGGCGCTGTTCCATGCTTCTTGCCATCGATTGCGGCAATACCAACACGGTGTTTTCGATCTGGGACGGAACCCGGTTTCTGGCCACCTGGCGGATCGCGACCGATCACAGGCGTACGGCGGATGAATATTTTGTCTGGCTGTCGTCGCTGATGATGCTGACGAAAACCGAAGCCACCGTGTCGCAGGCTGTCATCTCTTCCACCGTGCCGCGGGTGGTCTTCAACCTGCGCGTCCTGTGCAGCCGCTATTTCGACTGCCGCCCGCTGGTGGTGGGCAAGCCCGAGTGCCGCCTGCCGGTGCCGCCGCGCGTTGACCGGGGCACCACGGTGGGCCCGGACCGGCTGGTGAACAGCGTGGCGGGGTTTGACCGGCACGGCGGAAACCTGATCATCGTGGATTTCGGCACCGCCACGACCTTTGACGTTGTGGATACGGATGGCGCGTATATCGGGGGGGTGATCGCACCGGGCGTCAACCTGTCACTGGAGGCACTGGCCATGGCTGCCGCCGCATTGCCGCATATCGACGTTGCCCGCCCGGCCAGGGCGATCGGCACGAATACGGTGGCCTGCATGCAGTCGGGCGTGTATTGGGGCTACATCGGCCTGGTTGAGGGCATCGTGCGACAGATCAGGCTGGAGCGGGACAGCCCGATGAAGGTCATCGCGACGGGCGGCCTGGCCACCCTGTTCGCCCAGGGTTTTGATCTATTTGATGCGGTCGAGGACGATCTGACCATGCATGGTCTTGTCCTGATCAGCCGCCACAACAGGGAACTGGAAACGGAATGACTGTGAACCGCCTGATCTATCTTCCCCTTGGCGGCGCGGGGGAGATCGGGATGAACTGCTATGTCTACGGCTATGGGCCGGAAGACAGGGAACGGCTGATCGTGGTTGATCTGGGCGTGACCTTTCCGGATATGGAGTCGACCCCAGGGGTTGATCTGATCATGGCCGATATCAGCTGGCTGGAGGAACGCCGCGACCGGATCGATGCAATCTTCATCACCCATGCCCACGAAGATCATATCGGCGCACTTGGCCTGTTGTGGCCGCGCCTGAAGGTGCCGGTCTATGCGCGCCGCTTCACCGCCCTGCTTGGCAAGCTGAAGCTTGAGGAAAACGGCCATCCGGGCAATACGGTCACCGTGGTGCGCCCGCGTCCCGAGACGGTTGAGGCAGGCCCGTTCCGCGTTCAGTTCGTGCCTGTCGCCCATTCGATTCCGGAAAGTGCCGCGCTGATCATCGATACGCCCGCGGCGCGGATCCTGCATTCGGGCGACTTCAAGCTGGATGAAACGCCGCTGGTCGGCGAAGGCTGGAACCCCGATCTTTTCCGGGAAATTGCCGCCGAGCGCCCGGTGAAGGCGCTGATGTGTGATTCCACCAACGTCTTTTCGCTGCATCCCGGCCGGTCGGAAAGCACGCTGCGCGAGCCGATCCGCGCGCTGATCGCAGGGGCATCGGGCATGGTCGTGGCCACCACCTTTGCCTCGAACGTGGCGCGGCTGCGCACGCTTGCCGAAGCGGCGCAGGCGGCGGGCCGGTCGATCTGCCTGCTGGGCCGGGCCATGAAGAAGATGGTCGCGGCCGCGCAGGAAGCGGGTGTGCTGACCGATTTCCCCAAGACGCTGTCCGTCGAAGAGGCGCTGGAGGTGCCGCGCAACAGCCTGATGCTGATCGTCACCGGCAGCCAGGGCGAACGGCGTGCAGCCTCGGCGCAGCTGTCCCGCGGCAAGTACCTGGGGGTACAGATGAAGGAAGGGGATATGTTCCTGTTCTCGTCCAAGACCATTCCCGGCAACGAACGCGATGTGCTGCGCATCATGAACGCGCTGTCCGAAATGGGCGTGGATGTGGTTGACGACACGAACGGCCTTTACCATGTGTCGGGCCACGCCAACCGGCCCGATCTGGAAACGGTGCATGAAATTCTGAAGCCCTCCTTCCTGATTCCGATGCATGGCGAGCACCGGCATCTGCGCGCCCATGCCAGGCTGGCAGAGGCGCGCGGCATCAAGGCAGAGATTGCGACCAACGGCATGATGATCGACCTTGGCGGCAATGCGCCCGAAGTGGCCGAATATATCGAGACGGGGCGGCTTTACCTGGACGGATCGGTCATGGTCCCGGCGCTGGCGGGCGTGGTGCGCGACCGGATCCGCATGGCGCTGAACGGCCATGTCATGGTCACGCTGCTGCTGGATGAAAACGACGAGCCGCTGGGCGAGGCCTGGGCCGAGCTGATGGGCCTGCCCGAGGCCGGCAAGACCGGGGCCGCGCTGTCGGACACCATCGAGACCGAGCTGAACGACTTCCTGTCGCGTATCGAAGACAGGGTGCGGCGCGATGACGACAAGCTGGACGAAGCAATCCGCCGGATCGTGCGCCAGGTCAGCATGGAAGAGATCGGCAAAAAGCCGGAAGTGACCGTGGTCGTCAGTCGGCTTCAGGCCGAATAGGGGCGGCAGTGACGGCGGGACGACGGTTTCCGGTTTGTTGCTGACTGGGAAAGGGCTGGTCCCCGATGCGTGCGGCCCGGCGGCCGTCCGCCCTGCGGACCTGACAGCTTTGCGCGGCACTTGACACAGGTTACAGGACGGCAGGTCCCCCGCAGGTCTGCCGGCACCGCAAGACACAGGCGACGAGCCTGGGGAAGATCATGCTTGTGCTTGTCGTCTTGTCGGGGAAGGCGGCGCTGTCACGCTGTTGCCCGCTGCTCGGCGCATGGTCGCCACCCGCCGGGCGGCCGAAGGCCGAAATGCCGGAACAGGACGGCAATCCGCACCAATCCGGTTCTGCGGCCTTCTGCGGCGGGCAGGCTACCGGGGCAAAATTGCACTGGCACCGGGCCATTGCGCAGATCATAGTCGCCGCAGGGGAGATGACCGATGCCGCGCGCCGACCATGACAGCATTCCCGAAACCGCCCTTGCCTGGCACCGGGCCGGGCGCGGCGCGGCCCTGGCCACGGTGGTGGAAACCTGGGGTTCTGCCCCGCGCCCGGTGGGCAGCCAGCTTGTGATTGCCGGCGACGGGGACATGATGGGGTCGGTCTCGGGCGGCTGTGTTGAAGGTGCGGTCGTGGCCGAGGCGATCGATGCCCTGGCAGACGGGTGCCCGCGTCTGCTGACCTATGGCGTCAGCGATGAGGCCGCCTTTGCCGTGGGACTGGCCTGCGGCGGGACCATCCGCGTCATGGTGGTGCCGGTGGGGGCGCATCTGAGCGAAGCGATGCTGGCGGACCTCGCGGCGGCGCGCGCCACCCGCCTGCCTGCCGCCCTGCTGACGGATACCGCGACCTGGGCACACCGGCTTTCCGATGGCACCGGGGACCCTGCGGTGCAGGCCCGGTTCCGCTCTGACCGGTCCGGGATGGAAGAGGGCGGCCTTTTCATCGCCGTCCACAACCCGCCCTTGCGGATGATCGTCGTCGGGGCCGTCCACATTGCCCAGCCGCTGCTGCAGATGGCGCGCGCCTGCGGCTATGATCCGGTGCTGATCGATCCGCGCGATGCCTTCGGGTCTGCCGCGCGCTTTCCGGGCGAAACCATTATCGCCGACTGGCCGGACGAGGCGATGGCGGCCCTTGCCCCCGATGCGCGCACAGCCGTCGTGACGCTCACGCATGACCCCAAGCTGGATGATCCGGCGATCCGCGTCGCGCTGAACGCACCGGTCTTTTACCTGGGCTGTCTCGGCTCTGCCCGCACACATGCGAAAAGGGTTGAACGGTTGCGCGCCCAAGGGTTCGGCGAAGACCGGATCGCCCGCATCCACGCCCCGGTCGGGCTGAACATCGGTGCGAAAAGCCCCGCCGAGATTGCCGTGTCAATCCTGGCCCAGATCACCCAGGTTCTGAGGCAAGGATGATGAAGTTCGGCCCGGTCGTGACAGATCAGGCAGACGGGGCGATTCTGGCGCATTCGGTCATGCTGAACGGCCACCGCCTGCGCAAGGGGCTGGTGCTGGGCCCGGACGACATCACGCGCCTGCGCGCCGCCGGGATCGCCCAGGTGGTCGCCGCCCGGCCCGGCCCGGACGACGTGCCCGAAGACAGCGCCGCGGCGCGGCTGGCGGCGGCGCTTGTGCCCGACCCGTCGGCGGCGGGGCTGGTGCTGACCGATCCCTTCACGGGACGGGTCAATCTGAATGCTGTTGCCCCCGGTATTGTCCTGCTTGACCCGGTGGCGATCCATGCGCTGAACCGGATCGATCCGGCGATCACCCTTGCCACGCTGGCCCCCTTTGCCCGCGTCTCGGCCGGAACGCTGGTCGGCACCGTCAAGATCATCACCTATGCCGTGCCGCAGGCTGCCCTCGCGCAGGCCGAGGCGCTGGCGCAGCGGGCGATCCGGGTGCAGCCGGTTGTCCGGCGCAGTGCCGGCCTGCTGATGACGGATGTGCCGGGCCAGCAGGACAGGCTGATCGCCAAGGGGCGCCGGGCGGTAGAGGCGCGGCTGCGTGCGCTGGGCATGACCCTCGCCGGTGTTGCCACTGTCCCGCACGAAACCGATGCCATGGCCAGGGCACTGGCAAACCTGCCGGGCGAGATGCTGCTGATCCTGACCGGGTCGGCCACCTCCGATCCTTGTGATACCGCCCCGCAGGCGGTGCGGGCGGCGGGCGGGACGGTCCTGCGCTTTGGCATGCCGGTTGATCCGGGCAACCTGCTGTTTCACGGCCACCTTGGCAGCCGCCCGGTGATCGGCCTGCCCGGATGTGCCCGCTCTCCGGCGCTCAACGGGGCGGACTGGGTGCTGGAACGGCTGGCCTGCGGGCTGACCCTGACGGACGATGACATTGCGGCGATGGGCGTGGGCGGCCTGCTCAAGGAAATTCCGGTCCGCCCGCAGCCGCGCGAAGCGCAACAGGGGCGTCCGACGCATGGTTGATCTTGTTCTCTACGGACATCCGGACTCCGGTCACGCCTGCAAGGTTGCGCTGGCCCTGTCGCTTGCCGGTCTGCCATACCGGGCGGTGTGGATCGACATCTGGGCTGATCCGGCCTCCAGACCCGCAGATTTTCGCCGCCTAAGCCCCTTTGCCGAGGTTCCGGTGCTCACAATTGACGGGGACCCCCATGTGCAGTCCGGTGCAATCCTGCTGGAAATTGCCTGCCGGTTTCGCTGCCTGGGCGGGGAATCGCCTGCCGGGATCCGGCGGGGGCGCGAGATCCTGATGTGGGAAGCCAACCGCATCGGAATGTGCCTGCCGCAGTTGAAAGAGGCGCGCCGAACCCGGGGAAAGGGCTTTCCGCCTGGCGCGGTGGACTGGCTGCGGATGCGTTTTGAGGCTGATTGCCGCCGCTTCGGGCTGCTGCTGGGCGATGCGGCCTTCCTGCATGGCGAAACACCCGGAATCGGGGATTGCGCCGTCTGGGGCTATGCGCAGTGGCTTGCCGAGGCCGGGGTTGAACCAACGCCGGTGCTGCAGTCATGGCTGGGCAGGATGCGCAATCTTCCTGCGATGAAAAGCGGCACCGGCCTCTTTCCGGTCCACCCCGATGCGGGGCAGGCCTGAAGCCCGGTCCAGGATGCAAGGAACCACTGTGCGCGGTTGTGCGCCCGGCCCGTTTCCTGATTGAATTTTCTGTTCACAAATATCCCACGGGGGTCCGGGGGTGTGAAACCCCCGGTCAGACCGCAGTCATTTGGGGCCGATCATCATGACCATCTGGCGCCCCTCTAGGCGCGGCATGCTTTCCACCTTGCCGGCGTCGCCGACATCACCGGCGACCCTGTTCAGCAATTCAAGGCCAAGGTCCTGGTGGGCCATCTCGCGTCCGCGAAAGCGCAAGGTGACCTTCACCTTGTCGCCCTCATCGAGGAACTTCAGCACCGAGCGCATCTTGACATCATAGTCATGGGTATCGGTCCCGGGGCGGAACTTGATTTCCTTGATCTCGATGATCTTCTGCTTCTTGCGGGCTTCGGCCTCGCGCTTTTGCTGTTCATATTTGAACTTGCCGAAGTCCATGATCTTGCAGACCGGCGGTTCGGCATTCGGAGAGATTTCCACCAGATCCAGCCCGGCCTCGGCGGCCATGGCCATGGCGCGGGCGGGCGTCACGATGCCGATGTTTTCGCCATCGGCACCAATCAGACGGATTTCGGCAGAGCGGATGCGGTCATTCACACGGGGGCCCGTTTCGCGTTGCGGCGGGGCGTTGTGGGGTCTGCGAGCTATGGTGTCGTTCCTTTGATCATGTCCGTTCAGCGGCGGGCACAATAGACCCCGCAGGCCCGGCTTTCAACCGGCTTTTCGGGCCTTTGCGGCACCGTGTTGCGGTCTTTCACAGTTCCGCCGCAACTGTCATATGCGCAGCAGGGAACAATCCCTGGGAAATGGGGGAAACCACATGAACAAACTCTGGCTTGCCGTCATCGCCGCCATCGTCGTGATCGGCGCCTATTATCAGTTCAGCTATGTTCCGGCCCAGCGCGCCGCACAGGAAGCCGCAGCGGCTGCCGAAGCCGCCGCCAAGGCCGCCGGGGAGAAAGCGGCCGCTGAGGCCGCTGCCGCCGCCAAGGCGGCAGAAGAGGCCGCCGCCGAAGCGGCCAGGGCCGCCGAAGATGCCGCCGCCGCCGCCGCCAAGGCCGCCGAAGACGCCGCCGCCGCCGCAACCGGGGCTGCGAAGAAGGCCGCAGATGCGGTGACCGATGCGGCCACAGGGGCCGCCGATGCCGTGACCGGGGCCGCAACAGATGCCGGTGCCGCTGTGGGCGAAGCCGCAACCTGGGTCTGGGATGCAACCAAGCTCAGCGCCGAAGAGATCACCGCGCGCATTGCCGCAGCCCCCGTCAGCCAGTCGGTCAAGGACACGCTGACGGCGACCTACAATTCGGTGAAAGACAGCCCCGCTGCCGTTCAGGGCGTGCTGGACCAGCTCAAGCAGGCCATGGGTCTTTGATCCGACCCGGCCCCGGTGGCGGTCAGCGCTGCCGGGGCCGGGCATCCGCAACGGGCCTGCCGTGAGGGTTCGCCCGGCCCGTTTCGCGCGGGGGTGCGCTGCCGGTTCTGCGGTCTGCCCCGGCCCGCCGGATGACCGCCCCCGGTGGTGTCAGATTCCGTCGCCGACGAAGGCCTTTTCAACGACATAGTCCAGCGGTTCGGAATTGGCACCTTCGCGCAGACCGAACCCTTCCAGCACGGCCTTGACATCCAGGTTGAACGCGAGGGATCCGCAGACCATCACGCGGTCCTGCGCCGCATCCATCGCCGGCAGTCCCAGATCGGCAAAGACCTTGCCATTGGTCAGGTTGTCGGTGATCCGGCCCATCTGCGCAGAGGGTTCGCGCGTGGTGGTGGGGTAGTACAGAAGCTTGCCCTCCACCATGTCGCCGATCAGCGGATCATCCTTCAGCCCGTCGACCAGCGTGCGGCCATAGGCCAGCTCTGCCGTTTCGCGGCAGGTGTGCATCATGATCACCTGATCGTAACGCTCATAGGTTTCCGGGTCGCGCATCAGGCTGGCAAAGGGTGCAATGCCGGTGCCGGTGGCCAGAAACCACAGCCGCTTGCCCGGCAGCAGCGCATCCAGCACCAGCGTGCCCACCGCCTTGGGGCGCAGGATGATCTCGTCGCCCGGCCGGATATGCTGCAGCTTCGAGGTGAGCGGGCCGTCGGGCACCTTGATCGAATAGAACTCCAGCTCCTCATCCCAGGCGGGCGAGGCGATGGAATAGGCGCGCAGCACGGGCTTGCCGGTGTCACCCATCAGCCCGATCATCACGAATTCCCCGGACCGGAAGCGCAGGCTTGGCGGCCGCGTCACACGGAAGGAAAAAAGGCGATCCGTCCAGTGCTGCACCGCCGTCACGGTCTGGGCATCGGGCAGACGGGCCTTGAGGGCGGCGGGCTGGGTCACTTCGGCAACTTCGGTCATGTCATCCGGCATTTGCAATACGCGAGGCGGGCCTGCAGGGGAACCCCGTTTTCAGGCCCGCAGCCGCGTCTGATAGTCATGGTCACGCCAGTTGGCGCGGAACAGCCATTGATCCTGGGGCTGGCGCGCGGCCAGGTCTGCGGAAATCTCGACCTCGTCAAAGCCGCAGCGGCGGGCCATGGCATATTGGTCGGCAATGACATGGCCCTGTGCGCGCAGACGCCCGGCAAAGCCCATCTCGCGCAGCCGCCGGGCCAGGGTAAAGCCGCGCCCGTCCGAGAAGACCGGAAAGGCAATGCGGATCATCGCAATCTCCGCCAGGCGGTTGGACAGCCGCGCCGGATCATCGGTGTTGGCCAGATCAATGCCCCTGCCGTCGCTGACCACGCTGTCGGCCAGCGGCACAAATCCGCCCTGCCAGTCATCGGCGGCAAAACCGGTGTCGGTGACGATGACGGGCGCGGTCATGTGGCGGTTCCCTGCGCAAGCGGGCCGCGCACCGCGGGCCCGTCGATGAAATGAATGCCGCATTCGGTCTTGGCGCTGCCGCGCCAGCGACCTGCACGCGGGTCTTCGCCGGGGGCAACCGGGCTGGTACAGGGCGCACAGCCGATGGACGGATAGCCCCTGGCCACCAGCGGGTGACGCGGCAGGCGGTTGTTGATCATGTAATCCTGCAGATCCTCGCGGCCCCAATGCGCCAGCGGATTGACCTTGATCCGCAGATCGCCCTCGGCCTCAAAGAACTCCACCGTCGCCCGTGTGCTGCCCTGAAACCGCTTGCGCCCCGTAATCCAGGCATCATAGCCCTGCAGCGCCCGCTCCAACGGTTCGGTCTTGCGCAGGGCGCAGCAGGCATCGGTGCTGAACTGATGCAGCGTGTTGTCGGGGTCTTCAAAGGCCAGCCGCGCCGGGTCTGCCCGGACCGTGACGATATTGGTCAGACCCAGCTTTTCGGCCACCTCCTGCTGATAGGCCAGGGTTTCGGCAAACAGCATCTGGGTGTCGATGAACAGCACCGGCGTGGTGCGCTCGATCACCGCGATCATGTGCAAAAGCACCACCGATTCCGCCCCGAAGGATGACACCAGCGCCGTGCGACCCACGTCGGGGTCCCCCAGGGCATGTTCAAGAACCGACACCGCCGCATGGTGCCTGTAGCGGTCATTCAGCTGGGCAACCCTGTCGGACAGGCTTGAGAAGACCGGATCAAGCGGCATCCTGCGCCCCTTCCTCGGGGTAAAGGGCTGCCTTGAACGGACCCATGCCGGTACGGCGGAAGGTTTCAAGGAAGGTCTCGTGCGGCGACTGGCGGATTGCCAGATAGGCGGTGATGATCCGCCCGATCGCAGGCAGGATCTGATCATAGGCAAAGCCCGGCCCGGCCCGTTCGCCGATCACGGCGGTTTCGCTGCCATCGCCGCCCAGGGTGATCTGGTAGCTTTCCACCCCGGCCCGGTCCAGCCCGAGAATGCCGATATGCCCCACATGATGATGCCCGCAGGCATTGATGCAGCCGCTGATCTTGATCTTCAGCGGGCCGATGTCATGCTCGAGCTTCAGCGCGTCGAAATGCCGGGCGATGTCCTGGGCCACCGGAATCGACCGTGCCGTCGCCAGCGCGCAGTAATCCATGCCGGGGCAGGCGATGATGTCCGAGATCAGCCCGACATTCGCCGTACCCAGCCCGGCCTGCGCCAGCGCCGCATGCAGCGCGGGCAGGTCGGATTTGTGGACATGAGGCAGGATCACGTTCTGCTCGTGGCTGATGCGCAGCTCGGAATGACCATAGCGTTCGGCGAGGTCGGCCAGAAGCCGCATCTGGTCGCCCGTGGCATCGCCGGGGGTTTCGCCATGGGCCTTCAGGCTGACCGTGACGATCGCGTACTGCGGGTTGCGGTGCAGCGCCAGGTTGGTATCGGCCCAGGCGCGGAACACCGGATCGGCGGCGCGGAAGGCATCATAGGCCCCGGTGGGCGCGTCGCGGAACGCGGGCGGCGCAAAGGCGGCTTCGATTTCGGCCAGAAGCGCCTGATCATGGCCGCCGAACCGGGGGCGGATCTGCGCGAAGCGGTCTTCGATCAGCCGGGTCATCTCTTCGACCCCGGTTTCATGCACGGTGATCTTGATGCGCGCCTTGTACTTGTTGTCGCGCCGTCCCAGCATGTTATAGACGCTCAGGATCGCCTCGACATAAGGCAGAAGGTCGGCCTTCGGCAGGAACTCGCGCACCTTGTGGCCGATCATCGGCGTGCGGCCCAGCCCGCCGCCCACGATCACCTCGAACCCCGGCATCCCGGCGGCATCGCGCACCATGCGCAGGCCGATGTCATGGGCGCGCGTCACCGCCCGGTCATTCGGGCTGCCGGTGATGGCGATCTTGAACTTGCGCGGCAGGAACTGGAATTCCGGATGGTCGGTGGACCATTGCCGCAGCAGTTCGGCCACCGGGCGCGGGTCTTCGATTTCATCTGCAGCGGCCCCGGCAAAATGATCTGCCGTCACGTTGCGCACGCAGTTGCCGCTGGTCTGGATGGCATGCATCCCGACATCGGCCAGCGCCGACAGGATGGCGGGCACGTCTTCCAGCTTTGGCCAGTTGAACTGGATGTTCTGGCGCGTGGTGAAATGCCCGTACTCCTTGTCCCAGCGGTCGGCGATCAGCCCCAGCTGGCGCATCTGGCGCGGGTTCAGCGTGCCATAGGGAATGGCCACGCGCAGCATATAGGCATGCAGTTGCAGATAAAGGCCGTTCATCAGCCGCAGCGGGCGGAATTCCTCTTCGGTGAGCGATCCGTCAAGCCGCCGCGCGACCTGTCCGGCGAACTGCGCCACCCGTGCCCGCACGAAGGCATCATCGAAGTCTGAATAATCATACATGGCGGCTGGCTTTCGGACCAAGGGGGCTTGCAAAGGGGTGATCAGGCAGGGCGCATCAGGTCAGGTCGGCCTGCTTGCCGTGCCGATAGTTCGATGGCCCGCGCGCGCGGAAGGCCTCGCGGAAATGCACCGGCTCGGGGCCGTGGGGCCCGGCTTTCGCATCGGCCAGACAGACCCCGACCACGGTCAGCTTCTGTGCGGCGGCAAAATGCAGACGCCGCTGCGCCTCAGCCTCGTCGGCGATCAGCTCTGCCTCGCGGTGCAGGCGCGACCAGCGGTCATCGGCCGTCAGATAGACAACATCGCCCAGGCGCAGGTCATTTGCGGTGACGACCTTTGGCGTGAACCGGCCCTTCATGACCGGGCCTCCTTCAACCGGGACAGGGTTGCGGCGGCACGGCGCGGTGCCAGGCCGTAAAGCAGGACGGCAGGCCCCGAAATGTCGCCCAGCGCCTCGGGCAGAGCGGCCAGTGATGTGGCCAGGGCGCGTTCGTCGGCGCGCGAGGCATTTTCCACGATGGTGACGGGCGTATCGGACGCCGCCCCGTGCATCATCAGGCGGCCCTGCACGAAACGGGCCGATTTCTTGCCCATGTAGATCGCCGCAACCTCGCCCCGGCGGGCCATGCCGCGCCAGTCCTGTTCGGCGAAGCCCGCCATGTCATGCCCGGTCACGATCCGGACGGATGCATTGCGCCCCCGGCGCGTCAGGCTTTGTCCGATCGCCGCCGCAGCCGCAACGGCCGCCGTCAGGCCCGGCACGATCGACCAGCCAAGGCCGGCGCGGTCCAGCGCCGCAATCTCTTCATCCAGCCGGCCGAAAATGCCGCAATCGCCGCCCTTCAGGCGCACCACGCGCCGTCCCCGCTGCGCCTCGGCCACGATCAGCGCATCGATCTCTTCCTGGGCTGTCGACGGCCCGAACCCGGTCTTGCCCACGTCCACCAGCACCGCCGCCGGGTTGGCCAGCGCCAGCACACCCGCGCCCACCAGCCGGTCATGAATGATCACCTCGGCCTCCTGAAGCGCCCGCAGCGCCTTCAGCGTCAGATGATCCGCGTCGCCCGGACCTGCCCCGACAAAGGTGACATGTCCGGGCGCGGCGGCGAAAACGGCAGAGTTGGCAAGATCGAACATCGGTGCGGGTCCGGCTGCAGGGGCAATTGCTGCGTCAGTTTAGGACATTTTCCCTGTTCTGCGCCAGCAGCCCTTGCAGATAAGGACGTTTGTTCCCATTCTGGGCATGTTTGGAACGCAGTTCCACAAACAGGGGAAATCGGCGAATGGCAGCCCGGCTGGACGAGATGGACAGGAAAATTCTTGCGGAACTGCAGGCAGATGCAGCCCGGTCGCTGGATGAAATTGCCCGCAGGGTCGGCTCGTCCAAGACCCCGGTCTGGAACCGCATCCGCCGGATGAAGGAGGCCGGGGTGATCCTGCGCCAGACCGTGCTGCTGGACGCCGAGGCGCTGGGTCTGGAGGCCTGCTTCTTCGTGCTGATCCGCACCAGCGAACACGAGGCAGACTGGCAACGCCGCTTCCTGCAGGTGCTGCGCGAGCGCCCCGAGGTGCTGGAGGCGCACCGGCTGGCCGGTGACATCGACTATATCCTGAAGGTCCGCGTCGCCAATGCCAGAGCCTATGATACCTTCTATCAGGCGCTGATTGCCGAAGTGCGCATCTACAACGTCACGGCGCTGCTCAGCATGGAGGAAATCAAGGCAACCACGGTTCTGCCGCTGTGACGCCGCCCGGGGCGCTGCCCCGGACCCCGGGGTATTTGGGCCGAAAAGAAACGCCAAGCGGTCAGTCGGCGCGGACCATCAGACGCTCCAGCCCGTGGAAATGGAACAGATCCGCATAGCGTGGCGGCCCGGCCAGCCGCAGCTTTGGCAGGCGGGCGAACAGGCGGGGCAGGGCGATCTGCAGCTCCAGCCGGGCCAGCGGCGCGCCGACGCAGAAATGCAGGCCGCCCCCGAAGGCCAGGTTGACCTTTTCCGGCCGCGCCGGATCGAAACGCGCCGGCCTGTCCCAGGCGCGCGGGTCGCGGTTCGCGGCTGCCAGCAGCAGGCCAATCTCGTCGCCCCGGTCAAAATCGTGGCCCAGCACATCGACCGGCGCATAGGCGTGCCGGGTGAACAGATGCAGCGGCGGATCAAAGCGCAGCAGTTCCTCGACCGTGCCCGCGATCCGGTCCGGGGCAAGGGCGGCGGGCGGGGTGCGGGTTTCCAGCAGGGTCTTCACCCCGTTGCCCAGGCTGTGCACGGTGGCCTCGTGGCCCGCGTTCAGCAGCAGGATGCAGGTAGAGATCATCTCGTCCGTGGTCAGACTCTCGCCGCCGGATCCGGCGGCGATCAGATGGGTGATCAGATCGTCGGCGGGTCGGGCGCGGCGGTCGCGCACATAATCGCGCAGGAAGGCCACAAAGCTTTCGGTGGCGGCCACCGCGCGGTCTTCCGTCTCGCGCGTGCGGCGGGCCATATACATGCCCACCATGGCGTTGGACCAGCGCAGCAGGTCATCCGACATCGCCTCTGGCACGCCCAGCAGCCGGGCGATGACAATGACCGGCAGCTTCTGCCCGAAGTGGCGCAGCAGGTCGAACGGCCCCTGCGGCAGCGCCGTGATCAGATCGTCGCAAAGCGCGGCAATCTCCGGCTCCAGCGCCGCGATCCGGCGCGAGGTGAAGGCGCGCAGCACCAGGCTGCGCAGGCGGGTGTGGCGCGGCGGTTCCAGTTCCAGCATCGAATGGGCTTCAACCGCGTAGAAGGGGGCAAGATGCGCAGGCACCGGCGCGCGCTTTTCCGGCGGCACCTCGCGCCCGAAGCGGCGGTCGCGCAGGATGGCATTGACCCCGGTCGCAGAGGTGCAACAGACCAGACCGTAATCTTCCCAGAAAAAGAACGGCCCCGCCGCCCGCGCGCGGTCATAGAAAGGGTAGGGGTTCTGCACAAACCCCGGATCGGTGGGCGACTGGTGCAGGCGGTCCATGATCAGGCCCGCCGCCGGGTCAGGACCCCCTGGGCCACGGCCACACCCAGCACCACAATGGCTGCCCCTGCCGCCTGTGCCCAGTTCCAGCTGCCGCCCAGCGCGAAGGTGATCAGCATGACATAGAAGGGCACCGCGTTCATGTGCAGGCTGGCAATGCCGATACCCAAGAGGCCGACCGAGACGATCCACAGCGTCTGGCTGACGGCGATCGACCCGATCGAAGCGGCAACCAGCGCGGCCACTTCCGGCAGTCCGATGCTGTCCCAGCGTACGGCGGCCCCGCCGGCCGAGGCCCAGGCCAGCGCCAGCACCGACATGCTGATGCCTGCGCCGGCCACGGTGATGGCCGTGCGGCCCAGCGGGGTCAGGTCCGCAAAGGCGGTGACAGTGGCGCGCGACCCCCAGGTAAAGGCAAAGACCGACCCGAAAGCGGCCAGCGCCCCAAGACCAAGGCCCGGCGTGGCCGCCCCAAGGTCCAGCGCCACCATCCCGCCTGCCAGCGACAGGACCAGGCCCAGCACCAGCGCCACCGTCAGCCGCCGGCCGTCCAGCAGGCATTCCAGCGATATCCCGATCACCGGCATCATCGCGGTGATGATGGCAACCGTCACCGGATCGGTCCGCTCCAGCGCCACCGCCACCAGAACGGCCCCCACGCCCATCACGACGAAGCCCACCCCGATGCCGCGCATCCACGGCGCGCGCAGCACCGGGCCTGTGCCTTCCCGCAGCATCCAGACGATCACCAGGACAACACCGGCCAGTCCCACGCGAAAGGCTGTCAACGTCACCGGTGGAATGACCTGCACCAGATGGCCCAGCGCGGGCAGACCTGCCGCCCAGGTGATCATCGACAGAAGGCACAGCGCATTGGCTGTCAGCGCCGAAGGTGAAGGCGAAGCGGCAACGGTCATCAGATCAATCCACGGGTGGGGCCAGTCTTGCGGTGCGCGGCGGGTGGCTGACCGTCCGCCAGCGACACGCGCCGGTCCTCAGGCGGCGTCCAGGGCGGCAATGATCGCGCCGAAATCGGCGGCCTTCAGGCTGGCCCCGCCCACCAGGGCACCATCGACATCGGGCAGCGCAAAGATCGCGGCGGCGTTCGACGGTTTCACCGACCCGCCATAAAGCAGGCGGAACCTGGAAGCCGCCGCCCCGAAGCGGGCCGTCAGGCGGGCGCGGATATCGCCATGAACTTCGGCAATCTCGGGCAGGGTCGGGGTGCGGCCCGTGCCGATGGCCCAGACCGGCTCATAGGCGATGACGGTGGTCTGCGGGGATGCGGCATCCGGAACCGAACCGGCAAGCTGGCCTGCAATCACGGCCAGGGTTTCGCCCGCGTTGCGCTGCGCTTCGGTTTCCCCGACGCAGATGACGGCCACGAGGCCGGCCCTTGCCGCCGACCCGGCCTTGGCACGCACCAGCGCGTCGGTTTCGCCATGGTCGGCGCGGCGTTCGGAATGGCCCAGGATGACAAAGCCGGCCCCCGCATCGGCCAGCATCGCGGCCGAGATGTCGCCCGTATGGGCACCGGAGGAATTCGGGTGGCAGTCCTGCCCGCCCAGCGCGATCCGTCCCGCAGCCGCCTGCGCCATCGGGGCCAGCAGCGTGGCAGGCGGGCACAGCAGGACCTCGGATCGGGGCTGGGGATGGGCGGCGATCAGCGCGGCCACCTCGGCAAGCTGGGCCGACAGCCCGTTCATCTTCCAGTTTCCGGCAGCAAGTTTGCGCATCACGGTTTCCCCCAGGACTCGGCTGGGGGCCAGACTTACGCGATGCCGCGCGCCAAGGAAACCGGGGTCAGGCGCGGGCGGCGTCCGGGGCGGGCTGATCCCTGAACTTGATCGATTCGCCGCAGCCGCAGGACTCGGACACGTTGGGGTTGTTGAACTTGAAACCGGCCGCCAGCAGCGAGGTTTCATAGTCGATCTCGGTGCCGAACAGAAACATCTGCGCCATCGGTGCGATCATCACGCGGGCACCGTCCTGTTCGACGACCTCATCCAGCGGATTCACCGAACTGACGTATTCCATGGTGTATTCCATGCCCGCGCAGCCGCCCTTCCTGACGCCGATCCGCAGCCCCTGCGAACCGTTGCGATCCATCAGCCGCGCAATCTGGCTGCGTGCGGCGGGGGTCATGGTGACAGCGGCCTTGCCGGGAATGCCGAACATGTGCGGGCTCCTTTGACTGTCAATCTAGGGCGTAACGGGCAGGATTCCAAGCGCCGGCAGCGCGGTCAGGCCGGAAAGCGTGCCATAGGCCACCACGATTGCCCAGGAGAAAGAGGCAAGCGTGCCGATGATCACATATTCCGACAGCGCGCGGTCATCCTTCACGGCGCCAAAGCGCAGGATGGACTTTGCCGCGATCAGAAGCCCGACGCCGGCAGGTTGCCCCAGCAGGATCAGGGCAAAGATCAGGCCGCGTTCCAGAAGCCCGATGACGCGCCCCGCACCAGGCAGGCTTTCGGCGGTGACGTTGGCGGACAGGTGACTGGCGAAAGGCTCCATCAGGTGGCCAACCGCAAAGCCGCCCGCGCGGGTGGCAAGGATGGCACCGGCAGCAAGAAGCATGAGGCCGGGCAGGGCGGCCTGGCCGGCCCAAAGGCCGTCTGACCAGATCACCGGCCGCCACATTGCAAGCGCGGCAATGGTTGCAAGATGGCCCGCCTGATCAAGAAGGAAGGCAGCAAGTCCCGGTCGCGCCGGCGCCTTGATGGCGTCGATGGCGACATGCAGGGCGGTGAGCCAAAGCAGGCCAAGGTCAACCGCCCCTGTCGCTGCGACTGCGGTTGCGAGCACGACCAGCCCGTGCAGGGCAAGCCCCCCCAGCCGCCGCTTGTTCGCCACCATCCAGTCGGTCTGAAAGACGAAATCAGCAAGGACGTGGGCGAAAAGCAGGGCGGCGAGGGTTTCGGTCACTTGGGGGTGCCCCATCCTTCCTGAACCTTCAGACCTTCCCACCGCCGAAGCACGGATGCAATCGTGGCACAACCAGCCCCGCGAACGCGGTCGTTGACGGCTTGTGGGCTGATGTTCAGCTCTTTGCCGATTTCGAACAAGGTCGTGATCTTGAGAGGCGATGCCAATTGCATTGCGGCAGCCTCCGCCTGTGCCGCAGTCCAGCGCCCCATCCGCTCGCCAAGCAGTTCTGCAATCAGTTGGTCTTCCGGACGGATCCCGTCCTTGTCGATCCCGATCCTCCCTGCATCACCCATGCTGTCCAGACCCTGGCCCGATCTTACGAAGGCCTCACCGGACGCATCGGCAAGTGTGCCGCTTCCCAGACTGTCGGATTTGCCGATCCCGGCGAATATGCGGCTCTCCATGCCCATCGCGATCATTTTGCCCTGGATCACGACAGCAGCACGAAGTGCATACTGGGGTTCGGCAATGACCATCTGCCAGCCGTCGCCCCTGTAGCGGGTAAAGCGGGTATCCCGGGCCGGCGAATGCCACGTCGAGAATTTTGCAGCAGCGGCTTCGATGGCCCGCATCGCCAAAGCTATCTGATCCGCAGATCGTTTCGTCGAGGCGACGAGGTCGCCAGTGAGAACTGCTATCGCTGCGGCGGACATAAGGCCCGTTTCCTTGATCCTGTCGCAATAAAGTCTTAGAGCTTTAAAGCGAAAGAATCAAGTCCATAGACTTATTCCAGTTGAACAGACTGCCGCTACATGAAGCCAAGCTCCAGCTTCGCCTCGTCCGACATCATTTCCATTCCCCAGGGGGGGTCGAAGGTCATCTGGACATTGACCTGCCTGACACCGGGCAGCGGTTCCACGGCATCGGCCACCCACCCCGGCATCTCGCCCGCCACGGGGCAGCCCGGCGCGGTCAGGGTCATCATGATCTCTACCGCGTTTTCCGGCGTGATTTCAATGGTGTAAACCAGCCCCAGATCATAGATGTTCACCGGAATCTCCGGGTCGAAGACGGTGCGGCAGGCCCCGACCACATCGTCATACAGCGGGTGGTCCGTGGTGGAAGGGCGGATCAGCGGCGCGCCTTCGATGCGGTCCGGGCTTTGGCTGGTCATGGTCGCCTCGCGGTTACTTGACCGTTTATATAAGGAAATGGCGCGCCGGGGTCCAGTGGGGCCGCAGCCGTGCCGCAGGCGCGACTTTGCGCAAGTGCAGGCCGGGCCGCAGGGCCTTGGCACCGCCGCCAGAACGCCTATGAAGCGGAACGGATCAGCGAGGCGATCATGACGGCGTTTTCCTTTCATCTGTCCGCCACCGACGGGGCCGCGCGCACCGGCACCATCAAGACCCCGCGCGGCGAAATCCGCACGCCCGCCTTCATGCCGGTGGGCACGGCGGCCACGGTCAAGGCGATGCTGCCGGGGTCGGTGCGCGAAACCGGGGCCGACATCCTGCTGGGCAACACCTATCATCTGATGCTGCGCCCGACCGCCGAGCGGATCGACCGGCTGGGCGGGCTGCACCGTTTCATGAACTGGCAGCGGCCCATCCTGACCGATTCGGGCGGGTTTCAGGTGATGAGCCTGTCCGGCCTGCGCAGGCTGACCGAAGAGGGTGTCCGTTTCAAAAGCCATGTCGACGGGTCGGAACACTGGCTGACGCCGGAGCGCAGCATGGAAATCCAGCGCCTGCTGGGGTCGGACATCGTCATGTGCTTTGACGAATGCCCCGCCCTTCCCGCCACCGAGGCCGAGGTGGCCGTGTCGATGCGCCTGTCGATGCGCTGGGCGCAGCGGTCCCGCGATGCCTTTGGCGACCGGCCGGGCCACGCGCTGTTCGGCATCCAGCAGGGCGGCGTCACGCAGGATTTGCGCGCGGAAAGTGCGGCGGCGCTGTGCCGGATCGGCTTTGACGGCTATGCGGTGGGCGGGCTGGCCGTAGGCGAGGGGCAGCAGGCGATGTTCGGCGTGCTTGATTACGCCCCCGGCATGCTGCCCGCCGACCGCCCGCGCTACCTGATGGGCGTGGGCAAGCCCGAGGACATCGTGGGTGCCGTGGAACGCGGCATCGACATGATGGATTGCGTGCTGCCGTCGCGGTCGGGGCGCACGGGCCAGGCCTTTACCCGGCGCGGTCCGGTGAACATCAGGAACGCCCGCCACATGGACGATCCGCGCCCGCTGGACGAAGCCTGCCCCTGTCCTGCCTGCGCCGGGTATTCCCGCGCCTATCTGCACCATGTCTTCCGGTCAGGCGAGATCATCGCCTCGATGCTGCTGACCTGGCACAACCTGCATTTTTACCAGGACCTGATGGCGGGGCTGCGCCGGGCGATTGCCGATCAGCGGCTGGCGGCGTTCACGGCAGGGTTTCATGCCCTGCGCGCCGAAGGCGATATCGAGCCGCTGTGACAGCAGGCCCGGCGCGCCGCCCAATGAACGGCGCGGCAGCAAGAACTGCCCTTGCCCCCGGCCCGCGCTGGCGTCATCCTTGCGTGGCACTTGTGGTCGGGATTGTGACAACCGAGTTGAAACTTTGCCGTCCCGCACCCAAGTGAATGACCATGACAGGGGAAGGCCGGGGCTGCCGATGACCGGGGCGCGGCTTTTCTGCCAGACGAAGGAAACAGCATGACGAAATCCCTTTCCCCCAGCTATCCGGTGCTGCCGCTGCGCGACATCGTTGTGTTTCCCCACATGATCGTGCCGCTGTTCGTGGGGCGCGAAAAGTCCGTGCGGGCGCTGGAAGACGTGATGGCCGATGACAAGCAGATCCTGCTGTCCAGCCAGATCGACCCATCGGTGGATGATCCTGCCGCCGAAGGCATTTACAAGGCGGGTGTGCTTGCCAATGTCCTGCAGCTGCTGAAGCTGCCGGATGGCACCGTGAAGGTGCTGGTTGAAGGCAAGATGCGCGTCCGGATCACCGGATTTGTCGCCAATGACCGCTTTTTCGAGGCGCGCGCAGAGGAACTGTTCGAGACGCCCGGCGATCCGACCGCCGTCGAGGCCCTGATCCGATCTGTCTCCGAAGAGTTCGAACGCTACGCCAAGATCAAGAAGAACATCCCCGAAGAAGCATTGTCTGCCGTGTCCGAGACCCGCGAGCCGCAAAAGCTGGCCGACCTTGTTGCGGGCCATCTCGGCATCGAGGTGGGCCAGAAGCAGGGTCTGCTGGAGACGCTGGACGTGGCCGAGCGGCTGGAGAAGGTCTATGGCCTGATGCAGGGCGAGATGAGCGTTCTTCAGGTGGAAAAGAAGATCAAGTCGCGCGTGAAGACGCAGATGGAGCGCACGCAGCGCGAATACTACCTGAACGAGCAGATGAAGGCGATCCAGAAGGAACTCGGCGATGGCGAAGACGGCCAGAACGAGGTGGCCGAACTGGAAGAGCGCATCCGCAAGACCCGCTTTTCCAGGGAAGCGCGCGACAAGGCGGAAGCCGAGCTGAAAAAGCTGAAAACCATGTCGCCGATGAGCGCCGAGGCCACGGTCGTGCGCAACTATCTGGACTGGCTGCTGGGCGTGCCCTGGGACGTGAAAAGCCGTGTCAAGAAAGACCTGACCAAGGCGCAGGCGGTTCTGGATGCCGATCACTATGGTCTGGACAAGGTCAAGGAACGCATCGTCGAATATCTGGCGGTGCAGGCCCGCAGTGCCAAGCTGAAGGGGCCGATTCTGTGCCTTGTCGGCCCCCCCGGGGTTGGCAAAACCTCACTCGGGCGGTCGGTCGCCAAGGCCACGGGGCGCGAATTCATCCGCATCTCGCTGGGCGGGGTGCGGGACGAATCCGAGATTCGCGGCCACCGGCGGACCTATATCGGGTCCATGCCCGGCAAGATCATCCAGGCGCTGAAGAAGGCAAAAACCAGCAATCCGCTGATACTTCTGGATGAAATCGACAAGATGGGCCAGGATTTCCGCGGTGATCCGGCATCGGCGCTTCTTGAGGTGCTGGACCCCGAACAGAACAACACCTTCATCGACCACTATCTGGAGGTGGAGTATGACCTGTCGAACGTGATGTTCATCACCACGGCGAACTCCTACAACATGCCGGGGCCGCTGCTGGACCGGATGGAGATCATTCCGCTGGCGGGCTACACCGAGGATGAAAAGCGCGAGATTGCCAAGGGTCACCTCTTGGACAAGCAGATCAGGAACCACGGCCTGAAAAAGGGCGAGTTCGAGATCACCGATGACGCGCTGACAGAGATCATCCGCACCTACACGCGGGAAGCGGGCGTGCGGAACCTGGAACGGGAAATCGCAAAGCTGGCGCGCAAGGCCGTGACCGAGATCGTCAAGACCAGGGCCCGCAAGGTGGTGATCACGCCGGACAAGCTGGAAGGCTATCTGGGGGTCAAGCGCTTCCGCTATGGCCTGGCCGAGGCCGAGGATCAGGTGGGTGTCGTCACCGGCCTGGCCTGGACCAGCGTGGGGGGTGAGCTGCTGTCGATCGAGGCGCTGAAACTGCCCGGCAAGGGGCGGATGAAGACCACGGGCAAGCTGGGCGATGTGATGAAGGAATCCATCGAAGCCGCCAGCAGCTTTGTGCGGTCGATCAGCCCCGAGCTTGGCATCAAGCCGCCGAAGTTCGAATCGGTCGACATCCATGTGCATGTGCCGGAAGGGGCAACGCCCAAGGACGGCCCAAGCGCGGGGATTGCGATGGTCACATCCATCGTGTCGGTGCTGACGGGCATTCCGGTGCGCAAGGACATCGCCATGACCGGTGAGGTGACCCTGCGCGGCAATGTCCTGCCCATCGGCGGGTTGAAGGAAAAGCTGCTTGCGGCCCTGCGCGGCGGCATCAAGACCGTGATGATCCCGGCCGAGAATGAAAAGGACCTGACCGAGATCCCCGACAACGTGAAGCAGGGACTGACCATCATCCCGGTCAGCAATGTGCGCGAGGTGCTGAAACACGCGCTGGTCCGCGCGCCCGAGCCGGTGGAATGGGACGAGGCTGCGGAAGAAGCGGCGGCAGCGGCCCGGCTGGTCAAGGCGGAAACGCCCGCCGCACCCGTGGCCCACTGACAGGGTGCTGAAGACGTGCCGGGCGCAGGGGCTGGCTGACGGCAAGGCGGGAAACACCTGCCCGCGCGCGCCTTGCGCATCCTGGCAGGGGCCATCGCCCCTGTCCCAGCGTCGGGCTGCCCCTTGGCCAGCCGGGGGCCAAAGCCCCCGGCCAGCGCCCGACCCGCCCCCGGCGGGCGCTGGCCTGCCGTGGTGCCTGGACACACCGGTCTACAGAGCTCCGTCGCGCGCGGGCGGGGGAAACGCGGGTCGCGTTTCCTGTTCCCGCCCGGAGAGGCGTTCTCCGGGATGCCCGGTCTCTCTGGCAGGGGCCATCGCCCCTGCCACGACGCTGCGCTGGGATCAGGACCGGCCGGGGGCCAAAGCCCCCGGCCAGCGCCCGACCCGCCCCTGGCGGGCGCTTCTCGCCCGCCGGGTCGGGCGCTGGCCTTTCGTGGTGCCTGGACCGACCGATCTACAGGGAACCGTCGCGCGCGGGCGGGGGAAACGCGGGTCGCGTTTCCTGTTCCCGCCCGGAGAGGCGTTCTGCGGGATGCCCGGTCTCTCTGGCATGGGCCATCGCCCCTGCCACGACGCTGCGCTGGGATCAGGACCGACCGGGGGCCAAAGCCCCCGGCCAGCGCCCGACCCGCGCCCGGCCAGCGCCCGACCCGCCCCCGGCGGGCGCTTCGCCCCCGCCGGGTCGGGCGCTGGCCTTTTGTGGTGCTTGGACCTGCCGGTCTACAAGGCACCGTCGCGCGCGGGCGGGGAAACGCGGGTCGCGTTTCCTGATCCCGCCCGGACGGGCGTTCTCGCGGATGTCCGGTCTCTCTGGCAGGGGCCATTGCCCCTGCCACAGCGCCACGCTGATCCTTGGCCCCCGGCCAGCACCCGCCGGGTCGGGCGCTGGCCTTCTGCTGTTCCTGAACCTG
>Ga0315901_10000774_pt1 | contig 46433 bp, 29 predicted proteins | sample LakEriMetagenome_10_FD_203761 | JGI IMG/M metagenome (GOLD analysis project Ga0315901, IMG submission 203761) | Freshwater fungal communities from buoy surface, Lake Erie, Ohio, United States - Buoy 2 MA116 | ecosystem: Environmental > Aquatic > Freshwater > Lake | place: USA: Lake Erie, Ohio...
TGCTCCGTACCGCGTCGCCCCATTCCGGATGGCGAAGGTGGAAGACCGCGCTGGGGTCGCTGCTCTCGGTTCCGTTACACCCTCTGGGGAAACTCTGCCGGTCCCGGGTGGCCCCCTGGCGGCACGAATCCCGCCGGTCTGAGGGCCTGACCCTCATCCTGCCGGGTATCGAGGGGGAAAGCCTGCTGAACCATGACGTTGTTTTCGGACTGGTCGATGCCGGCGTTCCCGGGGCGATCGAAATCGATGACTGGACCAGCGGCCATCCGGCGCTGGGGCTGTGGCATCTCTGGGATCGCCGCCGCCACCAGCGCGAGGCCCGCCGCATTGCTGAGCGCATTGTCGAGCAGTACCGGCAACACCCGGAGGCCCCCATTCATTTGATCGGCCACTCGGGGGGTGGGGCCATGGTGGTGCTGGTGCTTGCAGCGCTCCCCGAAACCGTACGGGTTACAACGGCCACCCTGCTGAACGCGGCGGTGTCGCGGTCACATGACCTGACACAGGCCCTCACCCGACTCGAACGGGGTCTCTGGAATTTCTCGGCGGTGGGGGATTGGTTTTTCGTCACCCTCGGTACGCTGGTGTGCCGCTCGCTGGACGGAGTGCACACGGTCTGTGCTGGAGCTTGGGGGTTTACCTCCCCCGACCAGTCTTCAGGATCCTGGTCGGGGCTGCACGAACGCCCGTGGAGCTGGCGTGATGCGGGACGCGGACACGGCGGAGGACACTTTGGCTGCACGAACCGTCTGTTCGTGGGCGAATGCGTGGCCCCAATTTTGATGCCTGAAAGGGAATCGGCGGGCACCCCCCCTGCGCTTTGAGCCTGAGCATTCGGGGGGAATCGGGCCGCTACAGGCGTTCGAACTTCTGGAGGGTATGGCAGGAGGGGTCGACCAGGCCCCGGTTGCCGCCGGCCGACTGCACCACTTCCCCAACGTAGATATTCCCCCGCGAGTCGAGGGCCAGATCGTGCGGGGCGAAGAATTGTCCCGGGGCACAGGGATCATCACTGCCGCCAAATTTGGTCACCAGCCGTCCCGTGCGGTCGAAGGCCCGGACATGGGCCCCCTCGGGAGGATCGGTCGGCGGCGTCTGCCAGGGGAACTTGCCCGCCCGCCAACCCAGATCACAGACCCAGGCCAGCCCCTGAGAGTCGAACCGCACCTGCATCGGCCGGGCGGTCGCCGTCCACTCGCGGAGGTAGGATCCCTCAGGAGTGAAGACCTGCACCCGGCTGTTTTCCCGATCGGCCACATAGACCAACCCGTCGGTGTCGACGGCGATGCCATGCGGCAGATTGAACTCTCCCGGGCCAGCTCCCGGAGTTCCCCAGGAAAACAGCAGGTGTCCCTGGGAGTCGAACTTGTGGACCCGGCAATTGCCGTAGCCGTCGGAAATATACAGGGATCCATCGCGAGCACGGGCCACGTTGGTGGGCAGATTGAACGGCCCGGCGGCCCGGAGGATCGAGCGGTAATCGAGGCCGTTGATGCCGGTGTCCGAAGGAACGCCCGGGGTCCCCAGGATCTGCAGGAGTTGTCCCTCGGGGGTGAACTGCCGCACGCTGTGATTCCAGTCGTCGGTACACCAGACCGTGTCATCGGGGGCGATGGTGATGCCGTGGGCGTGGGTCAGCAAGCCCTCGCCCCATGAGCCGACGAAGGTTCCGTCACTCTCAAAAATGCAGACAGGATGATCACTGCGGCTGAAGACGAACACCCGATCGCGGGAATCGACCGCCACCCCGGCCACCTCGTAGAACGACCAGCCCTGGGGGAGTTGGGGCCAACCCGGCACAGCGCGGTAACGGAATTCCCCGGAACCCACAACACCATCGGCGGCAGAAGACATGGCAGCACCCGCTGGTCCAACGAGGAGCAACCGGCCGGGAACGGGACCAGATCCCCCGGCCATTGGCCGAATCAGGCGGGGGGATTGTTCCAGACAGTCGCTGCGAGTCCGTACAGTGGGAGGTGGCGTTCAAAGCGGAAGGGGGCTCCCAGGTAGCGGGCCAACAGGGCCCCGGCACCACCGGTAATCAGACAGAGCGGGGGAACGCGGGCCTCGGGCATCTGTTCGGTGAAGAGACGTGTCAATTCCCGCACAGCTCCCACCTGGCCATAAAGGACCCCACTGCGGATCGCATCCCAGGTGGTTTTCCCTATTGGATCGACCGCTCCCTCCACCAGTTCGCTGGCGGGAACGTGTGGGAGCATCGCGGTGTAGTGGTTGAGGGCCAGTCCCCCGAGGGCCAGCCCGGGCAGAATGGCTCCTCCGGCGAAACGCCCCGTGGGGGTCAGCAGATTGACGGTGGTGGCGGTCCCCGAGTCGACAATGATCGCACCCTGGCCGGCGTCGCGCAGGCGATTGGCGGCCACGGCCCCCAGCAGGCGGTCGATCCCCACCCGTTCGGGGGTTTCGACATCCACCTCCAAGGGGACCTGGGTGAACGATGAGACCCGTCGGGGCCGGGGCCAGGCCGTGGGCCAGCCCGCCAACAGCCGGTCGATCCCCGGTGGATTGACCCCGGCCACCGCGGTCTGCACCACCCGCCCGCCGGTCGTGCCAAACTGCTCGGCCACCCCTTTGAGATCAAAGGGTTGGGAAAGCATCAGGGCCTGGGTGGAGACGCAGGGAGGCAAAGCGACTCCCGGCGTCCAGGAGGCCAAATCAAACAGACCGAGTTTCGCACGGGTGTTCCCCACATCGACAGTCAGCAGCAGTTGGGCAGGCATCGGCAACATTCTTGAATGCGGCTGCGTCCGCCGCAACCCAGCCACCACCACAAACAGCGACGGCCCCCGTCGCTTGCAGTCAAGTCGACGGGGGCCGCTGGAGGATCAACAGGCTGGGGAGGACGGGTTGAACCCGCCTCCTGAACTATTTGAGCAGCCAGCGGGCGGCGGCCGCTTCGATTTCGGACGGGGGGCCCTGGTGGAGTTCGACTCCGCGCAAACTGCTCGACTGGTCATAGATCTGCTTGACCACCGGCGGGATGGCGGTTTCACCCGCCAGCCACAGGGGATTACGGCCCCCGACCGCCAGCATTCCCGGGAGGTCGAGGTACTTCGCTGCACCGGGCAGGAACCGAGGATCGCGGTAGTCGAGCAATTGCCCGAACCGGAAGCCCTGCGTGTCGACTGCGAGCCGATCGATCGAGTCCTGGGCCACTGACCAGGCCGCCGACGCAATGGGACCCGCCGCCCCCCAGCCTGCCACCGATACCTGCGACGGCTTCGGATGACCGTCGACGTCGCTGGTCCGCAGGAACCGGACGATGGTCAACACGTCGTGGACGCGCTGCGCGAACAGCGACGGGTTGTAGCCAAACGTGTAGGCGGCCGCTTCACGGGGGTTCGCCACGGTGCGGGTCTGCTGCAGCGGCTTCCCATCCGCCAGGAATTCTCCCTGGTACAACAGGTCGGCTCCCACCACTGTGGTCCCGGCCGAGACGAGACTCTGCACTTCGGGCTTCAGGGTTCCGTCGGCCTTCCACAAACCGCTCTTCCCCTCACCGGTCAGCCAGACCACCACCTTCTGGTTCCAGGTCTTGGGGTACAGGAAGGTCACGGGAACCTCCTCGGCATAGGTCTTGTTCCGCAGCAGGCCCGTCATCTCCACCCAGCTGTCGCGGGACTGCTTCTGTTTCAGATCCCACTCGATCTGACCGGCACTGCCGAAGGTGCGGCCCAGCACCACTTCGAGAGCCGCTCCCACCGTTTTCCGCAGCGGCCCCAGGGCGGTGGCGCTCTCCTGCAGTTGGTGGTCGGCATCATCATTCAGCCAGCGCAGCACGCGGCGTTCGAGGTCGGCATCATTCGCCTTGGGGGCGGGATGCTGCGCATCCCAGACGGTCAACTGCTCGCGCGGCAACGGATCGAAATCGCGTTCGATGACCGGGTCTTTCAGCCCCAGTTTGAAGTGCCGGTTCAACCAGGCGTAAAAACCGGCCCGGGCCACCGCGTTGTAATTGTGCGGAAAATGTTCGCCGCGATGCAGCATCACGTTGTCGGGAGCCCCGAGGGTCGCATAGAGCTGCTTGAGCTCGGGAAACCCCTTGGTGGCCATCTCTTTTGTCCAGTCGTCGGCGGTGGTCATCCCCTGGGGCTTCGGAGCAAACAGGGCGGCGAACTCCACGTTCCCCGTTCCGATGCGCAACAGCGACGCGTTCTCACAGGTGCAACCCCCCTGCATGGCGGTGCTCACCATCACCGCGGGGAACGACAGCGCCACCCGCGGATCAATTGCCGCCAGCAGCATCGTCTGAGTACCGCCGCCACTGGCCCCGGTGATGGCGATCCGCTTGGGATCCACCTCGGGCAACCCCAGCACGAAATCCAGTGAACGGACCGCATTCCACGTCTGCAGCCCCATCACGCTCTGCAGGTGTGCCTCGGCCTGCGGGCTGTAGAGCCCCCAGTTCTCCACAGTGTTCATTTCGGAACGCTGCTTGCCAAACGTGTGCACGATCTCGCGAGAGATCTGCTTGGAGTCGGAGTCGCTCAGCATGTCCCATTGCCAAACCACGCAGCCCATGCGGGCCAGCTGCACGCACATCGACTGGAAGCGGCTGCGGCCCCCCTTCTCGAACCGCTCGGCACCCGTGGCAATCTCTTTACGCAGGTTCTCTTCCGTCTCCTCCGACAGCCGGGCGTCCTGCCAGTGACCATGGGCGAACAGCACGGCCGGAACCGCTCCGGTCACATGTCTCGGTCGGTAGAGATTGCCCGTCACGTACAATCCGGGAACGCTCTCGAAGAACGCCTTCTCGACGGTGTAGTCCTCTTTCTCAATTTTGCCATGGATGACGGGATTGAGCGGCGAGCGGCTTGGCAGGGGCCACAAGCCCTGCGAAACCAGCACCCGCCGTCGCACGAAGTCGGCCCGCGAAGCCCATTCCTCCGACGACCTGGGAGGCTGAAACGGGAAGTACCCGTTGAGATCCTTGGGAGGCTGCAGACGCGTATCCTGGGGAAGTGTTCCCGCGGGCAGGGCCCGGGGAAGGTCGGCCGCATTCAGCGGAACGACACCAATCAGCAGCAACAGCAGGGCAACGAGCGGCTTGGGCATGGGGCATTCGGTGGCAGGGAAGAACAGCCGGCGTCCCGCCCCCGGTTGGTCGTCCCGGGCACGCGAACAAGGCGTACCGCAGGGACCCGGGGGCACTGCGGCGGATTCTATCAACGGATTCCGATTCCTTCATCGCTGTGGCCCGCATGCACTCCGCGACGGCTTTCCACAGAATGGACCGACATCGGCCCCGGGGCTCTGGCGCGAAGGCCGATCCTGCGGTACAAACGACAGATCACGTTGGACGATTGTCTCTGAGGGAAGTCTCTGCGATGACCATCTACCCCTACCTCGACCCCACCAGCGGCTGCTGGGTTTTCGATGATGAACAGGCGGGGCTCAAGGCCGAGCCATTTGTGATGGGGATGAGCGAAATGATGACCCGTCTTGTCCAGGAGCTGCGGATTCCGCTGGCGCACGAGGGTTTTCAGCTCGATTTTGACTCTCGGCCCGGACCTCACGACCTGGAGTTGTTCTGGGTCCGGGCCGAGAACCCCCGCGATCCGATGGCGGGCAACTGGTACCGGGGATTGGTGGCAGATCAGGAGATGGAAGGCTGGCTCTGCCCCGCCCTTTACAAGTATTTCGATTCTGCGCCGCGAAGGATTTTCGTGAGGGCCTCGCCGTTGTCGCCAAATTTCAATCCACGGTGGCAGGTCGATCCTGGTGATCCCCGGGCGGGTCGTTATGTCGACCCGCCCGAGATTCCCCGCGGCGGCTGAGTCCCAACGGGCCACTTGCTTGAGAGACAACTCTTCCTTGGTCGCCTCGATTTGCAGCGTTCTCGATGCGGCCTGCCGGTGGCCCCTTAATTCGGGGGCAGGTCGCGGGCGAGGACTTCATCCAGAGTCGGCCAGGGGGAGTGGGGACACCGGTCGCGCCAGACGTGTGAGTCGAGTGACAGGTCGGCGGGGCGGGGCTCGGGGCCGGGAATCGACAGCCGCGACACGGGATCAAACGGGGGATGGTTGATCCCCAGGTGCCTGGCGAGGCGGCTTCCCAGCTCCCAGCGGGAGATTCGTTCCGGGCCACCCACGTGCCAGACTCCGGCCTCCCGCAGAGCGGCGAGCTCGACCACCGCACGTGCGGCTGTTGCGTAGTCGATCGGCGTGCGCCATTCGTCGGTGAACAGCCCCATCCGCGGTCCGCCCGCACGCAGGGCGGCCACCTGCGTGTCGAAAAACGACGGTCGGATTCCCAATCGCGGACCATACAGCAGCGCGAGACGAATGATCGAGCACGGGCCGGTGTCGAGCGCCGCCTGTTCGCCCGCAGCCTTGCTGCGACCATAAGCCGAGAGGGGTTGGGGGTTGGCGTCGACTGCATACGGGGCCCGCGAACCATCGAACACCATATCCGTCGAGGTCATCGCCAGGTGTGCCCCGGCTTCGCGTGCGAGTCGAGCCAGGTGGCCGGTTGCCATCACATTGACCGCCTCAGCCCGGGCGGGATCCTTCAGGCAGACATCAACGGTCGCCAATGCCGCCGAGTGAATGACCACCGTGGGACGGGCCGCCTGCCAGGCTCGGATTACAGCTTCAGGATCGGCCAGGTCAACCCGCACCGCCCCCGGGGTACTGGGGACGGTTGCCGTTGGTCCATCCCAGACCCGCAGCACCACGGGACTTTGTCGCAACTCCCTGACAAGGTAGGGACCGAGCCGGCCCGACCCCCCGGTCAGCAGGACCCGGTCTGTGGGTTGCCAAGCCCCAGGAGACTCAACTCCAGACCCTCCCACACCTACACCTTGTGCCAGCTACGGTACCAGTCGACAAACCGTTGAATCCCCTCTTCAATCGAGGTTCCCGGCTTGAAGCCCACATCATTCACCAGATCGTCGACGTTGGCATACGTCGCAGGCACGTCTCCCGGCTGCATCGGCAACAGGTTTTTCACCGCCTTCTTCCCCAGCGACTTCTCAAGTGTCTCAATCATGTACATGAGCTCGACCGGCTGGTTGTTGCCAATGTTGTAGACCCGCCACGGTGCCGTGCTGGTTCCCGGATCGGGGTGGGCGCTGTTCCACTGGGGATTGGGTTGGGCGATGTGATCGCTGGTGCGGATGACCCCCTCGACAATGTCGCTCACAAAGGTGAAGTCGCGGCGCATCTTCCCTTCGTTGAACACGTCAATCGGGCGTCCCTCGAGAATTGCCTTGGTGAACAGAAACAGCGCCATGTCGGGCCGACCCCAAGGACCATACACGGTGAAAAATCGCAGCCCGGTCGTGGGGAGCCGGAACAGGTGCGAGTAGGTGTGGGCCATCAACTCGTTGGCCTTCTTGGTGGCCGCATACAGGCTGAGGGGATGGTCCACATTCTGATGCACCGAGAAGGGCATGGTGGTGTTGGCCCCGTAGACCGAGCTCGAAGAGGCGTAGGTCAGGTGGGGAGTCTGAGCGTGCCGGCAGCCTTCCAGGATATTGGTGAACCCCACCAGGTTGGCATCGATGTAGGCGTGGGGATTCTGCAACGAATACCGGACACCGGCCTGGGCGGCGAGATGGATCACCCGGTCGAATGTATGCTGGGCAAACAGTTCGGGCATCGCCTTGCGATCGGCCACATCCAGCGGGAGGAAGGTGAAGTTGGGGTGGGGCAGTAATTGCTCCCGGCGGGCCTCCTTCAGCCGCACATCGTAGTAGTCGTTGAGATTGTCAATCCCCACGACGGTGTCCCCCCGGGCCAACAATCGCTGGCTGGTATGGAACCCGATAAAGCCCGCCGCTCCCGTCACCAGAATCTTCACGCTGTCACTCTCTCCCAACACCCGTCCCGCCAATTCCCGGCCGGGAAGAGCCACTCTCATGGAAATCCCTGCGGGCCACCCAAAGCCCTCATCGACGACGATTCTAACGTCCCGTCGGGGCATTGCCACGACGCCGCGCACCATTTCCCAGCCCGGATCGCTCCTCCTGCTCGCCCCTCCCCGCAGAATCGGACTTCCCAATCAGGCGGCTGGCTTGCGCCCCCGCTGGCTGGCTACGATCAAGCCGAAGTTTTTGCCATGCCCCCTCTCTGTCTGCCGTCCCGTCGGTCCCCATGCACTACCTCTCCGAAACATCGCGTCGAACGCTCGAGGAGGGGGCGGGTGGACCGGGTTCGGGGCCCGAGTTCGAACAGTCGCATCTGTGGCAGTCGGCCCCGCTGTACGCCCTGACCCTGATGGTCGGCGTGCTGCTGCTGGCCGACTCTGTTTTGGGAGCGATTGGGACCCCTGAGTGGTTGTCATGGCGCAGTGTGGGAGGCTTCCGCCTGTCATTGTTGGCAGCCGTGCTGGGGGGAGCACGGATTCTTTACCAGACTCTCGACGGTCTGTTTCAGGGACGGATTGGGGCGGACCTCGCCCTCTCCATTGCCTGCCTCGCGGCCATTCTGCTGGGAGAGCACACCGTGGCTGCTCTCGTGGTCTTCATCGCCCTCGTCGGCGAGAGCCTCGAAGGATACACCGTTGACCGCGCCTTCCAGGCGATCCGCCGGGCCTTCGATCTCTATCCGCCGCTCGCCCACCGGCTGCGCGAGGGACGGGAAGAGGATGTTCCCCTCGCCGAGTTACAGCTGCAGGACCTGGTGGTCGTACGGACGGGCGAACGAATTCCCGCCGACGGACTCATTCGCGAGGGAGTCACCAGTGTCGATCAGAGCCCCCTGACAGGGGAAAGCCTGCCGGTGGAACGGACCGTGGGCGACACAGTGTTGGCCGGGACTCTCAATCAATTCTCGGCCATCACCATTGAGGTGACCCGTCTGGGGAGCGAGACCGCCGTCGGACAGATTGCCCAAGTGGTCCAGCAGGCGGGACGTCGGCAGGCTCCCCTGGAGCGCGAGGCCGATCGGCTGGCCCGGCTGTTTCTGCCCGCCGTGCTGGCGGCGGCTGCTCTCACGCTGCTGGGGTGGCGGTACCGCGCCGGGAACTGGAACGCCGGTTGGCTCCCCGCACTGTCGGTGCTGGTGGTCGCGTGCCCCTGCGCGCTCATTCTGGCCACCCCCAGCGCGTTCGTCGCGGCCTTGTCCTGGCTGGCCCGTAAAGGGGTGGTGGTGAAGGGTTCGGCCGCCCTGGAACGACTCGCAGCGATCGACACCATCGCCTTCGACAAAACCGGAACCTTGACCTCCGGCGACCTCGCCCTCACCACGCACCATGCCCCCGGCCTGACAACAGACGAACTGCTGCAACTGACGGCCCTCGCGACGCGCGGCAGCAATCACCCCGTCTCCCGGATCATCACGGCCGCTGCCGATCGCCGTGAATTGGTTATTCCCCAACTTCCGGGGCTCATCGAGTTCCCCGGGCTGGGTCTGCAGCTTCCTCTGCCCGCCAACCGCTGGCCGGTCACTGTTGTCCCGGCTCCGCCCGGGGGGGCCCGGCTGGCTGTGGGAAATCTTCGCTGGCTCGCCTCCCTGGGGGTCCCAATTGAGTCCTCCTGGGAGGTTCCCCGACACGAATGGGAGCAAAAGGGAGAGTCCCCCCTCGGTGTGGCTTGGCTCACGCCTGCTGACGGGGCCGATAAGGCCCCGTCGGGACGTTTGGTCGGGCTCTGGGGAATCGCCGATACCCCTCGCACCAACGCTCAGACGGTGATCCGGGAATTGCGTGAGCAGGGAAACCTGCGGCTGGCCCTGCTGACGGGAGACCGGATCGAGGCCGCACGGGGACTGTTGTCGCACCTGGGCCCACTCGAAGATTGCCAGGCCGAATTCCTGCCGCAGCAGAAACTTGACTGGGTGCTGGCGCAGCAGCAGGCGGGACACAAGGTGGCGATGATTGGCGATGGCATCAACGATGCCTTGGCGCTCGACAAGGCAGACGTGGGGATTGCCATCGCCCGCGCGGGGAACGACATCGCGGCGGCCGCCGGCGACATCGTGTTGCTGGGTGACCCACTTTCCGTACTCCCGGGATTGCTGCGGCTCTCCCGCGAGCTGGTGCGCACAATCCGCCGCAGCATTCTGTTTTTCGCCTTCGGAGTGAACACGCTGGGGGTGTTGCTCTCGGCCTGGGGCTGGTTCAGCCCGGTGGTCAGCGCCTTGTTCCATGAGGCGGGATCGCTGGCGGTGATGCTCTATGCGCTGCGGCTGTTATGGTTTGAACCCGAGTCAAGCCCCCGTCTGCTGGCCTGGCGTCAACAGCTGGAGGGAACCTCCGAGAAGCTTGCCCGCTGGCTGAGCCCCACCGAATGGGTCTTCTGGACATTGCGGCATCGCCGCAAGATTGTGCCATTGGCCGCGTGTCTGGCGGGTGCGGTCTGGATGCTGTCGAATGTCGTGCTGATCCGTCCGGATGAACAGGCACTGGTGCTGAGATTCGGGCGGTTCCTGGAACAGCTCGGGCCGGGTCTTGCCTGGCGCTGGCCCGCTCCCTTCGAGACGATCCAACGCGAACAGGTGGAGCGGTTGCGTCCCGTGCAGCTGGGTTTTCGGGCGGCGGGGCCGGTCATCCGTTCCGAGCCGGGTTCGTATCGCGCGCCGGTCGAATGGCAGACCACCCACGAAGACATGGGTTACCTCACTCTCACAGACGAAAGCCTGTTGTTGACCGGGGATGAACTGCTGCTGGAACTGACGGCCGAAGGGCAGTATCAGATTGCGGATCTTCGGGAATACCAGGGAGGAAGCGCCTCCCCTGAAACAACACTGCGGGCGGTGCTCGAATCGGCCATCCGGGAAATTGTCGCGAGCCGTCCCCTGGAGACCCTGCTGGGAGAATCACGGACCGCTGTCGAACAGGCCTGCCTGCAACTGGCCCGCCGTGAGTTGGCCAAGCATCGACTGGGGCTGACTTTGAACTCGCTTCACCTGCTCGACGTGCATCCCCCCGGCGGAGTGGTGCCCGCTTACCGGGACGTCGCGAATGCGCTCGAAGAGCGCGAGCAGCTGCGCAATCTCGCCCAGACAAACGCCGCCCGCACGTTGCTTTCGGTCGTGGGTGAAGAGGCGGCCGAAGCGCTGCATCTGGTGGTCCGCCCCACGAACGACATGCAGCGGACCGAGGTGGGGGTCAACCCCAACGGTCCTCCCGCCGGAGACGACGACGACCGTTTCGACTGGAAACTCGATGAGGAACGCTGGCGGGCCCTCTCGGCCGATGCCCCGACCGACAGCCCTCTCTCGGGGCAGGTCAGTGCGCGGCTGCACGCCGCCCGCGGTCAAAGTCGGCAGACCACCGATCAGGCCCGGGGAAAACGTGACCGGTTCGTCCCCTTGGTCGGCCCCCACCAGGCTGCCCCGCAGCTCTCGCAGACACACCTCTATTGGCGGTCTCTCGAAGCGGCCCTCGCGGGGCGTCCTCTGGTGGTGCTCGATCCGGCCGCCCAGGGACGCCGTCAGTTCTGGTTTCCTGCCGAAGGGGCTCCCGCCGCTCCCCCGCCCCCGCCGGCAACAACCCCCTCCGCCCCCCGCCCCCCCCCGGATCCGTTTGATGATGAACAGTAACCGCAGTCCCCACTTCACTCCTCCCGCGACCCCGTCCTGCCCATGAGTGCCGCCGCTTCCCCATCCGCCGAACTTCCCCAGGGAGGTAGTCCCTGGACCGGCCGGCTGCGCCCCGTGCTCTGGCTGTTGTTGCTGGGAGCCTTGCTGACGTCGGTCGTGCTGGTGGATGAAAACGAATTCGTCATCGTCGAACGGCTCGGAGTCATCACCGCGGTCTACGACCAGACGCAACCCACCGCCAGCGACCGGGGGCTGCATTTCAAGTGGCCCTGGCCCATTGCCACGGTCCGCCGCTTCGATCGCCGGGAACTGCTGTTCGATCCCCCCGCCCGCGAGATGTTTACCCGCGACCGCAAAAACGTGACGGTCTCAAGCTTCCTCACCTGGCGCATTCCCTCGGCGAAGTCGGCCGAAGTTCCGCTCGAAAACCGCCCGGTCGTGCAGTTCTATCGCCGGCTGGGAAGCCGCGAAAATGCGGAAGCCCGGCTCGACGCCCGACTGCGTGCCGCCCTTTCGGCCGAGATTGGGCAATCCGACCTCAACGGGCTGCTGCACGTCGACGCGTCGGATCGGGGACCAGGCGAAGAGCGCCCCCTGTCGGCCGTCGCCCAGCGGACCCTCGCCGCTTTGACCGCTGCGACTGGTCAGGACTCGCCCGTTGAGAATCTTGGACTCGAACTGCTCGATCTGCGGATCCGCCGGATCAATTTGCCGGAGGGGAACCGCATCGCCGTCTACGAACGGATGCGCACCGAGCGTCTGCGGATCGCCGAGCGCTACCGCTCGGCAGGAGCGGCCGAGCGGCTGCGCATTGAGAGCCAGGCCCAACGCCAAAGCGATGAATTGCTGGCCCGCGCCGATGCGGATGCCGAGCGCATCCGCGGCGAAGGGGACGCCCAAGCCCTCACCATTCTCAACGAGGCCCACGCCCTCGATCCGCAGTTGTACGAATTGCAGCGGACCCTGGCCGCCTACTCGCAGATTCTCAATCGCCAGTCGACTGTGGTTCTCTCAGCCGGCAGCCGGCTGTTCCGGCTGCTGCAGGAAGGACTTCCCCCCACGACCTCCGAGTCGAACCCAGCCACCGTTCCCGCTCCCCAGGCGAACCCAGACGGTGCGACTTCCGTGGAGGAGCCGGTCGAATGACGCTGTCGAGGCTGCTGGGCTTGAGCCTGGTGTTGGCGTGGCTCGCCTCCGGATTTTTCATCATCCGGGGGAACGAGCAGGGGCTGGTCCGCCGCTTTGGGAGGGCGTCCCTCATTCCGGCGCGCAGCGGTCTGCACTGGAGTCTCCCTTGGCCTCTTTCACGAGTCGATCGGGTGAATGTCAGCGAGTTGCGGACCCTCACCATCGGGGTGGCGGCTCCCGACTCGCAGGACCCGCAGGGGTTTCTGCGACCTTCCGGCCTGGATCGCGTCGGCGAGTTCCTCACAGGTGACAAGAACCTGCTCAACCTGCAGGTCCACGTGCAGTACCGCATTGCCGATCCGTACCTGTGGCTCTGCACGGTTGAGACCCCCGAGGTGGTCCTGAGGCTGTTGACCGAGAATTGTCTCGCCGAGGCGGTTTCGCAGAGCGGGGTTGATTATGTCCACCCCTTGGGGCTCAACGAGTTGCGGCAGCGGCTCACCGGCGATCTGCTGCGCATTTCACCCGAAGCACGCCTTGGAGCCGCAATTGAGGATGTCACCATCGCTGCGGTCTGGCCCCCCGTTGAGGTCAAAGGGGCCTTTCTCGATGTATCCAACGCCCGGGCGGAGAAAGACAAGTTGATTGAGCAGGAACGCTCGCGGGCCGAACAGCGTCTGACCAGCACCCAGGCCCTTTCCCGGCAACGGCTCGATCAGGCCGAGACCATACGGCGCGGCACCATCGAAAACGCCCGCGGACAGGCCGACCGCTTTCGCGCGCTGGTGGCGGCAGTTGCCTCCGGTGAAGAGACTCCCGCCCTTCAGTCGGCAGCCCGCGACCGGGCCCTGCGCCGGTTGTGGCTCGATTCCCTCGCCCAGATCTGGCCCAACCTCGGCCGGACCCTGGTCATCGAGACCGGTCAGCCGGTTGACCTGCGGCTGTTCCCCCAGGGTTCCGTGTCCCCCGTCGCCGAACCCTCGAAGTGGCCTGCCGCGACCAACCGCCAGTAGGTTCGGTTTCCCCAAAGACTGTTGGGCCACGGTCGCTAAGGCTGCTGCTCGAGCCGCTGACGCTGATCCGAGGCGATGTTCCGCCAGATCTGCGTCACCCCCGACGGCCAGTGGACGGTCACTTCCTCGAGCTGTGACACAGGTCCCAGGCCCCAGTGAATCACCGGGTCGCTCGACGACAGGTAACTGCTGGCGGGAGACACTTCCGCCACCCACACCCGGTCTCCCGCCCGACCCGTCACCTGGGCTCCGTAGGCGAACTGGTTGGGGGCTGGTCCTCGCAGTTCCAACTGCAGCCAATGGCTGTCGGCGGGGGTTGTGTTTTCGAACAGCCGGGGCATTCCTTCATGATCGACTGCCACCAGGTCGAGGCGGCCATCCCGATTGAAGTCGGTCCGTACCAGCCCGCGTCCTACAAGAGGTTCCCGGACGGGGTCGGATTGGCGTTCGATCACATCGGCGAAGCGCCGGCCTTGCAGATTTCGCAGCAGCGAGAGGGGCTGACGATAACTTGAACCAGCCCCTTCCAGTTGGGAGGCATTGTCGTAGACGTGCCCATTGGCACACGCCAGATCGGGCCAGCCGTCATTGTCGAAGTCGAGCCATTGCACCCCAAACCCCAGCCGCGACCGGGTGAGAGCCGCGAGTCCGCTGCGGGGGGCCACGTCGGCATACAGGATCGGGCCGGTCCGCCGGTACAGCGCAAAACCCTGCTTCTGGAAATTGGTCACCGCAAGATCCAGATACCCGTCACGATCGAAGTCTCCCCAATCGGCCCCCATGGCAGCCATCGAGGTGGTTGACTCGGTGACGGCAATCCCCGCCACCAGCCCGAGATTCTCGAACTGGCCACCTCCCAGGTTGTGCAGCAGGTCAGCCGGTCGGCCGTCATTCCCCAGGTAAACGTCGGGCCGTCCGTCGGCATCCACATCACCAAACGCCAGCACCATCCCGGCCCCAGCCGACCGATCGAAACCGGCCGTGGCAGTCATTTCGATGAAGCGTCCCTCGCCCGTATTCCGCCAGACTCGCGGACGTTCGGGGGGATACTCGGCGGGAGTGCATCCGGTCTTGACTCCCGGTTTGTACTCGCAGTGCTGGCGGGACTGCGGTCCAAACTCCACGTACTGGGTGAGCACCAGATCGAGCCACTGGTCGCCGTCGAGATCCATGAAGCCGGCACTCGCCCCCCAATGCCCATCGTTGTCGGATGCCAGTCCGGCCCCAGCCGTCACCTGTTCGAAACGTCCCTCCCCAAGATTCCGGTAGAGGGCGAGCCGTCGGTATCCGGTCACCAGCAGATCGGGGCGGCCATCGCCCGACCAATCCCCCACGGCACACCCGGTCCATTCTCCCACTTCTTCCGTCAGTCCACTCTGCGCCGTGGCGTCCCGAAATGATCCGGTTCCGTCATTGAGATAGAGCACCGGATGGGGGGCCCCGACAAACAGCAGATCGGGCCAGTCATCGCCGTTGGCATCCCAGGCGGCACAGCCTGTCCCAAACGAATCGAGAATCGTCAGGGGATAAGGGCGGGGCGAGCGTCGCAGGGAAATGCCGCGTTCGGCCGCGACCTCGCGAAACATCACGCCCCCCCACTGTTCCTCTGAGAGGGCGGCCGTCGCGTCCCGGCCATCGCGCGGCGGAGATGCCGCGCTGGTGCCCGCCAGGTTCTGCACCGAGGGGCCAGCGTTCGGGCTGGCCTGTGGCTGAGCTGAGGTGTTCGACGGGGCGGGCATCAGCTGCGGCTGCCGAACTGACTCGCCGCAACCCAGCACCCAGGCCAAACCGATGGAACCCGTCAGAAAGATCCGGCGGGACAGGTGTTTCGGAAGGTACACGGGAGGGAACGCAGTCGACACGGCAGACCCGGGGAACAGCCAATCGGCGGGGACACTAGGGACTGTGGCACAACGACTGGGGGAATGCAAATCCCGGCTGCCTGCCAAGTCTGGCCAACCCGTCCTGTGCTGCCGACCTCGGGCATTGCTCATCCGATTGGCTCAATCAGCAGGGGTCACGCTAAACTCACAAACGTTGTGAACGCGGCTCGATCAGCTGCTTCGCTCCAAGGCAATCGACGCCGTTGTTTCGCTCCTTTCCCCGTTCGGTCCGCATGCCTGCTCGCGTTCGTACTGCCTGGCTGGTCGCCGGATTGCTGCTTGTGGCCCTGACTGCAGGAGGGATCGGCTGGTGGCGTCTTAAGCGTCAACACGATCGGCAGGAATTGGCTCAACAGTTCGAGGCCGCCCTCCAGGAATTGCGGCGGGGCCCGGCCCAGACTGAGTTGAGTCCACTGCTCGAACGTCTGGAACACGATCGCGCCTCGCGGGACGAGCATCGGCTGCTGGCGGGAGCCGACCGCCTGCGGAAAGGAGACTTCGATGCGGCCCTGCTGTTCCTCGGATCGATTGAACCAAGGGGGGACCGACGGCTGGCGCATCAACTCTGGCTGGGGGAAGCGCTGTATCAGGCGGGCAGGCTGCCTGAAGCCGACGCGCTGTTCGCCCGGCTGGTCTCCGACTTTCCCAACGAGGCCGATGTCCACCGCTGGGTCGCGACGATTCTGTACGACAGCGGGCAGTTGAACCCGGCGATGGCCGCCCTCGACCGGGCGTCGCAACTCGCCCCCGACGACTTTTTGCCCCACCGGCTGATGGCCCTGACCTACGTGCAGGATTTCCGGCAGTACGATGACGCCATCCGGCACTACCGTCTGGCCCTCGAGCGGGTACCTCCCGACGAAGTGCGTGACGAACTGCGGCGAGAACTTGCGCAATGCCTGGTCTTTCAGAAGGAGTTTGCCGAGGCGCTGGAATTGGTGCGACAGATTCCCGAGGGGCCCCGGCAACAACTGGTCCAGATCGAGGCCTTGCGTGGGTTGGGGGAGACCGATGCGGCCCAGGGCGCCTGGAACCATCTGCAGCAGTCAGCTCCGCAACTGGAGGGGGTGGCTCTGTTGGGGGCAATGCTCGATCTCGACCAGGGGCGGGGGGCCGAGGCCCGACAACGGCTGCAGAAGGTGCTCGCTCGCGATCCGCACAATCTCGTGGCCCGCAACCTGTTGATCCGCGCCTGGCAGATGCTGGGGGAGACCGACCGGGCGAAAGGAGAGGCCGAACGATTGACCAACTCCAAAACCCTCCACGATCGGCATGACCAACTGGCGACGCAGGCGTTGGCCGAGCCGGACAACAGACCACTTCGTTTGGAACTCGCCAACCTCTGCGAGCAACTTGGCCGCCTGGCGGATGCGGCGCGGTGGAGACGAAGCGCGGGACGTCAGTGATGGCCGAGAGGATGAGGAGATAACACGACACCGCCTCACCGAAGGATAGCCCAGCCCCTCGGCGTCAAGAGTGCCGTTTGACAGACAGTGTCGCAAATCACCAGTGGCGACACTCAACTCTGGGCCTCAGTCAGAGCCTCCTCCGGTCGAGCGGACTGACAGACTGACGAAGTGAGAGAGGCTCGAAAGTGCGAATCAGGTTGGGAAACAGCTTCTCATCGGACATCCAGATTCTCTGGTGGACCCAAACTGGTCGTCTGTCTGATGCTCCGTCATCACGGTCTCAGTCGAGCAGCAGGTCGCTCTCGGTGATGACCTTCAGACCCCGGTTCTTCAAAACAGCCACCGCCTGGTCGACATCGTCGACATACAGGGCGATGGCCCCCTGACCCCGCCGGTACAACAGCGGATACGTATATTGCACGTTCACTTCGGCCTGCAGCAGGGCCAAAAAGACCTGCAGGAAAGGCTGGTCTCCCTCGGGAAGTTCCACCCCCACCAGTTCGATCTCGGCGAACGGGAACCGCGAGAGTTCCAGGATTTCCCGGCCGCGGTCAGTGTCGTTCACCATCAATCGGACGATCGCGCAGTCGACACTGTTGGCAATCGAGATCGCCACAATCCGCACGGCATGGCTCTCGAGGTGCCGCATCAGCGAGTGCAGCCGCCCGACCCGGTTCTCGACGAAGACGGCGAACTGGACCAGGGTGGGCCATGCCCGGGCCCGACCCGTCAATTGCTCCACTCCCTGGCCTCCACCGGCATCTTCGCCAGCTCGATCCGATCGACGGGGTGACACGCGTGCCTCGCTTGGTTCTCATTCCACTCGGCTGGGGACAGGCCTGTTTTGTGCCCGTAAGATCTCTGCTCCGCCAGCCGGGCGTGGAACTCAACCCGATGGCAGCTTTGACTTTACGCAATCCGTGCCCCCCGGTCAATCACCCCTGTCAGCGAACTTCGGCCCGACAGCGCAGCGGTTCCCTGCGGTGCACTTGCAATCATCTTGGGGTTTTTCCAGAGTCATTGGTCGCGATTCCGACTCCCGAAACCGGGCTGCCAGCAACAACCGTGAGTTTCATCGCGGGTCTGTCGGATGCCGTCGACCGTTGAGACCTGTCCCCCTTCGGGATGCTCCCCAGAGCCCCATTCCATGCGGATTCCCGACCGACTCAGCAACGCCTGCTTCCATTGGGTGCATGGCCGTAACTTGGTCTACAACACCTGCTGGGAAGATCCGCGGATCGATCGCGAAGCCCTGGCCCTGCGGCCCGAGCACGCCGTGCTGGTAATTACCTCGGCCGGGTGCAATGCGCTCGACTACGTGCTGCAAGAACCTCGGGTGGTGCACTGTGTCGACGTGAATCCCCGGCAAAATGCCCTGCTGCAGCTCAAGCTCGCCGGCATTGCCACCCTCGACCACACCGATTTTTTCAGCCTGTTTGGCCATGGCTCCGCCTCACACCATCGTGAGTTGTACCACGACGCACTGCGTCCCCGTCTGGAAGGGTTCGCCCGCCGCTATTGGGACAGATACATCGATTTTTTCCGCCGGGGTCCTGGACGATCCTCGTTCTATTTCCGGGGGACAGCCGGTTACTTCGCCCGCACTGCCAACCAGTTCGCCGACCGTGTGTTGGGCATTCGCGACCAGGTCGAGCGGCTGCTTTCCGCCGAGTCGGTCGAGCAACAGGAAGAGATTTACCTGAGCGAAATCAAGCCCGTATTGTGGAGTCGGCCGGTGAAGTGGATGGTGGCGCGCGACACGACCCTCTCGCTGCTGGGCGTGCCGCGAGCCCAACGGCAACAGGTCGAGCGGTATCACGAGCGGGGAATTGCCGGGTTTATAGAAGACTGTGTCGAGACGGTCTTCACCCGGCTGCCCCTGCACGACAACTACTTCTGGCGGGTCTACCTGACCGGGCATTACACCCACGACTGCTGTCCCGAATACCTGCGTCCCCGGAATTTCGCCCGGCTCAAAGCCGGTCTGGCCGACCGGGTGCGGGTCCACACCAACTCGGTGGCTGGTTTTTTGAAGGAACAGACCGCCGCGGTCGACCGTTTCGTACTGCTGGACCACATGGACTGGATGAGCGCCTGGCGGCAAGATCTGCTGCAGGACGAGTGGCAGCAACTGCTCGACCGGGCCGCGCCCAACGCGCGGTTCTTGTGGCGGTCGGGAGGGACCGAGACGGCGTTTGTCGATCCTGTGGTTGTGCAGCGGGATGGTCGCCCGACCTGCGTGGGAGACCTGTTGCGGTATGACCGCGAACTGGCGAACCGGCTGCATCCTCTCGATCGGGTGCATACCTATGGGTCGTTCAGCATCGCTGACCTCCAGGCATGAAGGATTGTCTGCAATGTCATTGGGGCGGGATCTGCGCGTGTTGTGGCACCTGGCGCTGGCTCCAGTGCGGGGGGAGACGCACGCCGAGCGGCTGGCGAGCTTTTACGCCGGTCAGGCGGCAGACTACGACGACTTCCGACGTCGGCTGCTGCACGGTCGGGAGGAATTGCTCAGCTCGCTGCAGGTGGCCCCGGGCAGCCGGTGGCTGGATATGGGGGGGGGAACCGGAGCCAATTTGGAACACGCCCCCTGGCGCGAGACCTGTGCCGAGGTGATGGTTGTCGATCTCTGTGAACCACTCCTCGATCAATGTCGGCAACGCGTGCAGGGCCGGGGCTGGCACAACGTCAGCATCGTTCGAGGAGATGCCACAGAGTACGCCTCCAGTCAGCAGGTCGATCTGGTGACCTTTTCGTACTCTTTGACAATGATTCCCGACTGGTTCGCCGCAATTGACCGGGCCTGGCAGAATCTGCGCCCCGGGGGACAGATTGCGGTCGTCGACTTTTTCGTGTCGCGGAAGTATCCCGACCCAGGGCAGACTCGCCACGGGTGGCTGACGCGGTCGTTGCTGCCAGTCTGGTTCGCGACCGACAATGTGCATCCCAGCCGGGACCACATTTCGTACCTGCGGCGACGGTTCGAGTCGGTGCGGCTGGAAGAGAGGACGGCACCCATGCCCTATGTCCCCTTCTGGCAGGCACCGTATTATCTCTTTGTGGGCCGCAAGGGAGAGAACTCTCAGGCCGCCGCAGGCCTGCCCTCGGCTTCCAGCCCTGCGGCGGCCGGATGACCGGCCTCGACAGGCTCTTCCATCCTGTACCCCCAGTTTTCGAACGACTCCCGCCACTCGGAATTGATGCGGCGGATCTGATCGGGAGGGAGCGGCTTGTGCTTGTTCTTCTGGTAACCAGCGGTCTGCTCGAGGTATTCCTCGAACCGTGGCTTGACCTCGGAAAAATCGGGCAGGCCGAGGTCTTCGTAGATCTTCTTCAGCGTCACGAGGGGACGCCGCTCGAGGTCTTCAAACCGCACCTCGCAGAGATGGCCGGACGGAATGCTGTCGCGGTCGGCAAAGTATTGCTGATGCATCTCGCGATAGCAGGCGAAGATGCGTTCGTCGTCGAGGTGCAGATCCCGGGGATGTTGCAGTTGGCTGAAAGGACGGATCTTCTGCCAAAGCCGCTGGGTCGAGCGGAACACCTCATAGGGGTTGCGGTGCACGTGCACAAACCGGGCCTGCGGAAAGATCGGCAGCAGCCAGCGGACCCGGGCGGTGTGGGCGGGTGATTTCAAAACGAGAGGCCGCTTGTGTGTCCACTGCAGCTTGCGACAGAAATACAGCAAACTCTCCTGCCATTCCTGCCGCTCCGCCTCAGTGGCGTCGTTGAGCGTCCAGTACTTCTCGTAGTTCCGGATGCTGTGCGGGAACGACCAGCCCATGTAAGGGGATTTCTGCGTCATCACCACCATGGCCCACTCATCCTCCTGAGGAGAGTCGGCCCCGACCGACATGTTGTCCATCGGGCGAGATGAGGGCATGGTCAACTGCATGGCCCATGAGAAAGCCCGTTCGGCCAGCAGATACGATTGCGGGAAATTCACCTCGAACATCGTCGGATGGCCAAACCGATGGTCCAACGACAGCAGATTGTGAAGGTGGGTGGTCCCTGATCGCATGTGCCCCAATACGAACAGCGGGGGCTGAATCGGGAAATCCTTCAGACGTCGTTGGTACATCAGGTCTTCGACGGTCTGGAACGCCGACGTGACGACGCTCAACCCCGAGACGAAGGCCGCCCGGGGCCAATACGCTGGAGCGATCGCAAACCGCTCGCGCACAAGCAGCCGCAACCAGTCTCCGGCATTGATTCCCGCGAACCATCCTGGTCCGAAGGTTGTATGCATCCAGTCGCCAAAGTTAGGCACGGCTGTTCCATCAGGTCTGGGGTGACAGGGGCTGGAAATCTAGCCGATTCGCGCGATTCGCTTCAAGGCGAATTCTCACCCTGAATTCGCCATCCTGCGCAATCGTTTGAGTCGTGCCGTCACAGATGGACCGGTTTGCGGTCCAGCCGGCAGCCAGTTCCGGCAGAATGGCCCCCGATGGGCCCTCGCCGGTATGTGTCGTGTATGATCGGCGATTGATCGATGTGGATTTCGTGGATTTTCCTCCCGGGGGTCGCGGTCGGCTGCAGAGTTCCCAAGCTTCCAGCACACAGGGAGTTTGGGAGCGATGGACTGCCAACCACCCGCAGTTTTCCTCAAGAGAGTGTTGCCATGGCCCTTTCCACGCTCGTGCTGGGCTCGGTGAATGTCGACCTTGTCATCCATGGTTCCCGACTGCCAGCTCCTGGTGAAACGGTGCTGGGGGGGCAATTCCTGCAGGCGGCCGGCGGGAAGGGAGCGAATCAGGCGGTGGCCGCCGCCCGCGCCGCCACGGGAACCGTGGCCTTCGTGGGAGGAGTGGGAGATGACCCCTTTGGCACCCAATCACATGAGGGACTGGCCCTCGAGGGACTGGAACTGTCTGGACTGGTCACGTTCCCGCGGACGAGCACAGGCATTGCCCTGATCCTCGTCGACTCCACCGGTCAGAACCTCATATCGGTCGCCTCGGGGGCGAATGCCCGGTTGACTCCCGACCATGTCGATGCCCTGCCGGACGAATTGTTTGCCGCAGCCCGAGTGTTTCTGACCAGCCTCGAAATTCCCTTGCCAACGGTCCGGCGCGGGCTCGAACGGGCTCGGGAAGAGGGACTGATCACCATTCTGAATCCCGCCCCCGCCAACCGGGGAATCCTGGAGGGAGACATGCTGTCACTGGTCGACATTCTCACCCCGAATGAGACCGAGTTGTGCCAGTTGGCGGGTGAGCCCGGGGGCGAGGGAACGGAGGGCTTCCTGACCGCCGGTGCGAGCGCAGCGGACGACCCTTCCCGCTGGCGGGCGGCTGCCTTAAAATTGCGGGATCGGGGCTGTCGAACGGTGATTGCCACGTTGGGACCTGCAGGGTGTCTGGCCGTCGGGGATCTGGAATTCCACCAGTCGGCCCCGCTGGTCCGGGCGGTGGACGCCACGGCAGCGGGGGATGCCTTCAACGGCGCCCTGGCAGTGGCCCTGGCGGAGGGGCAGCCGCTGACCGCGGCAGTGCGGTTTGCCACCGCCACGGCGGCACTCAGTGTCACCCGGGCGGGTGCCCAGCCATCGCTCCCCCGCCGCGAGGAAATTGAACAGGCGCTGTCACACTGGACAGCATAAACCACAGAGGGAGTTGAGAACGGATGAGTCAACAATACATCTACACCATGGAGCAGGTGACAAAGATCTATGAGCAGAAGGAAGTGCTCTCCGACATCTGGCTGTCGTTCTACCCCGGAGCCAAGATTGGCGTGTTGGGCGCCAACGGGGCCGGCAAAAGCACCCTGCTGCGGATCATGTCGGGGGACGACACGAATTTCATGGGGACCGCCCGGCCGGCCAAGGGCATCGACATTGGTTACTTCCGGCAGGAACCCCGGCTGAATCCGGACTGGACGGTCGACCAATGCGTTCAGGAAGCGGTCGCGCATTCCCAGGCGATTCTCGACAGGTACAACGAGCTGAACATTAAGCTGGGTGAAGACCTGTCGCCCGACGAGATGGACGCGGTGCTGGCCGAGCAGGCGAAGGTCCAGGACCAGATCGACGCCAACAACCTCTGGGAACTCGACCGGACCCTCGAGATGGCCAGCGACGCCATGCGCCTGCCTCCCGGTGACGCCTTCATCCGGACCCTCTCGGGGGGTGAGAAACGGCGTGTCGCGATGTGCCAGCTGGTACTGCGGTCTCCCGACATGCTGCTGCTGGACGAGCCCACGAACCATCTCGATGCCGATTCGGTGTCTTGGCTGGAGCGCTACCTGCACGATTTCAAGGGGACCGTGGTGGCGGTGACGCACGATCGGTACTTCCTCGACAATGTGGCGGGCTGGATTCTGGAGCTCGACCGCGGGAAGGGCTATCCCTTCGAAGGGAACTACAGCTCGTGGCTCGAACAGAAGCAGTCCCGTCTGGCAATCGAAGAGAAGCAGGAGTCGAAACGGCAGAAGACCCTCAAGAAAGAACTGGAATGGGTCCGGATGAACCCCAAGGCGCGGGCGACCAAGAACAAGGCCCGCCTCGAACGCTATGAGCAGATGCTGTCGCAGGAGTACGACGCCCGCGAAGACGCCCCCGACATCCAGATCGCCTCGGGAGCCCCGCTGGGGGATCTCGTCGTGCGGGCCGAAGGGGTCTCGAAGGCGTTCGGTGACCGGCTGCTGTTTGAGAATATGACCTTCAATCTGCCCCGCGGCGGCATCGTGGGAGTGATTGGTCCCAACGGGGCCGGGAAAACCACCCTGTTCCGCATGATCATGGGGCAGGAGAAACCCGACAATGGCACGCTGCGAGTGGGAGACACTGTCATCCCCTCGTACGTCGATCAGTCACGCGATGCGCTCGATCCGAAGAAAACCATCTACGAGGAGATCTCGGGCGGGCTCGACATCATCGAAATCGGAAAGGTGAAGATCCACTCGCGAAGTTACGTCGGCCGGTTCAACTTCAAGGGGCCCGACCAGCAGAAGCTGGTCGGGGAACTCTCGGGGGGAGAGCGCAACCGGGTGCACCTGGCCAAGATGCTGCGTTCGGGGGGCAATTTGCTGCTGCTGGACGAGCCCACCAACGACCTCGACGTCGAAACGCTGCGGGCCCTTGAAGAAGCCCTGCTCAACTTCGCCGGGTGTGCTGTGGTCATCAGCCACGACCGCTGGTTCCTCGACCGCGTCGCGACCCATATCCTCGCCTTTGAGGGAGACAGCCGGGTCTACTGGTGCGAAGGGAACTATCAGTCCTATGAGGCCAACCGCCGGGAACGCCTCGGTCTCGAGGCCGACCGTCCCCACCGGGTCCGCTACAAGCCGGTCAAGGTCTGAACCCGGGACGAAGGACCGACGGCAATCCGCTGGCGGGTCCTCCACCCGGGTTGGCAGTTCCCCTCGTTACGTTTCCCAATCAGCGCGTGGCAGAACGCAAGAGGCCCGGATTTCAGCAGAAATCCGGGCCTCTGCTGTCTTCAGCGGTCGGGCGAGACGAACTCAGCGGGACGGCTGGAGCTGCCACTGCTCATTGAAAAAGTCAGCCGCCGACACCTTGCCCGGATACTGCGACCCGGGGGGGGTGGTAATATCGATCACCGCCCAGTCGGGCAGCCGCGGCACCTGCCGGGCATTGTTGAGATAGTCATAATCGCGGTAAGTGAAGCTGCTGTTGAGGACGACATACCGCTCTGGATTGAGCGGGTTGGGTGCGCACAGAATCAGTCCGTGCTTGGCTCCCGCGAATTGGCGATCTCCCGCGGAGATTCCCGCGGCGGACCAGCGGATTGGCAGCTTGTCGGCAATTCGGGCCAGCACCTGATTGGAGCCCGGGTCGCCCCACAACACCAGATTCTTGCTGGCGATGTCTTCGGCCGTGAGTTCGATGTCTTTCACCAGGCGGGCCCGGCCCCGGAACTGGCGGCGCCAGTGCTCGACCGCCCGGTCGAGTTCGCCCCGGGCCCAGCGGTCCACCTCGGCAGAGAGAGGAGTTCCGGTGGGGGTCACGAAGACAAAAGCATCCATCAGGGCGTCATCAATCGGACCCTGCAGGCCGGGCTTCTTCCGCAGTCCGGTCGGCGGAGTACCAATCTTCCAGATCCCCGCCTCGCGCACCAGACGGCAGGTCCACGAGCGATCCGACAGGGGGCGGGGGCCCTTCAGGTCTTTGCCGTCGATCTGGATCGACACAGGTTGGCTGATGTCAAACGGCGATTCCCCTGCCGCGAACGACAGCGTCAGGGCGTTGATATTGCTGGTCTGCAGATCGACACTGTTGTTGGCCTGCCAGTGGGCGTCGACCTGGGCCTTCGCCCAGTGTTGGTCGAGCCCCTCAACCGTCACCCAGTGCATCCGGTTGTATCGCAGGGTGTAGGTCGTGAAGTGGATCGCCGGGGGATTGCGGTCGCGTCCCCGGGCCACGATCGAATTGAACCGGCGCTCGATCTCGTCACGGGCCGCCGGATGATACGAATGCCCGGTCTGTGGACCGATAATGTGCACCAGCTCGACCCCCAGGTCGGCCAGAGCCTTCTCCATGATGTCGGCCGCCTGCTTCTGGCTGTCATTCTCACCCGAGTAGGCAATGGTCGGGCAATGCCACAGATTCACCGCCCAGTCGTTGCAGTCGTACCAGTGCCAGAGGGTTTTCTCCCAGGGCTTCGGATCGAGAGTTTCCTTCTGGAAGACCCGCAGGAACTCGGGGGTCTCCGAGAAGCCCGCACCGGGCGTCGCCCCCACGAACCGGTCGGGGTAATGCACGGCGAACTGCCAGCAGGCCGCCCCCCCCATCGAGAAACCCCGCGAGGCAATCCGGTCGGCATCGATGCGGTAGTGCTTCTCGACATGCGCGAGAGCCTCCAGTACGTCGATTTCTCCCGCGAACTTGAAGGCGTTGCAGTACCGGCCATAGGGGTGCAGCACGAACGCGTCAGTCGGGGTGAACACGCCCCGATCTTTCTGCCGGCTCACCAGGAAGTTGACCTCGCTGAGGGTCTCTCCCCGACCATGAAACCACAGATCGAGCCGGTGGCGGTGATTCCCCCGGGGTTGATACGATTCGGGAACGATCAATCCATAGGGCTGCACCGAGCCATCAATCTTCGAGACATAACCCCGCACAACAAGTCCCGTCTGCTCAGTCCACGGGACCTGCCCGGCCGCCAGTTGTCGGGCCCGTTCGAGTCCCTGCTGCAGCAGTTCGCGGGCGGGACCAAACTCCTTCTCATTGAAAAACTCGCGGAACTCCAGCGCATCGGAAACAGCGCGGTGGAAAATCTCGACATCGGGCAGCAGTTCCTTGACCCGTGGGGAGGGATTGCCGCGAAGACCGTCGATCGCCTTCGACAGTTCGGCCAGACCCTGCTCAAGCCCGGCGCGAACCTCGGCGGGCACTTCGACACCCAGATTGGGGACTCGCCTCACGGTCGCGGGATTGTTGTCACCGGGACCATCCGCCTGCGTCTGCGATCCGGGGAAGATCATCCCTCCCAGAGCCAACAGGCAGAACCCAAGCCAGCGACGCCAAGTACTCAGCGGGCAGCACATGCGGTACACATCCTCGAAGTGAGAAACAGAAAACCCAGCATTCCATCGCGCGGATTATGGTCCGTGGGAAGAACGAGGGCAACCACTCCCCAACCCCGAAAGAATGTCACGAGGTGTGATCAGCCCCTGCTTCGGCCCGAGCAGGACCGGTGTCGAAATCACTCGGGCCGTTCTCAGGCCTCCGCTTCCGCCCGTAGCCGCAATTGACCGCAGGCGGCGTCGATATCGGCCCCCTTGCGCTTGCGGACGGTGGTGGTGACCCCTCCCTGTTCGAGAATCTGCGTGAATTCGCGCACGCGTTCGGCGAACGGGTCGGTGTAGGGGAGCCCGCTGACGGCATTCATCGGAATGAGGTTCACATGCGCGTTCCGGCCGCGCAGCAGCGCGGCCAGTTGCCGCGCCTCGGCCGCCGAGTCATTCCGGTCGCGCAATACGCAGTACTCGTAGGTCACCCGGCGACCGGTGAGTTCAAAGTACTCATCGGCGGCCTGCAGTACCCGCTCGAGCCCTACTTTGGCGTTCATCGGCACCAGTTCCGAACGCAGCGCTTCGTTGGGGGCGTGCAGCGAAACGGCGAGGTTGTACGACTTGTCGACCTTCGCCAGATCGCGGATTTTCTCGGGCAGGCCTACAGTCGAGATGGTGATCCGGCGGGTCGACATGCCCAATCCACCCTTTTCTTCCAGAGATTCGAGGGCCCGCAGCAGGTTGGACAGGTTGGCCAGCGGCTCTCCCATGCCCATCACCACCACGTTGGTGATTCGCTCCAGCGGCGGCAGCAGCCGGTCGAGGTGCAGCACCTGCTCCAGAATCTCTCCCGTCGACAGATTGCGGGTGAATCCCTGGAGGCCGCTGGCGCAAAAGACACACCCCATGCCGCATCCCACCTGGGTGCTCAGGCAGATGGTGCGGCGATCGTCCTCTTTCATCAGCACGCACTCGACATGCTCGCCGTCGTGCAGCCGCAGCAGCAGCTTCTCGGTCCCGTCGATCTGCGACGTCTGACGCCGCACAATCCGTGAAGAGAAGATCACAAACTGTTCGGCCAATTGCAGCCGCAGCGGGGCGGGGACGTCGGTCATCGATTCGAAGTCGTTGACCCGCTTGCCGTAGATCCAGCGCCGAATCTGGTCCGCCCGGAACTTCTGGGCTCCCTGCGCCACGCACCAGGCTTCGAGTTCCTTGCGGGTCAGGTCATTCAGCAGGCGTTTGCCGTCCATTGGTGCAGGCGAACTGGAAATTCCCTCGGCCAACGGAAGCAATTTGGAGTTTGAGTCAGTCTTCATCATCTTCGTCTTCGTCTGCGGACAGGTCGTCGAGGATTGGTAGCTCGGGCGAGACCAGGCCCGACTGTTCCTGTTCGTCCAATTCGGCCAGCAGATCGCGGACGTCGGTATTGCGGGGATCGAGTTTCTGCAGATTCTGCAGGACCAATCTCCCTTCCGACCGCTGTCCGCGGGCGATCAGACAGCGGGCCAGCCCGCGACCCGCCAGGAAAAACTCGCCGTTGTAATCGCGTTGCGTCGGAAGAATGCCCCGGAAACCGGGAGGCAGACTGTCGAGCCCTACTTCGTAGGCAAAACCGTAATGGCCGCGCGCCAGGGAAACATCCTCCTCGCGCAGAGCCAGTTCCCCCAGCAGATTGTGGGCGGCCAGAAACGCCCGACAGTCGGCGACGAGATAGAGCAGCTCATCCCGGGCGATTTCCAGTTCGTCCTCGGCAATCATCTCGTGGACCTCCTCGAGATCCTCGGCTCGTTCGAGCGCGCAGACCGGAGCCTGCAGGGCGAAACGATTGGCGTCGAGACGCTTCAGTCGGAGCAGTCCCCGGGGTGCGGGGCGTTTGGGGCGCGGACCCGGCGAGCGGCGGGGGGGCTTTCCCGAGGAAGAATGAGCTTGGCCCGACGCTGGTTTGCCCCCCGATTTGCCGGCCGGACGGCGGGGGCGATCGGGGCGGCGGTCGGGACGATCCGGTGCAGAGTCTGAAGAAGCAGGCATTTGGTCAATTCTCCGCCGGGGCCGGGCAAAGTGTCAATAATCAGCCTCTCGTCTGCGCAGGTTTGCGGTGGCCCGGTTGGGTGGGGGCCTGTTATGCTGACTCCGTGGCCAGTCTGCATCGGTTCCCGGGATGGCCCAGGGACCGGGCGATGCCTCCCGACCTCCCCCCCACACATGCCTCCGATTCTGGAAGTCGACAATCTGCGGACGTGGTTCCACACCGCGGCTGGACCGGCCAAGGCGGTCGATGGCGTCAGTTTTTCCATCGACGCCGGGCAGACTCTCGCCGTCGTGGGGGAAAGCGGCTGCGGCAAGACCGTCACCGCCCTCAGCATTCTGCAATTGATTCCCCGACCTCCCGGTGAATTTGTCTCGGGTACCATCCGGTTTGACGGCACCGATCTGCTCAAGCTTTCCCGCGATGAACTGCGGCAGATCCGGGGAGGGAGGATCGGCATGATCTTCCAGGAACCCGGAACCAGCCTCAACCCGGTCTTCACCATCGGCGACCAGATCGCCGAAGCGATTTCTCTGCATCGCAAGGTTCCCAAATCAGCCCTGCGGCAGGCGGTGCTGGAATCGCTGAAGGCGGTGCGGGTGAATGATCCCGAACGCCGGATCGACCAATACCCCCACGAACTTTCGGGGGGGATGAAACAACGGGTCATGATCGCCATGGCACTGTCGTGCAATCCCCAACTGCTGATTGCCGATGAACCCACCACCGCCGTCGACGTCACCATTCAGGCCCGCATTCTCGACCTGCTGCGCCAGATGCAGGCTGAACGCGGCATGGCCATCCTGCTGATCACCCACGACCTGGGGGTTGTCGCCGAATTGGCCGACCATGTCGTCGTCATGTATGCCGGACAGGTGATCGAGCGGGCCAGTGTCGATGAGCTGTTTGCCAATCCGCGGCATCCCTATACGCGGGGGCTGTTCGCCAGTCTGCCGCGGGTCGATCGGAAAGAAGCACGGTTGCAGGCGATCGAGGGTTCGGTCCCGGCGGCTACTCACTTCCCCGAGGGATGCCGGTTCCGGGAGCGATGCCCCCACGCGGGACCCGAATGCCTGCGGTCTCCCGAGCTGACCGTGCTCAATGCCGGGCATGCCGTGGCCTGCTGGAAACATGAGGAGTTGGATGTCTGCGCCCCTGCTGTCGGTCGTTGACCTGAAGAAGCATTTCCCCATTCGGGCGGGCCTGCTCGGTCGGGTTCAGGAATGGGTGCGCGCCGTGGATGGCGTCAGCTTCGATCTGGCTCAGGGACAGACCCTGGGGCTCGTGGGCGAAAGTGGCTGTGGCAAGACCACCGTGGGCCGGACCCTGCTGCGGCTGACTTCCGCGACGGGAGGCCAGGTTGTTTTCGGTGGACAAGACCTGCTCGCCTTGTCGGGCGGGGCTTTGCGTCAGGCCCGACGGCAAATGCAGCTCATCTTCCAGGATCCGTATGGTTCGCTGAATCCCCGGATGACGATCGAGCAGATCGTGGGGGAACCTTTGGCCGTACATCGCCTCGCCAGAGGCTCGGAACGCCAGGACCGGGTCGCCACACTGCTGAAACAGGTTGGTCTGCGCCCCGAGGCCGCGGGACGGTATCCACATGAATTTTCCGGGGGCCAGCGACAACGCATCGGAATTGCCCGCGCCCTCGCACTCGAACCCTCATTCATTGTGTGCGACGAGCCCACCAGTGCTCTCGACGTGAGCATTCGGGCCCAAATCGTCAACCTGTTGCAGGATCTGCAGCGTGATCGGGGGCTCAGCTACCTGATGATCAGCCACGACCTGGGAGTGGTGCGACACATTTCCACCGCCGTGGCGGTGATGTATCTCGGACGCATCGTCGAACAGGCCCCCACCGAGGCGCTTTACGACCAACCTCGGCATCCCTACACCCGGCTGCTGTTGGCTGCCATTCCCATTCCCGATCCCCGGCAACGCGGGCGGAGGATCCAGGCGGCTGCCAACGCGGCCGGCGATGATGCCGTTCCATCCCCCATCAATCTTCCCCCGGGCTGTCCGTTTCATCCCCGCTGCCCGTTGTACCAGCTGTTAGGACGTCCCGAGAGCTGTCGCGCCCAAGTGCCCGAGCTGGTTCCCCTGGAGTCGAACCCCCGGCACATCGTGAGGTGTCACTTCCCCCACGAAACCGAAACGGCTGCCGCAGGGCTGTCTGTGACGGCCACGAGCTGATCTGTCCGTCGGCAGGGCAGTCATCTGGGCAGTCATCTGGGCTGACTGGCGAATCTTGGGCGACTGGGATGTGTGGCAACACGGCGAGTTCCGCTCCATCTCGACATGCCCGCTGATCCCTCTCCCCGGGTTCATTCGCTCTTGGGGGAAAGCGGTTCACGGGATACGATCCGCGGTGAGTCGGGGGCTCGGTAAGGAATCGAGCCCGACGATGTCCCCGACGGTGGGTTTAACGGGATCCGTACTGTTGTCCCCCCCTGGTTCCGGGTCGAGATGTGGAGATGAAAGCGCATGGAGGCGTTGACGCGACAGACCCACCCCGGCGGGAGTTTTCCGATTACGCTGGTGCTGTTGGCCGCCGCGATCGCTATTCTGGGGTGGCTCGGCATCGAACGCGGGGATGAGCTTTCCCAGGCCGGTTCATTCCATGGCAAGCAGGGGGTCTGGCTGATCCTGGCGGGTTGTGCCCTGTGGGTCGGCTCGCAGACCCCGTTCGACTGGCTCCGGCGCGGTGCCTGGACTGCCTTCGGCGTCGGGATCGTGCTGCTGGTGCTGGTCTACTTTTTCCCGGCCCGCTGGGGCTCACGCCGTTGGATTCCGCTGGGGGTTCTGTACTTCCAGCCGTCGGAACTCGCGAAGATTGCGTTCATCATCACCTTGGCCCGATATCTCGAAAGCCGGGAAACTCATCGGCGCTTGGGGGGGTTGGTGGTCCCGTTTGGCATTACGCTGCTGCCTTTGGGACTGATCCTGAAAGAACCTGACCTGGGGACGTCGTTGCTGTTCCTGCCGGTGCTGTTCGCGATGCTGGTGGCGGCCGGTGCGCGGCTCTGGCATCTGGGGCTGGTGGCGGCTCTGGGAGTGGCCATCCTGCCGCTGTTCTGGCAGGCGATCTCGGCCGAGCAGCGGTCGCGAATCACAGCCGTATTCCAACAGCGCGACGGTCGGGCCCCAACGGTTGGCAAGGCCGATGGCTTTCACCTGCACCAATCGAAGCAGGTGCTGGCCCTGGGAGGAGCCTGGGGCAGCCAGGTCGAGGGGACCCGAGTCGACGACCCGGCGGCGTATTACCTTCCTGCGTGCCGAACCGACTTTGTGATCTGCATGGTGGGTGAACGCCTGGGATTGCCCGGAACACTGGGGGTTCTGATGCTCTACGCCCTGTTGTTTCTGCGAGGGCTCTGGATTGCAGCCAGCGCGCGGGATGGTTTCGCCCGGCTGGTCGCGGTGGGGGTGGTCGCCCTGCTGGCCGCCCAGTCCATCATCAATACGGGAATGACCGTCGGCTTGCTCCCGGTGACCGGCATCACACTGCCCCTGATGAGTTACGGAGGCTCGAGCCTGCTGTTCACGGGGTTCGCTCTCGGACTGCTGGTCAACGTTGCCAGGCAGCCGCGCGACATGTTCGATCTGGAACCATTCCGGTTCGCGACGGCACGGGTCGAGTTGTCGTGACTGGCAGAGGGAGATCTGGTGCGATCCTCACCAGGACCTGTCTCCAACACCGATTCGCGAGCGAGTTCCATGCCCAGGAATGTATTCACAATGCTGATGTTCTCTGGTCAGGCGGAAGAAGCGGTCCGGTATTATGTCGAGGTGATTCCGCAGACCGAACTGCTGGAAATCAAGTACTTTGGGCCCGAACAGCCGGGAGCTGAGGGGAAGGTTCAGGGGGCCCGGTTGCGGCTGCGGGGGCATGAGGTGCGGGCGTTCGATTCGCCAGTCCGGCATGATTTCGGCTTCACCCCGGCGGTCTCCCTGTTTGTTGACTGTGACGATGAACAGGAATTCGAGCGCTGCTTCAACGGTTTGTCGGCGGGAGGCTTTACGATGATGCCCCCGGCGAATTATGGATTCAGTCAGAGATTCGGCTGGTGCAACGACCGGTTCGGCGTCTCGTGGCAGGTGAATCTGCCCTGAGCGGAAAACCCGGAAATGCCGCGAGGTCTTCTGCCCAAGACATTGGTGGCAGCCACTGTCTTCCGACTGCCAACTTGCTTCCGGGGGTGTTCTGCCGGAGACGATCCTCCGGATCCGGCCCAACGACATCTTTCAGGAGTTCCACGTCGATGCCCCTGCGAAACGCCACAGCTTCGATGGTGCAGAGCCGGTACCAGTGGAATGCAGGGCATCCCCTGCGGGTCTGGCTGCTTGTGCTGCTGTTGATTGCACTGGTCGAGTCGGGATTGATGCTGTTGCTGCCCCTGATCCTGCCGGCCGGCACTTCCCGTGGGGGTGAGGCGGTACTCGACGCCCTGCTTCTGTCGCTGACTTTGGCCCCGGTTTTATGGTGGTTGTTGTTGCGTCCCTTGCAGCAGGCGGCACGGTTACGGGACCAGTTCCTCACCGACCTGTTCCAGACCATCGAGAACGAACGCCGCAACACCGCCCGAGAGCTGCACGACGGAGTGGGTCAGCAGCTCGGGCTGCTGGTGACCGGGCTGAAGTCGTTGCGCGATGATTTGCCCGCCGCGGAACTGGTCCGACAGGGGCGGGAATTGCGGGAACTGGCCCAGGAGGCCTTGCGTGAGACGAAGCGTCTGGCGCTGGGGTTGCGGCCCAGCCTGCTGGACGATCTGGGGCTGGCCGTGGCCCTCGAGCGGCTGACCGAACAGGTCGCCCGACATCACGAGATCGAAGTCGATTGCCAGGTCGACGATCTGACCGACATCCGGTTGCCAGAGCGGTATGAAACCACGCTGTTCCGGATTGTCCAGGAAGCGCTACAGAACGTTGTCCAGCATTCCGGAGCCACTGCGGTTTCGGTTAAACTGTCGCGAACCGATCACCAGCTGCAGCTCGAGATCCTGGACAATGGGCGGGGGGGGGCTGCCGACCGTGTGACCCACCTCTCGCCCCCCGGCCATATGGGCGTGGTGGGAATGTCTGAGAGGGCGAGCCTGGCGGGAGGGACGTTTGTGTTGGAAACCGCACCGGGGGGGGGAACCCGTGTGTTCGTGACGTTGCCGCGTCCAGAAGGGACGGAGGATGACCGCGAAGACCCGCGTTGTGTTGGTGGATGATCATGCGATGGTCCGGGCTGGTGTCCGGATGCTGTTGAACTCCCAGGCCGACCTCGAAGTGGTGGGCGAGGCGGGGCAGGCGGCTGAGGTTCTGCCAATAGCCCGGCAACTGCAGCCTGACGTCGTGGTGCTCGACCTGTCGCTTCCGGGGGGCCCCAGCCTGCCGCTGGTTCGCGAATTGCAGGCAATCGGCAGCCATCCCCAGGTACTGATTCTTTCGATGCACGACGACCCCGCCTATGTGCGGGCTGCTCTGGGCGCAGGGGCCCGGGGATATGTGGTCAAAACGCTGAAGGTGGAAGACCTGCTGCAGGCGATTCGAGACGTGGCCCGCGGACGACTCGTCATCGACCTCGATGATCCCGAATTGACTGCCGCGGTATTCCAGTCAGTGGGCCGGGGACGGCCGCATGAGGTGGGGCGCAGTCGACTCAGTCAGCGCGAGGAACAGGTTCTGCGGCTGCTCTCCCAGGGTTATTCCAATCTCAAAATCTCCGAGCAGCTCGACCTCAGCCCGAAGACAGTTGCCACGTATCGGGCCCGCCTGGGAGAAAAGCTGGGGCTGAAGACCACGGCCGATTTTGTACGCTATGCGAATGATGTGGGCCTGGGACATTCCTTGCCTCCCGAATCGCCCACCATCTGACTGGGGAATTTCTGTGTGTGGTTCCCGGCTTCAAGCTCGTCTTCAACACTCGTCCGACTGCCTGAGGGGCAGCCCTGAACAAACCCTGGCGACCAGAAGAGCCCGCCTCGGCCCGATTCCATCGCTCTTCAACCTCCCGTGCTGCGTGTCAGCGCGGCGCTGACAACCACTTGTCGGATTGCCGATCGCGCCGACGCGGGAAGAGGCGTTTATTCCGTAAAATTTCGGCTACTGGTGTTGTCCGGGATGTGTGTCTTGGCCGCTGGGAACTTTCCCGCTCTGAACACCCCGGACTTCCTGACCGATTTTTGAGGTGCCCCCATGTCGAAGCTTCAGCCCCCGCTGCGAAAGCTGGTTTTGTTCTGGATGAGCCTGCTGAGCGTCGGCCTGCTCTTGAGCTGGCCCTTGAGCACCCTTGGCGGAGGTCCACCAGTGCGGGCTCAGACGCTTGGCCGGGGTCGTCGTCCGCCGAAAGCCGCTCCACCGACCGGGTCGCGGCCACCGGCGCACGAACCGGTGCTGGCCGATGATCCTTCCGACCCGGACCAGTCCAGGTTGGTTGACCGTCTGGATGCGTTGGCGACCAGCGCTCCCACCCATGTGGTATTGGGCTTCAACGAACTGGGCATGCACTGCATGAACCGCGATTTCTCGGAAATGTGCATTCTCCCCCCGTACAACACCCTGCGGGCCCAGGTGATCAAGCGGGGAGCGGAACCCGACATTCTCAATTCTGGAGTGACCGTCTCGTACTCCATTCCTGGCAACACCATCTCTTCCACCAAGACCGATTTCTGGACCCAGGCTCCCAAGCTCTTCGGGAAGACCTTGACGAAGGATGTCGGACTGACCGGAAACAAGCTCAGCGGCACGATGAAGGGAACCACACTCGGCTACTTTGAAGCGACCGGCATCCCCATCACTCCCCTGACTGACAAACTGGTCAACGACCCCTTTCAATTGTCGTCGATCGTCGTGAAAGACAAGTCGGGCAAACAGGTCGCCACCACAAAGGCGGTCGTTCCCGTTTCCTGGGAGATCAGTTGCCACCTGTGTCACAACACCCCGGGCATCTCGGTCGCGACCGACATCCTGCGGGCCCACGATCGACTGCACGGCACCACGATCGAAAAGCAAAAGCCCGTCCTCTGTGCCAGTTGCCATGCCGACCCGGCCCTCGGGACTACTGGCAAGCCGGGGGTCAGCAATTTCTCGCGGGCCATGCACAACTCACATGCCACTCGCATGGCGCAGCTGCCCAACCTCCAAAACGCCTGCTACGCCTGCCACCCCGGGGTTCAAACCGAGTGCCAGCGTGATGTGCATGCTGCGAAGGGAGTGACCTGTGTCAACTGCCATGGCGATATGGCGGCCGTGGCGGCCCCCCCCCGCCGCCCCTGGGTTGACGAACCGACCTGTGCCAGTTGCCACCAGAAGCGCAAGCCCAACTTCGACTTCGAGCAACCGGGCAAACTGTTCAAGGAATCGAAGGGGCATGGAGGTGTGGCCTGTGCGTCGTGCCATGGCCCCCAACATGCCACCGCTCCCGCGTTGACCCCGAATGACAACGCCCAGGCCATTCTGCAGCAGGGGACCGCCGGAACCATCTCGAAATGCACCGTTTGCCATACCTCAACCCCCAGGGAACCTTTTTTCCACAAGGTGGATGACTGAGATGAGTTGACTCCCGCGATGGACAAAGCCATCTTTCCTGAAAAGTTGACTCCCTGTGCCGTTCATGGATCCTGTCGCCCAGATGGCCACGATCCCCTCAAATTGGATGTCCCCCAATCTGTTCTTCATCACTCCGCGTGACGATTTTCCCAGAGCTGCTGGATTGTCAGCTGGCTGATGGCGCTGCCAGGGATTCTCTGGCGGTTCAGATGTTCCGATCGGCCTGCTCTGGAAATGTACTGGACTTTGAGCACTCCTCCCTTGCCGGCTCACGACAGCAATTCCGAGCCGGTTAGGAATCGCATCAACGCAGCTTGAACCTTCTCCCCTTGCATTCTGGGTTTTCTTCCATGCGATCGTCATTCCGTCAGATGTGGTCCCGTTTCGCCCGCACCATTCTCTCTCGCCCCGTGCAAAGACGGCGCAAGCCGTCCACAACCCAGATGCGGTTGGCAACCGAGGTGCTGGAGACCCGTCAGCTTTTGTCGTCCCGGGTGGCCGATGTCCTGAAGGGGAACGTCGACTCCATGATTACCAGCCTGGTCGTCGAGGACATCAACTCGAATGGCGTCAAAGATGAAAATGACGAGATCCTGGCCAACTGGCGGGTTTACATCGATCTCGACAACAGCGGCACGTACAACCAGGACGATGTGGGCGACTGGGAGCCGTCGGGACTGACCAATGTGGATGGCGAGTTCTCCATCAAGCGGCTGATTCCGGGAACCTATCGCATCGCCGAAGTGGTCCAGTCTGGCTGGACTCCCACCGCGGCAATCTCCCGGGAAGTGGTTGTTCAGAATCGGAAAGAGACCAAGACCCGGTTCTTCAATTTTGGTGGGGGCAACGTCGAGGGGACCGTCTGGAACGATGTCGATGGCGATGGGGTCCGTGCGGTGGACCCCGACTCCGGAGAGTTCCTCGAACCTGGACTCGCCGGTTGGACCATGTTTTTGGATGTCAACGACAACCTCACACAGGATGCCGGGGACCCCACCACGGTCACCGACGCTCTGGGCTTCTATCGATTCGAGAACCTGGCTCCCCGCGACTACGAGGTCTACCAGGTTTTACCCACCGGCTGGGAGCCGACCCGGCAGTCGGACACGCATCAGACCGTAGGAATTGTGGCCCTGCAGACGGCCGTGCAGGACTTCGGCAACTTCAGCGGGACTCATGGCGGCTTGCGCGGGACGAACTGGAATGACTTGAATTTCAATGGTACCCGGGATGTCGATCCCCTGACGGGGGCACCGGTCGAACCGGGGCTCGAGGGGTGGACGGTCTTTATCGATGAAAATGAAGACGGAATCCTCAATGCCGGCGAACCGGTCACAGCCACCGACGCCGATGGGAATTATTTCTTCCCCACCCTGCCAACGGGTATCCACAAGGTCACCCAGATTCTGCCCGAAGACTGGTTCGTCGTCGCTGGTTACGACAACAGCTGGAGCGTTGAGGTCTTCGTCGGGGAGATCACGACTGCCCCGGACTTCGCCGACTTCACTGTTCTCAACGGTTCCGTCAGTGGCACCATCTGGGAAGACCGGTTTCGCGATGGTGCCCGCGATGTGGATCTGCTCGGGAATTTTCTCGATCCGGGGATCGTTGGGTGGAGTGTCTTCCTCGACCTGAATCGAAATCTCGCGTTTGACTCGGGCGAACCAACGGCCGTCACCAATTCTTTGGGTCAATACACGTTCACCGACCTGCAGGTGGGTGATTATGAACTGTTCCAGGTGGTTCCCTCCGGTTGGGAGCCAACACTGGGGTACGACATCTCCCAGACCGTGACGGTCTTCTCCGGGGCCAATTCCCGGGCTGGTGACTTCGCGAATTTCAATCTGTCATCGATCATTCCAGGGACCATCCAGGGGACCGTCTGGAGCGACCTCAACGCCAATGGGGTGCGCGATGTCAGTGGAATGGGAGGCTTCTCAGATCCCGGCATCGCCGGCCGTACCGTGTTTGTCGATCTCAACAACAACGGCCTGCAAGAGACCTCCGAGCCCAGTGCGATCACAGCATCCGACGGCACCTACACAATCTCCTCCGTCAATCCCGGTACCATCACAATCCTCGAAGTGGTTCCCGCGGGCTGGTCGGCCACCAATCCCTCCACCGCGGCCCGCACGGTTGTGCTCCGTAATGGCGGCACCCTCACCGGCATCGACTTCGGCAATTATGCCCGCCAGGAAGGGGTCATCGCCGGCACTGTCTTCCACGATGCGAATGCCAATGGAACTCGCGACGCGGGAGAACCGGGGCTTGACGGCCTGACGGTCTGGCTCGACACCAACAACAACGCCGTGCTCGATGCGGGAGAACAACGGATCACAACCGCAGCCGACCAATTCTTCACCCCCACGGTGAATGAAGCTGGCAATTGGGAGTTCACGCATCTGCCAGCCGGGGCCTATGTGGTGCGTGTGCAGATCCCCGAAGTGCTTTCCGCCACTCCCGAGGGAGCTCGCAGTTTTTCACTGGACCTCGCCGTCGCTGGCTTGCAGACAGGTCTCAATACCGCCGCCCGCTATCGCTTCAACGAGATCCATGGAACCCGCTTCCACGACGATGATGGCGACGGGGTGCGAGACGCCGGTGAAGCTGGTGTCGCAGGGGCGACTGTCTACCTCGATCTCGACCGGGACGACATCCATGACGAGTCCGAACCGTACACCTCCACCTTGGTCGATGGCACCTATTCCTTCACGGGACTGAACCCCGGTGCCTATGTTGTCCGCGACCTGCTCGAAGCTGGGCACGAGCACACTTATCCCAACACAGTCGGCGGCACACTCTGGCCCACAGGAACCAGCAATCCCGCTGTCGGAAACGTCAGCCCAACCAGCATCTCGACGTCCCTCGCTCAGGGGGCCAGTCACCGGCAATCAGTCAGTCTCACGCTGCCTGGTTCCGGTGCTCTGACCAATATGGTCGACGTATTCCTGCTCTTCGATGACACCGGCAGTTTCACTGGCAACAGCCCAATTGTGCGCGGGGCGTTTCCCACAATCATCGACTCTCTGAATGTGGCACTCCCGGGCGTCGATCTGGGATTTGGCGTGGGGCGTTTCGAAGAGTACGCGAATTTTGCCGCCGAGTACTCCACTGGTCGACCTTTCATCCTCAATCAACCGATCGTCACCACTTCCACCACCGGGTACATGACGGCGATCCAGGCAGCCCTGAATCGCACCACCCCAGGTTATGGCGGCGATGGCCCCGAGACCGATATCGAGGCCCTCTACCAACTGGTGACCGGGCTCGGCTTTGACGGTAACAACAACGGGTCGGTGCTCGATAGCGGCGCGGCCGGTCTGGTTTCGACCCAACTGACGCCAGGAATGAGTGGAGATGTCCCCTCATTTGCATCATTTGTCGCCGACACCGCGAATGGCATGCTGCCTGCGGCGGGAACCGTCGGAGGTGGCGGCTTCCGCGCGGGTGCCCTGCCCATCGTCCTCCTCGCCACCGACATTGGATTTGCCTATCAGCCCCGAGGAGAGACCTCGATCACCGGCCTTGGGGGTTTGTCACTCCCCATCAGTGCATTGACCCAGTTCTCACGCCCCACTAGCCCCTTCAATTCTGGTGCCGGCCTGCAGGAGACCATCACCGCGCTGAATTCCCTAGGAGCCCTGGTGATCGGTCTGGGGACCAACCCCCAGTTCAACCTCGATCCCCGCCAGGGCCTGGAGTCGATTTCGAAGTTGACCGGAGCGATTAACCGCTCGACCGTCACCATCGACAATGGAACCGCGGATCCCATCGCGCCGGGTGACCCCCTCTACTTCCAGATTTCATCAGGCTTCGCTGGCAGTGTTACTGCCGGTGTGGTCAATGCAATCCAGAATGCGGCCACGCATGTCGCGGTCGACCTCACACTGCGGGCCTCAGATCCCCGGGTTCAGATCATCAATCACACGGGAACCATCACTTCGGTGGGAGCCGGCCAGACGGCCACATTCGACGTGGAATTCGTCGGTGATGGCATTCCTCATCGATTTGATCTGCAGTTTGTAAGGGCGGGGAGCGGAGTCGTGATGGGCTCGATTCCTGTTGTGCTGGGAACCCCCATTCCAGGTGATGATTACTCCTTTGAAGATTGTCGCGAAGGGGAGATTCACTCTTCGGTGGATTTCGGCAGCCGAGTTATCCCCAATGGTTCCAACCAGCCCCCCACTGACATTTCCCTGTCAGCCAGCGCCATCGACGAAAACCTCGATATTGGAACCACCCTTGGATCTCTCTCGGCTACTGATGCTGACGCGGGGGACACCTTCAGCTATTCGCTGATCGCCGGTGACGTCACCGCCTTTGCGATTTCCGGGAACACACTCAAGACCAACGCCAGTTACAATTTCGAGTCGCAGTCCAGCTATGGTGTGACGATCCGGGTCACGGATGCGGGGGGACTCACGTTCGACAAGGCGTTCGCCATCTCGGTGCGCGATGTCAACGAAGCCCCGACCGACATCGCACTCGCCGGAACCAACGTCACCGAGAATCTCGCGGCGGGCACGGCCGTGGGGACACTCGGCAGCAGCGATCCCGACGCGGGCGACACCTTCACCTACTCGCTGTTCGCCGGTGACACCTCCAACTTCCAGATCGTGGGGACCGAACTGCAGTCGAACACCTCCTTCGACTTCGAGACCAAGTCGTCGTACAGCGTGACGGTCCACACAACGGATGCGGGCGGACTGACCTTCGAAAAGATCTTCACGATCTCGGTCGTCAACGCCAACGAGACCCCGACCGACATCTCGCTGTCGGGCAATACCATCACCGAAAATCTGCCGATTGGGACAGCCATCGGCTCCCTGAGCAGTGCCGACCCCGACGCGGGTGACAGTTTCACCTGTTCGCTGGTTGCCGGAGACACCTCCGACTTCCAGATCGTGGGGGCCGAACTGCATTCGAACAAATCCTTCGACTTCGAGACGCAGGCATCCTACAGCGTGACGGTCCGCACGACCGACGCCGGCGGCCTGACCTTCGACAAGGTCTTCACCATCGCGGTCGTCGACGCCAACGAGACCCCGACCGACATCGCCCTGTCGGGTAACACCATCACCGAGAATCTGCCGATTGGGACGGCCATCGGCTCCCTGAGCAGTGCCGACCCCGACGCGGGTGACAGTTTCACCTGTTCGCTGGTTGCCGGAGACACCTCCGACTTCCAGATCGTGGGGGCCGAACTGCGATCCAACACCTCCTTCGACTTCGAGACCAAGTCGTCCTACAGCGTGACGGTTCGCACGACCGACGCTGGCGGACTGAGCTTTGACAAGGTCTTTGCGATCTCGGTGCTGGACGCCAACGAGACTCCCACCAGCCTCGAATTGTCAGCCACCAGCGTCAAGGAGAAGCAGGTCATTGGAACCGTTGTCGGAACCCTCTCGGGCACCGATCCCGATGCGGGCGACAGCCTGTCGTTCTCGCTGGTGGCCGGCGATGTCGCCGTCTTCAGCCTCTCGGGAGCCGATCTGCAGACCGCCGCGGTGCTCAATTACGCCGCCAAGTCGTCGTACAGTCTGACAGTTCGGGCCACCGACTCGCACGGGCTGTTCTTCGACCGCACGTTCACCATCTCGGTCCTCCCCTCGAATGAGGCCCCCACCAACCTCACCCTGTCGGCGAGCTCGATTACCGAGAATCAGCTGGTGGGGACCGCCATCGGGACTTTGACCACGACCGATCCCGACGCCGGCGACACCTTTACCTACTCGCTCGTTGCGGGTGCAGGCGATACCGACAACGCCAGCTTCAGCCTCACGGGCAACACCTTGAAAGCGGCTGAGGGCTTCGATTTTGAGGCCAAGAGCGGTTATTCGATTCGTGTCCGCACCACCGACCAGGGAGGCCTGTCTTATGACGGGGTCTTCACGATCTCCGTCTCCGATCTGCTGGAACTGGAAGCGGGTGCGAATCGGAGTGCGTTCGAAGGCGATCTCGTCTCTCTCGCTTCGGCGGTCTACAACGGTCCCCTCCCTGCCAGCCAGCTCAGCCTCACGATCAACTGGGGTGACGGCTCCACGGAGTCGGGAGTGCTGGTCCCCAACAGTGGCACCAATGGCGGTACGGTCTCGAACACCCACCGCTATGCCGACAATGGCACTTACACCGTCACCCTCTCGCTGACGGATGAGACGACGACAGTCGCCGACAGCTTCACGGCCACCGTGTCGAACGCTTCCGCCGCAGTCGGCACGATCGCCGGATTGGCAGCAGCCGTGCGGGGTCAGTCAGTCACCTACAGCCTGCCGTTCACCGATGCGGGAACCGCTGACACACACACCGCCTCGATCACCTGGGGTGACGGAACTTCGTCGACAGGCACCGTCACGGAATTGGCCGGCCTCGGCACAGTCTCTGGGGCCCACGTCTACACCACCTCCGGGACCTACACGATCACCATCACCCTGATCGACGATGACGGCGCTTCCAGTACTCAAACCAGGAGCGTGTCGATCGTCGCCGCGAACCTGCAGGTGAGCGAGCTCGATCCCACCAAGACCGACCTCTTCGTGGGGGGCACGACGGCCAACGACACGATTGCCCTCGCGTTGTCGGGGACGAATACAACCGTGACGATCAACGCGGTCTCGGCCGGTTCGTTCGCCCCGACCGGCCGGATCGTCGTCCTCGGCCAGGCCGGAAATGACAATGTCTCGGTCGCTTCCACAATCACCCGCAATGCCTGGCTGTACGGTGACGACGGCAATGACACGCTGACTGGCGGCGGCGGCAACGATGTCATGACGGGTGGGGCGGGGACCGATTCGCAGGTCGGTGGAGCGGGCAACGACAGCTACCTCTTCGACACCGATACCGCGTTGGGCATCGACACTGTCAATGACAGTGCGGGAATCGACACGCTCGACTTTTCGGCCACCACGGGCGAGGTGATCTCGCTGAATCTCGGTCTGACCACCGCCCAGGTCGTCAACGCGAACCTGACCATCACGCTGACCTCGGCGGCCGCGATCGAGAACATTATCGGCGGCAGACTGGCCGACACGTTGACGGGCAATGCCTCGGCCAACCTGTTGATTGGTGGGCCCGGCAATGACACACTGACGGGTGCCGCCGGCAACGACGTCTACCGGTTCGATGTCGACGAGAACCTTGGGGCCGACACGCTCAATGAAGCCGGTGGCGGCCTTGACACCCTCGATTTCTCTCCGACGACGGGAGTCGGGGTGACCGTCGACCTGTCGCTGGCGACCATCCAGACGGTCTCGGCAGGGCGTCTGACCGTGGTTCTCGGTTCGGCCACGAGTTTCGAGAATGTCATCGGTGGTGCGAACCACGACAGTCTGACCGGCAATACGCTCGCCAATCTGCTGACCGGCGGGGCCGGGAATGACACCCTCTCCGGCGGGACCGGAAACGACAATTATCTGTTCGATGCCGATACGAACCTCGGAACCGACACCTTGGTCGAAACCACGACGGGCGGAACCGACCTGATTGATTTCACCGGTACCTCCGCGGGAGTGACGCTGGATCTGTCGTTGGCGACCGAACAGGTGGTGAACGCCAACCTTTCGCTGAATCTGCAGAATGGCAGCGTTTTCGAAAATGCCACCGGCGGTGATGGCAACGACACTCTGATCGGCAATGCCCTGGTCAATTCGCTGACGGGTGGACTGGGCAACGACAGTCTGAATGGAGCCGGGAACAATGACAGCCTGACGGGCGGCTTGGGAGACGACACGCTGGCGGGAGGCTCCGGGAATGACAGCTACCTTTACGCGGCCAACACAGCTTTGGGGAGCGACACCCTGATCGAGTTGGCGGGCGAAGGAAATGACCTGATCACCTTCGCGGCTACGACCACCAAGGCCGTGACCATCAGCCTCGGCCTCACATCGACTCAAATGGTGGTCGCCGGGAATCTGAGCCTGACACTGAATACCGCCGATACCTTCGAAAACGTCACCGGCGGATCCCTGGCTGACACGCTCACCGGAAACTCACTCGCCAACACACTGGTGGGTGGCCCCGGGAACGACACACTGGCCGGCGGAACGGGGAACGACCTCTACAGCTACACCACCAGTGCCGCCCTGGGGACCGACTCGCTGGTTGAACTGGCCGGGGAAGGGACAGACGTGCTCGATTTCTCGCTGACCACCACTCTCGCGGTGACTGTGAATCTGGGGTCGGCGACCACTCAGGTGGTCAACGCAAATCTGTCGCTGGTGTTGAATGCCGTCGATACGTTCGAAAACGCCATCGGCGGTTCACTCAACGACACGCTCACCGGTAATGCCCTCGCCAACAGTCTGGTGGGAAATGCCGGGCTCGATACGCTGATCGGTGGTGCGGGGAATGACACCCTCGATGGGGGACTCGGCAACGACAATCTGCACGGTGGGACCGACAACGACACCTACCTGCTGGATACCGACCTTGTGCTTGGGACCGAAACGATCATGGAACTGGCCGGTGGTGGTGTCGACACTTTGGACTTTTCGCAGACCACCACCAAGACTGTGGCTGTGAACCTCGGGCTCACAACGACCCAGACGGTCACCGCCAGCAATCTGATCGTCACCCTCAATGCCGTTGATACATTCGAGAACATCATCGGCGGAGCGCTCAACGACGCGCTCACTGGCAATACCGCGGCGAACCGCCTCGAGGGTAACGCCGGGAACGACACCCTGCAGGGGCTGGCGGGAGATGACACGCTGAGCGGGGGCCTCGGCAACGACAGCTTCCTGTTCAACACAGGCAGTGCGCTGGGAACCGACACGCTCGACGAATCGGCCGGTGGTCTCGACACGGTTGATTTCACCACCAGCACCACCCTCGGAGTGACCATTAACCTCGGCACTGCGACAACGCAGGTGGTGAACGCCAACCTGAGCCTGATTCTAGGGGCTGACAACACGTTCGAAAACGCCACTGGCGGATCACTGAACGACCTCCTCATCGGCAACGCTCTGGCGAATACACTCACCGGCAATGCCGGCAACGACACCCTGAACGGTGGAGCGGCGAACGACTCGGTTGTCGGCGGCTTGGGGGATGACACGTATGTCTTCGCGGCCAATAGTGCCCTGGGCACCGACACGCTGAATGAATCGGCCGGTGGAGTCGACACTCTCGACTTCTCGGGAACGACGTCAACCGCAGTAACGATCAACCTCGGCAACACCGCGAGCCAGGTGGTGAATGCCAACCTTTCGCTGGTTCTGGGATTGGCCACCGCCTTCGAAAATGCCATCGGCGGCGGCGGGAACGATGTGCTCACCGGGAACACCCTGGCGAACGCTCTGACCGGTGGTGCGGGGAACGATACGCTGATCGGTCTCGCCGGGAACGATACCCTCGCTGGAGGTCTCGGCGATGACAGCTATCCGTTCACCGCCACCGCCGCCCTGGGAACCGACAGTCTGGTCGAAGCTGCCGGGGAAGGACTGGATCTGATTGACTTCGGCGCAACAACCGTCGCGGTCACCATGAATCTCGGTCTGACGACGACGCAGGTGGTGAATGCGAACCTGTCACTGACGTTGAGTGCCGGCGATGCGTTCGAAATGCTGATTGGCTCATCGGTCAACGACACCCTGACCGGCAACAGCCTCGCGAACGTGATCTTCGGCGGTTCCGGAAACGACACGATTGCGGGTCTGGCCGGACGAGACCTCCTCTTCGGCGGCAATGGCAACGACAACGTCAACGGTGGCGATGATGAAGACATCGTCATTGGCGGACTGACGACCTACTACAGCGAATCGACCAAGATCCTTGATCGCACGGCGATCCAGTCGATCTGGACCGAATGGACGCGCACCGATTTGTCCTACGCCAACCGGATCACGAACCTCAAGAACGGCGGCGGACTCAACGGAACCATCAAGCTGAATTCGCTGACCGTGTTGACCGACACTGCTGCGATGCTCGACACCCTCACCGGTGGCCTGGGTCTCGACTGGTTCTGGCAGTTCACCGGCGATTCGATCAGTGATCTGAACAACGGAGGAACCGAGACGATCAACTGAGCGCGGTCTCAGCCAAAGCCCCGTGGCGACGAGCTTCCAACTTGTCGATGCAGGCGCTGGAATGAATCTGCTTGAGGATCGGAATTCCCCCGCTCTCCGACCGGGCAGCAACCGGTCGGGGGGCGGGGATTCCTGTTTTATGGCGGATCTGTCAAATGCCGGAACGGTGGCTGCCCATGGGGCTTGGGCGACGCGCTGGGGCCGATGCCAAGCCGAGAGCGGCTCTGACACTGCTTGCGAATGTGTCCATGATTGCCAGAGTCCCGCCCCATGCTCTCGGGGCGGGCGGACAGGGGGGCTGTTTTACCGGGCGCGGGCCAGTTCGAGGAACTTTTCGTAGCGGGCCTGGATCTCGGTGAGGCTGTCGTGGCCGAATTTGTCGCAGAATGCCTGGGCGACGGTGAAGGCCACCACGCTTTCCACAATCAC
>Ga0315901_10000783_pt1 | contig 46170 bp, 64 predicted proteins | sample LakEriMetagenome_10_FD_203761 | JGI IMG/M metagenome (GOLD analysis project Ga0315901, IMG submission 203761) | Freshwater fungal communities from buoy surface, Lake Erie, Ohio, United States - Buoy 2 MA116 | ecosystem: Environmental > Aquatic > Freshwater > Lake | place: USA: Lake Erie, Ohio...
TCACGCCCGAAGATTGTGTATTTTGTTTTTGGAGTGAATTTATACTGTAAACTATGTCGTGTGTACATGTTATCAACTTGACGATAAAATCGCAATCTTAATTTTAAATCAGGATGCTCAGACGCAATAATTGCAAGCGCTTCTTTTTTACTGAAATAATAACTTGTGTCAACATAAATTCTAGGGCATGCTGTTCTGAAGTATTTTGCCAATTCAGAATTAAATTCCTCCAAAAAAAGTTTCTCAAATTTTTTTTTCTTTTTTTGTTTTTCTTCTAAAAATTCAGATTGTGTCATTTTATTTCTCCAATGGGCTTTTCCTCTACAATAGTTATTTTAGGACCACATGAAGCAATTGTATAGACATCATAAGCATCATCCTGTCTCCGCATTCTGGTTGTCATTTGACCCTCATAAGAAAACTCATATTTTCTGAAGTGAACAAATTTTTGGTCTGCGGGTATGTAATAGGTAGCGAATGTAAGATATGGTTCAGTTATTGAATTGTTAGGTTTATTTTCAATTTTAAGTTTAATTCCACTTGGTAAGACAGTGGTCTTTGAACTTGATTGCTTCAAATTGCCACATCCAACTAGATTAAAAGCTAATATTGTTACAATTAAAAATGTATTTTTCATGAGTTTTTCTCCTTACTTTTTTTCAATTTATCCCAAAAGTTTTTCAATTCATCCCAAAAGTTAAATAAAAATGGACTTAACAAGCCAAGAGGAAATCCAGTAATAATACACCAATTAAGTATTTCAAAAGTATTTACTTCAAAAAATTCTTCAGAAAAAACAAAAAGTTGTTGACCAGCTACGCTACTTATAAGCTTGCCAGTATACAAATTATAAAGATTGATAGAAGTTATGATTATTGCCGAGATGCCAATATAGCTTAAAATAAACTTGATGAAAGAATCCATACCTTCTGAATAAGCGGTAAGGAACCTAAGTTCTAGTTCTTCTTCGGCAGTTAATGTATTTTCATTTGTCTGTGCCATATCTTTTGCAATTTTTTCTGTTTCTTTCATAGTTTTATTTCTCCCAAACCTCATCATTAGGATTTGTAAAATCCATCTCACACACAATCTCACCACCATCTGCGATGTGTTGTCGCACCATTTTCACCAAATCTTCTTCAGTGGAATCGCTGTGTGCTTCAAAACTTAGCTTAATTGTAGCATTTACTTTAAGCATCACTCGGTCGAAAAGTTCAGGATGATTTGTGATAAAATCATCTGAGTACTCTTTATAAGAATTATACGAATTATTCATGACTATTATAAATCAAAAATGTTAAACCTGGAAAAAAATAACATAAGACTATTGATAATATAACACTCAAGTCATTTAAGTGCAATTGATTTAAGTATGAAAAAAAAGCAACTTTTTTTATTATTTTTTTGTATATTATTTATATGGCAAAAGAATACATATTAGGAATCGACCTTGGCACGACTAATTCGTGCGTTGCTATCATGGAAGCTGGTGAAGCTAAAGTGATTTCGTCATCTGAAGGAAATAGAACTATTCCTTCCGTAGTATCGTGGAAAAAAGATGGTGAGCGGATTGTTGGCATTTCTGCAAAACGGAGTGCTGTCACTAATCACAAAAACACAATCTCATCTGTAAAGCGTTTTATGGGACACAAGTATGATGAGATTTCTAATGAAGTGGGTAAAGTTAGTTATAAGGTTAAGAAAAACAAAAAGGGCTTAGCTGTAATTGAAATTCCTGCGGTGGGTAAAGATTTTACACCAGAAGAAATTTCAGCGGCAGTTCTTCAAAAAATTAAAGTGGATGCTGAAAGTTACTTAGGAACCACTGTTAGTAAAGCAGTGATTACTGTCCCTGCTTACTTTGATGACTCACAAAGACAAGCTACAAAAAATGCAGGAGAAATTGCTGGGCTTGAAGTAGTGAGAATCATCAATGAGCCAACAGCTGCGGCTTTGGCTTATGGTGTAAGCAAGGATAAAGAAGGTTATATTTTGGTTTTCGACCTTGGTGGAGGAACTTTTGATGTTTCTATTCTCGATATTGGTGATGGAACATTTGAGGTTTTGAGCACTTCAGGAGATAGTCATTTAGGTGGAGATGATTTTGATAATAAAGTATCGGAATGGATTGTTTCTGAAACAAAAAAATCTACTGGTGTAGATATCAGCAAAGATTCAGCGGCAATGCAAAGAGTGAAAGAAGCTTCAGAAAAAGCTAAAATTGAACTTTCTTCACAGGCAACCACATCAATAAATCTTCCTTACATTACAGCAGTGGATGGAAATCCATTGCATGTTGATTTAGAATTGACTAAGGCTAATTTTGAATCTATGGTGAAACCCCTCTTGGATCGAATCAAAAAACCATTGCTAAATGCTCTCAAGGAAGGTGTGGACAAATCTAAGATTAATGAAGTAATTCTTGTTGGTGGTAGTTCACGAATCCCTTGTGTTCAAAGTTTGATTAAGGAAATTACAGGCTTAGAGCCATCTAAAGGTGTGAATCCTGATGAGGCAGTGGCTCTTGGAGCGGCAGTTCAAGGAGGCATTTTGGCAGGAGATGTCAAGGATATTATTCTTTTAGATGTCACTCCTTTGAGTTTGGGTGTTGAAGTAAATGGAGGAATGGTTGATGTGCTTATTGAAAAAAACACGACTATTCCGACACAGAAAAAGAGTGTATATACCACTGCTGTTAATAATCAGACTGAGGTTACTATTCATATCTTACAAGGCGAAAGACCTATTGCCAAAGACAACAAAAGCTTGGGTATGTTCAATCTTTCGGGGATTGCTCCTGCGCCAGCAAGAATCCCACAAATCGAAGTGGAGTTTTCTTTAGATGCCAATGGTATTTTAAGTGTGAAAGCAAAAGATCTTGGAACTGGCAAAGAGCAAAGTATCACAATCACACAATCTTCGAACTTGGAAAAAGATGAAATTGATCGAATGATCAAAGAGGCTGAAGAATATGCTGAAGCAGATAAAGAAGCAAAAGAGTTTATTCTCTTGAAGAATGAGACTGAAACTTTGTGCTCTAGTATAGAAACCACGATTGAAATGTCGAAAGATAAAGCAGAGCAAAACTTGATTGATGATGTTCAAGAAGCTTTAGAAAAAACTAAAGAAGCTCTAAAAACAAATGACAAAAATCAAATTCAAACAGCTAAAGATAACCTACTGCAAGTTTCACATAAACTTTCAGAAGTATTGTACCAAAATGTTCAAGGATCAAATGAAGAAGTGATAGATCCTAATGTTGTGGACGCTGAAGTAGTTGATTAATCATCAATTGAACTAAAATAGAGGGGAGGCTACAACGCCTCCCTTTTTTATTTAAAAAAAGGTGAGATTGTGTTTTAGATGTAAAATATAAATAATGCCAGATAATGTAAACTATGCACCTAGCGGTTCTACACTCATAGCCTCAGATGATGTTGGAGGTATTCAATACCAAAGAGTAAAACAATCATTTGGTGAGGATGGCACTGCCACAGATGTCTCTTTGACAAATCCATTACCTGCTACAATTACACAAGGAGAGATTGTTGAATGTTTAGAGGCAATTAGGATGAGTGTGCAATCCTTGAACCGAACAATTGGTTTAGCTTATCCTGATACATCAGGACGTTTGAGGATACTTTTAGATTCAATAACAGCAAACCTTACGCTTGCTACTGTAACTACTGTAACTACTGTAACTACTTTGACTAACCAATCGCAAATGGGTGGTTTATCAGCTGCCCCTCAGATCCCAGCTATAATGCAATTTGCGGCAGACAATTTAAGAAGGAATATAACAGTGAATTAATATGGCTACCACGAATGGAAATCGAAAAATACTTGATTTGAAAAGATGGGAAATGGTAACACCTGCTCCAACGGCTACAGTCGCTGGAGCACATATTGTAAGTAGTAATGGAGTCAATCAACAACAATTATATGTGGTCTCAGCTACTTTGGCATATTTATATAACCCTTATGAAGATGGCTGGGTACAAGTGCCCTCACCTGCATTAACTGGAACATTTGGTGCTGGAGCATGTGGAGCTGGTCACCCCATATCTTTTGGATCATCTGTAGGTATTACGTCACTGTCTGCTCTTGGTGGAAGCATTCAAACAATAATTACAAACCAAAGCTTGGCTAGAGATCTAAGAGGATACCATGTTAATATTTTATCAGGACCAAATTCTGGTTTGACCTTGGGAATTGTATCAAACACAGTTGGAGCCAATGCAACAATTTTTGTTGCTCCACAAGCGAGTGGTTTCAGTACAGAAACTCGATACAGACTCATAACGCCTCGCTTTTACCTTTTAAGTGCTGGTACTCTTGCCGCAGGTTCACTTAGGGTTCATGACTACGCTACAAACACTTACATTTCTTTGAGCTTAGTTAATTTTCCAGCAACAGTGGGTACTGATGCAAAATTAATTGCTACAGCAGCTTGGCATGGTCATGCTAGAGACTATAATTCTTTTTCAGTAGGTTTAGCTTCAGCCGCAACTACAACTACGATTTCTGATAATACAAAAACATGGACAACCAACCAATGGGTAAATTATCAAGTAAGATTAGTGAGTGGAGCAGGAGCAGGGCAAATCAGAACAATTATTTCAAATACTGCAACATCTTTAGGTGTTGCCACATGGATAACAACACCTGATACAACATCAATTTACTCTATTGAAGCCAATGATGATTTTCTTTACTTTTTAGGAAACAACTCGGTTCAGCTTTACAGATATTCTATAGGTATAAATACATGGATACAACTTACTCCAGGCGTGGCAAGAGGTGGTGCTCCAGGTACAGGTATGTCAGCTCATTTCATTGATGATTGCACAGATTCTGATTGGACGAATCAATCTGCTATTCTTAATGGAAAATATATCTATTCGTTTAGAGGAGCAGCTGGAGCTCTCCTTGACAGATATGATATTCCTTTAGGAATATGGAGTGCTGTAACATATTCTCCTGCTGTAGAAACATTTACTACTGGAACAAAATATTCTTATGTTGATAATAGCCTATATATTCAGAAAGATGCTACTGGACGATGGTTCGATTTCAATATCCCTAGATCAAACATGACAGGTTGGACCACAATGTTTTTCCCGAACGGCGCAGCTTTACTTGGAGACACTGCGTTTAATGTTGTTTATAAAGATGGTGGCACAATGATAAACTATGTATATATTTTATTGAACACTTCGACAATTACGTTAAGACAAATGGTGATATAATATGAGCATACAAGATCTAATTTCTTTATCTGAAAAAAAACTGGCAAATTTGACAAGCCTATATACACAAGCTGAAAATATTGGTGATTTTGATCAACTGAATCACCTTCTTACAGAAATCAATTCAGTGAATGAGACAATTACCAAACTTAAGGAAATCTAATGTTTTTAACTTTACTTTCACCAAAAATACAACCAGCACCAGATTTAAGAAGAAGAGTGTTTTTGCTCAAACGTTGGTATCAATGAAATTTGATAACATAGTTAAATGACAATCTGTCGAACATTTGCGTGTTCATGTTATACTGAACGCCAAGATTTCCAAATTTACCTGAATTTGTTAATCCAAGAAAATTTTGTTTTTGATCTTTAATCATTGATAGCACAAAATTATTGCTGTTTTTGAATGTCAAAGCGTAAATGTCATTAATAACATCCGACGCAAAATTAAATTTTGGATTAACCAAACTGAAAGAAAACGAATCTTTAAATTGTGATCTATTCTGACCTATCAAAGAGAATGAGTTTTCATAAACACTAAATGCATTTTGTTTGAAATAAAAATCATAAACATCAAATTGATTATTGTATTTTAAAGATATATTTGTTTTATTTACAGATGTATTATAACTTACTTGTTCCACACCGTTTTCAGATGATGCTTTTACAGAAACATTTTTAATCGGTTGGACAATTCCATATGTGTCGCCATCTCTTACGCCAATATTTCCCACTTTAACATCATAGTTAATTTTGCCTGTACTTTCAGACAATCTATATTCAATTTTATCAATTTTTGATTGAACAAAGTTTTGATTGTTACCATGTGCTATTGTGGTGTCTTTTGTTTCTAATTGACTAATATTAGTTTCACCATCGTTTGCCATTTTAAACTTGAAATCTTTGCCATTTATATTCAAGAAATTTTTAGAGTATCCATCATTAAATTGAACGTAAGATAGATTATAGTTTTTATTAGAATAGTTTAATGTATTCTCAAATCTTTTAGGATGATGAATAGTCCTAATGGAGAAACCTTTTGTTGAATAAAGAACATCATCATAATTGTCCATTATTCGTGCTGAGAATGTAGGAGATTGAAACATAATAGACGTTTCTGAGGCATAGGGGCGATTCCAAGCGTCTGTCATCATTAAAGGCTTCTCAGACGCCACATAATCAATCTTTGTCCCCTTGGAAGCAAAAGAATAGCTATCATAATTAAAATTTCTACCTATAGTCTTTGACATTGAAATAGACAATTGTTTTTGTTGATAAGATAATGTATTTTTGTTATCTACCAATACTTTTGAGGCAAATACATTCTGCACTTCATTTCGATTGAAATCCTCGGAAGTGAATGTAAATCCGCGATAAGTGATACCCACTGTGTTTTTTGGAGCAGAACTTGTATAGCTCATTGTGACATCACTTAGCTTTGCATTGAAATTGTGCACTTGAGAATTATTTGCAAATGTCCCAGCATATTTCAAATTGCCAAAATCATATTTCATATTTGATCCAGCCCAATTTATTTTTTTATTTGAATCTATGGTAAAGGAAGATTTACCAACAGGCAACGACAAATCTGCAGATTGAGCATTTGACATGGCTGTAATAGATATTAATGAGATTGTGTAAATGGGCTTCAACATTATTTAATTCTGACTTCCTGGTTAATTATACTAGAAAAATGTTAAACCTGGAAAACAAAGCAAGATTAGATTGTGTTTGCGATGTTAGCAAACTCAGCTAAGGCTTTTTGTTTGGTTGTTTTTTCATCTACTACAAACTCTTTTGGTAATTCATCATACCAAGACACAATCTCTTTATTGGCTAGGTACTCAGTGTTCTTGAGGTAATTCGATAACTCTATTGAAGATGGATCACTAAACCCGCTTTTGAGCACTTTACTAGCAACAAACATTGCAATACTTTCAATAGCGCCAAGAGCAACCCCGATGAATAAATTTTTTGAAAATATAACCACAGGTATATTTGATATTAATAATAATGTGCCAACTATGTTTACAGCACTTAAAATGTTCGCCTTAAAACTGGGTAATTTTTCTAACCAAAAAGTGGGAAACAAATCTGGTTTTTTGATTAAGGAATTCAAATCAGCTCCTTCAAATTCTTCAATGCTTATTTTACCAGTTACATTAGTGTAGCATACATACACACTACCAGATTGTGGTAGAGTTTTTATAGACTTCCATCTTGGAAGACTTTCTGAAACTATATCGCAGGAAGTTATGTTATGTAATATTGGTTCGAAAACTATCGAAAAGTCTTTAGAATTAAATTTTTGCTGTATGTAACTTAAAAATTTAAGCTTAGGGTAAGCATCGTTGATCTTTTGAGCTAGTGCTTCATGTATCAAAAAAGGTACATCACTATACTTTTCACTGCCAGGAAGCAGAGTTGAAACAGCGTGTGAACTATCCACGTCAATTGCAAATTTTTTATCCTCAGTGAGGATGAATCTTTGAAAGCATTTGTTGAATTCAACAAATAATGAATTAACAAGTTTGTTAATTGTTAATGTCAATCGGTCAGCTTCTTCTTTCTTTTCTGCTTCTATTTTTCTTCTGTGCAATTCCTGGGCTTCTTGCTCCTGAAGTGCAAGTTTTTCTTTGTGCTTTCGTCTAAGCTCAAGAAGCTCTTCGTTTGTAAAATTTTCGTTTAACATATGCTCACCTATTTATACGTTTGAAATTGAAAAATTGCATATTTAAATCACCCAAATCTGAGATTTAACTTTTTCTCTATCTTTTTCAGCTTGAAATATAGCTTCCTTTTTCTCCTGTTCAGCTTGAAGTTCTTTGTCTATCTTTTGATTATGTGCGCGAACATGCTTTCGAATTAAAAATATCACACCAAAAAAAAGTACGATAGGAATTATTCCTGTAATAATCCCATAATTTTCTAATCCAGGTATATTAGAAGAGCATGGAATAGCAAAAACAAGTATCACGCCAAAGTCAATCCACATACTTTCCATATATCTTTTATCTTCTTTTGTATACTTTCTGTCTTTCATTCATTCACCCAAATCTGAGATTTAGTTCTTATTCTTTCTTCGGCTTCAATTTTAAGTTTTTCTTCTTCTGCATGTTTTTCAATTCTTTTTTTCTCTTCTGCTTCTTCTGGTGAAACACGCATGAGATCTATAAAGAACCAACACACGAATAATGCAAGAATAAAGAGAGCAAAACAAAAGAAAAACTTAAAAAAGAAGTCCATCTCCGAAAATACAGAATACAATTCCGAAATCATTCATTCACCCATATCTGAGATTGTGTTCTAATCCTTTCTTCGGCTTCTAGAAGCAGAGCCTGTTGTCTAGCTTTTTCTTCTTCATCTATTTTTTCATTTCTTTTATGCAAAAATTTTAAGAAGCCTTTTGTATCATTAACTTTAAAACATATAAGCGATATCAAGAACCATATAAATGCAATTATTCCTACGTCTCTTGTAAAAGGTCCTATATCTCTTAGCAAAAAAGAAGGGAGAGAAAATATTGAAATGAAGAAACTAATCAGCATAGATAGCGCTAAAAAACAATGGCAAACGCATTCTAAATTTTCAATCACACTATCTTTAATCTTTCTCTTCATTCATTCACCCAAATTAAAAATTAAACCAGCACTCTTCCGATAGGCACACAAAACTTCAACGTGGGAATTTTTAAATCTCTGTATGCCTGAACATTGTCTTCGCTGTCGTCCACAGCATACACAATCTCATAATTTTCCATAATTTTCAGAGCTTCTTTTTTCTTGTATGAAGCATGGTCAGATTGTGTGTAGAAGTGGTAATTATTCAAATCTTCAGGTTGCATGATCAAAACACAATCATCTCTCCAAATACCTTCATCATTAAGCCATTGCAAGGTGGGTTTATAGCCACCTTGTCCTCTAGCTGTGATAAAAAATACAGTATCAGGTTTGTAGAATGAGCATAACATATCAAGCAAATCTACACCCAAATCAATCACTTCATCACCTCTGCAATCAGCATTGTACCATTCCACTGATTTTATCCAAGATTTTGCATCTTGTCTAGTAAATGCATCCAGATTTAATCGCTTAAATCTTTGTGAGCTATCAGCTACTACACCATCTATGTCAAAAATTATTGCTTTTTTCATTTCTTTATAATCTCGTCTACAATACCATACTCAAGAGCTTCTTCAGCACTCATCCAATAATCACGGTCGCAATCTATTCTTACTTGCTCGGTAGTTTTCCCAGTATGATCAGAAAGTATCTCCATAAGTTTATCCATGAGAAAATTAGTTTCTTTAGCTTGCACATTGATATCTGCGGTAGTGCCTCTAAATCCTGATGAAACTTGATGAATCATCACGCGAGAATTAGGCAAAATTCTTCTTTTACCTTTTTCTCCACCAGCTAAAAGCACAGCTCCCATAGACGCCGCAATTCCAAAACAAGTGGTAGCAACAGGGCAAGATACAAACTGCATTACATCATAAATTGCAAGTCCATCATACACTGAGCCACCTGGAGAGTTTATGTAAAAATGAATATCAGCTTTTGGATCTTCTTTTTCAAGAAAGAGCATTTGAGCAATGATAACATTAGCAGTTTGCTCATTCACTCCACTTCCAAGCATAATAATTCTATCTTTCAACAATCTGGAAAATAAATCATACGAGCGTTCGTTCTCGCCAGTTTTTTCAATAACGTAAGGTATTAGCATTTCTGTATAATTATACGCATGGAGTGCAAGATTATTACAAATTCTGATGAAGAATGTTTTATTGAAATTACAAAAAACACTTTTAGAAATAGAATTGAATACGACTGGACACCAGATGAAAATTTTATAGGTTTAGCTGTAGCTTGTAACTACAATTTCAAAGGACATCCGTTGGGTTTCCTTAAAGACAATGGAAAGATAAAAAGTCAAATAAGTGGCAACAAAAAAAGAGCAATTTTTCAAATTGAAGAAACCGAAACAATGATTCAAGCAGGTCCAACATTGGTGAGAGATTTTCAGGCTACAAAAAATTTCAAAGAAGAAGGGTTTTCAAGCCATTACATATTGTCTGGACCACATTCTCATATTGGCAGAAAAAAAAATGGTAATTACATTTTAGGATTCACAAGCAAACACACTTTCAATCAAATGATATCTGAATATTTAGATTTTAAGGTTGATGATGCAATAAAATTGCCAGGTTTAGCATCATGCTGTTTTTTTATTCGAACAAAAAACAAAACAATTCAACAAGGTGCATTTCCAGCTCCAGTGGTTTTAATTTTTGAGTCTAAAAGAAATAAACTCACTGACATCATTAACGATATCCCCTAAACCATATTGCTCTAATAATTTAAAAATTATATTACTGCATCTGAAATTTGCTGAAGGCAAATTAGGATCAGGTTTTTTTTCAAAATCTTTTCTTCTGATGTCTTTTAATTCATTGAACATTTTAGAGACTTTTACTGTTTGCTTCAAAATCTCAGTCATTTGTGAGGAGTCACCTTCAAAGTTTTCTAATAGATTTTTTAAATTAGTGTATTCTTCTAATATTGTATTAAATTCATCTAGCGAAGAGCAATTGCGAATTATTTCCTCAACGTCATCTTCTGACAAAATTTCTGGCTTTTTAATCCAATTTTCATTAATCAAGTCATAAATTGCATCTGATTTGTACTTCAAGAATTTTGGTTTTGCAAAAAAGAAATTTATAGGATGTTTTTCAACAAAAAGCTTATCATTAAATTTATCAGCACACGTTTTATTTAGCTCTTTGTAATCTTCTGGGTTTAGAGAATCCTTCAAAAAAAAAGTTACATCTAAATCTGAATCTTCAGAATATTGATGAGTAAGTAAAGAACCTAAAATCCAAATTTTATCTATCTCATGTCCAACATAATCTGAAATTTTTTCTGTAGCTTTTAAAATTTTTTCTCTTAATTCTGGTTTAATTTTATTATTTACGATTATACTTGAATCAAATTCAGATTTAATTGGGTCAATAACACTATATTCACGAGTATAAGGCTTAATGAATATTGACATATCTTACTTATTTCTAATTCAATGAAGCTTATTCCTGACAAAAGAGTAAATAATAGCAATCATTGAGCCAATTAAAAGGACAACAAATAAATCTTTATCTTCAATGAATAAAAGACTCAATGCCAACAACCCTAAGATTGTAAATTTGTGTTTACTTACCGCAACCACAATCTTCTTCCACGATAAATTCTTTAGGAACTTTTTGCCAGCACATAACAAGAGCATCACCTTCTTCAGTCCATTTAACATAATCATCTTCAACAATCAAATCATCAGCAGAAAAATATATCTGAGCAGCTTTCACAGCATTTTTTTTGCTATGTTTTATATTACGCGGTGAAAGCGAATTTAATTGCGATTTTAGTAAAAAATTCATACCATGTAAATTACAATGCTTCAAAGCTTCAGTTATTACGTCTAATTCTTCTGAATCTAATTCTATCCACATAATTACTTTGTACATTATAAAATTACTTTTGCAATGATATTTGATCTAGGAATCAACCCGAAATCTTGCGAATCATAGGAGGTATCAATATTATCGCCTTCGACAAAATAATATCCTGTAGGAATTGTTGAAAGAATTAAATTTGTTGATGGCTTGAAATTCAATGAAGATTGTGATTCTTGGGTAATAAGAGTGAAAGAATCTCCAAACAGGCTGGCAACATATTTATCTCCAGCAACACCCACAACCCTTTTAACTATAGTCTCGTTATTCCAATTAGCAACAATTATGTCTTCTTTTTCAATAGATTTAAAATCGTGATTAACATAAACTAAAGAGTGGTTTTTGAGGGTGGGTTCCATAGATGTGCCATTGACAATAATAAAAAATTGGTGTTGTTGCCTGTTATATAAACAAACTAGCAAAATTATTGCTATTCCTTTGAGAACGTTAGCTCTTCGCAATTTGCCAGAAAATTTCTTTAACTTCATCCGATTCATGTCCTCCATTGAAAGGAATGTAAATGAAATGCATGAAATTATTTTTTACTCTTGCACATTCTTTAACTGTGATAGCTCCTGAATTTAACATACTTTTTCTTTTTACAAAATTTTTGTTATTCAGATCTTTTTTGTTTTTATTACAAAGCGTGGTTGTAAATATGCCTTTGAAATTTTCCCCAAAAATTTCTAGACCATAATCACCTATATAGTCAATCATTCTTGATGTGTGCTTCGGTGATTTAAGTTTTGGATTTATTATAATTTCTTTTAACGCTATTGATTGGTAGCCTGGGATTATTTTTATAACAAATCCACCAATAATAAAACCAGTGCTTAATACAATCATGCCAATGGCAGTGTTTTCATTTGTATTAAATATATCATCATACAAATCTTGTGCCACATCATTTGGAAAAGCAATTAAATTAGCCAAACTAACTTTCTCTATTTGTGAAAGCTGATTATTTAATTTGAATATAGGTGTTAAATTTTTGTGGTTCACAAACCTATATTAAGGAAATTCACAATTTGAACCTATTTGAATCTAAGTATTTCTGAAAATACCTTAATAAAGTTTGGAGCGCAGGGGAGTCGAACCCCTTTCCAAAATAGCTGTCATATACGTTACTACATGTTTAGTTTATTGTTTTTTCTTAAATTGTTAGGAACAAATAACAAATCCACACAATCTGCATATCGCTTTTACATCATTCGATCATAGATGTTTTTTAGCTAGACTTTATTCTAAGAGATAGACACCCTACTAGCTTGGTTGTACGTATCCCCAGGAAGCACTTAGGCTACCATTGCAAAGCCAGCTTGGGCAGAGCCAAAGCCATTTCTGCGATTCTTTTTAGCATTTTTGCCATTTATTTTTTGATTCTCTTTTGAAGTGGCCGGAGAATCACCCACTACATGCAACGCACACCCATACTCTTCTGTCGAATGCCTGGGCGCCCCATATTAATATATACAAAGTTTGAAAGAAAAAGTCCTCACATTGCTATGAGGACTAGGAGAAACGAAATGCCGAATGGATTATCGCACAGGAATGGTCAGACCAAGACCAAGAACTACTCCTTCTGAGCCTTGAGCGGCATTAAAGTTTTGTCCAAGGTTGAAGCCTTTATAACCAGCGTATGCTTTAACTTCCCAACCAGAATTACGAAGAACGCTCACAGACACACCTGTACCAAGATACATGTTAGTCTTTGTGAAATTGCTGTCAAATGCACCAAGTGCAACGATTTGAACCCTGTTTCCAAGACCACTTACGTTGAACAATGGGTAGGAGACAGCTGTGTAGCTTGTATCCAAGCCATCCCTAAGATACAAGAAAGACAAACTACCATCTGAAACGGAAGTAGCCATTGATTGCGACTTTACTTGTGGCTTAATTGGTCGAAGCCCAATCTTTTCCTGTGCAGGAGCGACTGTAGCTAAAACGGCGAGAGCTGGAATAATTGTTAGAATTTTCTTCATTTCTATTACCTACTTTATTATACGTTAAAAACTTGCTAAGTTTTCAAGATTTTCATTGTTTCTTAAAATTTGTTTTGCTCGGTGAACTCTAGCTCTTACTGTAGCAAGGGTTACATTTGTTTCTTGAGAAATTTCTTCATAAGTTAAACCTTTGACAAATGGTATAAAAACCAGCTTGAGCTCTTCAGGCATTTTAGAGATTTCTTTTTGTATTGCTTGCATTAATTCTTTTCTTTCATAATTTTGCATTATATCAGAAGATTTATCTTCGATATACATTTCTTGATATTTGTTATCATCAGTGGGATTAGTCAAACTATCAATTGAAAATGCAAGATTGTGTTTTTTCTTTTGTCTTGTTTGATCAATGCCAGCATTTCTAACAATTGTTGTCATCCAATTTAAAAACTTTTTATTTTGATCATATTCATCAAAATTACGCCAAGCTTTAAGATAGGCTAATTGCAACACATCATTTGCTAAATCTGCATCCCTTGCAACAGACAAAGCAATCCCGTAAAGTTTGCTACGGGATTGCTTGTAAAGTTTTTCGAATTTTTCTCTATTTGTGGTATCATTCATTCCACTTATATTATCGTTATTTTTTTTCATAATTATCTTTTATGTGTAAATACACAAAAGATTATATTTAAGAATTGTTAAACCTGGAAAATTATTTCATAGGCTCAACATCTTGTATTGCAAGTTCAACAAGAGTATCTCGTCCAAAGATATTAACATAAGCCTTCACTTTTCCTTTTGATTCATCAATAGATTCAACTTTGCCAGAAAAATCTGCAAATGCACCAGAAATAATCGAAATAATGTCATTGGCTTTAAAATTAGATTTCGGAGAATCTTCTTGTGAATTTTCAAGATTTTTTAAGATTTGTTCTATTTCTCTTTCTGCGACAGGTACAGGTTTGCTACCTGACCTAACAAAACCAGTGACACCATCTGTTCCTTGCACAAGTTTTTCAGAATTTTCATCTAAGTGCATTTTAACAAAAATATAGCCTGGAAAAACTTTTTTGTCTGCAATCACTCTTTTGCCTCTTCTAGTTATATATTCTTTTTCAGTAGGAATAATAATGTCTAGTATTGTATCTTGCCATTGTTTTTGAGCCACAGCTCTACTTAACAACAAATCTCTGGTTTTATTTTCACGACCAGACATAACGTGAATAGCATAATAATTAACCATAATAGTATTATACGAATAATGTTTGGATTGATTGCAATTTCTTTTTAATTTGTTTATCTGAGATTTTTTGATGCGATGATGAAAGAATTTTTGAAATTTTTGAAATAGAATAGCCTTCCATTAACATACACACAATCTGTTTATCATCTTCGGGTAGTGTTTCAATAAATAATTTGACTTGAATCTCATCAATTGTAGAATTTTCATCGAAAACAGTTAAGTCTGGTAGTTTTTCAGTGACACAAATTGGATTAGACAAAACAATATTAGTTTTTTTAAATTCTTCAATATCTTTTTCATTGAATAAACGATATTTTTCTTCGAATTTATTTTTTTTGTTTAAATCTGAATCATATTTACCAGCGCAATATGATTTCACTTCTCTTAAATTGCTGGGGCAATTTACAAATGATTCATTTTCACTACATGTTAGCAAATGATAATACACCGTTGTATGTAAAAATGTAGATAATGCTGTTGAAGATTGTGTGTTGAATCTGTTGAAAGCAATAATCGCCCCATGTTTGGCATTTTGTAAGTTATCTTCTAAATTTGTATTTGGATGCTTCAAGGTGTGCGCATGAGACAGCTTGCGAAGCATTTTTTCGTATCTAGAAATAAGTGTTTCCAGGTATGTTTCATTTGAATTGGATTGGTAAATAGCCACCAACTCATGATCTGATAATGTAGATAGAATATTTTTCATTTTTTTCCTCGACTCAAAAACGAATCAATGATTCTGCGGAGCCTATTTGTTATTTCTAGTTTTATGATCAAATTACCTTGATTTCCACGCCTAAATCTTTCATAGTTTGTTTCATCTCAGCTGTTAAATTTGGAAATCCTGTAAGTTTTAAACCGTTTTCTTCAATAATAATTTCGCAATTTTGATTTATCAATTCTTCTTCTTTGATATTTTTTTGTTCACCCCAAATAAATTTTTGATTACTACTGCTCAGCAAAGATTCGTACACTCTTAATTCTTCTTTGTATCTTCCTGAAACAATTACATCCACTAATTTAATTATCTGAGAATATTCGGGGATTTTTTGAAGTTCTTCTTCGGTGTAACCTGAATATATTAAAATGCCTTTTGGAAATGGCATTTTACTGCTATGCAAATACTGCAAGAAATGAAGCAGAGATTCTGATTGAAGAAAGGGTTCACCGCCAGAAATAGTTAATCCATCAACATTGTTTTCTAAGATTTTATTTGCAAGTGATTCCACTGACACAAGATTTTTAGTCTTAAATGACCAAGATTCAGGATTGAAACAATTTTTGCACCCAAGATTGCAACCTTGAAGATGAATCATATATCTATTTCCAGGTCCATTTACATAAGTGGATGGTGTTTCCCCTAGAAGATTAAATTGTGGCATAATAATGTATACGAAAATTAATTATTAAAAATCCTTTGTGGATCACCAAATGTAATTCTATCTGGAATGTCGTAGATACTTTTGTATTTTTCAACACAATCTGAATCAAACAATGGTTGAATTATGTCCTGTTTATTACATAGATTAGTCCATCTTACGCTCACTTTTCTTGGATAATAATCATCAGGTATTCCTTGTGCTATGCAATTCCATTCACTTTCGGCATACACGCGAAGAGAATCTGAATTATCGGTGTGTTTAAAATGTTTGGTTTCAGCTTCAATATAAATAGATTTGTGCTTTGGCTTATAACATGATATGCCAACATGTAATTTACTTGGATATAGATTGTGTGTGTTCATTCGATTGAATGATTTTTCCACCAGTGATTTGTAAATTTCATAAGTGTGAGGCACATTTCGCATTTGTGGAGGAATAACATGTGAGTGACCAATGGATTTTAATTTTTTTCCATACCACATGCCATAATCTGGATTCAAAGTTCCCCTAAGCATGCTCCACCATTGTTCGCCAATTATTGATCCAAATATAGCTTTAAGCTCACTTGCGGATTTGGAAAACAAATCATCTATAGTATAAACAAATCTTGAACCAAGTCTTGCATTCATTTTGCTGGCAATTCCTGGCAAATCTGTTAATTTAAGATGTTTCATTTTCTCTTGAGCATCTTTTGCTTCAAAATAAACAAAGCCATCAGGCTTAATAATTTCTGAAGCAATTTTGGCTAGAAAAATATTAGACGAAGCTCCAAAAGAAGCTTTTACTTCATGCCCGATTGTGTTTTGGATTTGCTTATTAATTTTATCTCTCAATTGTAAGCAAAACTCCTCTGATGCATTATCTACAGGAAGGTAACATGCAAACTCGTCAATAGATAAGGGTTTTACTTTCGTGAAGATTGTGTTAAGAATTGTGAGGATTTTATTGTGAATGTCAACATATCTTGAAGGTCTGGCAAGCACTACATTAAGATTGGGTGCGATACGTTTAGCTTCAGCTACAGGTGTGCCAGTTTTGATGCCCAATTTTTTAGCTTGATAAGAAGCGGCGATTGCACATGATGTGTCTGCCATAACTGGCACTACAATAGTGGGTTTCCCACGAAATCCTGGGTTATCTTGCTCTTCTACAGAGGCGTAGAAGGAATTCATGTCAATAAAAAGTATTCGGACACCTGGTGTCATACACTATTATTATACAGGATTTAAGCAATATTATTTCTCGACATAGCTAACAATTGCTGATTAAATGATTGAAATCTTGGATCTTGACCATTATTAAGCCATGTGTATTTTTGAGCTAAAGAATTTCTGATATCAATTAATTTCATTGTTGGATTGGCGGCTTTCATTTTTTTCGCTTCTTCCACAGCTGGTAATACTTCCAAATTTCCTAATCCTGATTGTAAAATTGATTTCCTTAGTTGATCTTTTTCTAATTCATTAAGTGGTTGTCCGCTTACTAACTTTGTCAACACTTGTTTTAACCCTGCCAAAGCTGGGAATTTTTGAATAAATGCATCAACAGTGCCAAAGGATGTTTTGATGTAATTTGGAATGGTTTGCATCAACAATGATTCTGTTTGTGCTAATTTTAACATTGTATTTGTTATAATGTTCGCTTCTTTGTGTAGCTTAATTGAATCAAAATCATCTGCAATTTTTGCAAGTTTTAAAATTGTATCTTTTAGTGATGTTTTTTGATTTTTCATTTTAAGAATTTTCTCCAGACTGTTTTATATTTCTTATTTATGTACAATATAACCTATGGCTAGTAAAACAAACATCAGTGTAATTAAGTTTGATGAAGAGGCAGAATACACAGGAGAACTAACTATTGATTTGGCTGGAGAAAATGCTAGATGCATGTATGATTTAACGAACTTTGTGGATTCTACAAAAAAATTCAAAGGAGAGTTTAATTGCAACTATACTGGTTTGGCGCCAATTATTGAAAGAATTGAAAAATTAATCAATAACACACTCATTGAATCGGATAAGTGACATTAAATCAGATCTGTGACAATTCAATTTCATTTTTGAAAAAGAAAAACATGCGCTGGAATCTACAATTCTAAAGTTAAAGTTTTCCAATAAACCACAATCTGGAACATTAAGCAAATTAACTTTAAAATCTTTATCTTTTAAAAACATTTGCTTACATAATGCGCCAAAAACATAATCTTGAGTGTAACCATAAATGTCCTTAAAATTCTCACTGATGATTAAAAGTAACATATTGATGTCCACGTTTTTTAATGAAGAATGATAATCACGAATGTAATCATGTAAATTGAGAGAATTAATTCCTTGAGATTCTTTAAGAATTTTTCCAAAATCATAGTTGTATTTATCAGCTACATGAACACAATCTGTGATTGGTAATTTTGGTATACTATTCACTTCTGATTCTTTGAGGCATAACAATGGAAGCTTTGGAGTAATTTGTTTCAAAAAATCATACTCTTCTTGAAATTTTTTATTGAACAAAAAAATAGAAGATTGTTTAATCGCATTCCTATATATATTCTTATTCGAATGAAAATATTTTGTTTCGTAATAATTAGGTTTTGAAAACCTTACATGAAAATCATTCAATTCAAATTTATCTAATCGCAGATATTTTTTTTCTTGGTTTCTTTTGTATTCTAAAAACTCAGAGCCTTCAATGTCAATAAAATCAAAATTGTACATACAGACATAATCTGCAATGTCCATTGTAAGAGCATCTTTTTTTAATTCAGTGACTACTTGGAAATGTGAAAAATCAAAATATTTTTTAGCCACATCATTTGGTTGTATGAAACATTCAGTGTTTGTGATGTTTTTTAAGCATAATAGCTCTTCTAAATTTAAATAAATTTCAAGTGGGTTTTGTGATGTAATTTGATGATATATCATGCGCCTTAAAATATTACGTTGTTATAACCAAAATGATTCCTTAAAAGCTCTCTAAAAGGGTAATTATATTTTCTTTCTATTTTTTTAATTGAATAAAGATTTAATTTAGATAAAACATCAAATTGATTGTTTAAAACTATATTTAAAATGTATTCCTCATTTTTACTCACTCCAAGCTTATATCCATTTACAACATGGTCAACTGTATGCCCCCACCTTTCCAAAGCACAATTCATGTATCTGTATCTATCTTTGATTTTCATAAATGACGTGGGTATATAATATTCCTCCGAAGGATACTCTACATTAATATTAGGAATAACTTTAATTAAATCATCAACAAAATGTTGAGCCACTTTCAAATTCATAGCAGCACCTTCAATAGATGTTACATATATTATGTCGCCTAAAGGTTTCACATAATCTAATATATTTTGATCTAATAATATTTTCTCCCACCAATCTCCAGAATGTTTAGTTCCAGGTAAGGGAAAAAATATTTCATGTGAATAAATGAATGATTCTAATTTTGGGTTTATTAATAATGAATTAGAATGAGTAATGTAAATATAATCTGAAATGTCATTTTCAATACACCAATTCATCATTTGTATGTAAATGTTTGTTAAAAAACCAGAAGCCCATTCAGATGGATATTTTTCGGGCAAAATGTAACAAAAATCATAATGGTTTTTAAGCTTGTTTATATTGTCTACAAATGTTTGCGAGCAATTGCTATTTATGTGAAAAAGAATTGCAGAATTAGGGCAGATTGTGTGTATATTTTGAATAAGATCTTCCACGCAATCTTCTCTTTCAAATATAGGAACTAAAAAAATTATTTTATATCTTTTTAAGGAATTCATTTACCTTAGATTCTTTCCAATTTCTTTGATCAGCTAACCTTTTAATGTCTTCGTGCTGAATCAATTCTTTCATTATGTCTAATTCATCTTTTGAAAACTTTTTGCCATTGATCACATGTTGCTCAAATGATTCGCAAGCAAATGGCACAATATCTTTTATCAGGTTGTATTTAGCGTCTGCATACACTCTCACTTCGTATTGAGCGTGAGAATCCATTCTAAGTTTTAAGAAATGAAACAGATTGTGTAAATCAATAGTCCAATACCACTCTGTATAAATTGACAATGGAAGATTTATGCGAGCCATTTCTTTTGCCATTCCACCTTGAATGTATTCTTCATAATTATCATACATTTCAAATTGCTCATCCTTAAATGATTGTAGAAAGCTTTCAGCATCTTCAAGTAATTCTTGAGAAGAGCCCTGTTTGTTGTCTTTAGATTGTTTTACCATTCTAGAAACATCGGGCTCATAAAACTCGTCCTTGAGTATTGAATATCTTCCTGAAATCTCATTTAACTTGGCAGTTCTGTGTCTGACAATCTGCCTTGCCACAAAGATTGGCATCTTAGCATGGAAAGTAAAATTCACTTGCTCAAAAGGCGAAGTGTGTGCGTGTCGCATAAGATAATCAATTAACCCTTTATCTTCACGAACAGTTTTTGTTCCATCGCCATAGGACACGCGAGCTGATTGAACAATTCTTTGATCAGAACCCATCCAATCCACCAATCTGACAAAACCTTTGTCGAGACAATTGATAGTTTTAAGATAGGGCTTTTTAATTTCAAAAAGTTGTTCGTTAATGTCCATACATTTAATATACGGATTTTAAGCTTGAAAATCCCACACAATCTGAACTTCTTTGACTTTTTCAAGTATAAAAGCTTTCATTTCTTCTATATCGCTGAAAGACAATAATTCTGAATTATGATATAATTTAAAGATTTTTGCTTCTTCTAAAATATCGCCTTTGTTCATATATAATATATTTGCGCCAGCTTTCTCAATAGCATAAGACAACTTATCAAGATTTAACCATTTTACCTGTCTTGCTCTTCCTGTGGTGGTTCCGTACTCATTTCCTAATTTAGCCACCAACTGTGTCTCTTCATCGTCTAAATCAAAATAAGGATCCACTCCAGATCGTGTATCATACATTTTTGCTACTGCTATAATGTCACGAATTTTTTTGGGAGAAAATCCCAACGAACAAGAAGCATATGGCAAACACTCTGAAGATGTAACATAAGGATATGAACCCTGATTAATATCTAACCAGAACGATTGTGCGCCCTCACAAAGAACATGACCATCAAGTTTTTCATCCCAGAGATACTCCTTTGGCATAACAGTATCTGCTCTTACACCTGTTCTAAGCGCCTTGTCAGCATAACACAAACCAATGCCTTTAGAAGTGGTACCTATTAATTTTGAATAATAATTAGCATCTTGTTCTTTATGATGAGGCGTGACAATATGTGCTTTTGGACTTATCTTCACTAGCTTAGGATTAAAGCCTAAATGCTCTAAATATGATAGCTCTGCAAAGAATTCTTCAATGCAAACTACACAATTTGGTCCAATGATTGATGGTATATTAAATGCAATTCCTGATGGGATGACATGAGTGATTACTTTTTTGTCATTGACATAAAATGTATGACCAGCATTTGAGCCACCATTAAACCTACAAACATAATCATAGTTTTTGGCAATTCTTGAGGAGATTTTCCCTTTACCTTCGTCTCCCCAAGAAGCACCAAAAATTACATCAACGGCTTCAATCATTTATTATTGAGGGTCTTTAGCAACACCAATGTATGCTTGTTTGAGCTTGAAATTTGGAGCTTGTACTAAAGATTCTGGATTAGTGGCGTCAACAAAAGCTAATACAGGAATAAGCTGACGATTGGTCGCTCTTTCGATAATTGAATCATTATTAAGAATTTCAAAATTTGAACAATCTAAAAGAAAATAACATTCCACTTCCTCAGTGGTGCTTGATACATCAGCTACTGGTGCTGATGGAGGAGTGGCAGTAGTTGGAGCTTGGTTTGAAGTACCCAATGCCAACAGCTCTTTCATTCGAGGATTGTCTTTTTGAGCGTCAATAGTTGTAATTATGAAATCAAGCAATTCCTCAGGTTTTTCAACCTCACTTTTTAAGTATTCATGAGCCTCTTTGTAAGTGGCAAAAGTCATTAGCTTGTCTTGATCTTGCGAATTGATTGCAAAATCTAAAAACTCGACGTTGTTATATGAAAGTTTTTTAGCGATACAGATTTGATTCATCACTATCTTTTATACAATTTTTTTACATTAATTTTGTGGGTTTATATATTCTTCTTTTTTTATCTTTGATATTAGTGGGAGCGGTGATTTTCACAAATTTCATGAAATCTATTGAAAGATTATTTCTAACATTATAGGATATATAAATTTTTTTGTTCAAGATAATAAAAAAACAATCAAAAAGTTCATTTTGGTTTTTAAAAAAATAAATAGAGTCTAAATGATTATACCACTCAAGATGACCATCAGTTTTTTTTTCATAAGTGGGGTGAATGGGAATTTCAGTAATATTTCTATCTTTCTGAAAACTTTCCATGTTATGATTGTACAATTACATCATGTGGGAAAAAATTAAAAATATATTCAGAAAAAAAGACAAGAATGTTAAAATTTCAATAACCTTAAATGACAACACTTTTGAGGATGTCGAGCCAGAAGATATAGATGAGATTTTTAAACAAATTAGCGAAGCACTCAAAAAAACTTCTACAAAGCCATGATTGTTTTTCTCATGTCATTCAATCTTATCCACCAACCTCTATTAGAACTTGCATTTGGAAGCCTTCTCATATATTTTTCTCTTGAATCTAATAATTTCAAAGCAAGCTGTTTAGCTTTTTCATTATCACGACCAGTGTATTTCCACAAAGCTTTCACTGTTGATGTGCCCATTAAACCATCAGGGCTTACTCCAATCAATTTTTGTAATTCTTTTACAGGACTGCCGCCAAGAAATTTCCAATCTGCTAAAACTATTGCAATTGGATGAGGGATAAAATCGCCTTGAATTTTGTCCCAATATAAGTTTTTAGTGATAAGATTAACTTCTTCGTCAGTGATATATCTAACAGATTTATATCCTAGCCCTTTGCTTTTTCTCCATCTGTTATATGTTGCATCTGTCACGCCTTTGTTAGTTAATCCACCAGGGTCATCTTTAAGTGGTCTATTAGATAAACCGCCCTCGTACTTTTCAAGCTTTGTTTTAAATTTGCCATAATCACCCCAAGGTATTTGAGGATTGTTTCTTTGTTGTAATATTTTCTCTCTTAGTGATTTTTGGTTTTGTTTTGGTGTAGGGGCTTGTGTTTTTTTAGGAGGTAAGTATTTATCAAAGATTGCTTTTGCAGAGGGAGGTAATAAATTCCTGATTGTATCTTTTAAATCATTTCCTAAAGGCATAGCGGATAGTTTTATGAAATTTTCTATCAACTCAGATTCTTTAAAAAAACCATTTTTATCAAGATCATTGCAGCATTTGATCATTGAAATTCTATCCATTTTATTAATTTAAACTTATCATCAATATTTTCCTGGTGTATAAATAGTGTATGGAGCCTTTTGGTGGAATTAAAATAGTTAATTTAAAATGTTTCCAAGATTATAGAGGACAATTCACTGAAACTTTTTTGCATAAAGATAAAATTTTTCCTGTTAAATTTGTTCAAGATAATTGTTCAATTTCTAAACAAGGAGTGATTAGAGGCATGCATTATCAAGTTCAAATTCCACAAGCAAAATTAGTGTATTGTTTGGCAGGAAAAATATATGATGTTGCTGTGGATTTAAGAGAGCAATCACCCTATTTTGGTAAATGGTTTGACATCGAATTATCAAGCGAAAATCATTTGGCTATATTTATTCCAGAAGGCTTTGCGCATGGATTTCAATCGCTAGAAGATAATAGCGTGGTTTATTACAAATGCTCTAATTATTATTGTCAAGAAAATGACAGATCTTTACTTTACAACAGTCTTGACATTCCTTGGAAAGATTTTCCTCAGATTGTGTCAGATAAAGACAAACTTGGTAAACCTTTTGAAGAATGTGAAAAATTTACCGACAAGGATTTTACTTTTTTTAGCTGAAAATATAAATTGTGTGGTACAAATTCAGCAAACTCAGTTCACAAAATCCTAATGTTCAAGAATTAGATCCCAATTCTTATAGGCAAATGATTCCCTCAGGAAGCGAAGGAAGACTTGAAGTAGAATTGGTAGGAGGTCAGTTTTTTATGGGACCTGATGACCCACCTAAACAAGTGCAAATCAAAACAAGCGATGGAACACAAAGGAGTATTTGGTTGCTACACGGCACTGAAGATGGAAAATTAGTTTTTGGAGAAAGAGGAAACCTTATCGCAGGAGATGCAAATGCTTTCAAAGATTGGCTGAGATCAAATGGTTATCCAGATTTGCCATATATTTCATGTAATGGCTCAAAAATTAATCGCTCTTCTGGAGGAGCAGACCAACTTATAAATTCTGCAGGTGCTGTTCAGGTTGGAACAGTTAAGGAAGATGGAATACAAAAATTAGTTTTTCAAGATGCTTAAAGCCCTCAATTGAGGGCTTTTTATTAACCTTGAACTGGTAACCCAGACACTGGATCTAAGATAGGAAGATTGCCATCAGTATACGCTCTTGTCCCCCAAAGATAGTTTGTTGGAGCAATTGTTTGTCTGAATGGTCGATATTTAGCAGAACCATCTGCCATGCCATAATTATCACCAGAGTTATTCCAATTGTTATAACCATGATACACAATGAGAGGGTAATCTGTTCGTGGATTTGTTGCACATAAATTGAAAATATTACTAGAAGCAAGATTGTTCCAATTCAGAGCAAACAAACTAGAAGGTCGTGAAGCCCCGTCTTCTTGACTACCAAAATAAACCTGAGTATTTGCTGAGTCTCTTGTCACTGCATTGGTTGATCGGTGCGATGCACTTCTAGTCGTTGAAGTGATAGAAGCTGATGAAAGACAGGGAAGATTTCTTGTAAATCCAGCAAGCAAGATGATGTTTGAAACATTATCCAACTGAGTTTGACTCACCAAGGAAATGCCTCTATTAACATCACCAATATTTCGGTATCTAGGAATAATCAACGAGTTAACAGTATAAGAAATGCGGGGAACTTGCTCATCAACAATAACACCACCTCGAACAAATTGAGGTGGAACAATGGCAGGGTTAGCTGTACATACGTTTGCTGCCTGTCCGCCTGGAGCACCTGCGCCACTATTGTTATCAGCTGAAGAGAAACATGTTGGAGCATGACCACGAATGGTATCACCAGGTGATACAAACATTTGTACGTTTTTAACATAAGGCATCACCATGCCTGACCAGTGAATATATCCAGCGTTGGTTCCACCGAGAGCAGGATTAAAAGCTCTGTGATAGTAAGCAGAAGGATACATATCATCATTGTCACCTGTATATAAAGTAATACCAAGACCCATTTGTTTAACATTGCTTAAATCAGACGCTTTTTTAGCGGCTAATTTTGCTTGAGCGAAAACAGGGAACAGAATTGCGGCGAGAATGGCTATGATGGCAATTACCACCAAAAGCTCTATTAAAGTGAAAGCTTTAGATTTTAGCATAACATTATTTATTTACATTTTTTGGTTACTATAATCTTCTTAATTATGTTAAGAAACAATTAAGCTTTTGAAAAAAATGTATAAAATAAACATGGACGAAAAATTAAAAGTCGAAAAATTAAAAGAAGTGCTTTTGCACGTTTACAAGATAGATATTATTGTCAACAAATTCCACAACAAAGTACAATTCATGAATTTGAACTTTTTAATGGGAAGAGCTGGCACATGGTCTGAGACAAAACTTACAGAAGTGGAAAAACACTTAAGTAATATATTGTCAGAACTTGAAAAAGTTAAAGCTGCGACAGAAGCTCTGGAACAACCAGCACTTGGCTTAGTTGATTCTTATACATTAGAGCAAGCTGAAGAGATAGCTAATCTAAACAACTAATTTGAAAGGCTTCCATAATGGAAGCCTTTTTTATCTAAGGTTATTTCCTCCAAAACCGCCCAGCCCACTAAATCCACCAAAACCACCCATCATATTGTTTCCAAAGCCACCAAAAGAATATGAAGATTGTGTTGGCTCAGGTGAACCAAAATAATTTTGGCTTCCACTTAACAGCATAGCAATAAGCAAAGGGTCACTACTGCGAATGATAAGTTTTCTGATTACTTTTGCAGGTTTTCCAGATTGTGTTGAAGTAATTTCTTGAGATTGTGGTTCGGTAGGAGGTAATTCTCTTTTTTTGATAACAACAACTCCACCTGCATAAGACCATGTACAGTCCACTTGCTGAAGAATGTTCTCTAATACTGTTAAAAGAGGCACGTCCTTTACTGATACAGTCACTTGTCCTTGTACTTCTGGAAAAAGAGTGTAACTCAAATTTACGGATTTCAGAATTGAAATCACCACTTCTCTCACATCTGAATTTTTGTATTCCACAGTGAGTTTTTTATCAGCTCCATCGAATTGTGCAAAAGAAATTGATGCCAGCATAAAAACGGTTACAACAGTAAAGATTATTTTAAAAAATTTTTTTTTCATTTTTGACCTTATTTTTTAGACGATAAATTTATCGTATAGTTTCTATTTCTAATAAAAAATGACAATTCTTTTTTCGTATATAAATTAATGGAAAAATATTATGCAGGAATAGGGTCAAGATCAACACCAGAAAACGTTCTTGTTATAATGGAAAAACTTGGCGCTGTTTTAGCTAAAAAAGGTTATGTTTTAAGATCAGGAGGGGCTGATGGAGCTGATAAAGCATTTGAAAAAGGCTGTGATAAAGCCTGTGGGCTCAAAGAAATTTATCTTCCCTGGAAAGGTTTCAATGGAAATAATTCTGACCTCTACGCACAATGTGAAAAAGCTTATGAAATTGCTTTTCAATTTCATCCAAACTTATTTGGTACAAGTGAAGGCGTACAAAAACTCATGGCGAGAAACACATATCAGGTGCTTGGTAAAAATTGCCGAACAAAATCTGATTTTATTATCTGCTATTGTGAAGTAGATGATGATGAAAACTGGAAAGGAGGCACAGGGCAAGCTTTAAGAATAGCTAAGAATAAAAAAATCCCCATATTTAATTTATATTTCAAAGATGATTTAGATAAATTTAAAAAGCATATTTTGAGCTCATAATATATCAACCGCATATCCTTTTACTTTTAAATTTTGTTTCACTACGTCTGGAATATTTTCATTATATTTAATATATTGAAAATCTAATTTATCTGCAAATTTTATAATAAAATTTTCAGATAATTGAAATTTTCTTGATATTTGGCGCCAATTATAATCATTAAATTTATGTGCAAATTTACTCAAAAAATATTCAGGTAACGTTGTATTTTCTAGTATATCATTCATTTCACGATCAGGAATCTCAGCAATTTTTTCTTCAAAATCAACAAAAAATTCATTTGATAAATTTTTTGTTGACATAAGAACTTTATTAAATTTTATTTTGTCAGCAAATTTTCTTATGTAATCTTCAGAAAAATTTTTATAGAGATAAAGATAACCAATAAATTCTGAAATTTCATCGTAATATTTATTTATAAAATCTTCTGAAGGAATTTTACCGTTATAATTATCCACAAAAGCTTTAATAATAACTTCTTTTAAGCTAGGATATTTTTTTATATATTTTTCTGCCACTTGTTCATCGCAAGATTTATTATGAGAACAAAATTGTCTTACTATCCAATCTTGATTACGTTCAAAATTGTTAAATTTCTCAAAGATAAGGTCAAAAAATCTTAACGGAGCATGGTATGCAAAACTAAATTTATCAATTAAATTTGGTATATACTTCATAATAAATTCGTTGTTGTTATAAATTTTTTCATTACCTGAAATATTATCCCATGCTTCATTAGGCAGATTAGTCATAGAACTAATTATTGCATCAATGATGTCGAATGTAACAAACCTTAAGAAATAAGATGCGCCTTTTTCAAATAAATATTTTGCTACTTTAATAGATTTTGGTTGGACGTAAAAGCTACCAAACAGTTTTTTTTGCTCCTCACTACTTAAGTTTTCAAATTTTTCAAAAACAAAATCTGCTATTTCATGATCAGAAGAAAAAAGTGCTGCAAAATCCATATTCTTGGCTTGCACATCAAAATTATTACTTAAAAGCCATTGTATGGTAAGTTGATTACTGAATCTTGCTTTATCATCGTTGATCAAAATTTGCAAATCATTTTTTGCAAGTTGTTTTGATAAAGCAAACATTGCTTGTGCGTCAGCTGAGTTTATGACTCTAAATAGATCTTTTTCATCAAGAGAATCTATTTTTTTACCCAATGATATTAAGAAATTATTATTTCCATAACCAAAAGATACTCTATCAAGAATATAATTTTTTTGATCTGGCGTTAAGGTATCAAAATATTGATAATAAAAAGCTTTAAGCTTTTCATCAATACCTATAGATAATATAGTTGCGAAATCAATTGGTTTATCTGTTTTAATATTATTGGAAAGGTAAAAAGCTGCTTTATATTGAGTTTTAACTTCAGTTTGTTTCAATTTTTGATCGATATCTTCCTGAAAAACACTTTGTTTATACAAGTTACTAAACAATTCGATATCTGAAAATTCAAATCCATAATTCCATATAAATACGGCATACCAATTTATATTATTGCTAGTTATCATACCATTAGCATAAAGTTTTCTAATTGCAGCCAGATTACTTAAAAGAACCCCAGATAAAAGATTTTTGCTCTCGTTTGCAGGCAATGAACTTAAATAGTCAATTGTAAAATTATGTTCTGCATTAGATTCAACTAAACGCTTTTTATCAAAATCTTGATCCATCAAAAAAAAGAACATTTCAGGAGACTGAACTTTCATGATTTGGTCTTTTGTAATTTTTCCTTCATTTATAAGTTCTGTGATTAAATCGAAATCATTTGAACCCAGTGCTAAATTTTTAAGTTTGTAATCTTCAGTAACTTGTGCTTTTATTTCATTAATATAATTTGTTCTTCTAAACTCATAAGTATTTTTGTATTGATTATTTGTAAATAACATATTTTTTTGGCTTTCTGTAATACAGGTACCTGTATTCAAGTACTCCCGAATTAAAATGTCTTTCAAAGAACTTTTCAAAATATATCTTAGTTGATCATCAGACAAAAGATGACCCATACCAATATATTTAGATTTATAATCTGATGATAATTTTATAAACCAATTGAGATCGGTGTTTCTTTCACTAAGTGTATTGATTTCTTTTTTTTCTTCTTCTGTTAATGGTTTATTGACGAATTGAGCAATATCTACTTTTTTTTCTTCTTTCAAATAGTCAAAATATGCTTGCCAATCTGTACCAAATTCAGCTACTGTACCAGTGGTGTTACCCAAATCAGTGAGTTTGACAACATCATTTGCTTGCCTATCTACCATCACTCTTTTCAAATCGTCTGTTCTTGTTCCATCTTGCACATAGTAAAAAGTAGATTGGTGATTAAGTCTGTATTGGTTATAAGCTTTGATACCTGTACCAGGTTGAGAAATGCACCAAGTAGTACCCCTTCCAAATCTTATTGTATCATTGACATCATTGCAGGGATATACTTGAACTTCTCCAGCAATAAACTCTAAAGCTTGTAAACTTTGTTGTTTTTTCTTTTCTTGTTTATATTCTTTTTTGTACATTACTTCATCGTACACGGGATCAACAGCTTCTGCTAAATCAGTTAAACTTTTACAAACTTTTCCCAAAAAATTAACAGTGTATTTATTAGTGTTTTTATCAGTGTTTAATTCAATTATCTTTTGATCAAAAAAATTTAATTCATCTAATTTTAATAATTTTTCTTTTATATCATCAAGAATATATAAATCATTTGGAGAATTTTCATATTCTTCCCTAAAATGATTGTAAATTTTGGCAATTATATGTTCTTTTTTCGCTATAATTAATCTGCAATACCTATACCACACAATCTGTTTTTAGGTATTTAAATTTTTTTTTCCTGCTTAAATATATCTTCTACCACTATTTTAATTTTTTCTTTGAACTCAGCTTCTGTTCCATTATTCTCGATTGTGTATTTAAACAAATGATGATAATTGTCTAATTCAGTTTCTGAAGAATGAGAAGATGATGGGTCAAAGGCTAGATCCCTTTTAATATGAACAGTGTGCCCACCTTGAGAGTTGATAAACTCAATTTCATTTAAATATCTAGCATCTGTGATAATGTAGATTGTGTCTGGGTCTTGCATTCTCCAAAAAGCCAGTTTTACCCAATAATTCTTATCACAAAACTCTCTACGAATTGTGCCCCATCCTTGTAGTAAAGGTCTGGCAATTTCTTTTACATTGTCATCCTCAAACATATCTCTTGATAAGCCATTAGGAATAAGTAAGATTGTGTCTAATTCTTCTTTTAATTCATCAGCGAAAGCTACTCTTTCCACCTTCTTATCAGGATAAAGTTCTTTAACAATTCGGCAAAATGTATCTTTGCCCACTCTTTTTTTGTACGAACAGCTTATAATCATTATTATATATACGGTAGGTTTTTGATTAAATTTCTTTTAAAATAAGATTGTGTTAGATATAAAAAATAAACTTTTGTTTGCAGCTACAAAATTAACCGAAGCTCAAAAACAATATTGGGCTACTGTAATCACAGAAGAAATTTTTAAAGAAATAATTGAACACAAAGTTACAATAACACAAAATTTTATTTATGATTTGATTAACAATATTGATTTAAGTATAATTCAAAATTTTTTAAGATTCGAAAGAAATAAAATAATAGAAGAAAAAGTCAAAGAAAAAATAAATAAAACACCTGGCATAGAAAATTACACTGATGACGAGATTAAAGATTTAGCTGGCACAATGTCAAAAAATGTTTTTAAATATAAATCTGATCAATGGTGGAACAAATTTTTGATTAATGGTCAATTACCTGAAGAAATTTTAGCAAAATTATCAGTGAAATATAACAGAGAAGATCTTGAAAAAAAATTAGATATGAAGTCAGTGGAAAAATCTGAAGTTCTAAATAAATTAAATGAGATGCTGGGAAGAAGTTCAGAAACAAACATGTCTCGAATAAAAACAATTGACACTGAATTTGGAAAAGAAACTTTTAAAAGACAATTAAATGACTTGGGTTTTGATTTTTGGTCTGAAGAAGCACCTGAACAAATCTATCGCTCTATGGTAGATGATAATACAAAAATACTCCAAAAACTAAATACAGCCTATAATAAATCAGATAGAAATGAAGAAAAATTTTATGCATATTTGTGTGATTTATATGGTGAAGATTTGAAACTTTTGAAAGAAAGAATTCAACCGCTCAAAGAAAATAAATTATTTGTAGAAGAATTTCCAGAAAAATTCAAATTTACATATTCATCACTCAAAGAAAAAAAAGTTTTATCTACTTTAAAAGAAGTTTTTAATATAAGATATATTCCCTCAAAAATGAAAATTCCATCACCAGAAGAATCAATTTATGAATACTTTTTAATTGACTTTATTGTGGTCTGCGATGTGTTAAAAAGCGATTTAAATGAAATAAAACAAAATGAAATTCCTGAAATTGAAACGGAAATAATGCTTGTTGGTGAATATTTTGGATACACTTTAAGTGAAAGTGATCGAAGAAAATTTGATTCTTTTTTGCAACAAAGATCTGAAAACCCAAACATTGATGAATATAAATCATTAAGTAAAAATGAATTTAAAGTTGCTCAATATGATTTTAAACACAAAGTCAAAGTAAATGCAGAAGATAATTTCGCAAAAACAATTAATTGTAACATAATACATTTTACTGAGCCAAAAACCGACAATCCAGAAGAAATTATAAAAATGATTCAAAAGGAATTAACAAAAAAGAATATCCTTTTTACAATAAACGGGGCACCACAACGTGATACCCCTTTGGGAAGATTAATCACTTGGTATAAATCATGTAATCAAACTGATGAACAAAAACAATTTTTATCCAATTTTTTAAACATCAATAATCCTAACAATGCTGAAATAAAAATAAAATCTAGTGCACTTTCATTCATACTTGCGACAGAAAAAGAACTGGATGCAGCAATTTCTAGAAAAATATTAGAAGAATCAATTAAAATAACTAAACCTTGGATGATTGACGATAGTGTAATTGATAAAATTTCTAAAACATTTCCAGCAATAAAAGATCAAAAAAATCAAATAAAATCTATGTTGAGAAATTTTTATTTTGATTTATCTCCAAAGGAAATGAAATCAAAATATCTTAATTTGATTAGAACAGTACTTGGAGAATCAAATTATGCAATTTATAATCAAGAACTGCAAAGAATTATAATTGAACAAGAAAAAAACATAAGATTTAAACTCAATTCATTGAATGAAAATGAACAAGAACTAAGCTCTCTCAAAGAAGAAATAAACAAAATGAGACAAAGCACTCCTTCATTCAAAGTTAAATTTCAAAAGATTAACGAATTAAAAAATTGTATCAAGCAACTAAGATTATCAGATAATGATTTAGAAAAAATAATTCAGTGGTGCAATGATATCAAAAATAAAGATGATAAAGAATTAGAACTACTCACTTTTTGTGAAAATACAGTGGTTTCTTTTAACTTAAGTAAAAATTTAAAAACAGGTTCTTTTGATTTATTGGAGAATAAAACATTAATGTATAACATCACAAAAGCAAATATTCTAAAAAACATCGTGCGACTTTCAAGAATTGCAGATATACTTGATGAAAATACTGATAGTGAATCGGCAGAAGCAACAAAATTAATTGATGATGAAATAGGAGACTTAGCAAATGACATGCCAGTTTCAGATACAATTATTGATTCAGAAGATACGGAAAATTTGTTTCCAAGAGTGCCCACTCCAACTACAGATGATAATTTAAAAACACAAGGTGATATTCCTCAAGAACTTAGAGGAATAGAAGAGCAAGCTATGTATGATGTAATTAATTCAAGTGAATTTTCAGATATTTTGCCAGAACTTGAACAAGGTAAAAAATATGACGAGTTAAAAAGTATAATTTTTGATAAAGTTAATGAAAAACTTTGAAATTATTTTTCTGTTTTTTGATATTAAAAAATAACACACAATAAAACACGGTCTGAAAAATAAAGAAGTAGCCCACGCAAATTTTGTTTGGGCTAAAATCTTTAACCAAGCATTGTATCCAAAGAAAACACCTTCTGTAGTTTCAAGTACAACCTGCTTTAAATCATATCCTTTATTTTTAGCTATTTGACTATTCAAATCTACAGCAGTGAGTTTGATGTGTTCAGGTAAATACTTTTTCAAAGTATTTTGGGATTTGATACACAGAGGGCATGCACCATCAAAATATAAAATCCATCTTTCTTTCATTTTTTATAAATTTAGCTAAATTATTTGCATCATTTAAAGGAACAAATAAAAATTTATTTGTTGAATTAATTAAATCATAGCATTCAAGTAAAGTATTTACATCTTTAAGGCTAAAATAATCACTATAGCTTTGAGAAAACCTCATGGCTGCGCAATCTTCATCTAAATCTTCACAAATGAAAAGAGGAGTGTATGTTCCAACATATGCGCCAATAATATTGAAATCAAACCATTCAATTGCATCTAATTCTGCTTCTTCAATTGATTCGGCATCACTAGAATTAACTAGGTCTCTTAAAACCATTTCTTTGTCATAAACAGTGACAATGTGGTACCCATCATCTTCTATCATTGCTAAGCCAACAATTGATGTGTCGTTTACTGGACCATCAAAAAAAATTAAATCAGGGAATGATTCCCACAGTTTATCTCGCATATCAGTATTCATATATATCTCCGAATCTATTATTTATTGTATCAATCAGAAATTTATATGTTTTTGGAGCTGTAACATTAAGTTTTGCAAGTCCAGTTCCCAGTCCATCTATAGGGAACACAATCTGTGAAAAATTCTTTGGGATATTATCTATTGCAGATAAAATAATTTGGCAATTATCATCATACTCACTATCATAAAAAAATGAATTTTGTGACATTGAAGGGTGCTTTTTTGTTGGAATTCCATAAGCGTTGAAATGGTCACGTATTATAGCTTGACCACCTTTACCCACTTTTAAAAGATTGTCACCAAAAATAAATACACAATCTGGATTAGATTTTACTAATTCTTCAGTAAACCACTTCACTTTTTTAACATTCATGAATAATTATACGGTTTCTTTCTTCCAAAGATTTTCTGAACCAGGAACTTTTTCAGACCACCACAAAGAGTGAGTTTTTTTCTGATTATGAAAATGATCATACCAATGTGCTTCCGAGCCATTAAGTAGAAAGAATTTTACTTTTGGTATACCAATAAAATTCTTTTCTCTCAAAAAACTAACACCATCTTCATTTAGTGTATCGTCTTCTACTAATTTGATTACATATGAATAACATGGTCTAAAATTACAATTTTCTTTAATGTGCTCTAAAGCTTCCTCAGGAGTATGAGCAAAACAATGAGTACTAAAATTTTTTGTATTTAAATGGTAAAGGTTTGTCATGATCTTTTTATAGCAGGAGGGAAATTAGTTTCAGCCCACAAGGTAACAGCATCTACTACCGTTTGATCTGTCCATTCATGAGTGTAATTTTCTGGATTTAAAACAGACACCCATGAATTTTGTGGAGCTCCAGAAACAAAGGCATTTACCCACATTTCATCAGGATTTTCTAAGACTTGTAAAATCTTGAAAGTGTTTGTGGTAATAGCAGCTTGTACTTCTACTTCATTTTGTAAGGTGACAATCGGATATTCTGACATAATATTTTATTCTTTAGTATTGTATTAAGTGCCTTCTTGCCAGCTATTAATGTAGTTGAATTGCTCTTCAGTAAGCTCATCAATTTGCAAATCTAATGATTGCAGTTTAAGTTCAGCAACAAGTTGATCAATATCCGCTGGCACTGTATACAAGCCTGGTTGCAAATTTGAATCTGCACATAACAATTGTGCACATAAAGCTTGGTTAGCGAAAGACATATCCATAACGCACGACGGATGCCCTTCTGCACACGCAAGATTTACAAGCCTTCCTTCACCAAGTACATAAATTTTTCTACCTTCTTCTAAGGTATATTCTTCTATATTATCTTTTACAGGTCTAAAGCTTAATGACAATTCTTCTAAACCTTTAATGTTTATTTCAGAATCAAAATGACCAGAATTGCATAAAATTGCTCCATCTTTCATTTGTTTGAAATGTTTAACGTCAATAACATTTTTGTTACCAGTCACAGTAATGAATATTTCACCACAAGCAGAAGCTACATCCATTGTTAAAACATCAAATCCATCCATATGAGCTTGCAATGCTTTAATTGGATCCACTTCAGTAATAACCACTCTAGCGCCCATACCTTTGGCTTTAGCAGCTAAACCTTTTCCACACCAACCATACCCAGCTACTACCACTACTTTTCCAGCAAGAAGAATATTTGTCGCACGTATAATACCATCTATTGTTGATTGTCCTGTGCCATACTGATTATCGAACATATGTTTTGTGAGGGCATCATTAACACAAATAATTGGATATTTCAAAATGCCATCTTTTTCCATAGCAGTGAGTCTTTGAACTCCTGTAGTAGTTTCTTCGGTTCCACCAATTACGTTTTCTAAAAGAAGTGGCTCTTGAGTATACAAATAATTGACCAAATCGCAGCCATCATCCATAACAAGATGTGGCTTGTAACTCAAAACTTTTTTGATATGAGAATAGTAGGATTCAGTGTCATCACCATGTTTGGCAAATACATGAATATTATCTTCAGAATTGAGAGCCTCAACTACGTCATCTTGTGTAGAAAGTGGATTGGATGCACAAAGATAAATTGTAGCCCCTCCCGCAGCTAAAGTTTTAATTAGATTTGCTGTTTCAGTGGTGATATGCATACAAGCAGCAACACTTTTCCCAGTGAAAGGTTGTTCTTGGAGAAATTTTTGATAGATTGATTCAAGAACAGGCATTTCTCTTGCTGCCCATTCAATTCTAAGTTTTCCTTTTTCAATTAATGACATGATGTTTACCGATTATCAATAAATTTTAACAAATACAAGAAAAATTTTTTGACATAATTATTATACGAGAAAACTTAAATGTTTGATGTTTCTTTGTCTTGATTTTTAATCATCTTTTGTGCTGTAATAATTAAATCAACAATTAGCTCTGTACTTGATTCATGGTTAAGATAATCTAAAATATTCCATTCTTGTGTGTGAGTGCCTTTAGCACAATCTGGTGGAATGTTTTTGCCTATAAACCCTTCTGGAAATTTTGCTTCACTTAAATCTTGGACAGATATAGGTTCACGTTTCCAGCCACCTTCTCTGTAGTAAAAATCAGCTATGTTGCGAGTTAAACCATCATGAGTTAAAAAATAAGTATTCCCACGATTCATATACCATATATATCCATCTTTTGTTTTTTGTTTTGCGGGATAAGGACCATAATAATTAAAATGTTCTGTATGTGATTTGTCTATTAAATGCATAAGCGGTTACCAGGTGTAGTTTTTATTTAAATTATCAACAGTTACGATTAAAGTTTTTCCAGAACCATTAGATAAACGCACCTTAAATTCGTCAGGAATTTGTTTTTTCACAGAGGAAAAAGATGTAATTAGATCTGTTATCATCCAATTCTTGGATGTTTTTTTGTTTTTGACCATTAAGCCAACTCTTAAGCCTGAAAATTGTGTCTGCATCTTTTTTCTCCTTTTTCATTGATATATTTATTATACGTAAGAATTACACAATTCTGAAATAGATTTAAGAATAATATCTTTGCCTTTTATTTTTGGTTGCCATGTTACCCAGGCTTGAATGAGCCCACAATTCATACAATATCGCAGATCATGCCCAGGTCTGTTTTCTTTATCTGTGATAGTTAAATTAGGATAAAATTCTTTTATGATATTAACAATTTCATTAATTGAAAACTTAGCATCTGTGCCCACATTAAAAATGTGGTTCACCATTCCTTCAGTAAGAACAGCGTAAATTGCTTCTGCATGATCAGTGACATGAATGTACTGCCTAATTGCTTCGCCGTTACCATAAACTGGCAAAGGCAAATTGTTTTTAGCATTGTGCAAAAATTTAGGAATTAATTTTTCACTGTTTTGTCTTCCACCCACAGTGTTGCAACCTCTTGTAATTGTATATTTTAAACCGTAAGTGCGTCCGTATGAAATAACCAATTGTTCTGAAGCTGACTTAGTAGCAGAGTAGGGCGAAGAGCAATTGATAGGATCAGTTTCTGTAGACATTTTTGTTCCATGTATATCTCCATACACTTCATCAGTGGAAACTAAATGAAACCAAATGTTTTTGTCTTTGCATTTTTCCAAAAGATTATATGTCCCCACAATATTTGATTGAACAAATGAAAATGGGCTTGTTACACTTCTATCTACATGTGTTTCTGCCGCAAAATGAACAATTGCCTCAATGTCTTCTGGAATAATTAATTGTGGGTTTGAAACATCAAATGGCATAAAATGATAATTTTGATGTTTTTTAAGAGGTCCATGTTCAAGCATGCTTCCTGTTTTCAATGCGTCATAATTAATTACAAAAATATTTTTTTCTAAGCACAAATCAACAAAATAACTTCCAATAAATCCTGCCCCTCCTGTAACTAAAATTTTTTTGAACTCTCGTTTTATCATGAATGTATTTTACAGTATAATAATTTAATGGCAAAATTAAGTGTAGTTCTTCCAAGTTGGGGTAGAGAAATGCTTACTCTTAGATTATTGAATTCTATAAGTTTGCAAACTTTAGACGACTATGAATTTTTTTTCTTAGGAGATAAATGCCCTGTTTTTGATAAAATTGTGGCAAGTGAAGATTTTGCGTTTTTTAAAAAAATTATTGGTGATAGAATGATTGTTAAAAACTTTGACACACATGATGGCACTTCTTGTCAAGCAATTAACTACGCTATGAAAAATTGCACTGGTGATTTTTTTATGTTTCTGAGTAATGATGATAATATTTTCAACAATCATTTTGAGCTTTACTATGAGATGTCTGCTAAAAGCGGAAAAGATTTTGGGCTTTTTAACACGAGTATAGATAGAGGTAATGGAATTCTTGAGTTAAGAGTTCCAGAGCTTGCCCCAAGCAAAATAGGGCATTCAGAATTATGTGTGAGTAATGATATGGTTAAAAAATTACCAGCTCACACAAGAAATTATGGTCATGATTGGGAATTTATTGTGAACGCCGTAAATGCTGGGTATCAATACCAATTCATGCAGAACTCTCCAACATATATTGTGAATTTAGCGCCAAGAGAACATAATTGGGAAGCTCAAAGAATAGTTTGATTTTCAAATCTAACAAATTCTTTTTTAAGGAATTCATAATCAACAAATTTGTTTTGTATGTCTGAATAACTGTTGAATTGCCATGCAAGATGTGGATAAATAGCAAATGCATTTACTTGCGGTTGAACTAATGCATAAATTACATCCACTGGTAAATTTTTATTGTTTGAGATTGTGTCTCTGAGTGGTGCAAAAAGGTTGCTTTTTATACAAAGTGCATGTGCTGTGTAAGAATGTGAAATTTTATATAAATTATCTTTCACTAATTCTGGCTTTAGATGATGTGAAGCCCCCAAATATAACATATCAAAATTATCAGGAACTACATTTAAAGCTCTGTGTAAATCTTCGTTAAAGCTTTCTGAAAACTCAACATCATCTTCAAAAATAAAAAGTGATTTTTCATTGTTTTTGATTGATTTGTTTAATAACTCAATATGTGATAATCTCACACCCTCCTCGCCTTTTAACAACGGACCATTATAATCTAATTCATGTCCATTGATAGCATCAAAAAAAGAATAAGGAATTTGATATAACTCAAATTGCTTAGCTATGACACTTCTTCTATCCAATCTATGTGCTAAAGATATTACATGTGTGTTATTAAACAAATCTAATTTAGTCATTACACTTTCATCCATCTTGATGGAACTAAATCTTTTTCATCGCCATCAACAGCAGGTCCAAACCACACTGGAGGAGCAACTACTTCGATGTTTTTTTCTGGGAAAAACATCTCAGCTAATTTTGCACCCCACCAAGAAAAAGATGAATTAGCAATAACATGCTTAGTGCAAAAGCTCATAAGATATAAACTCATCCAATCTGACTCTTCAATGAAAATAGCTCGCGATTCTACAAAATTCTTGTAGCACCAATCCATATCATTTGTAAACACTAAGATTTTTTCAAAATCACCAAGTTTCTTTAATGCTTTATGATAATGATCGGTGGGAACAATTGGATGATGATTTGGTAATTGCAAATAATCTCCTCGTCTAATGTGCAAAGCCACACAATCTAAAGTAAAAAGAAAAGGGTATTTTTCTTTCATGTGGTCAATGATTTCTTCGGTTGGTTGAAAAATTTGTGCTAAATCTTCTTGGCTTTTTTCAAAATACTTTTCTGATTGAAAATACCCTTTATACAAATTGTAACAATCTGGCTCATAAGGAATTTCTTCAAAATTAAAAGGGCAAAAATGTTGAATTTGTGCTTGATACAGCAGTGGAGGAGGAGAAATACTGAAATTTCTGAGAATCGTTTTTTCATAAGATTCAATATCAGCTTTATGTTTATCCTTGATAATATCAAGATTTTCTCTATAATTCAATGTATGAAATGTCGTGTTATTTTCTTTTGCCTTAGCATAGCTGAAGCAAAGTTGAAATAACATGTTGCCTAATCCGCCTTCTATATATGTAACTACCATTTTTTATCCTTTAAAATAAGATCGCATCCTAAATTTTTAACTACCTCATATTGTTTGTCAAGAACTTCAAAAAGTTTCTTTGAATCTGCTTCATAATTCACTTCTACAGAAATGATTTTTGGATTGAAATTTTCTAAAATATTTTTTAATATTTTAGATTCACCACCTTCAGTATCAATTGACAAATAATCAATTGGAGAATTTTTAGGAAGGAAATGATCAAGCGTGAACATTTCAACTTCAATTCCAATTTGTTCTCCATTTGATTCATAAGTTTCTTTGTTTATTCTAAACATATGATTTGCATCATAATAATCTAATACGCCACTAAGCATATCTGCGTTTCCAACTACTTTCAAGAATTGTACTTTTTTATTTTCATGTCCAATTGCACAGTTAAAACATTTAGAGTGAGATCTATTCGATATTAATTTTTGAAAAGCGTCATCTACTGGCTCAAAACAAAAACCTGTCCAACCTAGTTTTTCAAAAAAGTAACTATTAGAAAGTTTTATTCCATCATAAGCTCCTATATCTACAAATACTCCGTCCGTTTTGTTTTTGAAGAAAGTGTTGTAAATATATTGGTCTTGACCGTATTGACTATAGAATTCGCTCATCATGTAAATTGTACAATATGTAAATGGATTTTACTTTTGGAATTTGTGTGACTAAAGAAAATAAACACTTACATCCAATTATTTATAATCAAATTAAAAATCAGAAAATACCAAATAAACAAATAATATTCATTGGAGATATCTATGATAATTTGAACAAAGATTGGTTATGTGAAAACCTCTATGATGACTATATTCATTTTGACGAAACACAAAAAACTGGATGGATCACAAAGAAAAAAAATTTGATTGTAGAAAACGCAAAATATGAAAATATAGTTTTAATGCATGATTATATTGTTTTAGAAAATGGCTGGTATGAAGGATTTTTAAAGTTTGGTAATGACTTTCAAGTGTGCATGAACCGTGTACACAATCTCGATGGAAAAAGAAATATAGATTGGTTGGTTTATTATCAAGATTATCAGTTGCCAAATGCCGAACAACTCTTACCTTATGATCAAGAGTTTTCAAAAATTATGTACATTCCTGGGTTTTATTGGGTGGCAAAAAAAAATGTAATGCAAGAATTTCCGCTTAATGAAAATTTGATATGGGGTGAGGCAGAAGATGTTGAATGGTCAAAAAGAGTGAGGAGTAAATATAAATTTACTATGAATTCCCATTCTGCTGTTAAATTTCTTAAACAAAAAGAATATGTTTTAAATGAAATGAGCAAAGAATCGTTAAATTTGGTAAAAAACTTTTATAATAATTACTTCGGTGAACAATGAATCATATAATCAATAATTATTTTGAAAACGTATTTGTAATTGCTCACCCTGAGTCTCAAAGATTTCAAGCATTTAATGAAAGATGGGAAGGTTTAAATTATAGATTGTGTCAATTTGTAATGCAAGGTTTGAATTGTGTTTCTAAAGATGGCTTAGCCGTACATAATCTACCAAGTATACCTAATGATATTCCTTTGCTTGATCCATTAAGTAATGGTCAAGTTGCTTGTGCTTTGGCACACATGTTGATTTATCAAATAATTGCTAATGAAAATTTAAGTAATTGTTTGATTTTAGAGGACGACTCTGTTTTTAATACATTATCAAATTTAGAAATTGCTTTAAATTCTGATTATGATATTTTGGCATTGTTCACAGCTGATTGTGATTTGTACACTACTCCACATTTAGCAAGTCCGTACACTGATAAATATACAAGAGCTGGAACTTCAGCTTATGTTATCAGAACGTCTAATATAGCTTGTGATCTTTATGAATCGCAAGTTAAAAAAATGAATACAGCGGATGGTGTAATCATGAGGAGTGATAAAAAGATTTATGCTGTTTATCCTCCAGTGTGTTCTTGTGATGACTCACCTTCAATTATAGTTAATGGGTTTTATTAAATATGAAAAAATTAAAAGTATGGTTCGATAGTTTCTGGGGCACCTTCGATAAGAAGGATAACTTTTTTGTTTGGGTTTTAAGCCAAACACATGACGTAGAAGTAACAAGTGAAAATCCTGATATTATTTTCACTGATTCACCTAATTTCCAAAAAAATGGTAATGCTAAGGCTGTCTATTTTAGCGGAGAGCCTTTTTTTAACTCAGGCGCATGTGATTATGCACTTACTTCATTTTATGTGGACAGTGAAACACATTTAAGGCTACCTTTGTATCCACTATATGCCTATGATTTATGGAAATTTGGAATCACAAAATCTTATAAATCAATCTTAACAAGAGATTACACAAAAGCAATTTTGAATGAAAAATCTAAACTGATTACGTACATTTCTCAAGGCGCGGGTGGTAAATGCCCCAGAGAAGCAATTGTTAATCATTTTTTGACCAGGATGCATGTTGACTGTGCAGGTAGACACATGAACAACCACCCAGTCATACCAGGAGAGCCTGGTGCCATTACAGGATCACAAGCTAAAATTGATTTTCTTAGACAATACAAGTTTTGCTTTGCTATTGAAAACAATGATGAATTCAATGGCTATAAAGGGTACACTACAGAAAAGATTTTCGAACCAATGATAGCAAATTGTATTCCTATTTATTGGGGCAGTGATTTGATTAATGATGACTTTAATAGCGAAAGTTTTCTTAACGTTAAAGCATTCAAAGATTTTGATGAACTTGCAGATAAAGTAATTGAAATTAACAACGACAAAGACCTATATATTTATTATTTGATGCAACCTTATGTCACATATAATAAATATTTTGATATGGATTATCTTGTTGAGTTATTCGGTAAGATTATTTAATCTTCACTAGCTTTCTGGGTTGATCGCCATGATAATCACTTTCAATAAAAGTAAAGTCGATTTGATTGGCTAAAACCCATTCAAAAAATGCTCTATGCTCATTTTTACACTTTTCTAACCAATTTTCGAATAAAATGAGAGTGCCAGGTTGTATTATATGAGTAAGGTTATCTAAAAATAGTTTTGTACTAGAATATAAATCACAATCAATGTGTAGCAATGCAATTTTTTCAGGCTCACGTCCTACAAGCCATTTAGGTAAACTTTCAGCTTCCCAACCTTTTACTAAATTTACTTCTTCAATATCAAATAACTCCACGTTCAAGTCAAAAAATCCTTTTTCTGCAGTGTATCCTTTGCAGCTGTTGAATCTATAAAAATTATAAAAAGCAGGTAGTCTATTTCTAAAATACGTGATTGTATCCCCTGTGTGTTCGCCAAATTCTAAAACTAAATTTGATTCTTTACAAATGTTTTTAATTGCTAAATCACAAAGCATCTATTAGTTGTACAACAATTATATGACACAAACTTACTTTCTTGACATAGATGGGGTACTATTGGTGCATTATGGTTCTCTTGGAGCACAGCTTTCAGACCAGAATTTATCAATGATTTCGATGACAAGGCAGTTTTTAGATACTATTGAAAAAAACGGGGCTAAAATTGTATTAACGACAGGTAGAAGAAATTCAACAAGAAAACAAACCGAAGATCAATTAAGAAAGTTAAACATATTTTATGATGAATTAGTAATGGGTTGTGGAAGAGGTGAAAGAATTGTTGTTAATGATCTTAAGCCCAACTCAAACATGAAAACAGCCTTCAGCTTTACTCCCAATAGAAATGGAATCACTGAAGATGAAATTGAAAAAATAATCAAGCCTTGTGAAGAAAGACCTTGGGGTAATTTTTCCACTCTTGCTTATGATAAAAAATATCACGTGAAAGAAATAAAAGTGTTGCCAGGAAAAGCATCAAGTTTACAATCTCATCAGCATCGTGATGAGTTATGGTTAATTATTGAGGGGAATGGCATCTTTGTTCTTGAAGATAATCAACATCCAATTGAAAAAGGATCTGTGTGTCAGGTCAAAAAAAATGAAAAACATAGAGTAGTTAACACTGGAGACACAGATTTGATTTTTATTGAAATTCAAACTGGAGAGAAATTCTCTGAAGATGACATAACAAGATATGAAGATCAATTTGGTAGAGTCTAATCATTCATAAAAAAGTGCTTCAGAATTAAGATCATTTATTTGGTTTTTAATTTCTTCGTTATACACTCCAGCCTTCAAAACTATTATAGGTTTCTCAATATCTTTTAAAATATTTGGAGAGCAAACTTTAAAAGGAGTGCCATATAGCCTCTTGCCTTGCTTTGCTGCATCGTTATCTATAATACAGCGAATCTTTGAAACATCAAGACCAAACATTATTAAGTTTTGTGAAAAAATATGTGCACCGAATAAAAATATGCTTTCTGGACCACAATTTTTAATTTTTTCATTTATATCAATTATGAGTGATTGGTAATAGTTAACATAACTTTCAAAAACATTCTTATTGTGAGTATACAAATCATTAGGCAATTCTATTATATCATAGTTTTCATCATGCTGTACGCAATAAAAAATGCTATGATCTTCTAAAAAATATTCTTTTTCTAATATTTTCAAATTAAATAATGATAATAAATATTCGGTGTAAGGTTCTGACAAAAAGAAAGTGTGTTCAAAATTTAAACAATTACTATATTTTTTTTCTAGCATTTTTTGCATGTTTGGTACTGAAAAAATCATTTTTTTATCTTTTTTAATCAAAGATGCCATTTTTTTCATGATTGCCATTGGTTCATAAATGTGTTCATAAAAATGACTATGAATTAAACAATCAAAATCTTCATCATATTCGAAATTTTTATCAAAAATATCTTTTTTGAAAACAGCTTTACAATTATCTATCGGAATAGGGTTCAAATCTATAATTGTCCAAGGTATTGTTTTTTCAGAACAATATTTCTCATATAAAATTCCATGAGATCCACCAATTTCCAAAACTTGGTTTGGATTTGTTTTTCTGATAAAATTAGCAAAAGCGCGATGATGTTCAGACCATATTTTGCCTATAGCTCCTGCATTGTGAGCTTCTGGATACAGAATGTCAAGTGGAATTAATTCTTTCAATTGTATAAAGCCTGTAGTTTTGTCAATTTGCCAAATCATGTCATGTTTAAGGTCATCTTCTGGACAAGTGTCTACGCAACCCATGAAGACAGGAACATTCTTAAATACATGAAGATTTTCTAAATTTTCATTTTGATCAATTAAACAATTTTTTCTTGTGATTATATTTTTCATTGTCTTTTTCTGATATGTTTTAAAATAAATTTTGTAAAACCAAAACCAGGCAAAAACTGATCTACTTGCCAAATATAATTTCCTAAAAGTTCTGATAAATCTGCTATACCACAAGTATAGTGTGCCATTGCTCCTAAAATTCTTTCTGTTTTATAAGTGTCGTTTTTTTCATGAGCAAATAACCTATCAATACCAAAATTTTTAAGTTTTTGTTTTGCAGATTGTGTAATATAAAAGCTATTCGTCATCACTGCATAGCCTTCTTCGGTTGGAAACTTACAATTAAATAACGACTCAAATTCTTCAACTCCGCACCCAGGGCATGGATCATCTTTTAAAAAATATCCACACAATGTGACAAGCTTTTCTCCTTGAGACAATTTCCTGAAATTATCTTCCCAATTATCATTGACTATTTCTAATGAGTCTTGGAATAAAAAATATTCATCTTCATCAGGATATAAATTAATTGCATGCACATAAGCGCCAATTTCATATTTCAAATTTGTATTTGAAAATAAGCATTGATACTTTTCAGATAAAACTTTAGAATCTTGGCTATCAGATGTTTCTACAATCAAAATTTTATGATTTTCAGTTTGATGGTTTTTGATTGAGATAAAAATCTTTCTAAAATATCTGGACTTTTATGAGTGCAAATTACAATCATTATTTTATTGTACATCAAAGTTTATGTATAATATGCATGAATGAAAAATTTTGACGTGGTAATTACTTGCTCAGGAACTGGTTCAAGATTGAAGCCAATTACTGATTCCCTCAACAAAGCTTTGATCAAACTTGGCGATAAAGCTATAATTTCGCACATATTTGATAGTTATCCAGGAGCTTCAAAATTTATTATAACTTTAGGGTATTTAAAA
>Ga0315901_10000784_pt1 | contig 46142 bp, 90 predicted proteins | sample LakEriMetagenome_10_FD_203761 | JGI IMG/M metagenome (GOLD analysis project Ga0315901, IMG submission 203761) | Freshwater fungal communities from buoy surface, Lake Erie, Ohio, United States - Buoy 2 MA116 | ecosystem: Environmental > Aquatic > Freshwater > Lake | place: USA: Lake Erie, Ohio...
TTTAATCTACCGTCTTTATAGTTTAACCCATCAAATCTCTTCTTTGCCAATTCTTTAAGTTCTTTTTTATTCATCTGTTCCTAAGTTTTTTAATCCTTCAATAACTTCCTTATTAAACTTTATCGCAAAATCTCTTTCTATCATATTAATAAGTGCTTGTTCAGCATCTAGTTTATCTTCAACAGTTGCCATTTCAACACAATCATCATCTGTCTTCTCACTCCAAAACATCATATGTTTGAGTAAGTCATTTCCATCAATTTTAATATTCATAACTTTCTATTTTTCGTTGTTGAATGTTGGACCACTGAATCCAGGAATATACATAATTCGCATAGCTGTGGTTTCTGCTTGTTCTTGGCTATATCCTTTATCTAGGTACTTTTGAATCAAGTCGTTCTTTATTTTAATTTCTTCATCAATACTAACTTTAAATTCTTCTACTGACATCCCTCTGGATTTAGCTATACCTTCAATTGAATATCGTTCTGCTAAACTTCTTCTTGGTGAAAATTCTTCTTTATTCATAACTTTCTATTGTTTCGTTGTTGTATGTTAGTGTGATCAGTTTTCTGGGTATGGAATTGTCCATATCAACTGTTTCTCTAATCATATTCCATCCAATTCCACCTCCATTTTCGTAATCATATCCAGCAAAAATTATTCGTTCTTTTTCACTCAACTCTCGTTCCTCAATCTTTAGTCCCCACTTTTCAGAGAACTCTGGATTGGTTTTACATTTGGTAATGAAATCTTCCATTGTGTCTGGCCAATCACCTTTGAATTCATTAGTTTTACTAATGTAGTTTTTGAAAGTATCACTTATAATCTGATTGTATTTTTCTTTATTCATCTTTACATTTCTATTTTAAATAAACCCCAATATTTACCACATATCTTATAACAAGATGTAATCATTCATCTTTATCTTTATTTATTATTTTGGTCCGGTGCAACCATTTTTTATATCCTGGAATTTCTCCCATTCTGATTTTGTTGTATCTTCTGATATCAAATCTAAACCATTTTGAAGGGTTTGGACTACTTTCTCCATTACTATTTCAACTTTAAAAGATTTCCATTCTGAATGTGTTTTATTAAAACCATCATTCCACGCTCTTTCCAAATCCTGTATGGTAAATAATTTTTCTTTACTCATCTTTATCCTTGTTTTGATTTAATAACTCAGTTGCTCTATACCAAATAGGTGAGTGGTAATAGTAAACATCATCAAGAATATCTTCCTGTAAGAAAGTTTCAAGTTCTTTTATTCTGTTATCTTTTTCTTCTTCTGTCATTTCTTAAAGATTGATTTAAATTTCATCCAAACTATTTCAGGATAGTTCCATAACCACCAAAAAAATATATAAATTTTTTTCATCAGTCAATTCTTTTAAGTATCAAACATCCATTTTCATCCAACTTTGGAATATCACCATAATACACATTACCATTATTTGACAATGCCGGAACCATCTCAACTTCAACATCCCACTCCTTTTGTTTTAGTGATTGGATGTGATAACCGAATAATTCTTTATGATCCTGAAATGTTAATGCTTTATTCCAGCAATTCATCATATCTTCAAGAGTATATAACTTAGTGTTATTCAAATCAAGTGCTTTTTGAAAACCTGCTTTGTAAGCTCTTGTTTGACCAACAAAATTAATGTTTTCATATAAATCATATCCCATTGCCAACTCACCCAAATCATAACCACGTTCAATTGCTTGACAGTTCTTTATTGACAATTTGTTATACTGACTTTCCCTTGATGTCCCCAACATATACCCATCATCGTAAGTTCCTTTGGTTGGGTCTACAAGGACATAATTTTCTTTTTCTGTTTTATAAAGTTTTGCATTCATCTTATTCTGATTTAATGTTATATGTACTTGGATGCTGTAGATTATTTGGAAGGCTTTGTGATATTCCATCAACAAATGTTTCACATTTATACCCATTTGATTCAAGGTAAATTAACCAAGTATGTGCTTCATACATTGATTCACAATTAATTGTTCCAACATTTAAATCACTTGTTATTACTTGTATTTCCATCTTATTCTGATTTAAAGGTTTCGTTGTAGTAGTTATCACCATCTCCATCAACATATAATAATTTTACAACTTCATCACCATTTATAATGGATATAGTTGGATATTCATCATTAGGTACTGGATGTGTGGATTTAATTTCAATTTTATATTCCCAACATAAGGTATATAACTTGTCAAGGAATTGATTCATTTCTTGTGTCATCTTATTCTGATTTAAATGCTGATAATTTTACACATTTTTCATACTCCTCAATTCTAGAGAAATATTCTATAGTCTCATCTAGAACAAGAGGATAATATTCATCTTTAGGTATTTCACCATTTACAATCTCTTCATAGTAAATCCTATATATTGAATCTGTTATTTCATTTGCAGCTTCTCTAAGTTTGGGATTAAATTTCATTTTATTCTGATTTAAAGGTTAATCTAACTGGTTTTTAATTTCTTTGATTGTATATTGGTTTAAATAAAGTTTGTATTTATTTAAATTAATTTCAGCTGTTTGTCCGGTAACTCCTTGGATTTTTATTTTACCTTTTTCAACCCGGTGAATTATGATATTACTTTTAATAATTGATCTTTGTACCAAATCCAAAAATATGATTAAATCACTTTTTGTATTAAACGTGATAAAATCATATCCTTCCAGGTTTCCAACATTTCCATCGCCATAAAATAAAATATATGTTTGTTCCGGTGTTGTTTCATATCTGGTTAAAACCTGTTTTTTATTTGTTGACACATATAAATTGTGTGCACTAACTGAATCAAGTTTTTCAAGTGATTGTGAATTGACAAATATAGTTGTCAACAACATAAATGTTAGGTTAAGTATTTTTTTCATATTTTTTAAATTATTCTCCTCCCCAAGCTGTAACAACCGTGATTGTAAAAAGTGGGAAATTTTTTTCTCTTATGTAATAAACATCACTAATATATCCATTATCTTGTTCTATGGTCCAGTAATCATCACCGGCCTCATCGGTACCGGTTGGGGTGTCAGCTTCCATATCAAATTGTGCCAGAAGATTTTTAAGGGAATATACCGCAAGATCCTCATCATCAAATGTGATGTAGATATTGTTTTCTCTACCTTTTTCATCAATTGTGTACCACATATTAAGTGGTACATTCTCATTTTTATTAATTGTGACCGCACCTATTTGTGCGTTAGAAAAAAAGGTTGTAAATAGGATTGTTAGGATTAAGATTAACTTTTTCATTTTTTTTGTTTTTATTATTTGTAAAACTTGGTTTCTTCGCCTTTATAGAATAATGTTACTATTTTGGTTGGTGTTGTTGGTTTGTAAACCTCTTCTGTAATGTAGAGATTTTCCATTTCAACATCGGTATTTCTCATAACCCACTCTATTTGTTCCTCAAAGGTAAGATTTCTTTCACGAAATTCCAAACCAAAAAGAAATGAAAATCCATAATTATTGGTTGCTTTCTTAATAAACTCTTCTTTTGATAAGTCCATTTCGTCTTCCAAAATGAACATTTCATCTTTATGGGTTTCCAAATAATGGTTATAAACCTCATCAATAACCTGGTTAAATTTTTCGTTTTTCATAGTGTGTGTGTTATTGTTTCAACAACATATGAAAATAAATCAGATCTAAATTCTTTGTTGTTTTTAATTACTGATTCTGCCATTTCATAGCTATCACAATAATCAACACTATATTCTGGATGCCATTTTTTAAGTAGATGTTCTATGTTCCAAGATTTATCACCATCTAAGGATACACTCATCATCGGATAGAATCTACTAGTACCATTATTTAGTTTTTCTTCTGTAATGTAATACGTTTCTAATCCACTGTAATTCGCTTCCATCATTGGGTCTGGTTTTCCGGTATAAGGAAAACTTACTGAAATTTCTCTTTGCATTTTTTACTTTTTTATTATTTATCGTTTCCGTATTTTTTTCTTAAATATGCTGCCCATCTGGCCTGCTTTCTTCCGTTTATAAAGAACCATCCCCAGTTCATTTCAAACCATTTAATTATTGCTTTCATAAAACTCTACCTCATTTAAATCGTAAACATTTCTTTTATCTGATATTATACTTATTTCGTGTGACTCAATTATAACATCACCATTTTTATGATTTATAATTTCACAAACACTTACATCTTCACATAGAATATTTTCAGCAACACCTCCGTATTTAGAATGGTATCTGAATTTTTTTCCAACATACTTTTCTATTAGCTCTTCTGAACCCGGTTTTGTAATTCTTAAACTCATTGTCATTTTAATTTATTTCTATTATCAACAAATGTTTTATATTCGTCCATTGTCATATATTGAGTATCACCATTTGATATTTCTAATATAACTCCGTGTGGTTCTTTTTCACCTTCATTAATTGCATATGATTTAATAATATAATCAAACGTTATATCTTCCTCATCTGAATTAATGATAACCTTAACTGGCTCTGGGAATAACTGGTTCATACCAACACCCAAATTAAATTCAACTATTTTCTCCATAATCTAAAATATAATTTATTATTATTATAAAAACAACTTTTTTGTTTGTTTTTCTCTGTGAAATTTTATAACAAATCTATGTACCTCTTCCTGGATTTTTGCAAACATCGTAAAAACCTTATCACTTTTTATGTCAATTTGATTACCATCAGTTAAATGGATTATTGAAGACTTGTGATTTGAATCTTTTGATATTGAAATAAGGTCAACCCGGTTTGATATTCCAAGTTCATCAAATACTCTTTTTGCGATACCTAATTGTCCTTTACCACCATCAATTACAACAATACTTGGTAGTTGTTTTTTCTCATCAAGTAATCTTTTGAATCTACGATTAAGAACCTCATCAAATGACGCATAATCATCAATACCACTAAATGATTTGATGATGTATTTACGGTATTCAGATTTAACCGGACTATCATTTTCAAATCTAACGGATGCTGCAACATTTGAATCTCCTTGATTGTGTGAATTATCAAACGCTTCAATTGATATTGGTAAATTGATAAGGTTAAGTTTGTTTTTAACATCAAATACTTTCTTATTATATTTTTGTTTACGAATAACATCAAGTTTCTGATCCAGTATCTGGAGTGTTGAGATTTTGTCAAGAACTTTTTTTGCTTTTTCAAACTCAAGATTGTCAGAATGGTATTTCATTTGTTTTTTGAGTTTTTGAAATACGTTTTTGAGGTCCAGTTCCAGAACTTTTTTAACATCAATTACAATTTCAGAATACCTAAACTTCTGAACATTAAGTACACAAGGTGCTAGACATCTTCCAAGGTGAAATTCAAGACAGGTTTTAAATTTGCTGGCACTTATATTATTATCAGTTAGCTCATAAGAACAACTTCTAAGTTCAAAACAATCATAAATAAGGTTATATACCTCACGACAAAGATTACCGGAAGTAAAATCAAGACTTACTCTTTCGTCTGATTTGTTTCTAACAATCTCAAGTTTTGGGAATTGTTCTTCGGTAAAACAGATGGACCACTTTCTTGTTTTATCATCTTTACCCTTGATATTGAACTTTGGTTTGTAAAGCTTGATAAGTTCTTCTTCCGTAATGATAGCTTCCTGTTCGGATGAAGTAATAACAAACTCAACGTCACGGATATTCTCACGTAACGTTTTTGTTTTTTGATCTTTGTGATTTTTATTGAAATAGGAAGTTACCCTTTTTGGTAAAAACTTTGACATCCCAACATAGATGATTTGATTCTTGTCGTCTTTGAACAAGTAGCACCCGGGGTTCTGTGGTATGTTTTTAAGTTTTTCAGTTAACATATCACAAATATAGTAATTTTTTTTAAAAAATATCCTTGTTTGTTATGTACGCACCAGATAAAAAAAGAAATATTCCAACCTGGATAAATCTAAAGACACCACTACCATCAAATGGATTTAAAGAGCCAAGTATATAACTTGATAATAGGTATATTGTTAGACCTAAAAATATTAAGAATTTGTAATCTTTATTTTCCATATTTATAAATTATTTGCGCATATTTCACATTGGTTAGCTTTCTCATTACCAATAAAATCATTTTTACAAGTATTACATTTCCTATGTGTAAATCCAGGAGTAAAACCCCCAACCGGATAGATATTTTTTGAGTATCTTTCGGTTGCAACAGAAACATTTTCTTTTGGTGTACCAAAATATATATCGTATAATTTTGTTATAGTGGCAACATCGGATCCGGTCTTAATTTCAAATTCAACCCAGACATAATTAAAATCATCAATAAGGTTTTTAGTTGTATTATTAATGTCATTTAAATTACCAACCGGGAAATATCCGTGTCTTGATTTTAATTTTAATTCACCATCTTGTAAAACCAATTTACCAACCATATTTTAGTTTTTGATGATTAGACAATCACCCTCAATAAGTGATTTTTTCTTATGATTAATTTTTTGTTCAAGACTAACAGTTAAAGGAATACCAAGTAATTTATCGTAATCCGTTTTTTCTAGTTTATTTTTAAAATTATCAACTAGTTTTTGTGCTGTTGTTATTTGTTCCCAGGTATTACAAGATTTAATAACCTTCTCAATCCATTTTTTTATCTCATAATTACTTTTCATAAATAATTCAAACTTATATATTGGGTTTTCCATTGAATAATACTATCATTTGGTTCATAACTTGGATTTGTCTCACACGAAGTTCCTTTATCTTCATTTTTTCATTGTCATTTAATTCAAAACTTTGAGCTTTGATATCAGCAATTTGATTTGTTAAATTTCTATGTTCATTAAGTAATGAATCATAAACTAATTTTACATCTTTCATTTTTTAACAATAGCATTTGTTAGTTTATTTATTAGTGATTGAGTCTCCTCAAACCGATTAAATCTAATTAAAGGATCTGTATTAAATATTTCAACATACCACTCATCATTTTTAACTTCACTGGCGGCCGGAGTGATAAAGGTTAACCCATCAACAATATCTAGAACGTAATAGTAGTCATCACCATTTCCATCATATTCTTCCATATTTTCTATCTGGAGTCCTAATAGTTGTATTTCTTTTTCTTTCATTTTATTCTGTTTTAAATGTTTCGTGGTTATATTCATCAAATGTTTTATACTTAAATCCAAGCATTGGGTGAGTTTTTCTACTTTCGTTAAAAGCATCTTCAATTCGTACTTTCTCCATTACTAAATGTTCCTCAACAATATTGTGTAACATTGTGTCACTTACTTTGGTTCTATCAATAAATGTTGACAAACTTTCAATTAAACTTTCTATTGGTGTTTTCATTTTATTCCAATTCTTTTGATTTAACAATTGTATGTTTTGTGTGAAATCTCATCAAGATGGTGACGAGTTCCGGAATGTTATCAAATGCCCACCTTTTGGTTTCAATAACATAAAAATCTCCACCACCACCATTTTGAGTTTTGATAGTTAAAAATTGATCTTCACCATCACAACAATCTGCGTCCTGGGTAAATGTCATCTGAAATTCTTGTGATAACAAGTGTGGATTATTTTCTTTCATTTTAATTTTATTTTAAAACAAAAATACAACAATCTTTTTAACTAAACAAGCTTTGAATTAAAAATTATAGGTTATGTTGCCGTTTTCAACCTCAACCTCAACAACACCATCACCTTCCAAAAGTGTATCAATTTGACTTTGATTTAGCGTTATTTTTTCTGGTTCTAGAAAAATTTTAAAAGATTGTGTTAAAGTTAACTTTGATTCTGTGATTAACTTTATGATTTGTTCGTTTACACAATCAACAACGCTTGGGTATTGCCCACCAACTGTTACGATTGCTTTGTCGCCAACACTTATTTCATCTAATGATACTAAATAAGGTTTTTCGTCAACAACAAATAATTTTACTCTTTTTGTCATTTTAAATTAAATAAAAGTTTTATATTATAATATATATCCTAAGTCCTAGTTTCTATTTTTTATTTTTTTTGATATAGTAATAATACCAATTGCAACAAAAATAAAAACAAATGTTGCTATATGTAAAATCTGTTCAAATACTACCATAAGTTATTTTAAATGTTTAATTTATTAATTCTATTCATATCTAAAATATAGTTCTTTAAGTTCTGAACTAAAGTCTCAGCGTCTGTTTTCTTGTAAAGATCCGGATACCTTTCGGCCAATAATTTTGATTCTTCAAGTTCATTACAACTTATAAGTATGTCCTGGATAATTGATTTGTAAATGTGTTCTTTATTTTCCTCTAGGTTAGTTTCAATAACTTTTTCTTCAAGATCCTGACAATAATCTATTAACTCCTCAACCGGCTGTAAGTCCATTAGATGTTCGTTCCCTTTGAATATTTGACTGATACTTTTCATTCCAAATAATTTAATATTTTTTCTTTAACTCCGGATTGTTTAATACCCTCGTTTGATTTTGGTGTTAATACAAAATTATTAATTGCCCATATGTCTTTCCAGGGCTCACCAATTTTACCCATATTCAAATCATCAACTGAAACCCAATGTGTGACTTCAGGATGGTCGTGTAGATATTGTTTAATCTCAATTGTTCGTATTTGTTCTAACTCCCATCTTGGGGACCAAATAAAATTATCGTCATAATCTTTACAATTTTGTATATTTGGTGTTAGTGCAATTGGTTTTTTGGTAATACCATGCAATTCATAGTACTCCCCAAGTTCTTCAAAAGTTGCGTGTAATTTCCAATCGGAAGATACAACTATTTCAGCCCCGGTTTCTTCAAGGATTTCATTAAGAATCCTAACTGATTTTTCATCAAAATCATCAAAACGAAATTGTACCGGTGCGTCTTTAATTTCTTTACTACTTTCTGGGTTTGAGCTACGATATTTTGCCCATTTCTTTTTTCGCCCTCCCCAATTGTTGGATAAACAAATTACACCATCGTGATCTAAGAATATTACTTTCATAATTTTATTATTTTTTAACCCAAAATTTAGACATATCCAAAAATCTTGATAGCCGTCCTTGCCAGTCTTTGATTTGTGTTTTTGGGACCCAGAATTCCATCTCACCGATTTCATCAACTCTTTTCATAAATTCGGCCCGGAACTTTTCAACCTGAGTTGAGTCTGTGATATATGGTACTCCCATATTTTTAGCACAAGTCTTACCAACTCCAGTAAGCATTGAGAACTCGTCAGTTAGGGTTCTCATACAACAAGAACAAACGGATCCTCGTTTAATAGTGATCTTACCGGAGAACCTAACAGCCTTGTCAGACACACCAATAACTTTTGTGATGTCCATAAGAACCGGCATAAACTGAAGGTTATATTCTTCTTTAAGTTTTTCACCAACTGCTCTACCAACCTTAATGGTATCTCCAGGGGCCGGAATATTAAGTTTGTATGTCTTAGAGTTCTCCTCCTCTTTTTGGATTTGGGTTAGTGCCGCAGAGATTTGTTTCTCAGTCAAACTTCCATATTCCTGGAACTTTGTTTTAAGGTCATTTACAAAAGTATTGGTGCCGGCATAACCAACGATTTTTTTCATATCGTCAGATAATTCAGTAGATTTAATATTATTAACAGCCACTAAAATTTTTTCAACGGCAGACAATTGATTTGGTGTAAGAGAACCATATTTTTTTAGGTTCTGTTTCATTTTCAAAACAAAAGGGTTCTTGCCGTTGTAATTTTTGATTTCAGTTGTAATTTCAATTGTCATATCTTTTGATTTATTATTTATACAAAGATACACAAAGTTTTTAAATTACAAAAATTCATTTTACTTTTTTGAGTTTTGCCACTCAAAATAATCTTTCCGGTCCTTAATTACTTGTCCAATAATTAATGAAATTGATATGATTGAGAATATTAACATTGTTTTCATATAACAATATATAGTTATTTACCTTCGGATGTGTATTAAGATAACATTATCAAATCTTTAAATAACAAACCCCACTTTTTATCGTGGGGTTTTATATGATTTGATTCAAGACATTAAGAAGATAATTTAAGGGTAAAGAATTTTAAGTTTTAAGTGTGATGACTTTTGAACAGTTGAATGATGAAAGTTGACACTCAGTATCGCTATCATTTATCTGGCCAGTAGGCTCTTGATCAAGAAGTAAAATCATCTTACCTCAACACTATCCACAAATCATATTAGATTTCAGTATTTGAATTAAATACGTCTAGTCTATCCTGGATTTTCTCAATTGTTTCCTCAAGGTCTTTAATTGTTTGATTTCTATTTACGATAGAAATTTCAGATGTTAGAATGAGTTCACTTTCCATCCGGTAACGATCTCTATTTGATTTACCTTCAGTACATTCCATTTTCTTTAATGACTGAATCATTGATTTTAATTCTGCCATATAGAAAATTTCCTGAAGAACCGGAGTATTTGCAATATGGATTTTAGCTTTCAATTCTGAAAGTTCTGTACGATCTTTGATAATTTGTTCTTTAAGTTCAATAGAACTGTAGGGTCTTGTGTTTCCAACCTCAATTGTGTTGTGGTCTTGCATAAGTTTGGTATTCTCACCAATTCTTTTAACAAGTTTGTTTTTTTCTTTAAGTGCTTGTTTGATATTCATAGTAACCAATTATATTAATTCTTTTTTATTTTGTCAATATTATATTCTCGGAAAAACCATTCTATTACAAATTCTCTTGTCTCTTCAAAATCAGTATTAAACATATTGACAATGGGCCTTACAACCGAATCTAAATTTATCTGAGTGACATTACGGTGTTGTTCGTGTATAAAATAAGTTTTTTTATCTCTTTGGAGGGATGTATAAGTTTCTCCTGGCAATGCCGCCAAAGGTTTTTTTTCAAGTTTTAAATCACCAAAATTCATTTTTAAGAATTTATGAATTAAATCCATTTCCCGGGATTTCATTTTCTTTTCTAAATTTTCTTACAATATGGTAAGCGTTGTCAAGAATCTCATAATTTGATTCAAGACCACCTCTATCATCAAGAAATATATTTGCATATATTTTCCCATTGATACCATAAGGTTTATCCCAAGTCTGGTGCATTTCATTTACTCCGTGAACAACAATACCAAGTTTCTCAACTTCTTCTTTCGCACTTTTTAATTGTTTTTCACTTCTGGCAGTATTAATTAAAAATATAATACCTTCTTTTTGACACTGAAGGACTAAATCAACAACTTTTTTACAATTTTCTCTTAACTCTTCATTGTATGGAATAATTGTATCATCAAGGTCACAACCAATAATAATTTTACCATTCTTTAACCATTCAGTTGCAAGCCGATTAATGTAAAAGTTTACGTGATGTCTAGTTTTCATATAGTTTTATTGTTTTTGGGTCAACCGGCCAGATTGGTGTTCTACTTAATGTTACCTGGAATTTATGGTGTAAATTGTTATTAACAGCGGCAAATTCCAAAACACCAACACGTTTTTTACCATCCTTATCTAGACATTGTACTTTCTTGCCGATTAACTCTTTAAATCTGTCGTCAGTTCTGTCGTAAAGTGAATTTCCTTTCATTCTTCAATATTAATATATTTTACAATTCTAAGTTGTACTATAAAAGCGCATGCCCAACCAAGTACTGCCAACCAGTTACCAAGAAAAACTGCTGATAGACAATTAATCCCAAACAAAACTAATAATAATTTTTCATAATTTTTCATACCAAATCTTTTTTTTCATTCATTATTCTATCCCATTCTAATCTAGGTATCGCAACTCTTAAGTTATCTATTGTGCAAAAAACCTCATCCTGGAATATTTGTGGATCCTTAACTTTTTCTGGGTCTAGATTTATTTTATTGTAGTAAGTACAATCATTTGCAAATCTTACATATACCTCAAATTGATTCTCCATACTTAGTTTCTTCTTCTGTTAATGACTCTTCTTCGGTGTCAAATTCTACAACACTTGGATCTAAAAATGTTCTTGGCTCTAAAAATGTTGGTCTAGTATAGGCTGTGCGTAGTATTGCTAATGGTCCTGGGTCACGATGAATTCCGCGGGTTTTATGTGTTTTACCTATTACCTTTTCCATATTTTCAAATTCAGTTTCTGAAAATAGTTCGTAATTTGGTGTAAAATCAGAACTAAAAACAGCTAACTCATCCATAATAATATTCAATATATGGATTGGGAGTCCGGTCTCATATGTGTCAACGGATCTACCTTTTTCATTAAACACATTAAAAATTTTGCCTGTATCAAAGTGTTCACTATCATATGGTCTATGAAAACCATATTTTGTGTTTTTATTATGATCAATAACATATACAAGTACTCCTTTTGAATGTTGGTAGAAATAACTTGGGTCATTGGTCATTGCGGTACACCATTTAGCTTGATAACCATAATAAACGGATGAGTTATATGTTAATGGTCTAAAGACAAGATAACCATCTTCATCATAAATTGTGTGTATCTCCTTTTTAGAATTTTTAAAAGATTCTTTATATATACCTTCAATCAAAGCAGCGTTAAGCATATCCCAGGAGTCATACTTTGAGATATCCTTTTCTTTAATTAGTCCTCTTTCCATAAGTTCGCAAAACTTAACAAAGCTTGACATTTCATCCCAATCAAATAACGTATCAAAAAGAACTCTTTTTGTTACAAAGTCTTCAAATTTATCTGAATTTAAAATTTCTTCAAATCTTTCACCTCTATTTTCTGTATAATGAGATATACGATTTTCACTAACACGATATACCATTTCTTCATTGTATTGTTTGTGTAACATTTTAACCAAGAACTGTGTATACTTTTTAGTCTTACTAATATCAAATCTTCCAAGTAAATCAACTAAACTAATTGATATCTCATTGTTTTGCTGTTTAAGTTTTTTAATTCCCATTGTTATTGTTTTTAATTTCAGTTAAGCATGTAGAAAGTATAAGAAATTCAAATATCACAAACAAGACCCCACCCCAAAAAGATTTATATAACCACCATTCGGCCGGATTAAAACTTTTATTAATAAGTGTTAATACAGCATACCAGAAAAGATTTTTAAACAAAAATTCAATTCCATTAACTTTAAATTTTTTATCAATCATCTTAAAACAAAACTATGAATTATTATAACCACTTTATTATCCGGATTAGATATCGCTCTGTCTTTATTTATTGTAATATCTAACATCCCAAGATCCTCTTTAAGACGATTAGCCTGGATTAATACTTCTTTAATTGCGTCCTCCTCCTTTTTGAAGAATCCAAAATAGGCGTCACAAGTTCCGGTTTTATCACAAACTCCATATATAATTTCTCTTTCCATATTCAAATATATAAAATAATGGTGATTCATCAATGTGAATCACCAACATTATTTTTTTCTCCGTATATAAGGTAATCAGGATTTATAACCTTTGATACTTTGCTACGATTTCCGGTTTCAGATTTAACAACTATACCTTCGTGAGGAACTTTTGTACCTTTTATAAAATTATTAAACACAAATTCATCTTGTTTTTCTTTGGACCAGAGTCCCATATATAATAATTCAACCTTTGGTAAATCTAAAAGGCTGAAGTGTGCCAATTCAGAATTATATCTTTCATATTTACCATCAACTTCAACATCAAACCCGGCAAACTTTATTTCCATCATTCCATAGTCATAGTTTTTTTGTATTCCGGCCCCATATATTTCACCATATATTATAAGTCCTTCAGATAAATCATCAGGATTAAAGGTGTCTTTTACATGATCCCACAATCTAGATCTTATGTCATATTTTTTTGCAACCTCATCCCAAACATCAGTAGAGTAAAACCCTTGAGAGTCAGACCCTTTTTCAACATTATGACTACCATACACATATTCAAATGCCGCCCATTTTCTACCAAACAAAAGTTTAACCCGATCAAATAAAGAAAGTTTTTTCTTTCTAACTATTCCGTAACGAGCATTTGTTCCGTGAAGTTTTCTTGTTATTACCACTTCATCTTCTTCAGTAAACATATCAGGAACGTTTTTCTGATTTGGAAACTTGTAATATATATGAAAGTTTGGATTTTGATGATACCTTATTTTACGACCATTGGATTCTAATGTTACAGTTTTAACAGGTGGTTCGTATTTGAATATTCCCAATAGCTCCATACAATCAGATCCTTCGTAACGATACTTTTCAGGGATAAAGGTAGTTGGTATTATCAAGCACTCAGAATAAACCCCACGAAGTTTTACTGTTCTTACTCGTTGACCTTTTCGTAGGTAGTTAGTAACGCCTAAACCATCAGATAGTTTTTGTGGTATTATAGCATCTGTTGTTGCAACAACAACAAGATCACCTTCTTTATATTCACCTTTTTTAGTTATTGCCATCCAACCATTAACCATAACAAGTTCTATGTTGTCAGCTCTAGGTATTTGAGTTGGTACTCCAACTTTTCCTATATATGCTACACTATTTTGATTTTCCATTTTATATTATTGTTTCTTTAACTATTACACCATCAACATATCGTGATACGACAAACGATTCAACAGATTCTTCTGAGGCTTGTAGTAATGCAATTTCTTGTTGTAACTTGTCAAAATCTTCTTGAGTGATTAATGTTCCAGACATAGATCCGGCACCCTCAATCATTTTTATTCTATATGAACCATATGGTTCTGTGTGAATTTCTTCAACCATAATTAGATTGTCATATTCCAAACCTTTTGATTCATCCAATTTAATTAATTTACCTTTATCATCTCTTTTATAAAAAGCACTTCTATGATAACCACAATCCGGACAAGATGAAAAAAATTCACCAGTTTTGTAATAGAAATCCACAAAACAACTTTCAGATTTACACCTTGGACATTCAACATAACTTATTACACTTCCCATAATTTATTTTTTTATATATTTTCTAATTAAATTAAATATTTCTTTGATGTCTGTAAAATCTGAAACTGGTGAATCAGTTCTTCCGGGTAAAAACATCACGGTAAATCCGTGGTTAGCCTGAAATGTTTCGGTAACTCGTTTACCGCAGATCTCATTAAGATAAATCCAAGGAAAGTTTCCTGACAATTTAACTTCAATACCAATTTTTTTAAGTCTTTCAATAAACACACCAAGTTTATCAGTACTTAGTTTTGTATTACTAATTGTTTCCATATCACAAAGTTATAAATTATTCAAGTTCTATGTAAAAAAAATCATTAAAGTCCATATCACCACCACCGTAAGTATATTTAACTTTAAGTTTTGTTTCTGATATAACATCATACCCATCATAAGAATGATATGTCCCTAATCCCTTTTTCATATTTCCAAATTGTTCAATATACTTACTACGAGCAAAGTCGTTAATTACTGCTCTATGATTAGCAACTTTAGCTAATACTTCTAATGATTTTTTTATATTTTCCATTTGATTATAATTTTTGATACTAAATATAACAAATGATAAACAACATTAAAACGATTGTTTACCATCGGACGTTATAAACAATAAATTAAAATTTGTTCCACCCTAATCTTTCAACCCAATCAGAAAAAGATTTTTCTTTCCCCTTATCAATAGGTTTATCTTCTCTCAAATGTTTTGGTATGACCTTATTATACCCTTCTATTACTTTATCAGAAAAATCTTTTACATCTTGTTCTGTCCAATCTACATTAACATTTACTTGTTTTGATGTAATATTACCATCTTTATCAGTAGTAATTTTAGTCGTTTTAGTGTTTCCGTTGTATTTCATAATTTTAATTTACATGTTTATAACAAGGTATATGTGAAATACCTCATAAAGTTTCTACTAAATTTAAATTTCTGTGGTAAGGTACTTCACATATACCCAACCGTTATACTTCCATAACATTCAAGTTTTTTATCAGTCACATTCCACAAATCTTTTTTTCCTTCCGTCATATGACAATTGTGTTTCTTACCAGTTCTCTCACCGAACTCCACGATCATATCATTATGACGATTACGAATAAGATGAGGACATTCTTTACAGGGTTTTTTCATTAGACAAAAATAACAAATTATTTAATATCCACAAAAGATTTTATAGGTTTTAAATAATTTTTAATATCTCTATAATTACACCATAAGCCTTGTCCTTCAGCACCACCCTGTCTTGTTACAAGTCCTTTATTTTTTAGTCCTAAAAATTCAGATTTACTGATAATAAAAACGTCAATACCCTGGAAATTAATACCACATAAAAGTAAATAATCATAATCGTGATCCTCCATTATGTGTTGCCATTTCCAATCACCATTACTTACCCAATATCTAGATGATTTAACTTCAAATTTTTTACCGGATGAGTTTTGTTTTATGTCGTGTCCAGTACCACTTGGCTTGTCTAACTTTAAGTGTTCTTTAATAATTCTTTGTAATTTTTCACCAAAAGACTTATTTCCGAGTCCAACCATTTTTACAATGTCTGGGTGGGCATTATTCTCAATATAATAATCAACCTGGGTTTTGGTTGTTTTTATACTTTCAAAAGATTTTGTCTTATTGATTTCATCTATTGATATCATATTAATAAAATTATTTTTTGGTTTTGAACTTGTACTCGGTATCAATTTTTCTTTTGCCGTATTTTTTTTCCATTAGTTTCTGGTGTAAGTCCCATTCCAATATTGATTCATTTGTTTGTTTTAACCTTTTTGAAACTTTTTTTGTTGATTCCACATCAAATTCTACCCCGTGTCTATTAGGAAATTCATAAACTAATCTATCTGTTGACATATTATGTTGTTTTAAAAGGATGTAAGCTCCAAGATCAGCCTCTATTTCATCTTTTTGAGAACGAGGTCCGTTGTGATTCAATAATAAATGAGTAACTTCGTGTGCTTCAACAAAAACTAAATCGTCAAAAGTTAAGTTAGAGTCTATGAATTCCTCACCATTAATTATTATCGTTTTATCTTCTGGTGAATAAAAACCATAACCATATTCATCAAATAATGTTTTTAAAACATCATAATTATCATAATCTTTAAATACAATCATAATGTCAACACTTGGAAAAAATCTACTAGGGTATGGTAATACTTCCGTATTTCCCTCACTTAAAAGTTTTTTAGTGATAAGGTTTAATTGATTTTCAGTAATAATAATCTTTTTCATACTAATAAATATCAAGGAAGTTCATCTCTTTCGTGTCTTGCATAACTGGCCATATTTCTTACAATATCCTCAATACTACGCCACTCAATATTACTATTATAAGTTGTGGTATTTCTACTATGTACATTGTATATTAGATTGTCACCGGTTGTTGTTACATTTGGATAATTTGAAATTTTAAAGTCATTAGCTAGTAGCGTTTCGTTTCCAAAATCTACAATACCTAATTCTTTTGCTAATTGATGTGTTGATTCTTCTTTTTTCAACTCCTTTTTTATTTTAAGGAAAATCTCATCCGGTAGATCAAAATAAAGTGGACTTACCTCAATATCTTCTTCGGTCCAAGCATTAAAAACTTTTATACTTCCTATCTCCCTAGAAAAAGCAAGTTTAAAATTTGTATACTTGTTTATAACATAAATTAGTTTATGAGTATTAAGATATTTTTTCCAGTATTTTTCTTGAGTTGTGCACCAGGTTGTTCCGCTACCATATCTTTTAGATGCTAAATACGTTAACGGTACTAGTACGGACCACTCATCTGTCCAGTGAATTTTTTTAATTTGTTTCTCACTTTTCTTTTGCTCTTCAATTTCTTCAGCTAGTTTAACTACAGATTCTAAAGACTCAAAATCCTCATACTTACTTATATCATTTTCTTTAATTCTTTTTTGTTTTGAATGTCTTTCAAATTCATTTAATGTTGTAATGTTGCCCGGTTCAAATAACCAGGTTGCCAAGTACCCTTTAAACTCATCTGAATTAGGACTGTAAAGGTCATTATTCTTTAATTGTTTAATTAAGAATTCAGTATACTTATAAGACCCGGTTGGGTCAATTGCTGCCATAATATCAAATAGTGTGATATTAAGATCTGGATGTTGTTTCTTTAAATTTTCTAATCTTGACATATCGTAATAATAAAATTTTACTTTTAATAAAACAAGAAGGGAGAGTAAATTCTCTCCCTTAAAAAGGTCGGACCGGATCCGACTCCACCACCTTATTTTAATAAAACAAGGAAAATTATTGTCTTGTCATCCAAAAGTAGTAATATGTTTCATTACTGGATCCCATTGTTATATCGGTAAACTTAAGACCATTTATAACACCTTGGTCTAAATTACCCTGGTAAATAGTTCCGCTAACATTACCAAAAGGTGTATAATTTAGTGTTAAATTGTATGCCGAAGCTGTAGTATAGAATGAGTATGTCGCTTGTGAACCATTATAATTATAACTTGTTTTAGTTACAAATTCTAATGTGTCACTTGTTGTAATGATGCTTCCAATACCGCCAACACGATAGCCAGTTATAATCCAGGTTTGTCCGGCTAAAGAGTAATTAGAATCAATTTGATTTGAGTCTGTTACAATTGGACTGGGTGGGTTTGGGGGTCCGGTAGGTGCAACAGTTTCTTTCTGACAAGAAAAAAATGCTACCGGAATTAAAATATAAAATAGTTTTTTCATATTACTTTGTTACTAATGCTTCAATTTTACTTTTAACTTGGTCAGTTATTGACAATTCTTTTGTTGTTGTAACGACAACACAATTTTTGAGAATCTTACTTGGTATGTTAATCAAAAATGTATCACCATTAAAAAATGATAGGTTGTCATTGAGTTCAATTGACGCGTGAACCATTTTCAAAAACAATTTAAATTGGACTTGGTCCATAAATGTCTCATTGATAAGCTCACCCATTGTCTCACTTATAACTCTAATATTAAATACTTGTTTATTCATATCACAAATATACAATTATTTCATTAATAAAACAAAAAACCCACAAATATTTTATTACAAATTTTGTGGGTTTTAAATTCTAAACCATAAATTTTATAAGAAGAAGGTGATTTAGGTTTTGTGTATTATAAATATGTATAATTTTTAAAAAAGTCAAATTAATTTAAAACTTTTTGAATTATTTTACCTAATTGTTCATTGTCCCTAGTCTCTGGTACTTCATCTTTTGTAAAATACCCACATTTAGTGTGTTCGTGACCATCTTTTGCTTTAGTTAAGTCCGGTGTTAATTCTTTATCACTTTCATAATAAAAAACATAAACCATACCCTTTTTTGTTTTATCTTTTTTATATCTATTTATGAAACCCACCAATTCTAATTTGTTTGGTAATGTTAAATCTGTTTCTTCTTTAAATTCACGAAGTGCACCATCTAATGGTGTTTCACCTTCTTCAATATGTCCTGAAGGAATTGACCATATCCCGGGCATTGATTCTTTTGGTGATCTCTTACACAAAAGAACCTTGTTTTTGTTTTTAACCAAAACTCCGGCATATCTTTTAAATTCTTTCATCTTTATTATATTTATAAGTATGTGTCAAATAAAAATAAATGGAAACCTTTTTAATGTTAAAACATTTTTATCACCAAAAGATGTTGAAGAGGGCATGATGGGTAAAACATTCAAGGACCTTAATTGTGATGGTGCTTTGTTTGTTATGGATGATGATGAACATCATTTCTGGATGAAAAATTGTGTGATAAGCTTGGATATTATTTTTATTGATGGTGATACCGGAATGATAACAGGTATTCACAAAAATTGTCGTCCTTGTTTGGTGGATGATTGCCCAAGATACAAAGGTTATGGTGATTTTGTTTTAGAACTTCCTGGTGGAACTTGTATTAAAAACGATATTAATATTGACGATAAGGTCGTTTTTGATTACGAAGCTGATTAACCAACAAGTTCCGTTTTATTTTTCTTATAACTTTCAATAAGTTGTTTTTGTGAAACATAACCAATTAATTTTCTCTTAAAAAGAGGTAATAAGGTTTCTTCAATTGGGAAGTCTTCACACCCAAACATTTCAAATACCGGTAGATTTTTATTATCATCTTTAAACCAACCGCTAAACTCTTTTATAATCTTTGGGATTGTAAGTCCATTTTTTTTATCAGAATAAATAAGATTTACAAATACTTTATTTTCTGGTGAATTTTTTGCTGCCGGTCTTATTTCGTATTCCCAAATATAATTTGTGGAATTTGTTTTATTAATGAAATAAAAATACCCTTTATTAGATGTAACGTTCTTGTAGCTTTTTTTATTTTTAATTCTAATCCCATCAAATACTGTTTCCCATACAGCTTTTGCAAAACCAAAGTATTCAAATATTCTAGGGGCTGAATATGTCAAAATTTTTGTAAATTCTTCATATTCTTCTTTTGACATATCCGGAACATTTTTTATTTTAAGATCTTTAACAAGGAGTTCATCGTCCACAGTGTCAAACTTTTTGTTTGTGTAGATTAGTTTTTTATCTTTAAGTAACGTTTGGATGTTTGCTAAGTGAAGTGAGAGTTCAATGAACCCAGGATATAATTCCATATTGTCTAGTTTTTCACCCATCTTCTGAAAATACGACAATAACTTATATTCTTTATGTTCTCTATCAATTGGTTTTTCAAAAATCCAATCGGTATTCATTAAAAATTTTATTTTATTTTTGTTTGCCATCTTATCATAAGAATAAACATAAAGTATCTTGTGTAAATATTAATCAATTCTCATTACAACATATGATGTACCATTTATTGTATATACATCATAGTTTCCATCATAACCATTCAAATCACCATAGTCACTATTACTCAATGTATCTTCTAATAGTTCATCTTTATCAATATAATCAGTCCAGTCATAACCCATATCACTTAAAAAAGAGAGAGCTCTTCCCCCAATATGGTCACTAATATAGTCTTCAACAGCTTCTTCAATTGCATCATCTGTTGGTTCACCATCTGGGTTTTCTTTTATTTCTTCTATTTCATAATCAATATCTGAAATTCTTTCTTCTCTAGCCTCTTCGTGTTCTTCAGTATCTTCATCATCATATATTTGATGAGGTGATACTACCTGACCATCTTTGTATAATACCCAATTATTTCTTGACGGGTCACTACTTGTATTTCTATATTGGAACCTATTATCTTCTGGGTCCTCAAAATCAAACACGTCACCAGTTTCTCTTGTTGCGTTTTGAACTGGGGCTCTTACCCCTTCGTTTTCATAAACCCATTTTTCCATTTCAAGAAGCCAGATTTCCTCTTCTTGACTATCACTTAATTCTAATTGTACACCATAACTATCCGGATCATCTGTTACCCAGTCTCTTATTGAATCTTCAAAATCCTCTATAACTTTTTTCTCATCAATATAATTTTTAAGGTGGTCAGTACTAAAGTAATTAATTGGGTCATCTATGTGTTCTTCATAGTAATCATTTAAAGATCTATCAGCGTCTGAATAATCTCCAACAGCAAATTCTTGACCACTACTAAGTGATTTAAATCTTGTTAACTGATAATACCCACCATCTTCAGATAAATCGTATACATCAATTTTATCATCTAGAATTGATTCTATTTCTTCTTCAAGTTCCGTTATTTGATCTGTAACCTCATCGTATCTTTCCTCCCAATCCTCATTCTCAGTACTTAAATTTTCTTGTTCTTCTTCAAGGGATTTTATCCGAGATTTAAGTTCATTAATTTCTTCCTCATCATCCTCAGATATTGTGTCAATACTACCCAAATTTTCAATATATCTAAAAAGAGCTTGTGCTTTTTCACCTTCTTCTGGTATATTAGGATTAGTTAAATCCCACTCGCCAGCTTTTCTTAATTCATCTTGACTTGCAAGGTTTTGTCTTAAAATTCTTGCTAATCTTTTAGCTTCAACTGGTGTGTCCCAAACCCATTCAGAACCATAAACTTTTGTTTGGTCAAGAGTTGATAAACCAGACCTTGACGCGTTAAGATTTCCTTGAATTATAATTGGTCCTAAATCGGTAATTTTTTGATTATCATTTAAATTAATACTTCCGGTAACAACTATTGTTTTTCCTTTAAACTTTGGAAGTCTTGGAATTGCTTGGGCTTGGTAGTTTACTCTTTTAAGTAAATCCATATATTCTTCAGGTGAAATTTCAATCTGTTCATTTTCTTCTTCTTTAAGAATTTTTCTAACAACTCTAGATATATCTGAATATGTGAATGTCACTTTATTTTTCATACTTCTAATAAATATTTAAAACTTTACAATTATTGTAATTGAAAGATATTTATAAATAAATAAACCAACTAAAAACAATTTGTTATGGGTTGTGGATGCAAAAACAAAGGAAACAATACTCCAGCACCTTCTACTGTACAGTCTACCGGTAATAAAACCGCTAGTACTAATACAAATCAGAACTCAATTCAAGAGTCTGTAAAGAAAGTGATTGAGAAGTATTACAATAAAAAATAATTTCCTTTGGCCAAAGAAAATGAAGGTGGGAAGTAATTTCCGCCTTTTTTTATATTTATAATATAATGGCAAGTATTGATACATTTATTGAACAGCATAATAATGGTTGGTTTACCGAAAAGGTAGTTCCGGTATTTAATAATCTTAAAAACTTTCTTCGTGTTGTTATAAATAAAGGAAAACAAGCTGAACTTTCCTTGGGGGAGATTCCGGATTATGAATTTTGGGACGACCCAACACTTTTTGATTTTTTAGAGGAAAATGGATTTTTAAATCATATGACACCTCGTGATATTACATATTTTAATGATGATGTTCATAATACATTTCTTCTTTGGCAATTAGAAAAAAATCCAAAAGAAACATTAGAGTTTATTTGTAAAACAATACTTAGAGATGTTGAGTTTAAAAATGAACATTTCTATCTTCATTTATCTCCTAGATCTGAGTTATCAGAACTCTTTAGTAATAGTGATCGTGACCGGTCTTTAGCTAGAGATTTATTAGAAGGAGATTTATGGGATGTGTTTAGTGATACAATATGGGATGATACATATTCACAGGTAATTGAATATTTAGACGAAACAAATCTTGAGGTATTAAAAAGATATATTATGAAACATATTGGTAATGTCGTATTATCAACAGAAGATTATGAATCTGATTTTTTTCATTTATTATCTGAAGAACAAGGAACTGAAGGTTCGTTTGAAGTAACTCACGAAAATGTATCTGAACTTATTAAAGATAAAAACGCTATGCTTGAACTTCTGGATACAGAACTATCTGAATTAAACTCAGAGTTAGGATCGGTACATTATCAAGCATACAACCAGGCTTGGATTGATGGGGCTGAAAGAACTATGTGGGATAGTCTTGAGAAGTATTTTGATACTGAAAGCTGGATTCACGATGAAAAAACAACAAATGACGGAAAGAAATTTTTTTATTCGTATATTAGAATTAGAGATTTTTATGGTGTGTTAAAAAAATTTTTAACTGAACATAAAATACCAGAGTATAGTGATTCTAATTTAGATTACTATTCTGAGTACGTTGGTTTCTTAAGTAATCAAATGGCCGATGGTGATTTACAATGGTTGCGATTAAATGTTGATGAGTGGCCAGATAGTGACCTTGTTGATGAATTAATCAATGACGTATTTTTAGAACACGTAAATGTTTAATTAATTAAACAAAGAAACCACTTAACTATTTAGTGTTTAAAATAAAAATCATATTCATTATAAAAAAATGAATTATGAGAAAAATTAATAAAAATTCAAGAAGAGGTGTTGTTAACCTATTTGCTGATTTTATTCTTACAAAAATTGACAAAAAAGAAAATTCAATAATCCAGGTTACAGATTGTGAATCTTTTATGGTTGTTCACGGACTTACAACTTCAAAGGACGTACTTGATTTAGAGAAAATTAAATCAGATTTTACCGAATGGTTTAGTGATATACTTTCAGAGGTTGGTATTGAAAGGTTAAATACAATTGATATTATCCGGTATAATCAAGAAATAAATAATATTGAGAAGGGTTGGATTAATGTAAACAAGGATGTCTTTGTTGATGAACCAGAACCGATTTTTGAACTGTCGGTATCATCTGAATTCCCATATGGCTATAGTTTAAATTGTGGGAGACTTATGACTTATTACTCCCACTATATTTTTAATCATATGTATAGTTTAATGGATGTTAATAACTTGGATTTCTTTTTTACAAAAGAACAGGACGATAATGAGGATTTTAAAATTAAAATCGTTTCAAACACAAAACAGAATATAAAAGAAATAAAATCATTAATTTTAGACGTATTTAATTTTAATTTAGAAGAGTTTAAAACAAAAATTGGTAACTATGATATTATGCAAGATATGTTGTTTCCAGACAAAGAAAAACCATATACCAAACAAGATATGTTAGAACATATAATTCTATTTTAAATAACAAACCCCACTTTAAGTGGGGTTTTTAATTATCCATTAATAAAGGATTTTATAATTTCAAACCCTTCATTTATGTCCTCAAAATCTCTTTCAGGAGCATAAAGTTCTGTCACCGGGTTTTCTTCTGGTGATTCAATAAGCATAAAGGCTGGAACATATTCATTTTCTGTGACCTCAACAAACAAATTATATTCTTCTTCATACTCGTGAATGTCGCGATCAACAAATGGTATGTCTTCCTTCTCTAACATTTCTTTAAGATCCACACAAAAGGGACATCCTTTCATTGTAAACAAAACAGCTACCTTATCCATTTATTAAATTATTTAACATTCCTTTTATGTGTCCTTCTTGTAACATACCAACTTTTGTTTCAACAAGTTGACCATTGCTAAACACCTTAACTGTTGGTATACTTCTAATACCAAGCTCTCCGGCTAGTTCTCTGTTGCTATCTACGTCCATTGTATACATTTGCACTCCAGACTGATTTTCTTTAGCCACAGATTCAAATACTGGTTTCATCATTCTGCATGGTCCGCACCACTGGGCCCAGAACTCAACAATTACTTTTTCACCATTTGTGATTTTTTCTTTTAATTCTTTTGTGTTAATTTCCATTTTCTTCTTTTAATTTTAATAATGTTTTTATAAAAAATTTGGCTTCTTGTAGTTTGTCAGGTGTAAAGTATAATTTTGACCTATAACTTAACTCAGCTAAATCTTTTTTTGATAAATATAAGAAAATATTTGATTTGTTTTTAAGAATACAATCAATATATCTTACTTCACCATTATATTCGGATAAATTACAATATTCTAGAGTAAAGTTTTTTTCAAGAAGTAATTCTGGTGTAATTTTAAGTCCGGTCAAAATATTCATTTGTGAATATAAGATTTTTTCTTTATCATAAATAGATTTTAAAAAATCTTCCTCTTTTTCAAAATAAAATTTTCTTTCCATAAAAGAATTATAAGAAACTTAATTTAAAATTATATCCCCAAATTTTGTTTTTTGAACAATCTTACTTAAATTATCTTCTTTTTCTGGTGTATCGTGAAATTTAAGTTCTAGAACAACATCAATTATTTGTTCTCTAGTTAGAGTTATATCTTTATCTTCAAGATAATTTTGTTCACATTTCTCACGTAGTTTGTCGTAGAAAGTATCTCTTTGTAATTCACCAATTAGTTGCATCAAATCATTTGGGTTTGTCTCAAAAAACCTAATAAGTTGATTTATGTAAATTTCTACGTCAATGTTTTTCATATCAATCAAAAGCTGCACAGTGACGTTTCATTTCAGCAGGGAAGTTAATTTCCCAGAAATCATCTGAAACATCCATATATTGTGTAATGTCTTTTGGTAAGGTTTCTGTATTAATATTAGATCCCATAACTGAAACGAAATCAAGACAAGTTAAATTACCAACCGATGCTGGAAGTGTAGTTAATTCTTTATTGTTTGTCAAGTTAAGGAATGCGAGTTGTCTACAATTACCAATTTCTTCTGGTAATTCTCTAATGATATTATCACATACAAGGGTTCCTAATGATGTGAATTTTCCAATTGAGCTTGGTATTTCCAATATAACATCGTCTTTAGATTTGTTCTCAATTTGAAGGAACAAGACGTTATCCGGAATTAAATCAAATAATTCGTTAAGACCAAATAGTCTTGCAAATTTAGCGTTAGTATCATTTGGATATGCGATTGGAACAAAGCTTGGGTCAAACCCAGTTTCAAGCTCATTAGCAAATTTGTTTTTAAGACTCTTATAGTATGGTCTCATTTCTTTACTAAGAATAACCTCCATATCATTTTCATTCAAATCTTTAAGTGATTTTGTAAGAAGTTTTTCTTTCTTCTTTGAAATGTAATATGACATTGCACTTTGACTTAACTTTCTTACCATTCCGGCTGAAAGCTCGTTTCCAAGACCAATATATTTCTTTTGTAATTCTTCAGGGAGGTTTCCGAATGTCTCGTCACCATTTGACATATTTCTAAAGTCAGGTCCTCTTAACTCCATCCATAGTTCAACTTCTTGTTCGTTTCCAAGTTCACTAATAGGATTTGTTGTTTTTAAGTTATAAGACTTATATTTTTGTAGTTTTTCCATATCCTCGTTTGAATATGGTTTTGCTTTAAAATAATCCTCTTTACCTTTAAGGACCGGGATTTTAGTTAATATTTCTTTCCAAGGAATAACTGTGGATCCAGCGAATCTTCCAGAGTTAGTTCCGTCAGCAAGTCGCATATCACCATATTTATCAACTAAGATAACCGAAGCATAATCTGTCGCTGTTGCAGGAAGTGTTTTATTAATTATATAATATAATGTAAGGTTTTGATTCAAACGATAGTTGTAATAATAATTTGAGGATCCTTCCCAAGATGTACACCATCTTCTGTCTGGTGCGTATTTTTTTCTAATATTAATACATTTGTGTTTTTCATCCGGAGCAAAAATTAACACATCATCATCTTCATATGCAATATTTACATCGCTTGTATCAACCTCCGGAACATCATATTCACTTTCTTCCATTGGTGTGTAACCATCAACAATATGTTCAAACTCTTCAAATGTCATAAAATTACTTAACTTAGCAGTAAGTGGTATTGTTTCAAAGTGTCTGACAAATCTTTTAACCCTTGGGATTATTGTCGTCATAACATCTTCATCTGGGAGTTCTTTATGGAATTTTTCAGCTATTGTTAGAACGAATTCATTTAACCCTTGGCTATTGAATTTACCAAAGTGTTTATTAACAAGACCATTTAGTTCAGCTGGTGAATATGAGGTCACATCTTTTTTAAATTCTTTTGATTTTGTTAAATGCGTTTTTAATTCAAAAAACTTTTTGATATTTAGTTTAGTTAGTTGTAAGTCAGCACCCTTGTGTTTTGTAATATAATCCTGGACAATACCTTCAAAATCTTTTTTAGATTTTTGTTTAGTTTGTTTATCAGCAATCAAACTTTTTAATTTTTCATACGGATGCTTAAAGATATCTTTGTCTTCATTTGCAAGTGCACTTTTAAATCTTTCAAAGTCAGCAATTGTTTTTCTTATGTCTTCTTCACTATCTTCAGTTTCTTTCTCAAACTTTGATATAAGTTTTTTAATTGTTGATTCCGGATATTCAAGTAATATCTTTTTTATGTTAACGTTTTCTTTAACAACGTTTGATAATAAATTAACTAATCCCATAATTGTTTTTTATAATAAATATTTAATTTTTAGAAAAAATATACATATTATATAATAAAGAATATGAAAAAGGAAGCAACAAAAGTTACTTGTAGTTCGTGTGGGACTGATAAGAATGTAAAAAGAACCCAAAATTTCTTATTTGTGTTTGGGGGTATATTATTTACACTAGCAATTTATGGGTTAGTATCGTTAATATATGATGTTAAATCATTGTTTTAATCACGATCATATTTAAGATGTTGATTAATAATTAAATCACCAATAATCTCTGTCTTATATCCTTTACCTTTAACTCTCAAGGGTATTGATGTATCAATCTTTTTTGGAAATTTTATATTAAGCTCACCATCCGGGTGTGGTATTTTAAATGAATCATTTTTAAAATCTTCAAGTGTTAAAAATGAATTATAAATTAGATTATTTCCAAACTTTTCAAAATTATTTTCACTATATATTTTAATTCTAACAACAAGATCACCATAAAGACCATTTCTGAAATCACCCACTTCTTTTAATCTTAAAAATTGACCATCATCAACTCCGTGAGGTAAATTAATATCAATGCTTTTCATTTCATCTTTACTTGTTGTCCCAGCACAAACAAAACAAGGATTTATTAGAATCTCACCCCTACCACCACATTGACCACAGTCTGTTGCCACCAGTTGGATAAATCCACCAATGTTTATTTGATTTACTTGTTGTCCTCTACCTTGACATCCAGGACAAACTCTTTTATCCCCACCAGATCCATTACAAGTTTCACATTTAATTTTTCTTTTAAACGTAAATGTCTTTTTACCACCTAAGTATGATTCAATGGTTCCAATGTTTAAATCAATATTTGTTGTATGTGCTCTTGGTTGTTGTCTTTGTTGACCAAAAAAATTACTAAACATTTCATTAAAGGAAAAGTCACCACCCATACCACCCATGCCGCCAAACGGATTCTTTCTTTGGACATCATATCGTTTTCGTTTTTCCTCATCACCTATTGTGTCATACGCTAATGATATTTTTTTAAAAGTTTCCTCGTCCCCTCCTTTATCTGGATGACTTTCTTTTGCTAACTTTCTATATACTTTTTTTATTTCGTCCTGGCTTGCGTCTTCCGCAACACCTAATACTGAATAGTAATCTTCTGTGTTCATTTATTGTTTAAATTTTATATACTTATGTTATATGAAATATCTAGTTGTTCTTTTCAAAGATAAAAATAGGAAAAAAATAATAAATAAGTTTAAAACTTTTGAGCGGGCTAAAAACTTTTTTGATAGAAAGATAAGTGAAAATAAAGTTACTTTCAACAAATTAATTGAAAATGGTAAGAGTTGTAGTTTTGAACTTGGTATCTTAGAAAAAGGTTCTAATAACTTTGATTTATATTTTGTTAGGGACAATTTAGGTAGACAGGTTAAGGTAAGTCTTGATGATCCAGACTATAGGATAATTGAGGTCCAGGATTATTTTATTGAGGAACTTATTTTTGATATATCCAAAAACATTAAAATTTCTTTTGACTCTTTTGTTAAAACTTATCTACCTAAAACCGGGATAAAACTTATATCAAAAATAAACCATAAGGTTGCTGTTCAAAACGATGATGACGTTTACCTTTTTTCATTAAAATCAGAATCTGATTGTTTAAGGTTTTTAAGGACTCTTGAGGGTTATATGTATGATAACAATCGTATGGACTGTATTATTGTTTCTGATTCATCTAAAGAACAAAAAAAATACCTTTACAATCTTTTAGAGTCTAAAGGTATTTCAAAAAAGGTATTATATCGTAGATCAACTACTTTTTTTACTGGTGAATAAGTTTTTCAATCTTTTACCAAGTGTTTTTTTCTCTTCTACTGGTTTTGCTACCGGTTCTTCTTCTTTTTTATATGAATTTTCAAGAATAAAGATTATTTCGGTACCAGAGATATCAATTTTTATTTGTGTCTCATCAATTTTAATATTCTTAAAATTTGATTTTACAAAATTAAAAGTTTGTTGATTAAGTTCGTAAATCAAAACAGATTTTGATGATGGGAATACTTTTTGAGCCCCATCAATAACTAAAGCTAAGTTTTCTAAGATTGAGTTAAAATCATTTTTATCCTCTGCCATAGTGTTAATTTTTTTGGTTTATCCGGAACAATAGTATCCTTTTTAAAATTTTTTATCTGATTAATAAATTCAAGTTTTTCTCGTTCAAGAGCTTCTTGGTCTTTCTTAATCTCGTTCTGTAACCACTTCATCTGTGTTTCTTTGTTCTTCATCACCAATATCTAAATTAAATTGATTAAGTTCAAATTTTAAAGTTTGTAGTTTATCCAAATCTTGTTTTTCAAATATCTTTTTTAACTCTTCAACTTTATTAACAAATAGTAGTTGTTTTTGTTCAATCTCTTTATTATACTCAATAATTCCTTTGATGTTTGAAATTGTTAGATTTGTTTCCTCCTCATTAAAATCTGAAACAAATGATATTAATCTTACATCGTTACTGTTTTTTTCTTGTTCTACAACTTTTCCTTCAGTGATATACTTTTTTGGTATTTTCCACCCAGATGGTATTTCAACATCAAAACTCAAATAGGTCTTCAATTTTCGTATTGACTTTAGGTAAGGAAATATAAGTTCTACTTCTTTATAGAATGTCATCTCAATTTAGTTTAAAATATAGGTTATTATGTAAGATAAAAAAATACCAAAGAATATATTCTCTGTTCTGGTAAATTCTAGTTTTTTAGGTGGATTACTAAATAATCCAAGTAAAAATGTTAGAATTGGTTTAATAACACCAAAAACAGAGAATATAAATAAGAATAGAAATATGTTATCTATCTTTAACATATTATTTTTTTCTCTCTTCTAGGATTTCAGATCTTAGTACTTTTAAAAGTTCTCTTAGTTCCTGTGATGTTTTTCTAACTCTGGTTCCGGCAGTTTTATTACCTTTTTCAAACTTTTCGTGATCAAAACTAAGTGTTTCAACCAATGTTTTAATTTTTTGTAATGTCGTTTCCATTTTTTATTTTTTATTTGTTTTTATTTATACTATATAAACCATATTCGTATCAAGTGATTTATATATAGTTAGTATAATGTCTAAGTCGGATTTTGTAAATGATGTATTTAAATTAAATGTTTCATTTAGGAATGTGGATATTGAGTCTCTAACTTTTTTTTCTGACTGTCTATAAAATATCTCATTGAAAAATTCAATAAAATACGCTAAGTGGTCACCATTTATATTAAAGATAATATTCTCTCTCTCAAAGTTTTCAATATTCTTTTTCCAACACCACATAAAATGATTTTGTTTATCCTCTTCCGACATTTCGGATGTTTCACCAAGATAGGTTTCGTTAACTATTTTATTTAGTCCGTAAGAGAAGTCAAAGAAAAGTTCTAGTTTTTCAAAACATATGTTATTTGATTTAAACCAGACATCAATCTCATCGTTTCCGAGTGGTGATGTTATATAATTAAAAAAATTCTCCATAGAGTTTGTCTATGGAGAAATAATAATTAATTATATGGTAATGTAAATTATTGTGTTTTTCTATCGTAAGAAATCAAGCCTTTCATTCTTTCAAACTCTTCGTTTAGTTGTCCAGATTTTTTGTCCTCAACAGATTCAAATTTCAAATGTAAACCTTTACCAATTTCTTGACCAGGTTTATCAGTTATTACTGGTTGTGGTGCTTTATTATATGCCGCCCTTTTAGCTTTATTATAATCTCCTTTTTTTCTTGTTTTATTCAATTTTTTATTAACCTCAGTTTTTTCTGCATTTGCATATTCATCACTATTACCAGTTCTTGACGATCCTTGAATGATGTCATCCATCCAGTCTTCATTTGGGTGCATCTCATCATAATCAAGTGTTTGCATACCTGGTCTTAAAAAATTGTCAATAAATTCTTCACCATCATTAGAAACTTCATATGCTTTCTTATCCATTTTGTCTAACTGACCATTTCCTTGTGGGAAACGATCTGGGTTTGTCTCATATTTACCTTTTGACCCAGCTTTAACGTAATCTGTCATTTTTTTAACAACGGCTTTCAAGGCGTCCTCATTTTCCTTTCCGTCTTTTTTATGAACCTCTTTATATTTTGTAAGTCCTTTTGGTTCTTGTCCTTTTTTAATATTTGATTTTTCTTTTTCCTCAATAATAATATTTTCAATTAAATCAATAATTTCATCTTCAGTAAATAATTCAAATCCTTTATCATCTGATAGTCTATATAAAGTCTCATCAAGTGATGAGTTGTCTGTATATTCCTTACCACCAAGTTTAAATTTACCACCTTTAGGTGTTTTTCGTAAAGCATCAGTAAAGGCGTTTCCTTCTTCCATTTCAGCTTCATTGTCAAATTGTAAATCGTCTTTAGGTGTTTGTTTGTGTCTAATAGGTCTAATAGGTCTTTTAGGTTTACGTCTTTCTGAACTTTTATCTGACATTCTTTTACTTCTGTCTAATTCTTTAGCGATTTCATCAGTGGCTCTCAACCAATCTTCATCCTCAAACTCATCTAACTCATATGTTTTGCCTTCACCCATACAACCAGGACCACCTTCCATACATTCTTTCTCAAGGATATCCCCTTTCATTGTCCCACACTCAACACACATTCCTTCATAAAATTCTTTAGAACCACACTCACAAGTTTCACCTTCGGCAACATAGTCAAAGTCGTCGCTACCACCTAATTTTGCCATAACCTGGTCTGCTTTTTCTTCTAAAGTTTCATTAATAATTTTAGTAACTAAATTATCTAAATATTTATTTGTTCTTTTCATAATAAGTTTTTTATTATAAATATCCGTTATTTTTTATTTGTATTAATTTCTCTTAATATTATTTCCTCTATTTCACTCTCGGTTAAACCATATTTTTGAGATACATTTTTTATTGTTTTTTGAAGTATCTCTTCGCTGAAGATATTAAGGGCTTTAATATCTCCTTGATTACAATAAGGAAATCTTTTACATTTTTTTTTAACCTGAACGAATTTTCCTCCTGGTATTTGTGTTTTTGATTTTCCTCTCCAGTGTTTTTTACTAGTTGATTTAGCCCAGGCTTTAGGTGTTGAGTATTGTCCAGAAGAAGCTGAAGATGTTGCTTCCTTTGTTTCAGTTTTTTTAATATCATCTTCAGACATATCACCACCAAAAAGAGGTTCAAACGAACCAGATCCACCTCCGGTACCTGTTGCCTCTTTATTTTCTTCTTTTTTTGGCATAAAAGACATTAGAAAATCAATAAGCTCATCCTCATTTTTTAACAACTTTCGTATTTCAGTTTTTATTTTGTTATTACTTAATTTTTTGTTTCTAACTAAAGTTAGGATGTCTTTTATTGTAACACCATCTTTTAAGTAATCTATTGATTTTTCTCTTTTACCTTCTTCTTCAGCTAAGTTAAAATTTCTTTTAACATTTGCCGCGTCACCACCAAGAACACCTTCTCCGGATAGTGCAGCATTTAACTCTTTCTTGAAATTGTTTAAAATGTCTGTCATAACCCTTTAAATTTAGATTCCCAGAAACTTCTTTGTTGATACATTATAGTATAGAACTCTCTGAATGATTTTATTATAAGATCCTTGATTTCGTGATTTAACTTACCCCCTCTTTTAACTTCTTTTTCAATTCTGTCAAATAATTTATCCTCAAACTGTTTAGCCGTGTTTGTATTAAAGAAACTTTTTATTTCTTTTCTAATTAACGTTTCTATTTCTTTTTTGTCAGAATTACTAAGTGCCATTATTTGAAAATAATTAAATAGGTTAGTCCTCCAATTATTGCCCCACCAACAATGTTGAAGATTGTGTTTTTTGTTTTTAACTTTGCGATGTCATCTCTTAAACTTTTGTTCTCCTCATCAACAATTTTAAATTTCTCCTCTTTTAAAGTTACGATACTATCTGTAATTACTATTGTTTGTTTTAAATCCTTAATTATACCATCTTGTTCCCCGGTTTTTTGATTTAAAAGTTTTACCTCTTTTTTTGAGATTTCAAACAATTTTTTAGTTTCGTCACAATCATTTAAATCAAGTAAAATCTGTTGTCCAACCTGATAAGGAAAACAAATTTCTGTTGTATCACTTTTTGGTGTGGTTTGTGAATAACCAATAAAAGAAATAACAAATGACAATATTGTAAGTGTTTTTTTCATAATTTAATATCTATATCTTAATCTTAATAAGCTGTCAACTTTTCTAGCGTCAGCTTGTCTAATTTCATTTTCTTTAATCTGATAAATTCTATTTATCGTTGTCTTTTCAACTTTTAAATGATTCATTGCCGAATCAATTTTTAATATGTTTTTATTGTGAATGGCAATTGATGAATCCAAACTTTTTCTTTGATCATATAGTTTATCAATTTCTTTATCTAGAACATCCAATTTGTATTTTATTAATTCACTATTGTCATTACTTGTTCCGTAAATTTTAAAGATAAAAAACGAAATAATAACCGCAAAAACTACGATTATTATCTCTCTAAAATATTTTAAAATAAATTCTCTCATCATTCTATTGTCTTTTTTCTAGTTGCAATCACTTTGGACCACTTTGTTTTGAATTTTTCGTAGTAACTCCTTAGTTTATTCATTGTTTGTAAGAACTCTTCGTCAACTTTCATCATTGATCCGTTTATATAAACACCATTACTCTCCCCAATTGAAAAGAAAAATTCAATGTCATACTCTGTTATTTTTCCAGACCATTCAACATTATTTGGGTATAGATTTAATTTATTAAAATCCACTATTTCCGCTACCTCTTCAACAAACTCGTCCATACTTTCCTGGAATGCTTTTTTATCGTCGGTTGTTAATTGTAAATCTTTTGTGTCTTTTCCGTGAATGTACATCAAGCCGCCAGATATTCTATATCCTTTTTTCTTATCAGTTTTTTTTACAATACCGTCTCTATCTTCACCTTCTGAATCAGCAGTTTCGTATTCATCATTTTCAATATTTTTCTCAATACTATCCATTGGATTATCTTTCTTGATAATGTTGTTTGGTTCTTCAATATTTTCTTCAGCCTCTACTATAAGATTATATTTTCCTAGTATTTCTTTTCTTTCGTTTAATTTTCTATCTGTTGACAACATTGTTCTTGATGCCTTCAGTAAGTTTTTTATCTCATCGTAATTACTCATCTTTCAGTTTTTTTACAAATTCATTAAAATCAAAAGCTGGACTCAAATCTGTGGAATTTTCATCAATATTAGATTTAGTCATAATACCATTGAATGATTCCATTCTATTTATTTTTGTATTGTGTCCAACACATTTATTTTCAATTGAGTGTTTTTCAACCAAAATTTTACACAAATAAACTAACGATTCTATTTGTTTATCTGTGTATGGATCCCAAAAAAATTTTTCTCTCCACTTTTTTTCAAAAACATTCTCACTATAAATACTTCCAATCCAATTAATGTGATGATTTTTTAATGGTTCTTTTTCTAACCATCCCAAATTTTCTAAACTGATTATAATTGATTCTTTATCAAAGGACTTTAAACCAATATATTCTGAATATTTTTCGTCGTCTAGAGTTTGTAATACATACCCTTCTTTGGTGATAATATAATTTGGTATTTTATTATATTTACCAAAATGTCTATATTTTAAAGCCGTTAAATATTCTTCAGCGTTTCTTGAGGTATGTGTTAAAAAGATTTTATTCTTTTGTTTGTTTTCACCGGTAAATGTATTAAATTTCCTATCAATAATATTAGTCATATTTACGATACACTAATCGTTTATTTTTTGGTTCTTGTGTCTCTTCTTCTACTATTTCATTTACCTCTTCTAACCCATCAGATATTAGTGTTTCTTCAGGTGTTTCTAAATCTTCTTTAGTCTCATATGGTGTAAAAGCAAGCGCCGTTGGCTCTTCCGCAAGTTCTTCTTCGGTAGGAGGTGGAGGTAATTTACCTTCTTCTCTCAATTCTCTAACTTTTTCCCAAACTCTATTAGCTTCTTTTTGTAAATTACTTAATTTTTCAACATTTTTTTCATCAATTACTTCGTCGTTACTTGGTCGGTACTTAGTCGTTACTTGGTCGGTACTTGTGGGGTGCTTGGTGGGTACTTGTGGGGTTTCTTTTCCGTCATCATATTTTACAAAGAAATGAAGTGATGTTAAAGATATTATAGGTAGTAAACCACCTTCTAAAAACGCTAACCATCTTTTCATTGCTGGTATGTCCGCTGGATCAGATCCTATCATCTCCCAAATTGGTCCGGTTAACTCAACCCAGGATTTAAATAACTCACCACTTGAATCAACTTCTTTATATGAAAAGAATATATTCCCAATCATCTGAATAAATGTTACAAGTCCAAACATAAACCAGACACCACCTTTAATTCCATTTGTTGCAGCAACAAGTGCTGTCATAGCGCCAATCTCAATCGCAATAGAAAGGTATATCGCCCAGCTTATTGGATTTGCAATGTCATACCAGGATACAACGTGTGATATTGATATTCCGGCAACCAAAAATATTGGTACCAGAAACATTGATCTAATTGGGTTGTTTTTTACCCATTCCCATAATTTTCTCATTTTTCTAATGTTTGAATATTTTTCTTAACGACTCTATGAAGTTCCATTAATTGTTCTCCTCTGTCTTTGGATGAGATGTAATTGTCGTAATCCCTATGAACTTTTAGTTTTTCCAACCTAATGACATCAGAGATATTGTTGATAGTATCTTTTTGTCCATTCACAATATTTGTTAAGCTATCAATAACTTTTTCGTTAGAGATTTTAACTTTTTCCAATTTTCTAACGTCCCCAGATTTAACACAAGAACGCATAAAGAAAATAAATAAAAATACCGATAAGATGTGAATCTTATATTTTTTAATAAATTCAATAAATTTTTTCATAACTATTTTTTTTTAAATGATACGATCAATTAAGTATTAATAAATATTTATAAAATATGAATTTAAGGTCTTTAATCCTAGAACATCTACTTCTTGAGAAGAAAATTGCAGAAATACGAGCAAATCTAACACTTGTTCTTAATTTAGGCTACAAAAGAGGTGAGATTCCTGGAATGAAATCTCATGCTGAAGCCAGAAAAAAAAGACACGAGGGCAGACAAATAAGAGATTATGATGTTTTAACAACAGTTAAAAAAGCTACCGATGATATTGTTCAATATATTGTAATTGGAGACTTATACGATGGTATTGAGTTTGTTGTTCGTGATTTGTCTACTGATTTAAATGTCCCAATAATATTGGAGGAAGTTTCTCCATATGAGTTTAATCTTTTCGTTAAGACAGTTATGGTTAAAAAAGATTTTTTAACCGGTCGTAATCAAATTGTAATTGATGTAAAATAAAAAACCCCACCAGTATTACTAGTGGGGTTTATGTTTCATCTTACCTCGCAGATAAAATTGAGGAGTTTCACCTTGAGCGCTTCGTGTCTCATCCCGCCGAGTTATGAGGGTATTCCCGGTTCAACCCTGTGTTTGTTTGTTTTACAAAGATACACATCTTTTTTAATTCCACAAACTTTTTACTGAATATTTTTAAAAATATGTGCAATAACATCTACTGTCCATCCATTACCTATCATCTTCTTTCTCTCATTAAGTGATGCTGATAATGTGTACTCATCAGGAAGTGTTTGTAATCTTTCATACTCCAGTATATTGAGTTCTCTCAATGTCCCATCAACAATAACACCATAGTTACAGGCGGTATTTAATGTGTTTGTTTTACCATTACTTACACGACCCCTTCTTGTCTTACTATTTGGGACCTCAAGATTTACACAATCTCCGTGTCTTCCATATAAATATCCGGTCTTTGTTGCATTTTTTATTTTAAAGACACCATCATTGATTTCTAAAACAACTGGGTGATTGTTTAAAATTTTTTCATTACCGGTTGGCTCTAAAATATCTAAAATGTTAATATTTTTATCTTTAATTTCTTTATCAAATGGAATATTTGTCCAGTATAATCTTTGTCTTTTCTGTGCGGAAAAAAACTTACTATCAATCATAACCGGGTCAACACCGATAGCATCTGTTATAATTTTTTCCCATTCTTTTTTCATTATGACATTTTCAAGTAGGAAATACTTTGGGTTTAACTCTTTTAAAACTCTAACATATTCCCAGAATAAACCACTCTTACCGTCAAATCCGGATCCATCTCCAGATCTACTAAACGACTGACAAGGAGATCCACCAATTACCAAATCTATCTTTGGTGCAAAAGTAGTTTTTAACTCCGTTATACTACCTAGCTGAATTGTCTCTGGGTAATTGCATTGTGTTACCTGGATTGCGTGTTTATCTATCTCACTAGCATAGTAATTATCATATTTAATACCGGCACGATTTAAAGCAATTTGTCCGCAAGACAACCCATCAAATAAACTTAATACATTCATAATTTTATATGATTAAATATATGTGAGATAACGTCAACAGTCCAACCATTACCAAGCATTGCGTACCTATGAATATCAGAAATTCCAATATTTGTGTACCCAACCGGTACTGTTTGTAATCTTTCACATTCTGATGGTGTTAATTTTCTTAATCTACTATTTTGGTAGAACCTAAGTGAGTTGTGATGTGGCAATGTAAGTGTTGGTGATTTTCTATCAGTTTTAAATTTTTTATTATAAACATCAATACAACATAAATTAGGGGCATTTGTTAAATCAACTTTTCTTCTGAGTAACATTGAGTTACGCTCTTTTAGCCAATACTTATCATCAAATGTTTCATCTAATATATCTTCAATAAAGATATTTTTGTTATCTGGTTGTGTAATGTTAGGTATATTTGTCCAGTATAGTCTTTCCCTGTTTTGTGCTGACACCATATTTGAATTTATCTTAATTGGTTCAACCTTTAGCTCATCCGTTATAATTTTTTGCCATTCTTTTTTCATCTTAACATTCTCAAGAAGAAAGTATTTTGGTTTTGTTTCATTTAGTAATCTAACAAACTCCCAAAACAATCCACTCTTACCATCAAACCCCTCACCTTTTCCGGCATTTGAAAACGACTGACAGGGTGATCCTCCGAATAACAAATCAATTTTTGGTAAATCACTTCCTTTTACTTTGGTTACATCACCAATCTGAATTGTATTTGGAAAATTATGTTGTGTTACTTTAATTGATGGTTCCTCAATTTCTGACGCATAGTAACTTTCATACTCAATTCCTGAGTTTACTAGTGCGATTTGCCCACAAGACATACCATCAAAAAGAGATAATACGTTTCCTATTTTCATTTTATATTATTAAAAATGTGTGCTATCGTATCAACTGTCCATCCATTACCAAGCATCTTATACCTTTGTGTTTTTGATACAACTGAAGTATAATTATCCGGAACTGTTTGTAGTCTTTCACACTCAAGTGGTGTTAACATTCTATGAGCATCCCTATCGTCATCTAAAAAACCTTCTCTTATACTAACAGTTGGTCTACCACTACCTCTAATACCTTTGTAATAAGTGGCCGTAAGAGTGTTAAATATTTTTTTCTTTTTAAATACTCTATCAATACCACAGCTTGAAATAAATCCGGGTCCGTCTATAAAATCTTCAATACAATAATCAACTTGTTCTGGTTGTGTTACGTTTGGTATGTTTGTCCAGTACAGTCTATTTCTTGCTTGTGGGACAAACTTTGAAGATGAAATAAGAATTGGTTCAACACCTAATGCTTCGGTAATTACATCTTCCCATTCTTTTTTCATTACAACATTTTCAAGTAAAAAATATTTTGGTTTAACCTCATTTAAAATACGAACAAACTCCCAGAACAATTTACTCTTCCCATCAAATCCGGATCCATCACCAGCTCTACTAAAAGACTGACAAGGACTACCCCCAAAAAGTAAATCAATTTGTGGTAGTGTGTCAGTTTTTAACTCTGTAATATCTCCAAGTTGTATTGTATTTGGGAAATTATGTTGTGTTACCTGGATAGCGTGTTTGTCAATTTCTGAAGCATAATAATTATTATACTTAATCCCAACACGATTTAAAGCAATTTGTCCGCAGGACATCCCATCAAAAAGACTCAGAACATTCATATTATAGATAATCAAATAGTTCTGAAGAATCATTTCGTAGTCTACGAAGAGCCTTCTCTTTTATTTGGCGAACTCTTTCTTTTGTAAGGTTAAAGTCGGAACCAATATCTTCAAGAGTTCTTGGAGTTCCGGTAAGTCCAAAGTAGTCACCAATAATTGATTTCTCACGATCATCAAGAACATTCAAAAGATTAAGAAGTTTGTCTTTCAAAATGTCTTTTGTATTAAATACTGAGTCCGGAGCTTCAGCGTCGTGATTTTGTATCACATCAACAAGCGTATCACCATCTTCATTAATATTCATATCAAGATCTATAATTGATGGTAGTGATGCAAACTTATCGTCCAATTTCTTTCCGGTCTGCTCTACTTCCTTTTTGGCTTTTTGAAAATCCTGGACAACATTAACTGGGAGTCTAATTGTTCTGGCGTTATCATTAAGTGACTGAATAATTGATTGTTTAACCCACCACACGGCATAAGAAATAAATCGTAAGTCTTTGTTCCAATCAAAATTTTTGATTGCTTTCATAAGTCCCAAGTTTCCTTCGGCAATAAGGTCGGATAAATCAAGTCCTTGATTTTGATATTGTTTTGCAACTGTAATCACAAATCTCAAGTTACCCCGAATAAGTTCCTCCTCAATTCTTCTTTTTTCAGATTCTGGAGTGTCCTCTGATTTCATTTTAATCGCCAATTCTTTTTCACGAACCGGTGACATAACCTTAATCCTACGAATATCTTTTAGGTAATGGTAAATCTCATCCTGGTTAATTGGCATTCCGGTGTTTTTTTCTTTCATATTATTGTTCTTTTGAATAGTCATCTAATTTTCTTTTTTCTCCTCTTGTTAATAAATCAATACCTTGGTCAATAATTTTATCTAAAATTTCATCAATAGTCAAATCAGTAAACTCATCTTTTACAAGTTCTTCAACTTTTTTTGTGATATTTTCAGTTTGTTTTGAAATGTTAAACTCAAACGTGTCATCACCATACTTTTTAAAAAAACCTTCAATTGGGTTTTCTTTCTTAGCACTTTTTCTTTTTGTATTCACATTCATTAAGTGTTCAAAATGATCCTCCTTCATATTAGACGCAGAATTCTTTGAGGATTGTGTAATGAAATACATAAATTCACTAACATCGTCTTTTAATAAATAAACAAAATCTGACACTTCCGAAAAGGATAAACTTGAATCAAAGTGAAAGATTGAGTGTCCTTTACCAAAAAGATATCTAATTTCTGTTTTAGTAATAATTGATAATTCTTCGGCAATTATTGAGTTCATCTCGTCACCATCCCAGGTTTCGTCACATGGGTATACAAATAATAAATATTTCATAATTTCAATTTTTGGTTTAACAAAGATATACAATCCTTTCTAACCAACCAAAACTTTTGAAACATTATTTTCTTTTTTAATTTTCACTGCAGAGTCGGCCCATTGGTTCACAAGTGGATTATGTGAGATTAAGAATATCTTATCAAAATATGTCTTTATCTTTATAAAGAACTCAGATACCATCTCTAGATTTTCATTTGATATCTTTCCAAAGACCTCATCAAAGACAACAATATTTGGTTTTGGTAAACTACACACCTTACTCAATACGGACCTTAAAGCCAGTGATGCAATTGTTTTTTCATAACCGGATCCAGATACCATAAGTTTTTCAACCCCGGTTCCGTTATCAATCATCATAAACTCAACTTCATTCTTATCATTAATTCTTATTTCAAGCTTAAAGTATGAACTATCCTCCATAAGTCTCTGGAGTTCAGAGTTTATTAAAGGCATCATTGTTTTCATAATAATTTTTGATATACCATTTTTTCCGAAAGCCTCAAGATATATTTTATATACTTTATCTTTTTCTTCTTCCTCTTTGATTTTATCAATCATATTTTTATTATGTTCAATCTTATCTTCATTACTTTTGATGTTGAAGTTATAAGTTGATGTCTCAGTTGTCTTTTTACTTTTTAGTAGTTCTAACTCCTCAATTCTTAAATCCGCTTTGATTAACATCTCATCAATTTTATTATTAGATTTAATTTTATCCTGGAGTTCATCCCACCTTTTAATTTTTGACTGTAAGTTTGTTATTTTTAAATCACAACTTTCAACACTTAGTTCGTATTTTTCTTTGATAAGTTTGTTTTTTTCATACTCATCAAACTCCTTTTTTAATTTAACAAATGTTTGTTCTTTGTCGGATAAATCATTCATTAACTTAGTTACCTTACCTTTATGAATGATAAAACCATCAAGTTCTGAAATTTTTGCATTTGTAATTGCTGCGTTCATAAGCTCAATACCACAATGTTCACATTTAATTCCGCCCTCAACTGACGATTTTAAATTTTCAATGTCCTCAATCTTTGTTTCCAGTTGAATTAGTTCTTTGTTTAATGTGCTATACTCCTCTTTAACCTCATCGTGTTTATCTTCGTGATAATATTCAGATGGTTCAATAACATTAAGTTGTGAGATTTTTTTACCAAACTCATCTTTTTCAGAGGTTAATTTGGTAATTTCATTTTTTGTGTTATCCGGATTTAATAATAGTATTTCCTGATCAATGTCGTTAAATTTTTTATTTAACATATCATCACGATATTGTTTACCTTTAGAAATATTTTCACCAATCTGAGCTAACTCATCTTCACAAGTTTTTATATTATCTTTATATGTTACAATCTCATCCTGGAAAGTTTCAATTTGAGTTTTTAATTCTTCTGAACTATATAAATTTGATAGTTTTGATTTAGTAAATTCTGAATATATTTCTTTCGCAACTTCTTCTTTTCTTTTCAAGAACTCAAGACCCATAAACCTTGAAAGAACTTGTCCTCTAGCTGTTGGTTTTGACTCAAGTAGTTCTTCAAGGTTTGTGGCGGTAGTTAAAATTGTCATTAAAAAATCTTCTTTGGTACCAATAGAGTTTTTAATAAATGCTTCAGTTTCTCTTCTTTGTTCCCCGGTAAAGTTTTGTAAACTACCATCTGATAACTTTTTAAAGAAATCAAGTTCTGTTTTTACATTCCACTCACCCTTTTTAGATAATTTTCTTTCAATTTTTCTAACGATAATATAATCCTCACCATCAATTGTGATTTCACCCTTTACAACTACCGAGTTTTTATCGGTAAATCGGTTAAAGATTTCTTCAGCTTTTGTTGTCTTTGTTGTTTCATTAAAGAATAGAAACATCAAAAGGTCAACAGATAATACTGTCTTACCTCCAAAGTTTGGTGGATTTGACTCAACAACAATAAGCCCATTTAGTTTATCAAAATCTAGTCTTTGGTTATCACCATATGATAAAAAATTTGAGAACTCAATGTTTCTTATATACCATTTTTTAAATTGTGTGATGTCAGCATCCCCCTCTTCAATTTTATTTTCAACAACTCTATTTAAATTAATAATTTCGTCAACATTACTCTGTCCCTTTGATTCAAGAAATTTTTTAAGCAAATCCAATTGATAGTTAGTATCTGTAATGTTTACAGAAACATCAATTGTTTGTATGACATCCTCATCTACGTTTTTTACTTTTGTTAAAACATTAACATTTGTTGTGTTGTATTTTTTCTGAAAATAATGTTTAACACTCTTAATTTTATCTTGTGTAAAATTTTCTTGTACATCTTCCCAGACAACTTGTATAGTTGGATTTTCAAACTTTGAGAAATCTAAATCTTGAATCATAATTTGGTAATTAAATTTAGGTGGGGGATTAAATAAATCCATTGGATTAATTTTCTGTGTCTTCCGGTGTCTCAGTTAATTCTTCCTCTGTTACAACACTAAATGGGATTTCGCTACCACCAACTTTGATGTTCAATTGATCCTCAACTTCCTCATTATTTTTTGCTTCGGCCATTTGTTTCATAATTCTATTAAATGCGTTTTGCATGGCATACTTATCTTGACCAATTCTTTTGTTTCTTTTTGCAACTTTTGCTCTGTGTTCCTTTGTTTTTTTTCCCATAACTAATTTATTAATCGTTTAATATTTCTTGTTCGTTTTCTGGTTCTTGGTAATATTCAACCTTTTGTGGTCTATTTTCTTCAAACCACTCAATTATTGCGTTAATTGCCCAAACAGATCCGGCTGCGAACATTCCATCAAAAAATACGGAATAATATTCATTAAGTCCAATGAAATAAGATACCGGTGAAAACATTGTAAGAGATAAAAAGAATCCAGTCCAGGTTCCGGAGCATAACATACATTTAATAAGTTCGGAAATAAACTTAAAAAACCCTTGTAGAATACCCTCATTTTCTGCGTTTTTGTGTATCTTATCTCTTAACCCATTAAATATGGATCCATAAACTAAAATGGTTGTCATACCATAAGCGGCAATCATAAAAATTAATAGTTGTATCATAATGTATCATTTATATTTGACCCCTTCATAAAAAAACCTTTAACCGGATTTTTAGTATTCTGTAGATCATCGTTTATTTTTTCTAAATCTTTTATTTTTTGGTTCTTTTCAAGAATCTCTTTTCTTAGTTTTTGGAGTGTCTCCTGAAGCATTTTTTGGTTTGTGTCGTCTAACTTAATGTCTAAACTTCGTCTAAGTTCGTCTAATTCTTTATCCTTTTTAGACATTTCGTTTTGGAAATTATTTTCCATTTCTTCGGTTTTAATAGAAAATATTTTCCTTTCTGATTCTAATTCCTTGTTTAACTGGAAAATATTTTCCTCCAACTCGGCGATTTTTCCGCCAAGTTCATTTTCACTTTCTTTGTCACAAATATATTCTACTTTTGTTACAACTTTTTCAACCTCAACAATCTTTTCAACTTCTTTAATTACTTCAACCGGAACCTCAACAATCTTTTCAATTTCTTTAATCACTTCAACTGGAACTTCCACTCGTTTTTCAACTATTACCTCAATTTCCACTCGTTTTTCACGTTCACCGCTAGTTTTTAAGTCTTTTTCACCATCATTAAGTGTTTCTCCCAATAATCCATAGACCTCAATATCAAACCCTTTTTTTAAAGTTTTAATCATAAAGCCATTAAGGTCGGTAATATCATTTAACCGACAATAGTTCCAGATTTTATCTTTAAGGTCTTTTGGTAGTTCCATTATGCGTTTTTAAGTAATTCGGTTCCGTTCACAATATCTTCAAATGATTTTATTGAGAATTTCAAAAATGGTTTGGGATTATGTAAATCAAAATATTTATATTCCTTAGTTCCGAAATCATAAGTTCCGAAACCGTGGTTTCTTATATTTTCACCAATGTTTTGTTGTATTGTTGATCCAATCATATAGCCCTTACCGGTTTTGAACTTAAACTCTTGTCTTTTATGTATATCGCCACATAAAACAATATCAAGGCCATCAAATTTTTCAGTATCATAAGCGTGGTCACCAAAATCATAACCAAGATCTGTTGTCATTCCCTGGATTGGTCCGTGAAAAAGTCCAACCTTTATTCCGGTTGCAACATTTAAATCTGGTGGAATATTACCTTGAAATTGTGAAAATACGCACCAACTGACATTTTCATCCTCATATATACCGCGATTTTTATGATAAAAAATATTTTTATTATTTAACGAATCTACAATTGGCGTAATGCTGTCTAACCTATCTTCATTTCTTAAATTAGCATCGTGATTTCCGGGAATAATGATAACTTTTGCAATTTTTGCGCATTCTGATAATATCCAACTAACCATATCAATAAGTTCTGGTGTTAGTTGATTTTTTGAATGAACTAAATCTCCAGTAAAGACAATCCTATCCGGTTTTAATTCTTTCCACTGACTAATCGCATCTTCCATAATTGACTTATACAAGTCGTGGTCTTTGAACAATCTTAAATGAAGATCTGAAAAGTGCACTAATTTATTTACCATTATTACTTTCTTTTTTAAGTTTCATAAGTTTAGCTATTTCATTCTGGTATTTTTCTTCCGCAGAAATTCTGTCTTCAAGTTCCTTATTTTTTTTCAAAATATTATCAAGTCTTTCTTTTGTTTCATTAGTATCTGATTCATTCTTTTTTAAATCAATATCATACTCTTTTACTTCGGTATTCTCACCATCTTCAACAACTTCAAATAAACCTCTAACTAAAACAGCCCGAAAACCTTTAGTTTTGTATTCTTCTGGGTTGTCCAATACATCATCCAATAACTTGTGTATATCATTTCTTAATGTTAATTCATCATTAACCCCTGATATGTCTTGAGACATTTCGGGTGACCAAGTTAGTAAAATGTGTTTTCTTGGTTCAAATGTTGATGGGTCATAAATTGTTGGTCCCATAGCGGCACCATTCTTAACAGGTTTAAGTAATTGATTTGGGTCATACATTTCAGGCGTTAAATTTAGTGACAATAGATAACATTTACCTTTAAATTTCATAAGGTCTGACAACTTAATT
>Ga0315901_10000786_pt1 | contig 46028 bp, 73 predicted proteins | sample LakEriMetagenome_10_FD_203761 | JGI IMG/M metagenome (GOLD analysis project Ga0315901, IMG submission 203761) | Freshwater fungal communities from buoy surface, Lake Erie, Ohio, United States - Buoy 2 MA116 | ecosystem: Environmental > Aquatic > Freshwater > Lake | place: USA: Lake Erie, Ohio...
ACCGTTCGCCCTGATCTTTGAGGTTGTGTCAACCGTTGTACCGACCAACAAATTATTTGTGGTTGGAGCAAAGCGGGCAACCTCATTGGCAATGAGCGTTCCACCCTGAATGAACTTGATGATCTTGGCGGCAGTCTGCGTACCAATAATTAAGTTGCCACCATTGATGTAGTAGTAACCGTCATTGGGAAGAACCACGCTGTGGGTTGGGTCATTGTGACCGCTACTGGCAACACCCATGTCAGAGTAATTGGTGGTGTCATTACCGTTGTCTGCGGTGATCACAAAGTCGGCAGATGCCAATGTTCCGGCATTTAAATTCTGCAAACTAAATTGCGTGTAGTTGTTTAAATTGGTCAAGAACTGAGCAATTGACTGCGGAAGAATAGTTCCAGAGCCAGCCGCCGCACCTTGGGTGTACAACGCCAATACACCAGTGGCATCCAAGTTGACAGACCTTGACGCAGGGTAAGTACAGAAAATTAATTTTGTACCGGCAGTAAAACTGACTGCGGCTGTAGTGCCAAGGTAGTTGTCAAGAATGGTTGTGCGTACAAGGGTTGTTGTTCCGCTTAACGTGCCAATACCAACTTCCCATTCGCCTGTGTTTGGGTTGACACAAGAATAGTAGGTTGTGTTGCCAACACCAATGCCAGAATTAAACGACTGAAAGTCAGTTAAAGCCCCGGCAAGAGTAAAAGAACCCGTACCAGTGGTTACGGTGGTTTCTGATACTCGATCATTAAGAATTAAAGCCATGTGGCACTCCTATTAGGCAATGCGAAGAACGGCATTTGATGCATCGGCAGTTGGAAAGACGATTGTGAATGCGCTTGAAGATGAAGTCTTGTCACTGCCAAAGTCAAAGATTGCCACAGCATTCTTGCCAGCCGCAGTGAAGTTGTAGATCATTGCGCCACGAGCAGTGATGGTTGATGCCGCCCATGTCACGTTTGAAAACGAGATAAAGGCTGTTGTGCCGCCTGATGTTGGCGGGGTTGAAATTGATAGCGCCTGTCCACCTGCCGTGTATCCGGGCGTTCCGGGTGGAACTTCACCTGCACTTGTGTAAGCTGTTGTGCCAGTACCAAGACTTGCTGTTGATAAATACAAAGCCATGTAGTACACATTTGGGCCGCCACTCAAAGAGCTGAAGTTTTGTTGGGCGCTCAAAATATCTACTTTGAAGCTTGTTGGGATGCACTGAGTGATTGCCATAAAAATCTCCGTTAATTAACTGGGTTGTTTGCTTGACCGTTGCGGTACGCATCTTTTCGATCCATGCCATCACCCAGACGCTTAAGTTGTGCCAAAGCTTCATCGTATCGTTTCTGATACTGGGCAATTACATCTGGTTCACCCTTCATAAAAGTATACGCCTCTAAGAGTGATCCGTACATGAGAACGCTCTCGAAATTTTCTCCGAGCCAAGAGGTTCCAGTAGATGCTGTAGTGATGGATTCTGGGTAGTAGTAGTAATGCAATTCAACCTTGTAGTCCGCATCTGGGCTTGGGCCAACAATCAGCGAAAGGTTGAATGGGCTGTTGAATGGTGCGCTTGAGTCAGTGCCGAACAAAGCGTAATACTGCGGCTCTGCGCCATACGCCGGGTCTGGATAAGTCTCACGAATAAAACTTACGTCCTTGGGTAACAAGAAGTGCTGTGGACTCATCACGCCGAGCGCAGGGGTAGTAAAGACTGCCAATGAATAAACAGCCAGAAAATCAGGCGGCACACTCAGGTAGTGCTTACCAGAGGTAAGCGAGCCTTCCACATTCTTTTTGAACTGAGGCATCTGCACCGTGTTGTAGATGCGAATCTCTGCATTTCTGATGAATGTGTTGACCTGAGTGGTCGAGGTCATGCCCAAGGTATCGGGGAACGAGTTCTCCGTGTAACCTTTGATCGCAGTGACCAACTGACTGTAGTTCATCGGGTTATCCCTTACGCCATTGGCCCACGAGCCATACGACCTTTGGTTGCCGCACCGCTACCACGGACTTCAATGCCGCTGGTCTTGATGTCATCAGCATTGGGGTTTCCCAAGCTCACACGCATGGCGCTGGTACGGGGGCTTACCTTGTCAGCAGACAATGTGTTTGGGTCTGTGGCTTTGCTTTTCTGATTTATGTTCATGCTCTTCCCTTTCATGGTGTGAGGAGGCGCATACACAGATGCATCGCCAACCTCTTTGCCCATCATTTTTTTGCTGAATCCCATATCAGCCCCCACGACCAGAACGCTTCTGGTTCATTACACGAGCCATATTCCGACCAACAGCCTTCATGGCTTTGCCAGAAACGCCGTGTTTGGCTTTGCCGCCCACCATTGAAGGAACCTTTGGGCCGTCAATCCCAAGTTGTTTACCGACTGTTTTGCCTTTTTTGGCAACTCCGTCAAATCCAGCCATGATGTTTCTCCTTATACCTGTACTGTAACGCTGTTTAAACTTGCTGTGGCAATCAAATCATTGGGAGTTAACCCATTGTCATTTGCCCTAGCCCCTCCAATAGGATTCCAGCCCCACTGAAAAACTCTGCTACCACCATCTGGACTTCCGCCAGCCAACTGCTCAGTCCCGTTGCCGGGAATGACTTGCAAGCCGTTTAAACCTGACGAGTAGTAGCTTAGGTCTGGCCTTGGGTTGCGGACACCTTGCGGGTCGTTTACTGGATACATACCCAATTGCAACTGAGGCTGATCCGGCTCCCAGCATTCTGGGCAAACCAAGATATTTGCAATCTTGGTTTTGATCGTCAGTTTCTTCAACTGTTTCAACATATACCGCTGACCACAACGGTCGCATTCCGCAATGGAATACTTGCCAGAGGCAAACGGATTAGGCATAGAACAAATTCCTTGGAACGTATCTGTCTGAAGCTTTGTCTCGGTCTTCTGTCGAAGCAAGATACCACTGCTCCTCGTACTCACTCTTCAAGAAGTCACGAACATTCATGGCTTGAGGAATCTTTTGCGACAGGTAGAAGGCCAAGCCAGCCACCATGCAGGGAATGAATCGAAATGGAATGTCTTGGTACACCTGACCAGAAGTGCCAGAATCTTGAATGCGGCGCAAGCGGTAGTACGCAAAAATATACGGGCCACCGCCGTCACCTGTTGGGTAGACATTGATGTTTGGTAGGTTTTGAACCGTCAAGCTTGCCCCGCTCAAATGAGATGCGGCAGTTGTTCCGTTTTGACCACGAGCGCAGTTGATGAGTTGATTCCCATCCACAGATTGGTAGTAGATGGTTTCGTTGTCAATCAACACAAAGCCATTGGTCGTCAACTCGTAAATGTTGTTTACCGTGATGGTGGTGTCGGTTGCAGAGATTGTGCCGTTTAAAGTGGCTGTGGTGGCGTTGGACTGCCCTGATTGGCGGTTGATCCACACCTGAATGGGTCTGCCCTGCGCCAGCTTGTTTGGAATCGTCATGTAGGTCGATTCGCTGATGCGGGTGATGTTGATGTCAGACTGTTGAGGTGTACCGTTTCCGGTACGGGTTACCGTGTCCAAGAGGTCAATTGTGTCCACGGGGATGGGGTAGCAAGCCTGTCCAGTGACAATGGGTATGAAGCCTTGCTCAATTGTCCAAAGGTTGATGCCACGGTTTGCCCACTCAATGGTCATAATGTTTAACGACCGTCTAGCTGTCCTCATGTCATAGCCAGTCTTCATTTCCTGACCGCAACGCTCATACGCCTCTTCAATCAAATTGACGAGGTCAAGATTAAACGATGCTGATCCGCTGGTGGTAGACATTATCTAAATCCCGCTGTTTTCTTTGCAATACTCTTTGGCTGGGCAACAAATTGTTTCCCCGCCTTCTTTCCCGCCCTCTTTGCACGGGTTGTAGCGGCATACTCTGACGCTGACAATGATTTGATTGCCGCCTCTGGCAGATAGCGTTCGCCTGTTTTTGACGAAGGCTTTCCTGACTTGGTTCGCCATTTCTGGTCGCCCCAGTCTTTCAAAGACTTTTGTGGCGCTTTCAATCTTTGTATCCCCCGCCAGCGGCTTTGTACTTCTTGGCAACAAGCTGTGCTTTACGGGCTGACCATTGACCAGCCCCAGTGCCTTGGGTTGCCGCCGCCTTGACTTGAGAAACAATCCGTTTGCGCAAGCTGGGCTTGGTGTAATTACCTGCGGCGTTTACACCTCCACCCTCTTTGAACTGTTTAAACGCAGTGTCATCCCGCCGAGCTTTACGCTTGGCTACAGGCATCTTGGAGGGGGCTATTGCCCCCATTCCACGACTAGCAAGCACCTTTGCCTCCGTACATACCGCCAGACTTCATCTTGGAGATCATGCCTTTGGTCTTGCCACGAATAGCACAACCATCTGCACGACTGGACGCTGAACTTACAGAACCGCCTTTGGCAAACTTTTTCACTGAGCCGCCTTTTTTGTAGCCAAAAGAAATATCCATTGCCTCGTCTGTCTCGTACTTGGATTTTGGCTTTGCCTTGGACGTTTTAGATGCTGGCTTTGCCTTGTCTGCGCCCGGTCTTGCATTCATTAAGGGGTCTTTGGCATCCCTCTTGTCTTGAGCGGCTTTCTTCTTGGCGGCGGCTTGAGCGGCACGGACAACCTGAGCCTCTTGAGCGGAAACTTTCTCCATCATTTTCGGCCCACCAGCCCAAGCCATAGGATTCGTTACAGCTTCTTTTCTGCCGGGCATAGCCACATTACGCACTTCTTCCATGTTCTTTAAACGCTGACCTGCGGCACTCAACTTGCCTTCGCCTTGCGAAGCTTTTGCCGCATTTCTGCCCATTGCAAACTCAGTGGCAACCTTTGAAGCTCCGCCAGTCATTGGAGTTAAAGCCGCCGCTGTGTTTGAAAGATTACGCATAACGCCTTCCTTTGAGGATGGGCTTGCGTAGTAGTCCTTTATTGCGTCAAACATACCGTAATTTTTTTTGCGGTTCTCAGAACTTGCCACCGCTTCAGCAGATGGAGCTTGATATTTAAGTGACGATGCCGAGGGAACGCTTTTATCAACGGCGGGCATCCCACGACTCGTAGTGGCCTCCATGTTGCGCCGGTCTTCTTGTGACTTTTGAATTTTGTTTGCGGCTTTTACAAACTTGTTTTCTTTTGACTCTGGCAACTGAGTGTATTCAGGAGCAGAAGGACGCTCACCAGCCAAGGCACGGCGGACATCAGCATTGATGTTGTTCATATACGCAGAACCAGCATCACGATCCCGCATAGCCTTGCGGAAGATTTCTTCCCCCTCTCCCTCAACAAGGCTACCGTCAGTTTCGCCAGCGTAGCGTTTGATTTTGCCGCCGCCCTTGAATGTTTTCATTTTTTTAGCCATGATTTCCCTTTAACAGGCTTTGCCGCCCATGCTCATTTTGACCATCTTGCCTTTGGTGTGACCTTTGGCTTGAACTGTATGTTCACCGTGAGGGCGCTTGCCACCTGATGTGACTTTGCCCATTGGAGTGGCGATCATGCCACCTTTGGCAAACTTCATAGGGGCTTTGCCCATCATTTGCTTCTTGTCCATCATCATGTCTTTTTTAGAGCCTTCTTTAACGCCCTTCATTTCGACATCTTTCTTGGACTTCTCAAACGGCATCATTCCCTTTGGCATTCCGCCCTTTTTGAGTTTGGTGAGGTCAGTCTTCTTGCCGCCATGAGCTTGCTTGTCATGCATTGACAAAGCTTTTTTGACAATCTTTTTGTCTTGCTTGAGATTGGACTTCATGGAAGCGCCGCCTTCTTTGAATTTCTTGCCCATATCTGCTTTCATAAAATCTTCTCCAACTGATTGAGGAACTTTTAGCCGCTTTGCGGCTGACGGATTGTTGGCTACCAGAGCCATCAAATTGTGTTGCTTTTTACTTTGGCTGGGCATCATCTGCCGCCTTGAATAAGCTGGTCAATTTTTTCTTCAAGGCGGTTAAAGCGTTGATCAATGTGGTCTGTAAGTCTTTGCACTTCTGCTTTAGTTGCTGTATCACGAGCGATTTCCTCACGAGTTATGTTTAACAGGCGCTCAATGCGCTTTACATCTTCAAGCTTCTCACGAACAAAAAACCACAATGCACCAGTAACAAGAGACAAACCCAAAGACCAAATGGTGTTCATGTCCATTACACAAACCTACCCTTCGTCTTGCCTTTGATGGCACAGCCATCTGCGCGACTAGAGGCACTAGAGACTTTACCGCCTTTGGCTTTTTTAACGGAATTATTTAATGCTTTCTCGTACTCTGCACGAGCAGTTGTTCTTGCCGGGCCTTTATCCGGAAGACCTGATGGACGACCCGGTTCATACGCGCCCCTCTCACCCATTGTAAGAGGAATGTCATATGTGGCCATACCTTTCGGTTGTGACATTTTTGTAGCAATACCTGCTGATGCCCTGTATTGCTTGACGGCTTCGGCATTTTCTGGCGTTCCCGCCGGAAATCCAACATCAGCCATTCTTTTCTCAAGCGCCTCATAAGACATTTTATTTTTTGCCATTTTTTACCTCAACACTTCCAAGCCCGAAGGCTTTTGTTAATCCTCGAATTTGGATCCTTGGCAGTTTTTTCGCTCGTCAATTTCTTCTTCATCCCTTCCATACGGGCGCAGAAGGAGTCGCGGCGTTTGCCGCCTTCTGGTTGTGGGCGCTTCAGATTCATCCCTTGAGCCTTCGCCGAAGCTCTCCCTTTGGCGTTTAAACCGCCCTTGGGATTCTTGCCCTCTGCTCTTTGCCATGCTGGGGATTTAGCCATTGACCACCTTCTTTTCTTCCTCTATGGGGCGAAGCATTGGGTACAGGTAATCCTCGCCAAAAGAGCCTTCAAACTCATGGATGCCCATGTGTCCAAGCTTGATGGTGGGATCAATCCAAACCTCAAATCCAGCCTCTCTGGCACGGTCGCAGAAGGTGTAATCCTCCCCAACGTAACCCTCTGGGGTGGACTTGAAATCAAAGAACGAATAAGACTTGCCGTCTTGGATACGGTCATCGATGTATGCCCACTCAGGATGTGCGTCCCGCAAGGTGGTGAAGACATCACGGCGGATGATCATAAAAGCTGTGGCAACCCGCAAGGCACGAACAAGACCCATTGGGTTCATTTGAACCTGACGGTCTTCATCAATATCCAGCGTAGAAATGTAGACCTTGCCTTTTTTACGAGCCACAGGAATACCAGCCACAATGCCTTTTTTGGGATCACTGTTCCAAGCCATCAGACGGAAAACATCATCAGCATTGAAGGTGATGTCAGAGTCAATGAACATCAGGTCAGTGCAGTCAGACTCCAAGAAGTCATACGCAATCAAATTTCTGGCACGAGAAACAACGGAGCATCCAGAGACGTTGCCTACTTGGATTTGAACTCCGTGCTTCTGAGCTTCAACACAGAAATGGGCAAATGAGATTGCCCACTTCGTTGCCACCTTGTAGTCATACGAAGGAATGCCGATCATTATTTTTCGACCAACCAAATTGAATGAGCCTTCTTGTTGCATAAGTTAACCGTAGAAAATAGTAACTGAATCGGCATCACCAATGTCGCAGTAAATGCTTGTTTTAAACAAAATTCCTTCACCGGGAATTTGAATATAAAGCCCTCCGGAATGATTGGAATCAATCTCCAGAATCACTGAACCTGTAGCGGTGGCGGCATCATAAAATTTAAGATGATCAAGAGGAGCGCCATCCGAAACATGAAACAGCACTCCTTTTAATCTGGCTCGACCAGCATACAGCAAGGCACTCACGTTTGAGTGGGCCGATCTAACATCCGTTTGCATCATGGCTAATCCTTTCGAGAAAAAAAGGGGAGACTAGCTCCCCGTCAGATTAGTTTTGAGTGGCAGTTGGGTTTGCCGCACCATCTGAGTTGCGGACAGAATAAGTGATGATGATGGTTGCCGCACCAGTAGTCAATGCAGTTCCAGCCAAGGTGTAGGTAACGATGGCATCAGTTGAGCCAACATTGAGGAACAAGGCTGGTGTTGTTGCATTTGCAGTTAAGCTAATGCCGCCAACAGAGGTGATTGTTCCTGTGGTTGTGAAGTCTACAGCGCCAATACTTAGTTTGGCAGTTGTTGCCGCACTGAATACGGTAGTGGTGACAATTTTGATGTCGGTGATTTGAGCGCCAGCAGGAAGAACAAAAGCAGTTCCAGTTAAAGTGCCGAACACGACATTTGCGGACTGGCTAACTGTAGTAGCGCCCATGTTGCGAATTGTTCCGGAAGTTGTGCCGGTGGTGTTTTTGACAGTACCCAACAACCAAGGGCCAAGGTGAGTTGCGAATCCCATAATAATTCCTTTATGCAAAAGTGCCTACACCATCATTGCACTGTCCGCTGGGGCGGTTGATGTAGGTAAAAGCCCAGATACCTAGTTTATACACCACATTTAAACGCTGTACAAGGTTTAAACGCAAAAAAAAGGCCCCCGAAGGAGCCTTTCTTTCCAAGGGCATTAAGCGCCTTGTGCGCCCCACATTCCGAGGGGATCAGACCAACCGAAGCTATAACGCTCACGGGACTTGTAACGGACGTTGCCGGTATCAAAGTCGCCGTCCATGCTGTTAGACAGCGGGGTGCGAACGAAATGCTTCATGCCGTTTGGAACATCGGTGGTCAGGAACCAGCCGTTTGGATCGGTCAAGAAGTTGTTAACAGTGTAACCTTCAGAGACAGAGCCATTGTTCTTGATGGCGTTGATGTCGTTGTCGGTTGTGCCAACACGCAGTTCGGTTTCGAGCAAACGAGTTGCAACGAACTGAAGCTGTGGAGGAACAATCAACTTCTTGGGCTTGGCGGCGATCAACAGATCACGCTCGTCAGTCCACTGTTGGATTTGGATGATGGCGGCTTCCAAGGAAGTCTCATTCAAATCTGCGGCGGTTGACTGGGTGTTGCTGTTGGTTCCACCAGAAACCAAGGGGTGGTTGGTTGCAAACAAAGGCACACCGTCACCGCCGTAATAAGCGGCTGAGTTGGTGAAACCGTTGTTCAACACGGCGGCGGCTTTGACCTGTTTGGTGTAAGCCATTGCACGAGCCAAAGCCTTGGTGTAACGAGCAGACAGGCTGTCGTACAAGTTGTCTTCGATGGCCTCTTCGGTCAGCGAAAAACCCAGAGCAATGGTTTCGTGGTTGTAACGTGCTGTAAACGCCTCTTGAGCATTGTCATAAGCGATGGCTTGGCCTTCGTTCTTGACAGGTGCGGCAGAGAAGCCGGACAGCTTGGTTTCTTCTTCAAAAGAACGCTCTGAAGTCTCAGTTTCATAAATTTCTTTATGTTGCTGACCATACGTTGCGTATTCCAAACCGAACAAAGCGTTCAGTCCGGGGAGCAGTTCTTTGAGTAGTTGCGCACGGGAAATAGCCATTTAGATGCTCCTTTAAGCGGCGGTTACTACGTTCGTAGCAGACGTATAAGTGTGAACGCCAAAATTGAATTTGACGATCACCTCTGTAAACGAGCCAGAAGCGTTGACGGTTTCTGGAACCACATCAACAATGCGGAAAGGCAAAGTTGTGGTTGAACCAGTCGAGTTGTACACACCTTCTTTAGAGTCGCCAGAGGTAGTGCTACCAGCGGTCAAGAAGAAAGCCACGTTTTGACCAACAGCCGCACGGGTCAAGCCACTGACTGCTGTCGAGGTAGACAGCACAGCAACTTTGTACAGGGTGTTGGGATCGTCGGCAACAATACCAACGGCATCAGAGGCGACAGTGCCACCGGGCCAGTATTGAGCGAAAATCTTTTGGTTGGTTGATGGGTTTGTGTAAGAACAACCCAAGAAAACGCCGACTGCATCAGTAGCGGAGGTAGTGCCTGTGGCGGCTCGGCTCAGAGTACCACCAGTGTTCAGACGGACAACATCACCTGCAAAGATAGATGTGCCAGAGCCTGAAGCAATGGGAATATTACGAGTAGAACCAGCAAAGACCTGACCGCCGATCAGATTGATCGGTTGAAAGCCGTAAGGGCCTGAGACGGTAGGATACGCCATGAAAAAACTCCAAAAAGTTTAAAAGCCTTTGCCAAAGGTTGTCGAAGACTTGCCTTCTTTGAAAAGGGGCATCCTCGCATCGCTTTGACGCATAAAACTGTTGTCTACAGCATCCGTCTGAGCTTGGGTCTGTCGAGCGTAATACGCCCGTCTTTGAGCCGTGAACTCTTTTGGAGTCTTGCAAAGCAACAATCCGGTGATCTCGATGTTGTCTTTGTATCGACTACCGGGATCAACTAACAGTTGGAACTTGGGTTGTTCTTCAATTCCTACAGGTTCCCAGCCCTCACGCAACATTCTCGAAACATTACGGGGGTCTGCGTAACCCAGAGTTGCAGTACGCACCCAGTGATAGTCGTAATCCGGGTGCTTATCAGGCTCCGGCAAGAGTTCCGCTGGCATCCACTGCTTTGGACGTTCATGGGTTGCTCTTGTATCGACATCACGGCTTAAACGGTTTATTTCAGTCTTTGTCATTTCAAATCTCCAGTTTTAAAACTTCTTTGGCGTATTGCTCGGGGGTGATTCCAAGTTTTCGGGCGAGATCAACTTGGGAAGGCTTCAGCTTCAATTTCTTTGAGGCCGTGCTTCTTGAGGCCGGAGCTACGACAACGCTCGGTTTCGTACGAGCGGGAGGTTTAGAGTCGATTTCGACTTCCGTTCCTTCGTCTTCCTCGAATCTTTCGGGGAAGCGTTTGCGCATTGTTGCGTCAATGCGCCTGTAATACTCATCAGTTGTGGCATAGCCAGCACCGTTTTCAGCAACGAGTCTTTCGTGTGTACCCATTGCCAAAGCTCGCATTTCCGAGTCTGAATCAATCCAAGAGTTACGCTCTCGCCATTTCTCAAACTTCTGGTCACGAGTCGGCTGTTTAGGCCGTTGGGGCGTTTGTACCACAAATTCTTCTTCCTGAACAGGCCGGTTTTTAAAATTATGTTCAGCCGTTTCTGCTTGGGAAATGGACATCTTGGCTTCAGTCATTGCTTCCTGAGCTTCGATAATCTTGTCTGTGTCGCCTGATTCGTACGCATCCCGATACTCACGCTTGGCCTTTTCAAGGGCGGCATGGGCATTGGATTTGATGGAATTGATTGCAAAGCTTTCAGTGTTGTTTACACGCCCTTTGAGGGCTTTGTTTTCCTCAAAAAGCTTTTTGGCAACCTGTATGGCCTCTTCACGCTCACGGTCAGCGGCTTCTTTCGCCCTTCGTTCATCGTGGTAGACCTTTTTGAAGGCGGCAATCTTTTGCTTGGCGGCGGCTGAATACTCATCCAACTCGTCTTTGTCCAATTCCTCTACAAACTTGGGGTCTGAGGGGGTTTTGCCACGGTCTTCTTCAGGGGTGTCATCCTCGATTTCAATCTCCAAGTCAGCTGGGTCTTGCTCATCGGGGAACTTGTATTCTTCGCCTTTGTATGTACTCATGTGCGCTCCTTATTTGCGTTTGATGCCACGGGGGTCTTCCACAGTGCCTTCAACGGAGTCATCGTTGATGATGCGAAATTCTTTGCCGTGGATAACAAGCCGGGTTCCGGCGTGGGGGCGAACAAGAATGAAGTCGCCTTCTTTGCACCAAGGGCCATTGGGAAAGCGCTTTTCGTCCTTGTAACAATCGGGGCCAAGCTTGACCACAAACAGCACGGTGGTCAGCGTTTCCTCGTTTTGCACAGTGAGTTCGGCTTTGATGATGCCGCTCTCGTACTCCTTCTCCTGCTCTGGGATGGCGCAAAGAATGCGGTATCCAGTGGGGGTTGGGAGTTGTTTTGCCTTTTCTTCGTGGGTCAAAGGTGCAACCTCTTTCAATGCACTTTCTTCTGCCAGCCTCGTGCCGACACTTGAGAAGTCATTCATTAAATCTCTCCGATTTTTGTTTTTGGTCTAATACGAATTCCCGTGCAATCAGCAGACCTCGAATCTGACCGCACGTTGCCTTGTATTCCGACAGGTCACTTACGTTGCCTGTGGCTACAAAATCTCGTAATTGATAAATTTTGTCGTCAATATTTTTAACAATTACGTCAAAGTTATCCATCATTCACCTGTCGTTGGTTTTGTTGGGGGTTTGTTTTTTGCATCATGCAGTTTGAACAGCGACTCTCTGTTTAAACGGTCTTTGGAAGAGGCCATCTCGTAGCCCAATCGGTGACCGCCAAGGTTGAGTTTTTCCTGTTCTGCTTCTGCTTTTTGAGCCAAAGTCGCCTTTTCGTGGGCAATCTTGACTCCCAGCTTGTGGCCTTCCAAGTTGGTTTGCGCTTCCAATTTGGCTTCTTCGACCTCCAGTTGAGCCTGTTTGAGGGCTGTATCTGCTTGGTCTTTTGCCATTTTTCGTTTGATTTCTTCGCCCTTGAGTTGCAATTCCTGCATCTGCATTTGGATGATGGGGTCTTGCTGTTGCTGGGCAATTTGCTGTTGAGCGGCTTCGGCTTGGTTCTTTTGAAGCAATTGCTGGCTGGCTTGCGCTACCAGACGGGCGATCTGGACTTCGTACTCCTGCGGCAGTTCGTCATCGTCCTCCGCCATATAAGGCAGGGGAGCGCCAATCTGCTGTTCAATCTGCTGACGGTACTGGAAGCCAAAATGCTCCGCAATGTGCGCCTGAAGACCTGCGGTAATTTGCTGTGCGTTGGGGCTTTGACCCACAATTGCCGCCGTCTTGGGGTCTTGCAGGAAGTTCATGTGGGAAGCGATGTGAGATTCGTGATCTTGGTAGATAAATGCCTTGAGCGGTTTGCTCATCATGGCATTCATGTTTTCGCTCAATGGATCACGAGGCTTCTGGTCATCCTCCAGAGGGATAAGCTTTTGGGCATTCCTGATGCCCAGCACATCCAGCATTTGGCGGTGTAGCTGTGGCATATTGTAAATACCGGGTGCGCCTTGGGCCAACTGCAAGACCGCCTGATATTGCACGATCTTTTGAGCCATTGTGGCGGCATTGGGGTCGCTGACAGGTATGACATCACAGCAGTCATAGTCGGATTTCTTGGCGCTACGGCTACCTTCTTCTGGCTCGTAGTCATACTCATCTGGGGTGTAGTCCCTGATGATGTCTCGCAACAACACCAATTCCTGCTTCATGGAGTAGTGGATACGGGCTTGAACAGCAGACATCACCTTCAGGGTGCGTTCTAGCAGTGCCAGCGTGGAGCCAACGGGAGCGTTTGCAGACATATCTGCCACGTTTAAATCGCCTGAGCCAGCGGCTCTGCGGCCTTCTTCCACGATGTTTGCCAGCAACGCCATCAGGACTTGGCTTGGCTCCTTGTATGGAAGCGGCAAGAGGTTGTCTTTGAGTGTTCCGGAGGCAACATCCGCATCTCGCCACTCCCCGGGCGAAATTGGGGTGTCATCGCCCTTGACTCTCATGCCTTTGGTTTTGAATCCGCCGGGCAAATTGCTCAGAGTTCCAGCGTCCACCAACTGACGGATCAGCGATGTGCCTGACTTAGCAAAAGCACCGATCAGATGAATCAGGCCGAAGTAGTAGAAGCCAAAGCCGGGGACGTAGCCATAGTGAACGAAGTGGCTTCGTTTCTGATGGGTGGTGTCCTCTGGTCGCCAGTTGCGGCGCACAGCCAGCACGGTTGTGGTGTCTTTGTCGATGGTAACAATGTAGGGCAGAGCAATGCCGGTTGGCTCTCCGTTTTCATCGCAGTCTTCAAATCCGGGGATGTCAAGGTCAACTTGGACTTCATAGAACTTGTACCTGTCGTCTGTAGTCGCCTTGAAGCCCATCTTCTCGGCAATCTTTTTCTCCACCTCATCAAGGCTGGTGCTTGGCTCGCCCAAGTCCTCATCAACGTAAAAGCCTTGGTGAACCAAACGAGCAAACTCGTTTTTGGTTTTGCGCATCACATGAGTGATACGAGGAGAGTTTTGCAGGGAGGATGCGCCATACGGGACGATGATGTCTTCGGCTGGCACAAAGATGGATGTCTGGCGGTCAAGTGCAGGGTCAAAGTAGACCTTTTTGAATGCATTGCCTGAGAGTCCCAATCCCCAAATCATGCGCTCATGCTCTGGTCGGAACTCTGTCATCACATCCGTCAACTCGTAATTCATGTCATCCTGAACACGGGTGGCGGCTTCTTTTTTCTCTGGAGTTTCTTTCCCAATGATCTGGGTCTTGACTGGCCCAGCGGCGGGGAATGTCGCCATGATGGTTTCTGCTTGGAACTTGACCAGCGCCTCTGAGAGCAGTGGATGGTAAACGCCACAAGCGCCTTCCCAAGGTTCTGACCGCTCTTCGATTTTCATGCCGAGGAGTTCAAGCCCATCGACATAGGTTTGCATCCAATCCTTGCGGGAGCTTAGGTCATCCTCAATGTCACCCAGCAAATCATTGGCAATGGTGGCGAGTTCTTGAGGATCAATGTGTTCTGCAAGATTGGCATCAAAGGGGATGTCAGGAGTCTTTGTCTCTTCAACTGAAGCATCTTCGTCCTCGCCAATGATCTCAATTTCAATGTCAATTGAGGGGGCTTCCTCTATGACTGCGAGTCCTATTGGCGCTTGGTACAAACTTTTTTCGATCATGGGGTTCCTCAGTAGTAGGCCGCTTTCTTTCGGCGGGGGACAAAGTCTTCTTCATCATCCGTGTTTAAACGGAGAAAACCGCCCTGCCGGAACCTTAACAGCGCCTGACTGGTTGAGTCAACTAAGTCGTCATGCTCACCATTTGGGAATGAGGCACACTCCTCCATGACCTCTTCAGCCCAGCGTCTATCTGGACACCAGACAAAGCCGGACGCAAATATGTCAGATATTGCGTTTACACGGGCTATCTTATCATTGCCTTTGCTCGGTGTGTACTCTTGCAGAGGGATTCCTGTGCGTCTCATCTCGTAGATCAGCGGCGCTCCTGCCGCCTTCTTTTCGATCAGTAGGGTGTCAGGTTCCCACTCGTTGTACATCTCAAACGCCTTGGCTTTGAGTTCAGGAAACTCCAGTCGGTCTTTGAATGCGTCAAGCAAGATGATGTTTGGCTGGGCATTGCCCTTTTCATCGGGGTGTCTGAACACTCCCCATGTGGTGCAAGCTGAATAGTCAGCCCTGTTGTGCTTCTCAAACGCCGTATCCCAGCTTTGAATGGTGTATTCGCACTCAGGCGGCTCGTCTTTGTCCCAAATCTTCCACATTTCCCGCTTGATGAGCGCACCGCCCTCAGATGTTGGGTTTTGTTGGTACTGGGCTTCCCATTTTGGGACTGGAATCTCAGATTTGATGGCCTCAAGCTCTTCCTGTGACCAGAATTCAGGCCAAAGTGGCGCTCCAGAGGGCATTAATGCAGGAAATTCGATGACTTCCCACTCATCTCCGTCCCTTTTGACCGAGTTTGACACCACCTGACCCGTCAAATCCCGTTTTGACCACCGTGTCATCACGATGATGATGGCTCCCCCGGGCTGTAAACGCTGGCGAGGGCCTGAGCTATACCATTCATACACCCTGTCATAGACCTTTGGGTCGCCTTGCATGGCTTCCTGCTCGGAATGCGGGTCATCAATGATGAGAACGTCAGCGCCTTTTCCGGTTACAGCACCGCCCACACCAATGGCGAAGTAGTCACCGCCCTTGTTTGTATTCCAGCGTCCAGCGGCCTTGCTGTCTGTGGATAACTTTGTTGGGAAGATGCGTTGGTAGTGGCTTGTGTTTACAAGGTTTCTGACCTTTCGACCAAAGCCCACTGACAATTCTGCGGTGTGGGCTGTCTGGATGATCTTCTTGTGCGGGTATTTACCTAGAAACCAAGATGGAAACAGAAAAGAGGCAAACTCTGACTTGGTATGACGGGGCGGCATATTGATGATGAGCCGCTTGAGCTTGCCGTTGGCAACCCGCTCAAAGGCATCTGCCATGATCTTATGGTGTCGCCCTGCGATGAATGAGGGCCACATATCTTCTACGAACGGTATGAAGTGTTCCTTGCACTGCTCACGGCGATCAGCCTCCATAAGGAGTTTGATCTTGGGAATCATTTCATGCTCAGGCGGGAGTGTCTCCAGCATCTGGAGGTACTGCTCCATTTCCTGAGTGGTCAGAAGACTCATAGCTTGGTCATCTCATTGACCACTTTGTTGGTCAGCTTTATGGTTCGCATCTTCTTGGGTTGCATCTCAATGGCCCCCATCTTCTCCAGCTTGCGGATGTAGCGGAATATGTTGGACTTGCTCTTCATGCCAAGACCAATGGCAATCTCTCTGTAGGAGGGTGTGATCTTGCGTATTTGCTGACAGGCCACGATGAAGTCGTAGACCAATTTGGTTTTCTTTTCCATGCGAACCCTTATGCGAACATTTGTACGAACGCAATATAGCACGTTTAAACAGGATTAAGAACGATCAAGAAACCCGAAGGGTTGCAGTCCTATACACATCCACGCCGTCATGTATAGATTTTGCTGAAATGTTTACATGATGGTTGCAGGGACTGGAGTCGAACCAGCGATCTTCTGGGTATGAACCAGACGGGATACCACTTCCCCACCCTGCTATAGATTGTTGGTGGCAGGTGCTGATCCCCTGCTTTGCGCCTTAACGAATAGGTCTGTTATTGCGCTTAGACGACCTGACTTTGCGTATCAGCCTACGCATTCACCAACACGGCTGGAGACTATTACTAATAGTACCTAGTGACAATCCCCATGCGAATTGGAGCTAGAGCAGGGAGTTCCAGACCGAAGGAGCAACCAACAACCCAAAGTATCACAACAACAGGGAGTGGTCTGGTTACTATGCTCTAGCGAACGAAATATACATCAATTGGCTTGCCTGTGTACACCGATCTTGCAGAATTATGTGGAACGATGCAAACCACACCTCCAGAAGTCTCCACAAGATTATTTGCTTGTTGTTTAAACAATGCGAACGATACTGCCATTTTCAAAATATATAGGGGTGGGGGTTTGTAATAGGAAAGTTAAGGGGGTGTGTTTTGTGGGATTGGATGTGTGGATTTGAGTGTAGAGTCAGCCCAGTCAACGCCGTCACAAAAGGGAGGGTCGGGGTAGGTGGGGTCACGCCTAGCGCACACGCCTCCAGCCGCCTAGCGCACGAGTGGAGAGCCAGCGTTTACACGCTCTGCACACCTCACGCTACGCCACACACACGCCTCATGCATACGCACATACGCCACGCATACACGCCTTGCACATAGCCGCTATGCACCCTCTCTGACCCGTTCTCTCCCCTCAGTGCTTGGCTGATGGCAGTGTGACGTTGAGCATCGATGCCATCTTCGCCTTGAGTTCACTCTTGAGCTTCTCTACATCTAGATCGTTCTCATCTTTGTCACCAGTCTCATTGAACATACCAATGGACTTGCCCATCATCTCCAATGCTCTGAGCTTGTCACTCACTCGCTCAGTGTTCTTGGCGTGTTCAAAGAGTTCCTGCATGATGAATCGCCTTGTGGCTAGTTCATCGTTGATCACCATCTCTCGTTTGGCTTGGAAGACAGGCTCAAGTAGTAAGGTAATCCTGCTGTCATTCAGCAATCGGTTCGCATTTGCCATCACTGTTGCATTGGTGCTATTCGCACAGTCATACACCTTCCGATACGCCTCTGCTGGACTGAGTCCATCTGCAATTGCAGAGGCGAACAATTTCATCTTGGTAGTGGTCTTCTTACTCTCAACGATTTCATCTTCCATTGGTTTATGACCGAATGGCTTTCCATCTCCTCTCTGTGTTACCTCTACTTGGTGAACAGCTTGCCGTATCGCTTCGCTGTACTCTCCCTCGCCATCAATGATTGCATCTGCGAACGGTGCAGTGCTTACACCAGTATCGTTCTCATTCGTTTTGATTTGTGCCATGTTGTGATCCTTTTCGCTTGGTTTAAACACTCTGCATTTGCTCTCAGCATTTTCTCAGCGAGACACACACAACGCAACTCGTTCGCATATTGCACTTCGATGCACTTGGTCACACTTCAATGCACTTCGCCACACACAACAACAGGGCGACAACCGCAAGTGCGGTGAACACCAGCAAGCCAACAGCAAGACCGTTTAAACATTGGCTCACTGCAAGCTCATGCTTTGCACCTTGTGTCGCCTCTCTCTTTGCTCACTGCCTATCAAGCACCTGTCCATTCGGCTTCGCCTTGTCCCTCGACCCCAATCGTTCGCATTGAAAACCGAAGTACTCAAATCACCAATGAAAACAAAGGTATACATTGACCGTTTCCAGCTGTCTCCCAAATCTGTAACTCGTTGATTCATAAGGCTTTTACAACTTACAGCAAACTTACAAAAATACCTGTTGCAAAGGTGTGTAAACGTGCTAGCATTCGTTTCGTTGTGGTGCTTGCATCACACAACAAAGACGGCTTCGATGAGTGACTCGCAAACACTCTAGCCCGAGCAGACAGCCCGTCAGGTACAGGCTCTCAACGTGTCACCCACCTACACACACAGGGGACAGACAGAGAGCAACAGCCCTGATGACTACGACAGTCACCTACGTTGACCGTTCACGCCATGCCTACCACCTACACACTCAGGGGGCAAACAGCGAACGATCTGACCGCTCTGAGAGGAGTGGACGCAAGGCACTGTCCCCATGCACCGTCCTCGTGAATAAGGGCGGCAAGTGGATTCCACTTCAAGCACATTGTTTCAGTGTGCTTGTGGATGCAATCCGCATCAATCAACAGGAGGCTATCCATGACACCATCACAAGAGCTAAACCACAGCAAAAGCGTTCTCATTGCATCGCAAAAGGCGTTCGCAAAGCACCCTAGTGCAACCAACTGGCAACGAGTTTTGTTCCACATGGAGCATTACCAAGAACTGTTCAACACGGTATCGCTGAAAAAGGAGGCTCACGCATGAAACAACTTGTCAAGGTGTTTGGTGTGATTGCACCAAACCAAAAATACATCGTGTCTCTGTACCGTGTAGAGACATACAACCACCGCACCACTCCACTTGTCGTTTGGCAAGTGTGGATCAAGTCCAGCGAACACGCCTCTTGCGTTCGTGAATGCACAACCAAGCGTGAGGCTATCGAATGGGCGTTCATCTACAACCAACCACAGAAAGAGATCGCATGAAACAGGACATTCAACTTCTCGCAGAGACGCTTGAAGAGGCGTACAAGGCTCTTCAGCAGGGCGACAAAGACATTGCGTTGGCTTGCATTGCCTACGCACAGACCATCATCAACGGCACAAACAGGGAGGTTTAAACATGGAGATCAAAGTTTTTTTCGAGGTGCATAACGGCTACACCGAACAAGTTGCAGTGTTCGCATCTGAGGCGGTGTATGCCGCTTGCCTCCCTGCGCTTGAGGCGTTAGCCAATGAGCTGGGCTTTGACTCAGTGACAGAGTCGGTGACCTACGAACAGCAGAGCCTGTCTCATGCCTATGCAGAGCGGGGTCTTGAGGATCGCACCAAGCCCATTCGACAACTGCCTGAGTTTCACGGCTGGAGTGACGCTCAGATCGCCAACTACTTTGAATCACTTTAAGGGGAACAACATGGAAAAGAAATCAATCGAATCATTCAAGCTGTCCATCACTTGGAGCGATGGCAAAACAGAGGGCTTGGCAAATTGCCTACCCGAATATTTGGAGGCTGAGTTGCGTATTTATTTTCAAGAGCTTGAGGACTTGCGTGAAGAGCATGACGCTGATTTGCGTGACGAGCCTTATTCATTCGCACAGGACAACTGATGAGGCTTGATTAGCCGAAACCTGCGAGAGCAGGTCTTGTTCAACTTTATGGAGGCTTATCCATGTACTACGTTCTCATGTCTCTCGCTTCAGCGGCATCGCTGTTCGCAGGTTTCTCTCTCAGTGACGGTGTGCCACTGTGGAATTTCGTTATCGCCATTGGCGGTTTTTATCTTGGTCACGTTGTGACTGAGGCTCTCAACAAGGAGGTTTAAACATGGTCATCGATTCAAACAGCCCATTGGCAATTCGTGGCATCAAGCGCAGTGTTCCAGCCATTGCAGTGCCACTCGCAGAGATGGTTGATTACTGGGGTTCGCCCTGCGATGAATACGAGAAAGGTTGCTCTGCCTGTACAGCGTGGAGCTTGTTCAACAAGTCAGGCAAGTTTGCTACTGACGCTGAGGTCAATTCAAAAATGAAAGAGGAGGTTTAAATATGACTGCTACCAACCGTGAAGAGTGGCTTGCCCACGCTGTAGAAGAGCTTCGCTCTATCTTCAATTCAAACGGCTTCCCACTGCCCGACAAGATCAGGGTCACCTGTGGATTCCCATCCAGCAAGGCTCGTTCGCAACACCGTGCCATTGGTGAGCATTGGTCACCCAAGGCATCGTCTGATGGTCACCATGAAATCTGCATCAGCCCTGTGGTTGATGACGCTGTTGAGGCGTTCGCAATCCTCTGCCATGAGTTGTCCCATGCGGCAACAGATGGTGACGGTCACCGTGGACGTTTCCCTGCTTGCGTTCGTGCCTTGTGGCTTGAGGGCAAGGTCACTGCAACAGAGGCTGGCGACACGTTCAGAGACAACTTCGCTTCACTGATCCAGTCATTGGGCGACTACCCACACGCCAAGCTGAACATCTCTGCTGTCCGCAAGGTGCAGTCCACTCGCATGATGTTGGCTGTCTGCCCAACGTGCGGCTACAAGATTCGACTCACCGCCAAGTGGTCATCAATCGATCTGCCTTGGTGTTCGCATGGTCACGGCACGATCACAAGTGCAAATCAATTTCAAATCGTTTAAATCAGGAGGCTTCCTATCATGTCAAAAATTTCTCAAGCTCTTTCGCTCATCTCCACAGGCAAACTCAATGCCGCCCTCGTACAAACAGGCTACGGCTCAGAGGTCAGTGCCGACAAGGTGCGTGTGGTCACCATCCTCACAGACATTGTCAACAAGGGCGGCATCACCGTGGATGAGATTCGCAACCTCGTACCACTGTCAACAGCAGTGATCAACGCCAAGCAAGCACCGTCAGCAAACACTGGTGCAATCAATGATTCGATTGGCTTGGTGAATGACGCACTCACCGAGGTTCGCAATTCGCAGACGATAGTCTCGACAACCTACAGCCTCGCATCCAAAACGCTGGACGAGGTGCGTGACTTGCGTAGCAAGATCGTCACGCAAGCCGACAAGATTGAGCGTGACTTGGTCAAGCGCATTGACACTGAGGTTGGCAAGATCACAGGCGTGGACTACAGCAAGATTGACAACGCCATCCGCTCAGAGGTCGGCAACTTGTTCTCCTCGTTTAAACAGTCTGTCACGCCTGAGCAATTGCAGACCGTTGCCAACAGCGTGGCGGTGTTCTCAACACACAAAGCCTCTGAGATTTTCCCTGCGCCCCTGTTCTACCAACAGGACGGTGAGACGGTTAATTTTGAAGACATGGAAGTGCTGGTCTGGAATGATCCAGAGGCATTGGCGGTGCTTGATGACTACGTCTTCAACCCTGCCAACTTGCACCAAGCACTTTGTGCGCTGAGTGAGTCGATCCCCGACAACGTCTGGCTTGCAGGTGAACGGTCAACAGGTAAGACTGCATTCACTGAGCAGATCAGCGCACGGCTCAAGCGCAAGCTGTTCCGCATCAACTTCGATGACGGCATGGAGCGGTCGGAATTCATTGGAGCCAACATTCTCAAGAATGGCGATGTCGAATGGAAAGCAGGGATCATTGCTCAAGCTATCCAGCACACTGGTTCGCTCATTCTGTTGGACGAGATCGGCTTTGCTCGTCCTGCACAACTCGCATCACTCCATGCACTTTGCGAACGCTCTGCCAATCGTGCGATTGTGATTGCAGAGACAGGCACTCGCATCCCTGTTGCATCACACGTTGCATTCTTCTGCGCAGACAACAGCAACGGTCATGGCGATGCGTCTGGCAACTTCGCTGGTGTTCGTGATCAGAACACTGCATTCATTGATCGGTTCAGCTACACGCTGGAATTCAACTACCTGCCACACGCTGATGAAGTCACACTCATTCACAAGCGCACTGGTTTGAATGCTGATGCCGCCAATGTTCTTGTGACCTTTGCGAATGTGGCTCGAGAGAAAGCAAGGGCTGGTGTTCTCACTCAGCCTCCATCTCTGCGCCAGATGCTTGCATGGGCAAGAGCAGTGACCAAGGGCGTACCCACGGTGACAGCGTTCCGCTCTGCCATCGTCAACAAGTTTCCTGCCGATTGCGAACCTGAGTTGGTAGGCATCTTCACCGCCACGGTCAACACCGTGGAATTCAAATCCTTTTTGAACAAGTAAGGGGGGCATCATGTACTTAGGCACACAAGTGAAACGAGGCGTTGCAACAACGCTTGAGCGAGTCTTCCAAGCAAGCGGTCAGAGCATCGACAAGCTTGAGATTCTTTGGTCTGGCAAAACAGCAGGGATCATCTTCAAACGCTCCAGTGCAAAGACATTGGCTAGTGTGCAGTTGATCTTCCCATCGATTGATGACATGGCAAACATCTCACGCAAGGTGTTCAACAACACGCTTGGCTATGCCTTGCATGAGCTGGGTCATGCATGGTTCACCAACAACGCACCGTGGGACGAGGCTCGTACCCAGCACGGCTCTTATGTAAGCTCATTGATCAACGGTCTTGAAGACCCACGCATTGAGCAGTGTGTCATCGACTCAGGCTACGCACCGAATGCCAAGGCGTTGTTTGAAGAGCTAACCAACTCAGTGTTGGACGATAGCGGCTATGTCAAGCCTGATGACTTGAAGAATGTGCCGTTCATGTTGGCGATTGAGGGAAGGCGTTTAAACGGCTACCCAATCAAACACGCCACGGTGTTGGGTGCGTCCCCTTGGTCTGCTGATATTGAGTGGGCTTTGAAGTCTGCACAAAAAGCAAAGAACACGCAGACCATCGCTGACATTGCCATCGAATTGTTCAAGCGTTTACAGCAAGCGCATGAGAAACAAAAGCAACAGCCCAAGCAACCGCCACAAGGTGATGGCGGTCAGCAGGGTGATGACGGTCAGCAAGGTGACCAAGCTGGTGACCAGCAGGGTGATCAGCAGGGTGATCAGCAGGGTGATCAGCAGGGTGATCAGGCTGGTGACCAAGGCGGTCAGCAAGGCGATAAAGCTGACGGTGAGGGCAAAGGGTCAGGCGGCAAAGATGATGGTGCTGGTGACGGTTCTGGTGAGCCTGAGCAGGGGTCTGGCGATGGTCAGCAGGGCGAGTCGCAAGGTGAGCCAAACAATCAGGGCGGTAGTGGCTACAGCAATGACCCATTCAATGACCTCAAGCGCAAGCGTCCTGAGTTTGACAAATTCATTCAGAATGGATTGCGTCCACACACTGCACTTGCAGACAAGATCAAGGTTCGCCCTGCAATCCTCAAGCCTAAGATCAACGAAATACTTTTCTTCTAAGGATCAATCATGCGTATCGACAAAGACACCGCAGACAACATTTACAAACACAACTACACACTCACGCCTTCAGGTATGGGTGCAACACGAGCCAACTTGCTACGCATCTTGCGCTCCAACGATCTGGTGAGTTGGTCAAGCCATGAAGAGTCGGGGCGTGTTGATCGCAAAGCGTTTACACGCTATGCGTGTGGTGATGCCAACATCTTCAGCAAGCGTGAGGTGCGTGAGGCAGAGCGGTCAGCGGTCAGCATAATGATCGACTGCTCTGGCTCAATGAACTACCACGGTGAGATCGCTGTTGCTTGTCAGGTTGCAATTCAGCTATGCAAGATTCTGGACAAAGCCAACTCTGAGTTTAGTGTCACGGGTTTCTATGGCAACGACACAACTGTCGAGAGCGATAAGGCTGGAGCATCAAGAGAGATACTGGTGAGAGCCGAACGCCCTGTGTTCATCCCATTCAAAAAATGGGGCGAGTCACTGGGCAAGGCATCATCCAAGCTTGGCGCAATATCTCAGTGCGCTCAAGGTTCAACGCCAGACTATTCATCGATTGCTCTGGCGATTGAAGACTTGGCGACACGCAAAGAACAGCGCAAGGTTTTGTTCTTGCTCACTGATGCGAATGGATACCATGCTGAACACATGAAGTACTTGCAACAGCTTGCCGACAAACAACGCATCACACTGATTGCGATTGGCATTGGCAACACCAAGGTTGATCAGTGTTTCACCCACGCTGAGAATGTTCGCAACATCCAAGACTTGACCAGCGCATCGCTGAACAAGGTTTTGAAAGTCTTGAAGTAAACCAAGGGGGCTTGTCCCCCATCTTTTAAAAGGAAAGCATCATGGAAGAACTCACAGCAGAAGAAATTGAAAAGCAATTCGACTCTTACATGGAACTCAGAGACAAAGTCTTGGATGTTCTTGAGGGTCACAACATAAGGATCATCTTGCCCATGCTCACAGCCCTGCTTGCGGAGACTGCATTTGAAACAGGCGTAGAACTTAAAGAAGTTTTAAGACTTGTTGTTGCCGCTATCACCGTGAAGTACGCAAGCGAGATGCCCAATGAAGATGAACCCATTCACTAAGGAGACAACATGAAAGAAAGAGTAGGAATCATTTATAAATTGGACGATGACCAAGTCATTGACAGGGAAGAGTATGTCGATCTTAGAGATGAGATGATTGCCGCTGTTGATGGGAAAGACAGTGGGATGGTCATGCCAATACTCATATCCTTGGTAGCCGAAATGGCAATGCTCAACAACCTAAGCCTTGAAGAAATTGTTGGTGCTTCTTTTCAAATAATGAAAAGCGAATATGAGCTTCATAGTGAACTCATAAAAGAATTTATTGAAGAAAACAAAAGGGGGTTAATGTGATTTGGAACTATAGGGTCATTGACCTAAGAGAAGAGAATGGCGGTGAGCCTTGCTACAAAATCTGCGAGGTGTACTACAACGATGACGAGAAGCCTGATGGGTATGCGGATGCCACGGTGATGGGCGACAACCTTGCAGAGGTTCGACAAGAACTCAAGCGCATGACAGCGGCAACCAATAAACCAGTGCTGACCCTCAAGGGCGGCAAACTTTTCTGACCAGTTCCCCCCTTAGCTTCACGGCTTCGGGGGGATTTTTTTTGCCCTGTAAATCCTGACTTTCCCCGCTCAGGTGCTAGAGCGTTTAAACAGCCTAGAAGTCATCAGCAACTTTGTACGTTCCAGTCACCTTTTCATAATTCAATTGGGTTTCGCCCTGTGTTCCAACCCATCGATAGCGACATTTCCAAATTGCAATTTCAACGTCATTGGTCGGGGTTCGGTGTACGGTCATGCCGCAATCAGCCTTTGCCCACCACGCCATTGAGCCACTGATTGCCATGCCATCAGGACGAGGTAAATCCATGCCTGAGCGTGTTATTTTGGCTGGGTGAGCCACAAACCACACATGAACTCCATAAGCCTTTGCGAACGCTTGTATGCGTGTCAGCATGGATGAAATGAACTCTGTCTCTGCCATGCCTGATTTGTTTTCGATGTAGTTGTAGGGATCGACTACCAGCCCCCTGATGCCCATGCGAACAACTGCAATCCTTGCCCTGTCCAGTATCGAATCAATTGATGCTGGCTCAACGCCCTCTGAATCTAAAAATAAAAAATGTTGTTGAACCCAATCGAACGCATCCTTGCGGTCGTCCTCCGTCATCCTATTTGTACCCTCAAAGAATCGCTTCTCTTTGTAGATTTCCATCAGTCGTGAAATGTGAATCTCTGGAGCGTTCTCAAACGAACAAAGGGCGAACTTCCAATCATGTGATCGTCCAAGGTTGACCATCAACTGGTCAACGAAATTTGATTTGCCGCTGGATGGGTAGCCTGTCACGATGGTGAGTTGACCTTCAGCCACGGTGTAAATCTGATCCACGTTTGAATACCCTGTCGATGTTCCTCGTCCAGTGCCTTTGCTCCATAGATCGTTTAAACGGTCTTCAAACTTTGTGGCGGATGACAAACCAGCAACTGGGTAAGGCTCTGCCTTGTCAATTATTTCTTTGACCTTTGTCGCCCCCTCTGCGAGGAATGCCTCGTTTAAATCTTTGAAGTCTGACTTGGCGATGCGGCACTTGTCTTTGCCTATGCGCCTTGCCAATTCTTCTGCAAGAGCTTGACCAGCGGTGTCGGTGTCAACTGCAATCACAACGTAGGGTAGCTTTTCAATTGTCTCAAATGCATCCCAAATGAAACTGAATTTTTTATCTTCGCTTGGCGCAACCTTGCCATCGTTTACTTTGATGGGAGCGCCAGAGGGAACACTCACCACGTTCTCAATGCCGCATTCGATCAGCGTCAATGCATCTATTTCGCCCTCTACGATGATCATGGGTTTTGTTGGATCAACCTTGTCAATTGCAAAGAAGACATGAGTGCCGCCTGTGTCTTGCGTGAAGTCCTTCGATTCAATGCTTCGATACTTGGCGTTGATGTACTGACCATTCTTGAAATAAGGAAAGCCGATTGCATCGGTTTGCTTTTGCAGTCGATTGAAATATTTATTTGCCGCAAACAACTTCATGTCAAGGGCGGTCTGTTCTGATATGCCTCGTGTTTTCAAAAATGCAAAGTGCTGTGGCTCAAGTTGTGTTTGTTGAAAGGCTCTGATTGGAATCACGTTTTGCTCCTGAAGCTTGGGCGGTTGAATGTAGTTGGATGGGAAAAAAACAAAGCCGCCAATGTGGCAGTGATGGCAGTGGTAAGTCCATCCACGCTCTTTGCGGTGAATGGATAAATCTTGGTCGTTTGTTTTTGAACGCTCACCTGAGCATTCGGGACAAGTGGCACGTTTTGATACGTCCACATTGAGTGACGCAACGAGTTGGTCGATAGCACTCGTTGCAGATGATCCTGCAAATTTCATAAGCCTCCTGATGATTTACTTTTTCGGTCTGTTCACTTTGACAGTGTGGTCACTGTTGCGAGTGAATGAACGATTCTTTGATGGTGATTTCAATTTCAAGTTTGATGGTGCGTTTGTTCCTCCTTTGGATAGCGGCACGACATGGTCGATGTCTTTGCCCTTGCGGTCAATACCCTTCTTGTCCATGTCATATCTTGCACGTTCTCTTGCATTGCGTTTGGGTTGTTCGCCACGCTCAACTTGTTGCTCATATTCTTTTTTGTATGGTCTTGCTTTGTTCACATATGGCATGGAATTTCCTGTAAATATTTACTCTTTGCGCTCCCTTTTGGGGGAGCGCAAGGCGCACCTAGCCTATCCTAGATGTGCCTTCACGCATGATGCGCCCCGACAGACTTCTCGTGCAAGGGACTCTGTCTTCGCCATCCCCTCTGGTGTCTAATGCACTTCCAACAGTACCAGCAATACACCTCTTGACCCTGTTGTCAATTTCTCCCAACGATCAAAAGAGGATTGCAGTTTAAGCCATGAAAGAGGGGCGACACAATGGGGTAAACGCAAAATATTTTTGCGATGCGTTTAAACTTGCTTCATGCAATGCCACGGCGCTTCACCCGGGATCATCAGCCAAAAAAAAGGGAGATGCGTTTAAACATCTCCCAAAGAATTGCCGCAAGAAAGCAGAAAACGAACGGCAACTGCCAATGCATTATTCCAAAAATATTTTGCGAACGAGTGTTGACACGCTTGATGGGGGAGCTACAATTCATGCACCTAGACATGATTAAGCCTCCTGTATAGCAGATCGAAAGATCGGTAGAAGCCACCCTTGCGGTGGCTTTTATTTTGCCTGTATGGGGCTGACCTCAATCTCGCAACGAGAGTTCTCTTTGTCTACACCCATCCAATAGATGTGCTTCTCTTTCACTTGCCTGTCGTTGAGATACGCAACGTCCTGTAGCAAGTCCAAGATCAACGACTCATCCAAGTCAGGTCGCCTTGATGCATACCAAATGCGAATGGTTACCGCAACATCCTCGCTGATGAACTTCAACAAGGGCGGCACAACAGCTTGCTGTTTAAACGACTTGGCATAGCCCAATGCTTTTGCGGATTTGATGAACATTGACTTGCCATTGACCATCACCGCTCTGCGACTGTTTGCCTTGCTTGCGGGTTCGCCATAAATTTTCAACAAAAGTGTTTGCATGGTTTATTTTCTCGTGTTAGCATAAGCGTTCGCATTTTATCAACCAAGGAGGCTCAATGAAAATTACGAACAAGTTTGGTTTGCCAGCGCCACTATACGCTCTTGCGAACAAACAGTACTACAGCAAAGGTGACGCTGATTACTCAGTCACCGAAATCATTTCACCGCCTCGCATTCAGCGGCTACGCAAGAAGCACGATCACGAAATGGAAACGGATGTCACCGATCTGTGGTGGTCAATCGTTGGCTCTGCCCTGCACGTTGTGATGGAGCGTTCTGTTGTTGACAACTATAAGAACGAAGAGCGTCTCACCACCGAGATCAATGGCGTTCGCTTGTCGGGTGCAATTGATGTTCAGCAGATTGAGAGTGACGGCATCACGATCATGGACTACAAGTTCACTTCAGCATGGGCGCTGATGAACGAGAAGCCTGAGTGGTCAATGCAACAAAACATTTATGGTCGCCTTGTTCAAAAGGTTAAGGGCGAGAACGTCAAGGGCTTGAAGATCATTGCTGTCGTTCGTGATTGGTCGAGGCGTGAGGCAGAGAGAAAGCCAACCTACCCACAAGCCCCACTCCAGATGGTGGACATTCCTTTGTGGGAAGAAAGCTTCACAGATCAATTCATTGAGAGGCGCATTGAGTTGCACCGTGACTCCAAGGTCAGTGCCGATTGGGACGATGAGTTACCCCCATGCACAGACGAAGACCGCTGGATGCGTGACCCCAAATTTGCAGTCAAGAAAGAAGGTCGCAAGACTGCCGTTCGTGTTTTTGACACGATGACCGAAGCAAGCGAGTTGTTGGCAACACTGCCAGCAAAAGACAAAGGGTTCATAGAAATCCGCAAAGCCGAACCTGTGCGCTGTACGCAAGATTATTGCGGTGTCAGCAAGTGGTGTTCACAGTATCAATCCTATTTAAAGGAGCAGGAAAATGAGTGAGTTAGGAATTCGTGAGAACAGCCCTAGCGGCGGCGACAGCCATCCATCGCATTCGCATGAATTGGTTTCGTTGGCTATGCAGGGTAAGCGTGGGGTGCGTGGGGTGCTTGCCCGACTGATTGCCGCAAGAGAAGAGTTTCAGAGATTGCCAATCAAGAAGTCGGGTCACAACAAGTTTGCTGGCTACAGCTACTTTGAGCTTGGTGACTTCTTGCCAACCATCCAGCAAATGTTTAACAAGTGGGGCTTGGTGGATGTCATCAGCTTCACGCCTGAGATGGCAACGATGACTGTCTACGATGTGATCGATGGATCGTCCGTGACGTTTACATCGCCTATGGCTGACGCTCAACTCAAAGGCTGTCACCCCATTCAGAATCTGGGCGCTGTTGAAACCTATCAGCGGAGATACCTTTATGTCACAGCGATGGCTATCGTTGAGCATGATGCGCTTGAGAGCGTGACAGGCTCTCCACAAGGCCAGCCAGCAGGAGAGGTAATCCAGCCAGTTCCCTCCAAGAAGCAATCCGCTGGAAACAGCGACTCAAGACTTTTTGTTGAGGGTTTGGTTGAGCTTGCTCAGGCAAGCACAGGACTCACAGACCTCGCCAATCTGTGGAAGCAAAACCAAAGGCGAATCGATCAGATAAAAGCTGAAGAGCCTAGTCTGTTCAAAGGACTGCAAATAGCATTTGCAGAAATCAAAAAGCAACTTTCATCAAGCATTGGAGCATCAAATGAATAAACCTGTTTACAACAAACCGTATGAAGTGAAGCCGAACTCAGGCTCACTCCGCAAAACAGAAATCAAGAAGCGGCAAGAGTCGCCCGATTACTTTGGCTCGTTTAAACTTGATTTGAATGGCCTCGAGGTAAAGGGAAACATTGTCGAGTTCAAACTCTCAGGCTGGAAATCTGTTGATGCATCTGGCAAAAGCTTTTTGTCTTTGAAGCTCAACAACTACAAGGCAGATGAAGAGCAAGCCCCACAACAACGCAAAGCACCACAACCCGAGGAGCAAGACGATGACCACCCATTCTGAAGCAAGCATTGAAATGTTCCCCTCAAATGGCGGCAAGAAAAAGCGAGTCCTTACCGAGAAGCAATATGCCGAGGCGGTAGAGAGGGCGAGAATCGCAAGGGAAGGAAGACAAAAGGCAATAGCTAAACGCAAAAACGCAGAGGCTCAAAGAAGATACAGGGCAAAACTTCTTCAGGAGAAGAATGATCGGGAAAATTCTCTTAATAATGTAGCCAAAATGGTGAAAGCCGCCACTGGCAACCCACAGAAGCCAGAAGCGCCTTGGATGCCTCCTCCCGCCCCACCTGCACCAGAGCCAAAAGTTGTTCCATCTACAGATGCACTTGAAGCAAAGATCAGGAGCCTTGAGCATCAAGCCGCTCAGTATCGGGTTGTGATTGACTACCTTGAGTCAAAGCTTGCGCACACAGCGGAGACTCTGTCCATCATCAACCGCAAAAGAATCGGAGCGCCATTCTGATGAATGCGTTGCAATTTGAAGGCGTGAAGATTGCCCTCAAACAGGATAGGACTGGTTACGTCTTGACGCTAACCATCCATCCTGACGAAATCCCTGACGAGTTGCTTAGGGATTTTGTAGGGACAAGGTATGGCGTTGCTATGGTTCGCATTGAGTCTGATGAAACGGCAAGGGTGTACGACAACCGAGTCAAGAGTGCTGGAAAGCTTTGCAGAAGCAAGGAGTTTCAGGATTGGGTTGGGGTGCAACTTGATTTAAACATCGTGCTTGAGGAGACGGCAATCAATTACCTGTACAGCAGATGCGGTATTGCATCAAGAACCGAACTCAATGGAAACACTGAGGCTCAACAAAAGTTTGATGAGATGCTGGAGGAATATGAGCAATCCCAAGAGTCGTTTTAAAACCATCGTCCCTTTGATGGTTTACCTTGAGCCAGATCAACCGTTGCGGCTAAAGCTGTATGCGGTTGACCGAAACCTTTCGGTAAGTCAAGTTGCAAGGGATGCGTTCAATGCGTTTATGTCTCCATCGAATGATCCATTTCACCAAGGCTACAACGCTGGCATTGATGCGGCAATTCAAATCGTCAAAGGCACAGAGGGTGCAAAGATGATGTTCCCATCAGGCAAGTCGTTTGGTCAGTTGGTATGCGATCAACTCTTGCAGTTTAAACGCAGTAAGGGGGTCAAATGAATGAAGAGCATCAGGAAAACCTGCGTGACTTGGCGGCAATGTTTGCACTGAACGCCCTCATTCAGCGGCCTGAGATAAGCCTAGCTTCATCAGCCGAGAGAAGGGCTAACCTTTGTATGTCGGCATACGAATGGGCTGATTCCCTGATGTCCACCAAAGATGGATTGAATGGCGTTGGCATCGCCTCTGCGAAGCGTAAGCGCAAATGAACAAGGCCGAGCATTTTGAAGAGACAGCCCAATGGATTGCCAAGTTGGCTATGACAAAGGGCTGGCTCGACTATGCAAGAGGTCGTTGTAAAGAGTTGGAAAAAGATGAGTCAGGTTTGTACGTTGGACTTGGCAAACGAATCAAAGAAATCATAGAAGGTTTAAACAAGGAGGCGACATGAAAGATGACACAAATTTTAACGGCAACACAAAGAAACTTTTTGACTTGTCAATATTTAACAGGGTTAGAAGTTCAGACCCTATAACGAGCCATGAGGCCGCTGATGCCGCCAAGGACTTAGCATCCAAGCACTTTGGCATTATTGTGGGTTGTTTAAAGGCTCATGGTGCGCTTGGGAAAGATGGGATAGCCACGCATAGTGGGCTAGAGCCTAATCAGGTTGCAAGACGCTTAAATGAGCTGGAGAAGATGAGCCTAATTGAGTTGACTGGCAAAACAGTTAAGTCTTCATCGGGTCGCAATGAGCGTGAATGGAGGGCAATCTAATGTGGGATGTACTTGTTACTGTGACCTTGATGTTGTTTGGAGCTTTCATGGTAGTGGTTGTTGGCGCAGTGTTCATTGCGGCAATTTATTTTTTACAAAATGGGGGCAGGGATGATTGAACCGACAACACCAGAAGAGGACGAGGCGTTCAACGAAATTGAGCGCCAAGCCAAACAACGCATGGCGGCGGTCAATGCCGCATTTGATGAGCAGTACCCCATTTGGAAGCGCAATCAAGTCATTGAAGAGGTAGCACAGCACATTGAGAAGTTGACTGGCTTTGGTCAGGACACTATCAGCAGTTTTACAATTTTTATTAGGGGCATGAAAAAATGAACAACCCACCAGCATTTCCAGTTTTGATTGTTGACCGACCAGAAGAACTAACCCACTTCAACGGCATGACATTGCGTGACTATTTTGCGGCAAAGGCTATGCAAAAAATTCTGCCTGATTCTTATGAAATGCCAAAAAAAATTGACCCAATTTTTTTTAGAACAGTTGAGACGCTTAAATTTAACACTAGGATTACAAATTGTTTAAAGGCTAAAAATATTTTTTACATAAAAGATTTGATTAGAGAAACCGACTACAGCTTGAGTAAAGTTGAAAATCTGGGTCATGTAAGCCTTCAAGAAATTATTGATGGTTTAAACGCCGTTGGTCTTCATTTAGGTTGGCAATTTAATGAAATAAATTCTTTGTTTTTTGATGAGGTCGCCTGTATTTCATATGCAGTAGCAGACGCAATGTTGAAAGCAAGAGAGATATGAGTTTCAGATCAACAACAATTAAATACATCAAAGAAGTGATGAGGGCAAGGACTATTCATGAAGTCATTGCCGCTGAACTGCGTGAAGCACACCTGCGCAAGCTGGAAGCTGAGACTGCGGCTGAGTACGCCAATGCGGCTATTCAATACAACGAACAGCGCATTGCACGGCTGATGGCAAGACTGACTGAACATACAGAAGAAGGGGACTACGCATGACGCAAGATGAAGTACTTAATCTGGCAAGAGAGGCTGATGGACAAGTGACGATGTGGGTCAATCACAGCACGATTCAAAAGACTACAACATTTACATTTGAGTCACCCATTGATTACCGTGTCAGCGGCGACTACCCCGAGATGTACCACATCAAATTCTTGGAAAGGTTTGCCAAACTTGTAGCCGCCAAAGCAACAGCCGTTGAAAGAGAAGCCTGTGCAAAGGTGTGTGATGCCAAGGTTAACGCCGAATATGCCACAGGCAAGGTAGACCATAACGAGATGGGCTGGACTCAATCATGCGCCATCGCAATCAGAGCCAGAGGTAAAGCATGAAATCACTTAGCAAATTACATCAAGAGGCAATCACCCAAGCCCAAAACGAAACCGATCAAAACAAAGCGGCGGCGATGGCGATGATTGAGAAGCCAATTGAGATGATTAAGGCCATCATGCTCAAGCATGAATTGGCGGTCATCGAGGTGATGCGTGAGTTGCATGAGTCCCGTGAAGCGGCAGTCAGGGCAGAGCGTGAAGCCTGTGCAAAGTTGTGTGAGGATGGAATTATCAAAGGCGGTGAAGTGTTTGCCGCAAAAATCAGATCAAGGGGACAAGCATGACACAAGATGAAATCATTCGGTTTGCAATTCAATGCCGCCTTGTGACAACAGGTAATAGTGATGGCATATACATGGACGCATTAACTGAGTTTGCCAACCTTGTAGCCACCAAAGAGCGTGAAGCCTGTGCAAAGCTGGTTGATGAAGAAGCACTTGATGCCTATACTTTTGACGACTCCCTTGCGAGAGCAACTGAAGGTTACGCAAGATTAATCAGAGCCAGAGGAGAGCAAGCATGACACAAGAAGCATTACGCATGGCGCTTGAGGCGTTGGAAGAAAACCATCACCTTATTGAAGAACACGAACGACCTGAGTATCTGGTGCATTACGACCAAATAATTAGCTTACTCGCTAAAGCCTTAGCAAAAGAAAAAGCATTACAAGCACTGCATGATGAGAACGAACGCCTTGGGTTGTACAAGGATGCTTATGCACAGCCAGAGCAAGAGCCTGTGGCGCATTGGTCAGATTGTGCTGTACATAGCGAGCCAGCATACCCAAAAGGTGAGTGTGACTGCGGTGGAATTGTTGCAGTCGCTGATTACACGGCACTATCCGACAAGTATGTTGCTTTGAAAGCACAGCGCACATGGGTTGGGCTGACTGATGAGGATTGGAAAGAAATAGAAGATATGCCCGATACCTTTGACCAAGGTGTTGCATGGGCGCAAGCCAAACTCAAGGAGAAGAACACATGAGCAAACTTAAAAGCCTGACCATACCAAACCGTTACAAGGTAGATGCCAAAGAAATTTTGAATGAGGCGATGGACGAGGAGCCTGACACGGTGATTGTGCTGTGCTTCTGGAAAGACCGAGGTCAGTTCAAAATCAAGACTTCAATGATTCCTGACCGGCTGATGCTGATTGGGGCAATTGAAGAAGCCAAGAACAAAATCATTACGGATGGGTATACGCCATGACAGGAGAACACATGAAATACGAAGACATCAAAGATTTCTATAAACGGTGTGAAGAACACCCTGACCATCAAAGCGGAATGATTAGCAACTCCATGCTTCAGCAACGGTTGCATGAAGAAATTGACGAACTGCGTGAGTACATTGAACAGCAACTCAAGCAAGTGAACGGCTTTGCCGAGGAGAACACATGAAATTTATTTTTATACCCCTTTTTTGGGCAATGATTCCGCTTGCTTTTATTGTTGTTGTTTTTGATGTCGCAAAATCATTCGTAGAAGATAGAGTAGAAGCCAAATTTAAGGAGAAGAACACATGATTGATCGGCTCATACTCAGCGTGGCGCTTATGGCAACAGGATGGAATGGCTTGTTCCCCGAACCCACGCCGCCAGTGGAAAAAACGCTGAAGCAAAAAGCAAAAGAACGACAGCTAAGTGAAATCTGTCTAAGAAAAGACAAAAGACACCAAAGTGAAACAGTCAAACGTATGTGTAAACGATGGAAGGAGCAACAAGGTGCTTGAGGTACACAACATCAACGGCAGACTTACGACACGCAATGTTTGGTACACGACCGATGACTACGGCACGTTATGGCGATTTGTTGTAACAGAAGGCGGTGTTCGATTTTGGTGGGATGCAATTCATGAAACAGCGATGATGAAGATTCTTGGGTACACAGACTGGAGTAGGACATGATGGATGAAAAAGCAATTCAAAAAGCGTGGGCCATGATGTCCAAGCACAACAACGAACTGTTACTTGAGAACGAGGAATTAAAGAAACAACTCATGCGAAAGAGCTTGTGGTACGCAGTCAAGCGAGCGATCAACATCTGGAGGGGGAAAGAATGATTGAAGCAATCAGAACATTTTTTGGGAAAGTGCGGGGTGAGCGTGGCGAGCGTAAAACAATTGTCAATCAAGGCTTGGTCTACAGATGCACCAAGTGCAATCTTCTTTTTTTAACCAAAACAGCAGGAGAGCAACATGACTGCCGTGAACGCCTTTGATTGGAGGGTTTACACAGAAGAAGAAATTGCAAAGAGGGGCGATCCTTTTGCGGTGTTAAACAAAAACGCTTTGCGAAGCGCCAATGTCACAGAGGGTGTTCACAAACTACGGCAGAAGAACCCATCTCACGGAACACTGCATGGCTTAACAAAAAAGCGTTTAAACATCAAGCAACCAGAAATGATGAGGTCACCAAATGCCAAGGCCAAAAAGTGAAATAACAGGCTCAACCAAAGGAATTGGTATGAGGATGTCTACATGGGAGCATGAGACTTACATGGCTTTAGGGGGTAATAGGTGGCTCAGAGCGTTCTTGAAACAAAAAAGAATTGAAATGGTTAAGGAGGCGCACCAGAAGCCGCCTCTGTCTTTGAAGGAAATAAAATGAGAGTTTATATGGTAGCCAGCAACAATGGCTCACGTTTGGTCAGAGCAGGTCACAGAGCGCAAGCATTGCAGTTTGTAGCCGCTCAGGATTACACAATCAGGGTCGCCTCTCAGGATGATCTGATCAAGTGCCTGTCCGAAGGCAAGACTGTTGAAACGGCGGTTGCGCCAGACCAAACCAAGCTTGAATTGGAATGATTGTTAGCATGACTCCATCCGAGTCTGCTATAGCATTGACCTTGGCGGTAATGAGAAATACCACCGCTAGGGTCAATGGAGTAACAGACAAACAAATGGGTAAACAAAACCCAATTGAAATAGATCGGGACGGCATTCTTGCGGAGATGGCATTCGGGAAACAATTTAATTTGTATCCTGACTTGTCTGTATACCCTCGCAAGGGAGGCGCTGACCTGATCACTCACGCTGGCTTAAAGGTAGACATCAAAGCCACCAGATATAAGTCTGGAAGGCTTTTGATTCACATTGATAAGCCGGTGGAGGAGGTGGATATTTATGTGCTTGGTATAGTTGACAACGACACTGTTGACTTTGTTGGGTATATAAAATCTGAAGACGCAATCCAACCGCAGAATTTAAACGACTTAGGTCATGGTTCGGGTTACGTTATCGAGCAAGCCAACCTTAAAAAATTTAAGGGCGATGCAAAATAATATTAAATGGGAACTGGTGAGAAACAAAATTGAAAAACAACATTACTCAGCCATTGCTGGACTGGGATGCTCACTCTGTCGCCATCTTGGCTACGGTGAAACTCCGTGTGAAATCCACCATATACGAAGAGCAGGGAAGCGAGACAACGCCCCTGTCATTGGACTATGCCCCGAACACCACAGAGGAAACAGCGGAGTCCACGGCTTAGGTCGGAAAGCCTTTGAGAGGAAATACAAAACCTCCGAGGAAGAATTGCTTGTTAAATCCCTAGAGATTCTGATAGCCGCAGGTGTTGGCGGGCCACTCGTGCAAGCTGGGCTTGAAGCTCGTTTACACGCCTTAACCGCTCATCTGGCGGAATATTCTGGCTATTCTGTATCAACCTGATTTGGCTGTTGATCTTGCCCATGTTGTCGGCAATTCGATTCAAAGCAGGGGCGGCACGGAGTAGTTTGACCTTGTCTTCGTCAGCATAAATCTCTTTGATGGCCTCGTAAGCGCCAGAGGACTTGTAGTCTTTGACTGCCGCAGAGACTTCATTTGCTGTTCTGTACAACTCATAGAAGTCGCCCACCACCTTGTCCCTTGTGGGGTCGGTGATGAAGGATTTGAAGAACGGTTGCTGTGCAAGGTTCTTGTCCATTGGGGTTTCGCCCTTGACCTCAGTCACCGCCTTATCAACCAAAAAGGTCGTGAAGGTTCCCCATTCAGCAAAGTAACCTTGGATCAGGTGATCAAGCTTGGCTGGTGAAAGACCGAGCTTTCCAAGTCCAGCCTCGCTCAATGCCTTGGCTGTCTCAGATGCCCTGCGTCCACGCAACTCAACAGGAAGCTTGGACTCACCAATGCTTTCAATTGGACTGAATGTAAACAGCGAGTAGTTGGTAATTGCTTCAAAGGCGGGTTTAAACAATTGAGGCAACGGAACCGCATCCCCGGGGAGGCTATTCAAAAGACCAGACCTGTAGGAGGCAATGACTTGCTTGCCTGTGCTGTTTCCATTCAAATAGCGAACCATCGCCTCTGGAACTGTCTTGAGCAAGAAGCCAACTTCAAATGGGGTTGGGATTTTGATGAATCCATCGCCAAGTGGATTGGTGATAAGCCAGTTGTTGTCACGGATGTAGTCGGGTACTTTCTTGTACTCCTCATCATCTTGCATCATCATGGCGTAGGCAATGCTCATTAGACTCATCATCAATGCTCTGCGTTTAAACATTGCACGGGCCTCTGCTCGCTCCTTGGGCGGGAGTCCGTATCCAGTTGCGGCTTTGTATAAAACATCCAAGCTGGAGATTGCGGCAGACAAGAATGGAGTCATGTGACGCAATGCGGTAAGGACTGGCGAGTTGCCACGCACCGCAAAGTTGATCGACTCACGAGCCTTGTACACGGCTTCATTGGTGGCATCAACATCGTTTAAACCACGAGCCAAAGCTTCCTGCTTGGCTTTTTTGTAGATTGCCACACGAGTTGCCGCATCAGATGCCTCATGCATTTCCATCAGCTTACTGAGCATGGCAGAGGTATTGCCTCTACCTGAGAACTTCTGACCAGCGGTTTCCAAGAAGTCTTGCAAGTCCAATGTGGAGTCAACAGGGCCAATCACGCCACGCTCTGCAAGCAAGCGAGCTTCTGCCGAATCTCTTCTGAGGATGCTGATGTATTCCTTGGCTGAGTGCAAAGGAGTCACCAAAGGACTATTGGTCAAGGCGGCTTGGATTGGGTCACGAATCAACTGGCGAATCCAGAACATTGGGTTTAACAAAGCGCCAGCACGAAGAACACCTGTTGCACCCGAAATCGCCTTCATCAACCAGTTAAGCTCGTAGTGCATGGACTCAAATGCGGCTACATCGTTCGGGTTGTCAACCACCACAGAGACAATGCCTTCCTTGTTGGCTTGCGGGTGGTTTTGATCTTTGTACCGCAAGTTGATATCTCTGTCGTTTGGCGTGGTGATCTTTGCCAATCCAAGTCCGCTCAATTGCTCAACTGCAACCTTGCGGGTCTGGTTCTGGTAAGCGCCAGCCAGCATTGAGGCGTACTGCTTACTGACGTTCTCCCAGATGTTGCGGAAGAGTTCAGCGCCCTCTAGCTGATGGGTCTTGGCTACGCTCTTTGTTCCTTTGTAAGAGTGACCAAAGCCCTCACCCATGCGCTCTTCCATGTCAGCAATGGAGGCGGCAAGGGATACATAGGATTTCTTGCCACGATACTCGCTGGCGGTCTTGGCATCCAGCAAGCCAACCTTCTCCCATAGATCAACCAGTGAGGTGTTTACATTTTTCCAAATAGAGAAGATGTCCCTGAGTTCTGGGACGTTCTGCATTTGTTGCTTTGCCCATGCAATCTGGGCCGCATCAACTTGCTTCTCTCTGTTTAAATGCTTGTCTGGAGGATTGACGGCGTTGTGCGCCGCATCCTCTTGCATGATCTCTTCACCACGCAAGGCACGAGCAACTTCAGCAACGTACCCACGACCGTCAAGACCAGAGTCCTTCACATACTGATTGTTGTTTAAACCGTCTGCCAGCAGTTGGCTGTTTGCCAAGTTGTTGACCGCATCGTTCTTGATGATGATGGAGCCATCGGTGTTGAGTACAGGTACACCGCTTGTCAAACCATTTTTGATCAGGTTGATGGACTGCGCTCTTGCACGGTTCAACATATCAGCACGAAGCTGACCCTTGCTGTCAAAGATGGGCAGGTTCTGCAACCGCTTGGTCAAGCCAGCATTGGGGTCAACCCAGTTGATGCGAAGCTTTGTCCAAAACTCGTTGGGGTCTTTGTGAAAGACCTCATGCACATCATTTGCCACTTTTTGGATTTGCTGTCCCGCTGTGTAAACAGGTGTCTGTGCAGTCAGTTGCTTGGGGGGTGCGTTGAGCGCAAAACGGATGTCAGGATTGGTAACATCAAATGCTCCTTTGTTGCCTGTAGCAGATTTAACAGAAGTTCCTTTATTCCATGCGTATACATCACTACCATAGGAATAAAGTTTTTCTGGGTCAACGCTACTTTTAGCACGGGGGCCAATATCAACTACTTGTCGAGCAACCAATACAGTACCCGCTGGCAGGGCTTGCGCTCGGCGATCCATCTCAAAGTAATTAAAACGGCGGCTACCATACTTATCGACAGTTACAGGGAATTCAATTAACTTATCCGCTTTAATATACAACGGAGTGACTGCACCGGTTTCTTCAAAATCAGCCTCTGGATTAGCATAGCTACTCGCTACATAGGGGGATGAAGAGCCAAATGCGGCGTACCCTTTCCGTGCTTCTGCGTTCAATGCGCCTTCCGCTATACCATTTTTCTCTAAACCAACCACCCCCCGATAAACAACAAGTGGGTTACCGTTTCCATCAACAACTTTGCTGTCGCCAAACCACCGTTTAAACTCAGGCGTATTGGTTGCACGGAGGCTGAAGCGGATGTCAGGGTTATCGATGCTGTATGTGCCAATGTTGCCTGTGGCAGATTTGACCTGTGCTGGGTCATAGACAGCCAAATTCTTTCTGCCGCCTTCAAGCACAAAGAAGCCATCGTGACCAAGCTTCTTGATTGCGTTTTGCACTTTCTCTGACTCTATCGTGTTCCAGTGACCACGCTCAATAAAGCCACGATTCTTGTCACCATACTTCTTCTCGCCCTCTTTCAAGAAGCGGTTGTATTCTGGCTTGTTCAGTTCTTTGGTAAGCGCATCGACTTGTTCTTTGTTTCCAAAATCAAATGGGTTATCCGAACTGACAAACATTGGAATAATGTTTTGGCGAGTCGGCAATTGATTCTTCAAAACATATGTAACTTCTTGCTCAATTGAAGGTGGGATAAAACCAAAAGTCACATCCATTTGAGAGAATTCAGACTTGATCTCTGCAAATTCTTTTAAAGATATGTCTCCATTTTTGCGAGCAACATTTGCCCCATCCATGATGTACTTGTTTCTCTCTTCTGGTGTCGCTCCGTTGAAGAGTTCTTTGATCATGTAGGCTTCGCTTGCATCTCCAAAGTCTTCTGCAAATGTTGGGTCAGAAGTCAAGAAGATGGCGTTAGCTTGTTTGGGCTTGAACTCAGTGATGTCACGAGCAGTACCGTGGAACATGACTAGAGGATTGCCTTTGTAATCCACAATTTTGCTGTTACCAAACCAGCGTTTAAACGCAGGAGTGTCTGGCGCTTTAATTCTGGATGCTGGCTGGCGCAAAGAGAATTTAAATTTTGTAGCGATAGGTGCGGAGGGAGGCAGACTTCCAAGCTGTTGCTCAGGAGTCAACTCTTCCATCAATTTGCGCATAGGAACATCTGTCAGCGGATCACCGCTCAATGCATATTGAATAGGTGGCAGAGCCGCCTTCTGAATGGCATAGGGGCGATCAATCAAAGGAATGGCTTCAACGCCTTTGGTAAAGTTCTGCCAAGCATTTTGCAAGCGAGTCTCAGCAATTAGCGCCCATTTAGCCATTGGGTCTTTGGTAACTGCCAAATGGTTACGAGCGGCGGTAAGCTCACCTCTTGGCCCAAACTCCGCTGGAGTCAAGTTGTGGGCGTAGTAGTCATGGACTGCACGAAGCAAGTCGTTGTACAGCATGGGGTAGCCGTTGGCATCCTTCAGGCCAGAGTCTTTGAGCAAAGGATGGGACTTGAAGTTTGATCCCTTTGGGCCAAATGTGTCGGGCGATGTTTTGTAAACCTTAAGTCGGTTGTTTAAATTGACATCGTCACGCATGGCTCTACTGCCAAGCTCTTTGGGGTATATGTCTTTGTTGTCTGCTTCAATGCGAGCAAGCAGTCCACCCTTCTTTTGCCAATCGGAGTCTGGTACACCGTAGTGGTCTTGCAAATACTTGATGGCGCTGTCGGCTTCAGCCTCGGTCATGCCACGAGTCAAGTCGGCTTTGAGTTCTTCAACTCCCTTTTTGCTAAAGTAGTTATAGGACTTGCCATCCATCATCACATCAGTGACAACCTCAATCTTGATGGGGAGTATCTTGTACTGCTCAATCAGTTCACGAGTAAGAGCGGTGTATGCCCTGCGGACAATCGGACGCTTGAGATCGTTGTTGGGCAATGCCTCAAAAATTTGGGCAAGGCTTTTTTGCGCCGCAATCTCGTCCTTGTTTAAACCCTTCTGCTTGAACCCAGTGACAGGCTCGCCTTTGAAGTATTCAGCAATTAGCTTTGAGCTTCGGGTGTCGTGAGCTTGCTTGGGACGAACGTCACCTGCAATTGATTCATATCCAAGTCTGGCTCCGTCTCCAGTTCCATAGACGTAGAGCCGTTCAACACTTGGTTTGACCGCTTTATCGCTTCTGCCCACCACTCGGGCGAGGGCCTTGTCGAGGGATTTGACTTGCTGGATGTATTCTTCATAAGCCTTCTCTGTGTTTTCAAATGGGTCTACAAAGTAGGTGGTGGCAGTCCACTGGGTCTTGCCGTCCTTTTCTTTGCCAGCCACGGTGATTGCTGGGATACCTGTTTCTTTGATGATCTCTGCAAGCTCGTCATTTGTCAACTGGCGATTGATGCCCATCTTCCATACGTTGGTAGCATATGAACCATCGCCAAAGTCGTGACCAAATGGATATGCCGTAGCCTGACGGACATGAACTTGTTGTTGATTAAAGTTGGTTGCAAACCTTGCCAGTGCCGCCATAACTTCTTTGCGGTCTGCCTCTGGAAATGCAAGAGAGGCATTGATGGCTGGCTCACGCTCGGAACCATACGCACCCATGACAGGCTCAATCTTGACCTTGGCAGATGCACCACTGAGCAAATGCTCAAGGTGCGCCTTGGCTGTGTCTTGCAACACGGCATAAGCTTTCTCATCTCCGCTCATGGAGCGTTGATATAGCTCGTTTAAACCGGGTATGCTGGATGTGACATTTGAGAGGTTAACCGTGATCTTTTCACGAATGTCTTTCTCTTCACGCAGTCTTACGCCACCTTCTGGCTGATAGGACTTGTCATAGCTAGAGCCACCTTCTGCAATGGTTTTGCCAGCGTCACTGCCAACCCATTGGGGGTCTTGCATACCGCCAGCAATCTTGATGATCTTCTCTCTGGCTTCATCAAATGTTTGTTCGCCATTCTTGTACTTCGTCCACTGCCCACGGATGGGGGCCTTCATGGTGGCTTTCATATTTTCATCGAACAAGCCACGCACAGCCTCCCAAGTGATGGACTGCATCTCTCTGGCCTTCATGCCAACCTGCTTGGCGGCATCACGATAGGCATCAGCAATCAAGCCATATGTACCACCAACACCAATGTTGTCGGCAGTGCCAGTTGCTCCAAAGTTTTGTGCAACAGCCAAGTCAGTGCCAGCCAAAGCTTCAAACAAGCCAGCCGCCACGGCGTGGGTGTCAATGGTCACATGGCTGATGTCGCTGTTGGGGGCAACGATGTTGTTGTAGAACGAACGAATCTTATGTTCAAAGCCAAGCTGTTGGCTGATGTTGTCTCTGCCGCCGTCACGGTAAATGCTGACTGATTTTTCAATAGGATCGTAGGTAGACCACATCATGGTGGATGGCTTGATCTCGCCCTTCTTGTCAGGCATATTCATCACCAGCCCACCAAAACCGCCCTCTGGAGTGACGATGCGGTAGGTGCGAGACTGGTAGGCTTCATCGTAGGCACGGACAAAGGCGGCGGCAGACTCAATGTCCATGTCCTTAAGCTTTGCTCCAGACTTGGCTACCTTCTCAATCTTCTTGTATGCAATCTCACGCTTCTCACGCTCTTTGCGGTCTGCAATGCTTTTGACATAACTCTGGGCGTACTTGAGCATATTCTCATCCCAAGCCATGTCTCCACGCTTGGCAAGAATGTCGATGGCACGTTCAGCCATTGATACGTTCTGAAACCAATCCTTCTGCGGAGACATTGCCGCCAAGATGCCAGACACCTGCATATCTGTCAGGTCGTACTCCTTGCCCATCTGCTTGGCAATCTTGTTTGCACCGTCATACCAAAGCTTGCTACGGTTGCGGATTTCAGCAGGGACAGAGTTGTACAAGAAAAGCAAGTTGTTCACGATGTTCTTTTTGAACAGCGGGATCACTTGATCATCTGCAATGTCTTTTGGAATGAAGCCGTAGTCCTTGATGGCTTTGATTGTTCTGGCTTTGATGGCTGGATTTATTTCCATTGCCTCAAGGACAGCCTTCTCGTCAATTGAGTAGATGTCTTCCAGCGGATCGAACTTAGCCTTAACGCCAGTTGCGTTTTGGGTGGAGATTTCTTTCTCACCCTTTTCGGCCTTGCGAACAAAAGAGAACCGACCAGCCTCACGGCGACCACTTTCCTGATTCATCTGAACCATCAGGTCAAGCGATTTTTCTTCGCCAACAAAATCAGTGACAGCTTTGTTTAAACGCCTAAACGCCATTGTTTGATTGCGCTTCAAGGCGTTTGGAGCTTTGCCTCTACCGCCAACGCCAACAGGTGTGGCTCGTCCGGAAGCCTCGGCATCTGCAAGCAAAAGCTTCTCATGCAAATCCCAAATGTTCTGTGGGATGCCTTCTGGCGCTTTGGACACAGGCTCACGCTTGGCAAACTTACCTTCTGTTGTTGCTGGCGCTTTGGGCTTGTACTTGGTTGCCTCAATGCCACGGAAGATGGAGTCCGAGGTGTTGAAGCCTTGACCAGAGAAAGTGTTCTTCAGAGATTGGAAGAACTGCTTTAAACGGTACATCAGGTTACCAACCATTCCGGCGGGCAACTTGTTGTTGAAGTGTTTAAACGCTTCGGCAATGCCTTCTTCTTGCAGGTACTCGTCAAAGCCAGCCATGTCGCCGTTGTTGTCTTGGGCGTACTGTTGACGGTAACGCTCCTGAGTGTCTGGCGTGATGAACTGAGGAATCCAATCAGACTTGGCTTTGTTGGTCAGCACCTGCCACTCTTGCGGCGTAAACGCATTCAGATTCTTCAGAGCGTGGACGGTTTCATGACGCAGAGTCCCTAAGTGGTTGTCTGAGTCCAGCGCCACGGTGACAAGGTTCTGGGCGTAGTAGCCATCGGCGGTTCCGTTGCCAAGGCTGTCCATGATTTGCAGACCAGTTCCCTCTAAGCCATATTGCTTAAGTGCAGGGATTAGGGTCTTGCGAACCTGTTGCACCTTTTGCTGGACTTCAGGGGCGATGACAGGGGTTGTTAGGACTGGAGGAACGGTGTCTAGGACGGTCTGAAAGACCTGAGACAAGTCTAGCCTTCCTTGGGTATCAAACTCTTGTTTGGCGGCTTCAAATTGAGTTCTGAGCGCAGGGTTTTGCTTCAAGCCATCTGACAGCTTGAGAGCCAAAGCGGCAGATTCTTCTGGGGCTACAGTGGGTTGAACTGTTGCCGCCTCTGGAGCCAACAAGGTGGCGTTCTGTTTACCCAGCGCCTCGACTTCGGCTTGGGTGGAAGACAACTCCTGACCAAGAGGAGACGATGTATCGATAGCCCCACCAATGGGGGTGGTTGAGGTAAGTGGAGCTTTGTCTTGATAAAGCTGTTGGCCTTGAGCCAAGCCCGTATCAACAGCAGACTGTTTAAACGTCTCAGGAGCAACCCCGGCAGGTGCAATACCCTGATCGGTCAGGGTATCTGGCTGATCGGTAAGGGGGTTGACCTGATCGGTAGGGGGTCTGATACCCTGATCGGTTGGACGGGCAGGGCCTTCCAAGTACCGACCAATTGGGGCAAGTGTGCCGCCAAGCACAGCGCCGCCAATGAAACTGTCGAAATATTCTTTTCTGGCTTCTGCATCTGTGATGTTTAAACCAGCTTGCAACCGCTCAAGCGACTGCTGGGCCGCTTCGGTCAAACCTTCTCGGGTTGCCGTCTTTGCGGTAACACCGCCATAGTCTTTAAGGGTGGACATCAGCCCACGCTTGGCAATGTCTACCGCCTCTTTTTCTGCAAGGCTGATACCTGCGGAGGCAAACATCCTACGGATCAGCGGAGTCATACCCAAAGAGTATGTGTCGAGCAGTGCTTGAGGGACAGCGCCAGCAACGGCATAGCCAAGATTGGTTTCTTCAAGACCTTTCTTGTCAGCCTCCATTTGGCGAGCAAGATTGGAACCAGTGTATTGAGCAGTACCAGCTAAACCAGCGGCAATTGCGGGAGCAAGGATAGGCGCACTTGGAACAGCAACCGCACCCAAGCCAGCGGCGGCAACTGGAGCCGCTATATAAGGAAGAGAGCCGCCAAGCAGTTCACGAAACTTTTGCCCAGTAGGCTCAAAAAAACCTTTTTCCGTTGGCTGGAATATTTCTCTTGCACGAGCTTCATGTTTGGCGCTTTCCGCCTCGGCTTCTTTTATTGGAAGAATTCCAAGCTTGCCAGCCGTCTTATAAGCATCTGCCTGTATTCTCTCTATGGATGCTTTTGCGGCTCCAGTAAGGCCAGTGTCACGCACAGACGGCTTTGCGCCACCAAGATGAGCTTGATACCTCTCAAGCAACTCTTCTTGTGTCATTCCCTCTGGAACATCTGTAATCGTTGTTCCGTCTGGCATCAAGACATTCATGCTTGCCCCTTATGGTTTTTTTGGCATATCGTTCAATGATA
>Ga0315901_10000788_pt1 | contig 45975 bp, 43 predicted proteins | sample LakEriMetagenome_10_FD_203761 | JGI IMG/M metagenome (GOLD analysis project Ga0315901, IMG submission 203761) | Freshwater fungal communities from buoy surface, Lake Erie, Ohio, United States - Buoy 2 MA116 | ecosystem: Environmental > Aquatic > Freshwater > Lake | place: USA: Lake Erie, Ohio...
AAGTCGAGCAGGGCATCGAGGGTCTGGTCCACGTGTCCGAAATGGACTGGACCAACAAGAACGTTGCACCTTCGAAGGTTGTCCAGCTGGGCGACGAAGTCGAAGTCATGGTGCTCGAGATCGACGAAGAGCGTCGCCGTATCTCGCTCGGCATGAAGCAGTGCAAGGCGAATCCGTGGGACGATTTCGCCATGTCGCACAAGAAGGGCGACAAAGTCTCCGGCGCGATCAAGTCGATCACCGACTTTGGTGTGTTCATTGGCCTGCCGGGTAACATCGACGGTCTGGTGCATCTGTCGGACCTGTCCTGGACCGAAGCGGGTGAAGAGGCCGTGCGCAAGTTCAAGAAGGGCGACGAACTGGAAGCTGTTGTGCTGGCGATTGATGTCGAGCGTGAGCGAGTTTCTTTGGGTGTCAAGCAGCTCGAAGGTGACCCATTCAACAACTACTGCGCGATGAACGATAAGGGTGCGCTGGTACATGGCACAGTGAAATCGGTCGAACCCAAGGGCGCCGTGATCCAATTATCCGACGAAGTTGAGGGCTATCTGCGCGCTTCTGAAATTTCGCGCGATCGCGTCGAAGATGCCGGCACGCACCTGAAGGAAGGCGACAAGGTAGAGGCGATGGTCATCAACATCGATCGCAAGGCTCGCAGCATCCAGCTGTCGATCAAGGCGAAAGATAATGCCGACACTCAGGACGCCATGCAGAAAATGTCCAGTGATACCTCTGCATCCTCGGGCACAACCAGCCTGGGCGCACTGCTGAAAGCCAAGCTCGACAACAAGGGCTGATTGGGGTCACTCTGATGACTAAATCGGAGCTGATCGCTCGTCTGGCCGAGCGTTACCCGCAGCTGGTGGCCAAGGATGCGGATTTCGCAGTCAAGACCCTGCTCGATGCGATGACAGATGCGCTGGCCGCTGGCCAGCGCATCGAAATCCGGGGTTTCGGCAGCTTTGCTCTGAACAGCCGGCCACCGCGGATAGGCCGCAATCCCAAGTCCGGCGACACGGTGATGGTGCCCGAAAAACGAGTACCTCACTTCAAGCCCGGCAAGGAATTGCGCGAGCGGGTCGATGCTATGGTCGGACAGCCCATCCTTGATGACTGAGCCTACATAACATCAGCAAAACGGCACCCTGCGTGATCGGGTGCCGTTTTTTTATGGCAGGGCCGGGGTTGCCGCGAGAGCCGAACCGGTGTTCTTTTCGCGTACAATCGGTGCCATTCCGCTATGTAATGTGGGGGCGTTCTTTCCATGAGGCTCATCTTCCGACTGGCAGCGTTGGCGCTGTTCATTGTGTTCTTTGACTTCGCACTGAAAAACACGGATGAAGTCGTGCTGCATTTCTTCTGGGGTAGTCAGGCGCGCTCGCCGATTATCTTGCTGCTGCTGGCGTTCTTCATCGTCGGCGTTGTAATGGGCGTCTTGGCAATGACGAGCACGGTGCTGCGCTATCGGCGCGAACTGTCGCGCATCAAGAAAGAAACCGAGCAAAAGAAAAGCAATGCTGATCCGGTCGCTCGTCCGCGCGAGCAACCCTCGCCGCCAACTAGCATCATTGAACACGTCGGCTTGTAGGCAGACAATCCTCTGAACTGATTTTTATGGAATTCGAAACTTGGTGGCTTCTGGGCGTGCCGTTTTTTTTCGGGCTGGGCTGGATCGCTGCGCGTATCGATATTCGCCATGTGATCGCCGAGTCGCGCAGTCTGCCGCGCAGCTACTATAAAGGATTGAACGCACTTCTCGACGAAGATCCTGATAAGGCCATCGATATCTTCGTCGATATCGCCCGCCTCGATCCTGAGACTGCCGAGCTGCATTTTGCGCTCGGCAATCTGTTTCGCCGCCGCGGGGACATCGAGCGAGCCGTGCGCGTGCACCAGAATCTTCTCACCCGTCCTGATTTGTCGCCCGACGTTGCGAGCAAGGCGCGCTATGAGCTAGGACAAGATTATCTGAAAGCCGGACTGCTCGACCGTGCCGAAGAGACTTTCCATCAGCTCGCCGCCAGTCAGTATGCGCCACAGGCCAGTCGCGCCTTGCTAGAAATTTATCAGCGAGAGAAAGAGTGGAAGCGTGCCATTGATGCGGCACTTGCTTTGCAGGCCTCCGGCGCTGGCGCGTACCAGAAAGAGATAGCGCAATTTCATTGCGAGCTGGCGCAAGATGAGCTGGTGCACGTGAATCCCGATACGGCGTTGCAGACACTGGAAAAAGCCTTGTCGTACGACAGGAATAATGTAAGAGTAATGATGCTGATAGGCGATGCGATGATGGCCAAGGGCGATACCGAAGGTGCGCTTAGTGCATGGCGGCGCGTGGAGCAGCAGAGTGCACCGCATGTGGCGCTTGTCGCCCAGCGGCTCATGTATGGCTACCGTACTGTCGGTCGCGCGCGCGAGGGCGTTAACCTGCTCAAGACTTACCTTGCCGAAGCATCATCCATCGATCTGCTTGAGGTGGCGTTCAAGGCCGTGCTGGAGCTGGATGGTCCTGACATTGCAAACCAGCTCGTTGCTGATGAACTCAGAAGAACGCCGACCTTGCTGGGCCTTGACAAACTCATCGAAGCTCGGCTGATGTATGCCCCTCCGGAGGGACGCGCCGAGTTGTCATTGGTCAAGGGTCTGGTGGGTGGCTATGCGCAGAAACTTGCGCGTTATCGCTGTAGTCACTGCGGCTTCAAGGCCAAGCAGTTTTACTGGCAGTGCCCCGGCTGCAGCCAGTGGGAAAGCTATGCGCCCCGGCGTACTGAAGAGCTTTCCATCATCAACCAGGGTTAGCCTGAAGCCTTCGCGGGGAGAGCAGCCACGCGATCTGCTGCTATCAAGATGGCTGACTCCGCGCACTCCTTGAATCGATATCTCCTGGACGTGGTCGACCGCCTTGCGAAGTATCGTTTGGTATTTTAGAAATTTTTTATTGATTTTTTAAATCGCCCCTTCTCCTTCTCTTTCTCTGGTTTAGGTTTTTCTTGGGGAGGACTGTTTGAGGGTTTCGCTGGCGCCTCGGGCTTGAAGTCGGAAGGTAACTCTCGCAAGCTTATGATCGTTTTTTTGTACTTTTGTCCGCTTGGATCATTATATTTATCGGCCCAATCTTTTTTGGTTTTTTCATCATACTGGTCTTTGATCGCCTGAGGATTTAAATCCATCCCTACGCCACCGCCGATAGTGACGTTATCTTTTCTGTATTCTACTTTGAACCTCGTATTCGGGAGAAAGAGAATTTCGCTTTCGTGTTCGTAGGGACTGAATACTGCAATATCTCGACCGTTGCCATTGGGTACCTGATGAATAATTATCGCCTGAGGGTTTTTATTCCACCAGCTGTTCTCCACCATTTGCGCGAGAGAGCTGGTCGTTGAGATACACATTGAGGGCGAGATAGTACTCCCTTCTTTGTATTTTTCAAGTTCTTCTTCTGGAAGATTTGCGTCTCGCCCATGTCCTCTGACGGTTTGTCCGTCAAGCTGTGCAGGCGGTAATTTTTTCAAGCCATTGACCAGGTTGGCTATCAAATCTGCCATATCGGGATTGACCCCCGATTTCTTTAAGGCGGCAGCATCGTAAATATTCACGTTGGGATCAGGAAGATTGCGCAGCTGATAATTGATCAATAAGTAGTAATTTTCTGTATACGCTCTGATAGCTGTTACCTCTGGCTCGGTTAATTTATGAGTACTTGCAAGCGCCTTTGCCTCGTCGGAAATGCCCATCAAGCAATCGCGAGATTGCTTTTCTTTGAATTCGAATGATGACAAGTCGCAGTTGATAATTTGCGGCGCGCTATATTGGTCTATTGCATCCGTGTCATCCATGGTGAATCCGGATACCGACATTTTGTTTTGAGCCAATTTTGGGGTCGTGATCCCAATATCATCAGCTGAATGTGGCGATTTTTTGGGAGAAATTGTTGTGTTTTCAGTGCTTTTTTTTGCATCAAGCGGATGGCTTCCGACGTGTTGTGAAGCCTTGGTATCAAGAGGTGGATTAGTTGAAGAAGGTTTTTGTATTTTGAAGGGTGTACTTTGAATTCCTGAGCATGCAAAAAATATATCTTGAGGAGTTGTGGATTTTATAAGAGGTGGATTAGTTGAAGAAGGTTTTTGTATTTTGAAGGGTGTACTTTGAATTCCTGAGCATGCAAAAAATATATCTTGAGGAGTTGCGGATTTTATATTTTGTTCTGATTGAGATCCAACTTCATTGTTAACATGATCTGCCGGTCGTGAATAATTTATTTTTGGAGGCCGAGTTACGCTATCTGATTTTTTTTCAGGAGTACTTTTGCTAGCTTCTAATGATGAAGATAGTGGAACTCTGGCCGTTTGTGTTGGGTCCATGATGACTCCTAAGATATGTTAACTGCTGATAAAACCTGAATTTTCTCAACGGCTCTTGTATTTTCTTCCGTCTCGCTCGTCTATTGAGGCTCAAGAGTATTTTTCTTGAATGTTTCGCTTACTGTAATCGGTAACATCTTTTTTTTGATGTATCTGTGACCATTTCTTGGGATAAATACGAAATTAAAAAAATGTATTTATTTGGCGTCACTATTTGACGATCAATGCGTCAAAAAAGCGAATTAATTGAGCATACAAATTCCGTGTAAAAAATTTTAATTCGAAGAAAAATTTTAAAAAAATAGATGGCATCACGTAGCGGCAGCGCTCCAGATTGATGAGTTCTGCGGTGGTGGCTGATTGCATGACTTCAGTAGAGGTCGATATAAGCCTCGGGTATGGGCTATCGGCACTCGGGACATCCATCGATGGCCTTCTGCCGAAGGTCATGGTACGTAGCTCGCTCGGATGATTCATCGCAAACGCAAGATTGGCTTTCGGATGATCGTGAAACTGCGGCTTGATTGGAGTCCGATATTGCTTTCAGGGATGTGTATCCTGGTCCAAGGTGCTCAGAGGGAGTATTTTTTTGATGATGATTCAGATTATTTTTTGTTTAAAAATTTCACTCTCATCGACTAATGAATAACCGGTGTTGACGCGCGAATACCTGCAATAAAAAATATTGCCTTATATATTGATAATTTCGTTTATCGAACATGTTGATCGAAATCTGATCTATGCAAATTAATCATAACTTCTTTCAGTAAAATTCCCCACGTCTTGCTGTTACATTTCTCTGGCATGAAGTCATTCCATATTGATGAATGATGTATCCATGTGATCGTTTCATCGGCATCGCCTTAATTTCCTGGGTTAGTGCAGGTGCTATGTTTTCTTGTCTATTGCGATCTCCCTGAGGCTGGGTATTGCTGGGCTCTGCCTTGTCGATTGAGACGATTGATAAAAAACTTTTTAAAAAACTTGAATGGAGTAATGGTATGTTTAAGAAATTCCTTCCTCTGATCGTTGCGACATGTTTTGTAATTTTTATGCAACCTGCGATGGCTGCTGTCGAGATCAACACCGCGGATCAAGCACAGCTTGATAGCGTTGCAGGTATAGGTCCGAGTACGTCGCGAGCGATTCTTGAAGAGCGCAAGAAGCATGGTAATTTCAAAGATTGGAATGATCTCGAGCAGCGGGTGCGAGGTATCGGCGAAAGAAACTCGATAAAGCTCTCAGCTGCAGGGTTGACAGTGAACGGGCAGTCTCACAATGCCAAAGCCTCGGCATCTAAGTCCTCTCCTGCTGTCAAGGCGGTGAAGGTCAGCAAGGACTCAAAAGCCGTGAGCAAGGATGGCAAAGAGACGCCACAGCCTAGCGAGGCTGATAAATAAGGACAGATCGAGCGCTGAGCGATTAGATCCAGTATTTTTGGAGAGTGCTATGTCGACATAGCACTCTCCAGTGATGCTGATCTGGTTCCCGGCGCCCGAGGAGCGCTCAGGGCGTCTTCCTGCCTGGCTTCTCGGGACTCTCCTGCCAGTCTTCGCTACACCGATTAAAATAGGTTTTTTAGTGTAGAAGGACTGACTCTCTCATGCATTTCCCATCGATCGAGGACCTGGTTGGCAACACGCCCCTGGTGCAGCTCAAACGCCTGCCCGGTGACGATGCCGTGCGGCGTAACAACATCATCCTTGGCAAGATGGAGGGTAACAATCCCGCAGGCTCCGTCAAAGACAGGCCCGCGCTTTCCATGATCCGACATGCGGAAGAGCGCGGCGAGATCAAGCCAGGCGATACTCTGATCGAAGCAACCAGCGGCAATACGGGTATTGCGCTGGCAATGGCGGCTGCCATGCGCGGCTACAAAATGATTCTTGTCATGCCCGAGAATCTGAGTCTCGAGCGTCGGCAGAGCATGGCTGCGTATGGTGCGCAGATCATCCTGACACCTAAATCTGGCGGGATGGAATATGCGCGTGATCTTGCCGAGCAAATGCAGACAGAGGGCAAGGGTTTGATTTTGGATCAGTTTGCCAATCCGGATAATCCGCGGGCTCACTTCGAGAGTACGGGTCCCGAAATTTGGCGCGATACCGAGGGAAAGATTACGCATTTCGTTAGTGCTATGGGCACGACGGGCACCATCATGGGTGTGTCGCAGTATCTGAAAGAAAAAAATCCTGCGATTCAAATTATTGGCGCCCAGCCTGAGGAAGGTTCTCAGATACCCGGCATACGTAAGTGGCCCGAAGCATACCTGCCTAAAATTTTTGATCGTAGCCGTGTCGATCAGGTGGAAAACGTCAGCCAAGCAGCGGCTGAGCAAATGGCTCGGCGCATGGCTGTGGAAGAGGGAATTTTTGCGGGAATCTCCGCTGCTGGCGCCTGCGAGGTAGCGCTGCGAATATCGGGAACCACAGAGAACGCAGTGATTGTATTCATTGTTTGCGATCGTGGTGACCGCTATCTTTCTACGGGTGTGTTCCCGGCGTAGAAACGCCGGGATTTTGCTTATCAATAATTCGCCGGACTCATTTTCAGGCAGACTAACTCGACTGAGCCAGTCTGCCTGAACCCGCCTCCAGGGTTCATTGCCCGGATTGTTTGGGTTTGAACTGTTTGTCGCTGATACGAAATTTCTCTCGGCGATCTCCCATCAATATTCGCAACTCGCGAATACTCAGATCACTGACTTCGTGCATCCGTATAAGTAGTGAGGCACCGACCGGTAGCCGACGGTGACGTATCTTGCTGATCACGGGCGGCGCCACTTCCAATGCCCGCGACAAAGCAGCATCATTTTTCAGATGCAGCTTCTCTATCAGCGAATCGAGCAGATTATTGGGATCGTAGGCTACCTGATCCGCAAGCCGGTTGCTGTCTTGGTTATGAAACTGAGTCGTCATTTGATTGAAGATTCCCTAAGGCTGATATTGATTGGATATGCGCGAGTTGGTTTCTTCTGGTAGCCGGAATCGCTTCCCGGTTTGCCTTCCATCCCTTGCACGTTTTCTTTGGTGAGGGCCTCTTGCGAACCTCCGTCTTCGACAGGCATGGCGAACATTTCCCTTTGTGGGTATGTCACCCGCCTGAGCGCAGTCGGCAATTGCACACCTCTTGCCATTGCGCCCCTTCGCCCGTACTGGCTTAGGGTTTCTAATATTCTTGGGGCCTGTGCCTGCGGACCACTGGCTGCACTACTGCTGTCGCTCCACCGGCCCGAAAGTATGGGTTCCCGGACGCATTGTCCCGCTGCCGCATGCAGGCTCGGCGATGGGTTGCCGCACTCAGTTGCTGCGCCTGGGGTGCATCTCAAAAAATCTCAATTTACTAACAAATTTTATTGGGTGTTAGTAATAAAGTAAATTAAATTTTTGCAAAAAAATTTAATTTACTGCAGCAGTGATGATCAGTCTGCCTTCTATAAATTACTGATTTAATGAGATTAATCTGATCATCGTCTGAGCTCTGAAGCCAAGGTCGCGTGATCGGACTCGTCAGAGAAGGACTCCCCAATAAGTTGCATTGTTAAAAACTTTATTCTAGTTAATCACTTTTCTGTGCTGTTTGATGATGCGCAAGTCAACTGGACTTAGAACCGCCCTGGTACGGTCGTTCGCCGCTCGGGTAGTCCCTGGTGGACCAGGATGACCACCTTGACCGATGAGCTGCCGTTCGGAGTGCCCGCAAGGCTCGCTGGGGGGCGGAAAAATATCTAACCTAGGGGTTCGGCGGGCAGGAGGCCGGCGGGGGCGCGGGACGTGAGGGAAATTGAAGGTAGCGGAAGGATCGGCAGGCAAGATTTTCGTATAAAACCTATTCCCGATGGTCGGATGAACAATGATCGGCAGAGTCTGCCGCAGGCTGCGTGTTGGTAGGTGGAGACGCGCTGTTGATCACTCGCTGCTGCAGTGCTTCCCAGCCCGAGCGGCCCAGGTCGCGCAGCGTCGCGAGATTGCGCTCGACAATCTCCGAGGTGTCCAATAGCGTTACCGCCTTGTCAAGACTGGCCTCACGCAGCAAGTGCAGCATGGGGAAAGGCGAACGGTTAGTGCAATTGGTTATGTCATCTGCATCCGTGCCAGCGAAACGATAGTCGGGGTGAAAGCTGGCAACTTGCAAAATACCGCTCAGATCGGCTTCTTCAAGCAGGGAGTCGGCGACATCAAGAAAGTCGTTGTAATGAATGAAGTCCTGCAGCACCCACGGATGTATCAATAGGCAAGTATCAGTCGTGGTTGATGCTGTATCGACCAGTGCCATCATCGCTTCCAGTAAATCCTGCGACAGCGCTGCCTCATTTGTCGCTGTACTGATGCAGTATTTTATCTGCTGCCGGACATGCGCGGGCTTGGCAAAAGGGCACAGGTTCAACCCGATCACTGCATGCTCTACCCACGCGCGGGTCAGTGCGATCACCCGATCGGTAGCGTAAGGGTCAGTTGGCGCCGACAGCGCGATCATCTGGGTGAACTCGGGTGAGAGATAAAAAAGATTTCATGAGCGACGCTGCTGTCGAATGGCGTTGCCAAGTTCAATGACAGCCATCGCGTAAAAATAGCTGCGATTGTATTTGGTAATCGCAAAAAAATTGTCACTACCGACCCAATAGCGCGTGGGCCGGTCACCGTCTTGCAGATCGACCAGTCCCACCATCAGGGTACGTGGTACGTCACTGGGCAGGGTCACGCCGGACTGCTCAATCTCATCGACTGAATGCGTCGCAGCAAGCGTAACACCGATTAATGGCTTCCAGATCGTCTCGCTACTCTCATCGGGGCGCACCGGATAGACCAGTGGCAGATTCGCCATCCAGCCATGTTGTGACAGGAAGCTCGCGATGCTGCCGATCGCATCGGCGGCTGAGTTTCGTAAGTCGATCTTACCGTCGCCATCAAAGTCAATGGCGTAACGCCGTATGCTGCCTGGCATGAACTGTGGCAGACCGATCGCACCGGCAAATGAACCGGACAAGCTGAACGGATCGATATTGCTCTCTCTGGCATAAAGCAGCGCTTGTTTCAACTCGCTTCGAAAGTACGCCATTCGTGCCTGACGGTTGGGTGCCTCGGGATAGGCAAAAGCGAGTGTGGTGAGTGAATCCATCACGCGGATATTGCCGGGCTGGCGGCCGTAGATGGTCTCGACCCCAAGTACGCCGACGATGATTTCAGGGGGCACGCCAAATTCTGCCTGCGCGCGGGCCAGATCAGTCTCATGACGCTGCCAGAAATCCAGACCCGCCTGAATGCGGCGCGGTTCGACGAAACGCTCGCGGTAGGCGGTCCAGTTCTTTGTCTTACCGGCTGGCGGCGGATTGATCAGTTTGATGACCTTGTCGAGGTAGTGAATCTTTGCGAACTGCGTATTCAACTCACTGCGATCAAAGCCATGCTCGTCGCTCATCTCGGTGATGAACTCGCTGACCGCTTTCCACTGGCCGAAATTCGTGAACTCGGGCTCCCCATCGCCAGCGTTTTGCGGATGAGTTTTGTGTCTTGCTCGAGCGGTGGTACCCGTTGATCGCGTTTTTTGAGCTGAGTGTGACTTCGACGCTTTGTGAACGGTAGAGGCAGCCGGTAATGGTGCGCGTTCTGTGGTTTGCTTGGTGGCTGCGACGACTGCAGAGAGATTGACAGCGATCAGTGACAACAGGCAGGCGCCTGCGAGCTGCCGCAAAGGTAGGATCATGGTGTACATCAGCGTTTATCGGGGGTGGTGGAATGCCAGATGGCCGGAGAGTTGCAAGTATAGATCATGGATACCTTTCCCAGATAGCTGCCGCACTCATGCATAATGGCCATATGCGAACAGCATTTTTCTCTCACCCGGACTGTCTTTTGCATGAAATGGGGGAATGGCACCCCGAATCGCCGGCGCGCCTGCAGGCGATTGAGGACCAGTTGATTGCCAGCGGGATTTTGCCTTTTCTCGATTGCCGCGAGGCCCCGCTGGCTAGCGAAGCAGATCTGCAAAGAGTGCATACCTCGCAAGCGGTTGCGCGCGTGCGGGAGCACGCGCCTGAGGCGGCCGAGGGAAGCGATCCCCGCGGCGGTCCTTATCATGCGATTGATGCGGATACTTTGCTGAATCCTCACAGCTGGCAGGCGAGTTTGCGAGCAGCGGGCGCAGCGGTGGCCGCCACGGATGCGGTGCTGAGCGGGGAAGTGAAGAATGCGTTTTGTGCGGTACGTCCCCCCGGGCATCATGCGACGCCATCCACTCCTATGGGCTTCTGCCTGTTCAACAACATCGCCATTGCAGCTCGTCATGCGATGGATGTGCACGGGCTTACGCGTATTGCCGTTGTTGATTTTGATGTCCATCATGGCAATGGTACGGAAGATGCCTTTGTCGGCGATGAGCGGGTATTGATGGTGAGTTTTTTTCAGCATCCGCTGTATCCCTATACCGGTGTACATCCTGAGGGACAGGCACCTAAAAATCTGGTCAATGTCCCAGTGCCGGCCTACACGCGTGGTGATGTGGTGCGAGAGCTTGTTATGCGACGCTGGCTGCCGGCGCTGAATGCGCACCGCCCGGAGATGATTTTCATCTCTGCGGGTTTCGATGCACATCGTGAAGATGACATCGCCTCCATGGGCTTGGTCGAGGCCGATTACGCATGGATCACCAGCCAGCTGGTGGCGGTGGCGGATCGGTGGGCGACAGGACGCATCGTCAGCTGCCTGGAGGGCGGCTATAGTTTGTCCGCGCTTGGCCGCAGCGTGGCGGCGCATCTGAGAGTATTGGCCGAGCTGGGATGAATCGCGCCTCGGGGCGGGCGTCACTGCCGGGTAAAATACTGGCTTGCCACTTCTCCTTGTCTACCTGATTCCTGCAGGCTTTCCATGTCCATCCAATGGTTCCCCGGTCACATGAACGCGGCGCGCAAGAAGGCCGCCGAATCGATGGAGAAGACCGACCTCGTGATAGAGGTATTGGATGCCCGGCTGCCCGAGGCCAGCAGCAATCCGATGATTGCAGAACTCCGGCGTGCTCGGCAGCGTCCTTGTCTGAAGATACTCAACAAGAGCGATCTGGCCGATCCTGCGGCAACCAGTGCGTGGCTCAAGCATTACAGCGCCCAGGCTCAGGTGTACGCGGTAGCGCTGTCCTGCAAGAAGGCGGCCGAGGTCGCAAAGATTCCTGATCTGTGCCTCAAGCTTGCCCCGCATCGCGGCACCGCATTGAAACCCTTGCGCGTGATGATCATGGGCATACCCAATGTGGGGAAATCCACGCTGATGAATGCACTGCTGAAGAAAAAAGTTGCGAGGGTGGGTGATGAGCCGGCGGTGACCAAGACCCAGCAGCGGCTCTTCCTTGGTAATAACATCGTGCTGGTCGATACGCCGGGCATGATGTGGCCCAAGATTCAGCATCCGACCGACGGGCTGATGCTGGCCGCAAGCCATGCGATCGGTGTCAATGCGATCATTGAAGAAGAGGTCGCGGCTTTTCTGAGCGACTTGCTGCTACAGCGGTATCCGTCGCTGCTGGCGGCGCGTTACGGTCTACAACCGGAAAATGTGGATGGTATCGGTGTGCTAGAGCATATCGCTACACGTCGCGGTTTTCGTGTACGCGGCGGTGATGCCGATGTCGAGAAGGCAGCACATACGCTGTTGCAGGACTATCGAAGCGGTACACTAGGGCGGATTAGTCTGGAGACACCGGAGAATCGTCTGCCCCTGCTGGCGAGTTACCAGCCGCCGCCTTCGCTGGCCCTCGGAAGAGAGCAGGAAGAATACGAGCCTGAGTAAAGTCGTCGATATCCGCGACTCGATCAGCGCAATTCAGAATACGAAGGAGACATCATGGCTCAGTCGGAAACCCCCTATGTACTGAAGCAGCAGGAAGGCGCCGCCATTACGCTGACCCTGAATCGCGGCGAACAATTCAATCCGCTGTCCGAGGAGATGCTCACTGCGCTACAGAAGGAGATAAATGCAATTGCTGCCGATCCTGAAGTTCGTGTGGTGATAATGGCGGCCAGCGGAAAGGCCTTCTGTGCTGGGCATGATCTTAAGCAGATGCGCGCCAGTCCGTCGGCCGATTACTATAAAAAACTCTTCGATCAGTGTAGCAAGTTGATGCTATCCATTCAGCATATGCCGCAGCCTGTGATTGCGCGTGTTCAGGGCATCGCGACGGCTGCGGGCTGTCAGCTGGTGTCGATGTGCGATCTTGCAGTCGCTTCTGTAGAGGCGAAATTCGCGGTCTCCGGGGTGAATTACGGGCTTTTCTGCTCTACCCCATCGGTGGGGCTGGCCCGTAATGTACCGCGCAAGCAGGCCATGGAAATGCTGCTCACCGGGGAATTCATCGATGCACAGACAGCTTGCGAACGCGGGCTCGTCAACCGCGTGGTGACGCCAGAGCAGCTCGATCAGGAAATATCGTCGCTGGTCGCCAGCATCCTGGCCAAGCCGGCAGTAGCGATCGCAATGGGCAAACAGCTGTTCTATCGCCAGCTGGAGATGGGCATCGCTGCCGCTTACCAGCTGGCGGGTGAGACCATGGCCTGTAACATGATGGACGAGGCTGCACTGGAAGGTGTGCAGGCTTTTATCGAGAAGCGTACACCGGCATGGAAACGCTGATCTCAGACAAGGATTGCATGAGGCTCCCTGAGTCTGGCGTCGGCGGCTGACTGTATGGGCTTCATCGTGCCGTAGACCGTAGGAAGCTGGCGGTTGGCGTTCTGTAAGGCAGGATCGACCGCCGATTCTTCAAGGAAGTAGATGGGTTTGGGTGGCATGATCACCTCGCCTTCGCCCATCGAGCTAATGTTGTTGAACATGTGGGCACGAACGCCCTCGGCGTGAAGAATGGTCATCTGCAATTGACGGTCGGGTTTTCTTGCTGCGTAATTTTGGCTCTCGACATGCGTTGCCGACGACCAGTGTGGGCTGCAGTACTGCATCCCTGGTTGCATCTTCGATAGCCTGAATGCTCCTGCCGGATTGCAGATAGTGACGCCCTTGTAGAGGGGTCCCCGGTAGAGAAAAGCATCATACTTGCTCAGTATGCTGAATCCTTCATTGAGCGGTTTTGACAGGCAGGAAGTCACCAATGCCAGCGTATTCACCCCGCAGAGCTGCCATATTCGCATGCTGTCATTGATCGCATTGAACATGCCGCTTTTCGAGTTGCAATAATCGACTAGTGCTAACAGATGATCTTCAGCCAGCTGAGGTATGCCTGATTTTTTGTTGGCGATTGATAAATTCATTGCGTCGCGAGAAACTGGCAAGCCTAATTTGATCAGCACATCGGGCGATATCGCACCAGCCATGGCCATTTGATCTGCGTCATTTAGATTTGGAAAGCTTTCAGTAAGTGATTCAACCAGATAGCTTTTGTGTTTTGGTGTAATGGCAGCCTCGAGCGTAATACCAGGCGTATTCACTGCATAATTCAATAGAAATCTTGGCGTTTCTGTCAGGCTGCAGCTCAACTGAAAACCCACTGCCCGCTCTGCTGCTGCGGGGGAGCTGTCTGGCGAGAATAAAAGATGATCAGGGACACATTGATATTCATAATTCACTTCATCATTAATATCTGCGCGGAATGTATCGTCAATCTTGCAAGCCGCATCCCACAGTGAATGGTTGATCTCAATTTTTTTTAAAGCTGTAATGCAATCTTTGTTGAGCTGCGCCAGTCGGGTGTTTTGAGTACTCAGCGAGCGCTGTGCCTGATGAATTTTCCCGTTAGTTCCGGGGATGTGCGGATATCGACTAACTCTCGAGCAAATTTTGCTAAGCATGATGTCACCCTCCTAGTCATTCAGATCATTTTTCTGTGGATCGGCAGTAATAGCTTTTGGTTATTAGCTGATATCTAGGTGGCGAATAACGGGCGATGATCGTCTTAAATTTGCGACAAAATATGGCATGGCTCCGGTGTTCGATAAAAAGACCGAGAGTTCGATGAGAAAAAGCGCTGAGGGTCAGGTAGAAGAAAAAAAACAAGAACTAGAACAATAAAAAAAGCCCGCATCGCTGCGGGCTTTCCTAGGGCAATGTAGCCTGAGCAAAATTACATCATGCCATCCATGCCCATGCCACCCATACCGCCCATGCCACCCATACCGCTGCCACCAGAGCTCGGCTTGTCCTCAACCAGATCGGACACCATGCAGTCGGTGGTCAGCATCAGTCCAGCGATCGATGCTGCGTTCTGAAGCGCCGAGCGAGTGACCTTGGCCGGATCCAGCACGCCCATTTCCACCATGTCGCCGTAGGTACCGTTGGCCGCGTTGTAACCGAAGTTACCTTTGCCTTCCATCACTTTGTTGACGACGACCGAAGCTTCCTCACCAGCATTGCTCACGATCATGCGCAGCGGTTCTTCAATCGCGCGGAGCACGATCTTGATACCTGCATCCTGATCGGGATTGTCACCCTTGAGCTTCAGATTCGAACGTGCACGCAGCAGAGCCACGCCACCGCCCGCCACGATGCCTTCTTCGACCGCAGCGCGGGTCGCATGCAGTGCATCTTCGACGCGGGCTTTCTTTTCTTTCATCTCGACTTCTGTAGCAGCACCCACCTTGATGACGGCCACGCCGCCAGCGAGCTTCGCGACGCGTTCTTGCAGCTTCTCGCGATCATAGTCGGAAGTGGCTTCTTCGATCTGAACGCGGATCTGCTTAACGCGAGCTTGGATGGACGTGCTTTCACCGGCGCCGTCGATCACGGTCGTATTTTCCTTGGCGACCTCAACGCGCTTGGCCTGACCCAGATCGTTCAGGGTCGCTTTTTCCAGTGTCAGACCGACTTCTTCCGCGATCACCTGACCACCGGTAAGGATAGCGATATCCTCCAGCATGGCCTTGCGACGATCGCCGAAGCCAGGCGCTTTCACGGCACAGGTTTTCAGGATGCCACGAATATTGTTGACCACCAGTGTGGCTAGTGCTTCGCCTTCGATATCCTCAGCGATGATCAGCAGTGGGCGACCAGCTTTGGCCACTTGCTCGAGCACCGGGAGCAGATCACGGATATTTGAGATCTTCTTGTCGCAGAGCAGGATGAACGGATTGTCCAGCAGTGCAACTTGCTTGTCGGCGTTGTTGATAAAGTAAGGCGACAGGTAGCCGCGATCGAATTGCATACCTTCGACGATATCCAGCTCGTCATTGAGCGACTTGCCGTCTTCCACCGTGATCACGCCCTCCTTGCCCACTTTTTCCATCGCTTCAGCGATGCGATCGCCGATCGACGTGTCGGAGTTGGCCGAGATCGAGCCAACCTGAGCGATTTCTTTCGACGTGGTGCAGGGCTTGGCAATCTTGTGAAGTTCTTCAACTGTGGCTGCGACCGCTTTGTCGATACCACGCTTAAGATCCATCGGGTTCATGCCAGCGGCTACATACTTCATGCCTTCGCGAACGATTGCCTGTGCCAGCACGGTGGCGGTGGTGGTGCCGTCACCAGCGTTGTCGGAGGTCTTTGACGCGACTTCCTTCACCATCTGCGCGCCCATGTTCATCAGCTTGTCTTTCAGCTCGATCTCTTTCGCGACCGACACACCATCCTTGGTGACGGTAGGTGCGCCGAACGAACGCTCCAGGACCACGTTGCGGCCTTTCGGGCCCAGGGTGATTTTCACTGCGTTGGCGAGAATATTCACGCCTTCGACCATCTTATGGCGCGCGCTGTCGCCGAAAACTACTTCTTTAGCTGCCATGTTGACTGCTCCTTAACTAACTTTATTTGGAATGAGGGGGTCGGACCTGATTACTGGACGACTGCGAAGACGTCTTCCTCGCGCATGACCAGGTATTCGTCATTGCCAACCTTGACGGTCTGGCCGGAATATTTGCCGAACAAGATCTTGTCGCCGACTTTCACGTCCAGCGGACGAACCTTGCCGTCTTCAAGGATCTTGCCGTTGCCGATGGCCACAACCTCGCCCTGATCCGGCTTCTCGGCAGCCTGGTCCGGGATCACGATGCCAGAAGCCGTCTTGGTTTCCTGCTCTAGGCGCTTGACCACGATACGGTCGTGCAGAGGACGAAGATTCATGAAAACTCCTTTTAAAAACAGTTGGTTATGTTTATTTTTCCGGCCATCCCGGGACAGCTTTCCCGGACCCGGCCGGCGAGGGTCGGTCGTATTGGCGGTAAATGTTGTTAGCACTCTCCGCCAGCGAGTGCCAAGTATAGGGACGGGCTTCGGGTTTTTCAAGGATCTCCGCTGAAAACTTGTTCAGATACCCGATAAAAATTAATTACTTGATAAGTCTTGGCCTCAGGCCGGCCGCCGACTGCTTGCGGAGAACCATGCAAGCCGCGCGGCAGCCAGATCTTCGATCGCCGTCCCCACAGATTTGAATAAGGTGATGTCCTGATTGCCGCGGCGTCCGGCATGCCTGCCACTGGTCAGACATGCCAACTCGGCGAGCACGTGTTCGCGGGAGATAAGTCCGGCCGTCATCGGTTGCACTAGATCGCCCGCTTCGGCGAGCGCGCCATCGAAAGTGTCAACGAACACACGGCTGTGTACGACCAGCGCATCATCGACCTCGCGCATGTCGGGCTTGAAGCTACCAACCAGATCAATATGTGTGCCGGGTTTGATATCTGAGAAGCGCAGCAGAGCTTGTTTGCTCGTCGTGGCGCAGCAGATGATGTCTGCCTGTGCTGTCGCCAACGATAAATCGCTTGCAGTGATCACACTGATCGCCTGATCAAGGCCGGCTTCACGCAATGTTTGCACCATGGCCTGTGCCTTGACAGCATCGCGCCCCCAGATGGAGACGGTCAGTATTGGCCTGACAGTGCAATGCGCGAGCGCCATCTCAGGTGCTAGCTGACCAGTACCCACGATCAGCAGATGCTGGCTATCGTCGCGTGAGAGATAGCGCGATGCCAGTGCCGACGCTGCGGCCGTGCGGCGTAGGGTGAGTTGCTCGCCGTCGATCAGCGCCAGCGGCGTGCCGCTTGAGGTATCCATCAAGATGAAGAGCGCGTGCACCGTCGGCTTGCCTTTGCCACGGTTCTGCGGCATCACGGTGACCACTTTTACGCCCATTTGCTTTGATTTCTGCCAGACGGGCATCAGCAGCAAGGTGGAGGATTCTTGCTCTGACAAGGTATGAACATGACGGCGCGGTGAATGCACTGCTTCGCAAAACGAATCACGCAACGCGTTGATCAGTAATGGGTAGGGCAAGAGCTCGCGCAATTGCTCGTCGTCGATAAAAGGAATCATGGGCATATGTCAAATGGTGTCTGGTCTGCAGCGAGCCTGATTGTACGACTCTGTCCCGATGGGTTATACCTCGTGGGTCGACGGGTGCATGGGATAATTCTGACACCGACGTAAGGACCCGCAGATGAAGCGCTTGAACCTGCAACCACTGACCTGCCTTGTACTGCTGCTGGCATTGAGCAGTTGCGGGACTTTGCAGAAGAGGGAGGTATTGCCCGATCCGCTGTCGGTTTCGCTGGCGCAGACGGGCATACCTTCGACTTCGGTCGCGCTGGATATTCGTTCTGTCGATGGCGAGCGTCTCCTCGCTCACAATGCTGACGTCGCCTTCAAGCCGGCATCTCTAATGAAACTGGTGACGACTGCCGCCGCGTTGGAGTTACTGGGTCCGGGCTACCGGTGGATCACGCGCCTGCATTCTTCCGCCGAGATCAGCGTCGATACTTTGAATGGCGATCTCGTCATCGAGGGTGGCGGTGATCCGCGTTTCTCGCACGAAGATCTGGCTCGCTTGCTGCGACGCTTACGCTGGATGGGTGTGCGCGAGATACGTGGCGACCTGATACTGGATAGCAGTTTATTTGAACCGGCGGCTGCAGATCCTGCGGCCTTCGATTCAGCCCCCGAGCGAGCCTACAATGCTCTGCCCGATGCTTTGCTACTGGATGCAAAAGCGCTTAGCGTCGTGCTGGTTCCTGACACAAACGCAGATCGTGCGCGCCTCAGTATCGAGCCACCGATGAGAGATTTCATCATCGACCCACCCAAACAGAACGATCAGCCCTGTATTCGCTGGCGAGAGCAGCTCAAACCAGTACTCACTGAGAAATGGCTTCGTTTTGAGGGAAGCTTTCCGGTCAGTTGCGGTGAGCGCTTGCTGGCGCTGCATCTGCATACCCTGAGCAATGTGCAATATGTTGATGCCGTGTTTCGTCAGTTGTGGTCTGAGCTTGGCGGCACGATCACTGGCAGTGTACGTACAGGCAGCGTGCCAGCTACCGCGCGCGAGCTGCTGGCGTGGGAATCAATGACGCTTGCAGAGATCATCCGTGACATTAACAAGCACAGTAACAATGTCATGGCACGGCAGTTGTTGTTAAGTCTGGCAGCGAACCGTGGCAGCGCTCCGGCGAGTCCCAACGCGGGTGCGGTGCGAGTGCTCGACTGGATGACCCGGCATCGCATTAACGCACAGACAGTCATCATCGAAAACGGGTCCGGCCTGTCGCGTGATGAGCGTATCAGCGTTGGTGCGCTGTCATCGGTGTTGCAGAATGCATGGCAAAGTCCGTTGATGCCGGAATTTATCGCATCGTTACCGCTGGTCGGTATCGATGGCACGATGGGGCGACGACTTCAGGCATCTTCCGTGCGAGGGCAAGCACATATCAAGACCGGAGCGCTGATTGACGTTGCCAGCATCGCGGGTTATCTGACGGCGAGGTCCGGTCGCAGAATCATTGTCAGCTGCATCATCAATGATGCGAATGCATCTGCCGCACGTCCCGGGCTAGATGCATTGTTGCAGTGGATTTACGACCGCTATTGATGGGCCAGACAGTAGCTCGTGACTCGAGCTGGAAAACAAGGTTTGGCGTAAAGCTAAGAGGTCGAACCATCACCGGGACGACGGAACATCACGGTCGACATTGCCCCGAGTATGAGCACGATCGCCACATAGTCTTGCCAGTGCGGTTCCTCGCCCAAGATCCATGCGCCCGAGAAGGTGCCGATCACTGGGATGAACATCACTGACAAACTGGACGCCACCGGTGGCAGTGAGCGCGCCAGCTGGAACCAGACGACGTGCGCAAAACCAAAAATGATGACCGCATTGTAGAGAATACCCAGCCATTCGACCCAGTTCGGCCAGCGTACCTGTGGCAGTTCAAAGATCAACACCAGTGCCGCAATACCTGCGGTTGCAAAACTCAGCATCCACAGCGTGAGCGAGATGGTCGGCATCTCGATCTGGGTGCGCTTCATCAGCACGGTGCCAAATCCCCAGGCGGCTGCTGCCATCAGCACCGTCAGCGTGCCCAGCGGCTGACCGGAAATGCGCGAGAACTCGCTCGACAGCAGTAGCATTGCGCCCGACATCGCCATCACAATGCCAGCCAGTGCAGCGCGGCTGATGCGGTCGCCAAAGAACACCAAACCGGCAATCACTGCCCAGGCCGGCATCGTGTATCCGAGAATCGCCGCGCGGCCGGAAGACAGCATACGCACGCCGATAATGATCAGCGCATGCCAGATGAACATATTGGGGATGGCCAGCTTGAGTACCGTCGGCACGCAGCCTTGCGGTATGCCTAGCGGCGCTTTTTGTATGCGCGCCACGGCCCAAATGACAGCAATGCCACCAAGCATGCAAATAAGACGAAAGGTCAGTGGCGGAAATTCCCGCACGCTGATTTTCATTACCGGCCAGTTGAGTCCCCAGAACAGGGTCAGAAGGGCCAGCAGCAACAGGTCTCTGCGGGTCAATCGCGTCATGGGCGGTGAAGATAGCATGAAAGGCTACAATGACGGCATTTCAATATATTGAACTGCCTCTTATTTAGGCTATCCAACCGTGAATTTCACCGACAAGCTCGCCGCCGCGACCCAGCGTCATGATTCGCTGCTCTGCGTGGGTCTCGATCCCGACATCGCGCGCTTTCCAGCGCAGCTTCAAGGCAAGGATGGCGGCATTTTCGAATTCTGCAAAGCGGTCATCGACGCTACGGCCAGCGTCGCTTGCGCATTCAAACCTCAGATCGCTTACTTCGCCGCGCTCGCTGCTGAAGACCAGTTACAGGGAGTCTGCGACTATCTCAAGCAGCGCTATCCGGATATCCCCATCGTGCTGGATGCCAAACGTGGCGATATTGGTGCCACTGCCGAGCAGTATGCCCGCGAAGCCTTTGAACGCTATCGTGCCGATGCAGTCACGGTGAATCCTTACATGGGATTTGATTCAATTGCGCCTTATCTGGAGTGGACAGATCGCGGCGTAATTGTGCTCTGTCGTACCTCCAACCCTGGCGGTTCGGATCTGCAGTTCCTGCAAGTGGATGGCAAGCCCTTGTACCAGCATGTCGCGCAGCTTGTATCGGCTCAGTGGAACCGTAACGGACAATGTGGTCTCGTTGTCGGCGCCACCTTTCCTGAAGAGCTTGCGCTCGTGAGAGCGATAGTGGGTGATATGCCCTTGCTGGTACCCGGCATCGGCGCGCAGGGCGGGGATATTGAAGCCACCGTCAAAGCGGGACGTACTGCTCAGGGTAGCGGCATGATGATCAATTCCTCGCGCGCGATTTTGTACGCAAAGCCCGAAGACAACGAAGATTTCACCGCTGCCGCTGCCCGCGTCGCGCGCGAGACGCGTGACGCAATCCATCGGTATCGCTTCAGCTGAACATGGCCGGCGCGCTCGGTGCTGCAACCAGTGGCCGAGCGTTCAGGGGATTGGCGATGGTCGTGCTGATCGAGGGTATCGGATCCTGCGAGCGGACACCATCGGCATTCCACAGTGCCTCGACGGGTGCCAATCCCGCCAAGCCCACCGGTGTGGAATCAGCCGACTCAGGCAGGCCGCGCCAGCTTTGATCGACACAACTTTCCAGGCCTTCGCGCAATTGCTCCCACATGACTTCCATCGCGATCAGATGGCGGTCATACCCCAGCGATTCCATCTTCCACTGGCTAAGACGCGTCTCCTTGACTGAATTACCCGTGCCATGCAGATCAATGTCTGCCGAACCGTGCTCGGTAATGCTTGAACCATTCACCCAAGCCTGGTTGTCCTGACCATAGACTTCCAGACGCTGTCCCCGGTCATGCGCTGTCAGATCGTTTTCACCCAGCATCGTGATCCTGTTGCTGCGGCCGGACAAGTCCAATGCTGCCCCCTCGGCCATCATCAGCGAGCCACCCGTCATCTGTACCTGATTGCTCTGGCCAAACACACTAACCGTCGTGCCAGCGGTGCTGCCCTTGATGACCAGCTCGTTGTCGCCTTCCATCACGACTTTGTCATTACGGCCAGTCAGCTGAAGCTCAGCTCCTGCGGCTAGACCGACGAACGCATTACTAATCGTTGCGGTATTGTCCTCGCCCCAGACCATCAGACTGCCACCCGTGGCGGTTCCAGAGAGCGTGCTGTGCCCCTGCTGCGTGATGTCATTGTTACGACCGTTCACCGTCGCGCTGCTGTTCTCCTGTAAGGCGATATCCGAGTTGCCCAGATTGATGATCTCCTTCTGCCCGGTAATGACAACCCGGTTGTCCTTGGCACCGCCTGCCGCTTTCAAGGTATTGCCCGTGCCGCCCAGATCGACAAAGTCCTCACTGCCGATCGTGATCTGGTTACGGCTACCCTCGACCTCCATGCGAACCTGCCCCTTTTCCGCATTGATCGTGTTGGCGTCGCCATTGACCTCGATGAAGGACTCGCCCGTACCGGTGTTCACCTTATTGCCAGTGCCATTGACCACGAAATGGGTCACGCCCGCATTGCCGTTCATCGTCGTGCCGCCACTGCCCACCAGTAGCGTCTGGCGAGAATTACCGGCGTTGAGCACATCACCCTTGCCACCAATGAGCAGATTGATCCCGCTCATCGATGCATTGACCGTCTGGGCCGCCTTGTCCGACAAGAGCTGTATCGTTCGGCCATCTGCGGTGCGCACCGTGGTGGCCTGATCGGAGAGGTAGATCGAGGTTGCCGACGCGCTCTCGCCAAAGTTGAACAAGACCTCGGCCATTTGACCGCTCGTATTGCCTCGCCGGTTGCTGATACCGAAGTAATTGACATGGGTGATCAGGTTGCCGTTGTCATAGACGTTTCTGGCAGAGTGATCTTTGACGCTCAGATAGGTGATGCCGAACTCCTCGAGTGTATGCAATTCACCTTTCTGGGTCAGCCCGTCCACATTAATGTCAGTCCACAGCCGCAGTTCCTTGAACGCCCTGTCGCGGTAATCGATCTTGCCATTGCGTCTATTGTCTAGCTGGGCCAGTGCAGCAAATCCGGTGGCAGCGGTCGGGGAAGTCCTCTCCGAGAACATCTCGGAAGAGTCATCGATGACGCCATTGCGGTTGCGGTCGCGTACCAAAAACGCATGGTCGGGCGTGATCCAGCCGGTGCGCACTTTCTGGCCATTGGCTGCCATGTCGAACATGACGGTCGAGCCCTGCAGGTTGGTGGTATGGACCGAGCCACCGCCCAGCTTCAGGACCAGCGGGTCGATGTAGCTGCTTGCCCAGTCAAAGGAGGAGAAGCCTCCATCACTCCACCATTCCTGATCGCCGTCATTGCCATAATCGATAACATCGCTGTACACGAAGGTACTGTTGTCGAGCCCGAGATCGACATCGGAGAGGCTGTACTCGTAATCCGTGAGGGACTCGGTCGGGATTGGAGGTAGGCTTGAGGGGGTATCGAATCCCGGCAGCGGATAGATCGCATTCCATGGGCTGCCGCTGCTCTCATCCGTGTTGGCCTCCATTACGGATTGCAGGTCATAGGCGGCGAGTGTGTTATCGCCACCATAAAGCCAAAGGTTCTTCAGGGACTTATCAGCAGTATCCCAGCGATAGGCTTGCAGCCGAATGGCTTCGGCCTCCGCAAACCAGTTGTCAAGTTCGTCGGCAACGGTATCGGTCAGGCGGATGTTCAAATTGTCTAATACCGCAGATGCCTGTGTGTGATGTTCATCTTGCAGGCCGTGATCTGTGCCGGGCAGATTGATTATGTGATCTGAGTCCTGAGGCGAGTAAGACGCATTGGCCAGATCAAGGAATCTATCCAGTTTGTCCAAGGTCGGCTTGCCAACAATGACGCCTTCTGCGTCAACCTCGCCGTCAGATAAATGGGTGACCTCAGAGATGCCATTGGCAGGATTGATGTTGATCTGTGTTTCTTCATAAATCTCGCCATAATTATCTTTGAACTGCTGCATTGCTCCGGTGACGCGCAACATGTGGTCCAGCGTCACAGATTGCGTCTCATCCTCACGCGCGCAGCTAAAAACAAAATTGCCCTCGCTGCCTTTCAGGCAGCTGTAGATCGTTCCGTCGGTTTGGGTCAGCTCGGCAAGCGTCTGGTTTCTGGCATCCGCAGCGAATTGTTTGCCCCATGCCGCGATCTTGTTGGTGACGTTTTCAAAAGCTGTTTTCGGTGCATCATAAAACGCCATTTTTGTAGAAAAAGCGACAACAGCCAGCGTGCCATAAGACTTTTCGATGGGTTCAAAAGTAGAAAAATTCTTGATAATTTCAGAGACAAACGTTGAGTCGGCTTTGAAAAGAAGTTCAGACTCGTTGGGTTTTCCCATTGCATGCTCATATGCTAAATCGTGGGATCGACACAGAAGATCTAATACACTTGTAGATTTACTTCCATCTGAATTTTCGAAAGTATAAACTCTCGCATTAACGGATTCGTTATCTGTCGTTTCCAGATTTCTTGTGCCGTTGGTATACCCGGGTCCGCAATTATAAAATGCCGTCGGAATCCAAGAGCTTGGCGACAAAATACTGAATTCCCGGATGGCTATTCTTCCGAAATCTGATGTCATGGACACTTTCCTTGATGAGAAGTTGATGTGACATCTGGCCTCGGAAAGTTATTAGTGATGTAGTTTTAATGGGATCAGAGCAGATTCGCTCACCAGGGGTGGAATGACTGGAATCCATTTTTCGGTTTTAAGATCGAAATATCCAAGAGCGCTCGTCCCTTGCTTACCCCTAAGGGGTGGCCCCCCATAGATAAAAGCCACATAGTCTCCAGCGGGAGCGGCTACGTATTGCGAGACTGATGCCATGTTCATCAAGGGTTCCCGCCATACGCTAGTATTATCTGTGTGGCTTTTCCTGACTAGGGAAATCCCTACCTTCGCTACCTCGGCTTGATAAAAAATATCCCCTTGAAGATCGATAGTAGGAAATTTTGCATAAGCTAAATCGTAGTAGCTTGGCTCTGGCGCAAATCTCATGCCGCGCTTGATGCGAAATATCTCGCTGCCCCGATAATGATTTAGATAGTCTGGTCGTTCGACGGTACCCGTATGTTCTGGAAATATGGCCCCGGCGATGATCTCTGATTCTGATAAATAGCTAATCACGGCTGCATGATAGAAATTGATCGGGCCAGCAAAAAGCTGGTGCTCTCCTGACTTGAAATCAAATTCCCAAATTTCAAAAAATGCCATGTGCATTCCCCGTGATCGCGGCTTGTCAGAGCTCGCCACGAGGTAGGCAAGTTTTTCACCCGAGGGAGATAGCGTAGGACCAACAATTCGATTTCGTGGAATTGGTAGTACGCGATAGCCGCTGCCATCACGATTCATGATCACTATTTCGCCGTTGGCATAGCTATTCATGATGTCGGCATGATCACCTTTTGTCGAAGGTGGCTGGCGGACAAATACAATTTGCTCGCCGGATTGTGAGAAATTCGCCTCCACGTAGCTATAATTTTTTGGAAGATCTAAACGATGGTAGGTATTCTCTTTCAGATTGTAGGTGAGTAAGTAGCACACCGAATAAGGAGTAAATGCATCGCTGTATTCCGAAATGAGCCATTCCTCACCGTTAGGGTGAATGCTGATGCTCTGGAAGCCCCTTCCAGTCTTGGCTGGCTCAAAAGGAGGAGTGCGCGTGTTGTCATACGCCCCAGCAGTAGAGGCCGTGAAAATTGAAATCCATGCAGCGAGTCGCTTGAAAAATTTTTTCAACATAATGGAAATCTTCCGCGGGAAACCGACGACGGCTTGGGTCTGACCTGTTGGGATGTGGTGTGCAGAACCCCGAAGGGTCCGCGCCTTGAGCCACGACTAGCAGGAAGAGCTAACGGTGGTCAGAGAGCTCTGGCGGGATGCTCAGCCTACCGAGAGCAGCCCAAGGCAACGGAGCGCTCAGTATTACGAGGCGATGTTGGGAGGAGAAGTGAGATCGAATTTTTCACTGACATCATTCGCAAAACGGGATACATTTTTTACAAATGATTTGTAGTTGACGCGACGTTCGATCTTCAAACACTATGCGGATAAAACTCGCTGGAGATAATCGGTGATCGGCTAATTCAGCAGCGCTCTAGAAATTTCAACAATCCTTTCAGCGCATGAATAACGGTCTGCTCTCTCACAGCGCGGCGATCGCCGCTGAACACCAGTCGCTCAGTGTGACTGATTTTGCCGTGTGCCCATCCGAAGCAGACGGTACCTACTGGCTTGCCCGGCACTGCGCCGGCGGGACCCGCGATGCCGGTGGTGGAGAGCGCGACATCAGCATTGGTGTTGACGAGCGCGCCTTTGGCCATTTCAGCGGCGACTTCTTCGCTGACAGCACCAAGCTGCGCAATCAGCGCCTCGGGCACACCGAGGAATTGTGTTTTTGAACTGTTCGAATAGGTCGTAAAGCCGCAATCGAACCATTCCGAGGAGCCGGCGACATCGGTAATCAGCTGAGAGATGCCGCCGCCCGTTACGGATTCTGCGGTAGCAAGCAGCCAGCCTTTTTTCTTCAGCGCTTGGCCGACTTGCTCGGAGAGTTCATTCAGCGTGTCCATAAGGTGCTCCAGTGATCCGATGCCGAGATGGTGTCAGGGATTCACCAAAAACGCCATAGTGCAAGCACTAGCAGAGTGAAGAATGCCGCGATGATATCGTCGGCCATCACGCCAAAGCCGCCCTTGAAGCGCTTCTCGAATTGTCTGATCGGCGGCGGCTTGGTCATGTCGAAAAAACGGAATATCAGAAACGCTGCCAGCTGCGCCTTGAAACTGGCTGGAGTGACAAACAGCATCACCAGCCATATGGCGATAATTTCGTCCCAGACCATCGCGCCATGATCCGGTACGCCCAGCGCGCGCCCGGTGCGGTCGCAGGCCCACACGCCAATGACAAATCCGACGACGATCAGCAGGCCCCAGACGGCAGGCGTCAGCACTTCGGGCCAGCGCACAGACATCGCATGGAACAGCAGCCACCCAAACAAGGTGCCAATGGTGCCCGGTACCCAACGCGACAAGCCACTGCCAAAACCCAAAGCCAGCAGATGGGCTGGATGGGACAGCATAAAGTCTGCGGTCGGTTTTCGTGGCGTGGCGGGCCAGATTGGGTTTGCGGCCTCGGTTAGGGATGGCTCGGGATTGGTCATGAACTGAAATGATCGAAAGACTGGTTCATTAGCGCGAGTGTCCGCCCGTTCGCATCCAGCAGTTGTATGCCGGGCTCTGCGCGTAGGCGGCCGATGCAAGTGACCTCGGTATGGGTCTGTCGGCCAGCATCGAGCACGGCATCGTGCTGGCTGGCGGGCGCACAGAAGCAGAGCTCATAGTCATCGCCACCATTGAGCGCAAATGCGCGCCGCTGTTCCGGGTCGCGGCGCGACAGCGCGAGCCCATAGGGCAGCTCGTCGGCATGAATGACCGCTCCGGCGTCGGATTGTTTGAGAATATGACCCAGATCGCCCAGCAAGCCATCCGACACATCGATCGCCGCAGTCGCTATCCCGCGCAGCGCCAGTCCTAGCGCATTGCGCGGCGTCGGTGTATGAAGTCTTTCCGAGGCGAGCGACAGCTGATCTCCCGTGAGCGTAATTTCGCCGAGCAAAGCAGATAGTGCGAGCTTTGCATCACCCAAACTGCCCGAAACCCAGATTTCATCGCCGGGATGCGCGCCACTGCGTCGGATCGCCGCACCCTCGGGTACGCTGCCCAGGACGGTCACGCACAGGTTGAGCGGGCCGCGGGTGGTATCGCCGCCGACGAGTTCGATCTGATGCGAATCGGCCAGTGCGAGCAGTCCTGTTGAGAATGCGTCTAGCCAATCGGCGTCAGCGGACGGCAGCGATAGCGCCAGAGTGAATCCCAGCGGGCGCGCACCGATCGCGGCAAGGTCGGAGAGATTGACTGCCAGTGTTTTGTGTCCCAACGCATGAGGATCGGCGCCGGCGAAAAAATGGCGACCTTCCACCAGCATATCCGTCGAGACAGCGAGTGTTTCGCCCGCGGGTATTTGCAGCAATGCACAATCGTCTCCCACACCAAGGCGTACCGGTCCTGCGGGCCTCGGTGCTCGGTGGAAGTAACGCTCGATCAGCTGGAATTCAGACAACATCTGGCGATTGTACCGAATGGCCATGTTGGCTCGGGGAGGATGCTCAATTAGGAGCCGATGGGCAGGGACGGCACCGATGGTCTGTTAGAATCATTCGCCTTCAAATACGCGCCACAGAAAGCTGCCCCGCATGGATTCCGAACGCAATCAGCAAGAGATTCGCCAGCAATTTCGCCAGGCAGCCCTTGAGTACCACGAATTTCCCACCCCCGGCAAAATCAGCGTCACTCCCACCAAACAGCTCACCAACCAGCGTGACCTCGCACTGGCTTATTCGCCCGGTGTGGCGGCGGCATGCGAAGAGATCGCCGCTGAGCCATCGAATGCTTTCCGCTACACCGCTCGTGGCAATCTGGTCGCTGTGATCACCAATGGCACTGCGGTGCTCGGTCTGGGTAACATCGGCCCGCTGGCCGCCAAACCGGTCATGGAAGGCAAAGGCGTGCTGTTCAAAAAGTTTGCCGGCATCGATGTGTTCGATATCGAGATCAACGAGACTGATCCGGACAAGCTATGCGACATCATTGCCGCGCTGGAGCCAACCTTCGGTGGCGTGAATCTTGAAGATATCAAGGCGCCCGAGTGCTTTTATATCGAGCGCAAGCTACGCGACCGGATGAAGATTCCGGTATTTCATGACGACCAGCATGGTACGGCCATCATTGTCGGTGCCGCTATTCTGAACGGCCTGAAAGTGGTCGGTAAAGATCTGAAGAAATGCAAGCTGGTGGTTTCAGGTGCAGGCGCTGCGGCGCTGGCCTGCCTGGACTTGATCGTTGATCTGGGCTTTCCAATTGAGAACATCACCGTTACCGATCTGGCGGGCGTGGTGTACAAGGGCCGTACCGAGCTGATGGACCCGGACAAGGAACGCTTCGCGCAAGCTACCCCAGCGCGCACGCTAGCCGAAGTGATTCCGGGCGCCGATATCTTCCTCGGCCTCTCGGCAGGCGGGGTACTCAAGCCGGACATGGTGCGCGCGATGGCAGATCGTCCGCTGGTGCTGGCGCTGGCCAACCCGACGCCCGAGATTCTGCCGGAGGAAGTACGCGCCGTGCGCGATGATGCGGTGGTCGCGACGGGCCGCTCGGATTATCCGAATCAGGTCAACAATGTGCTGTGCTTTCCCTACATTTTTCGCGGTGCGCTGGATTGTGGTGCGACGACGATCACGCGAGAAATGGAAATCGCAGCGGTGCACGCGATTGCCGAGTTGGCCCAAGCCGAACAATCCGATGTGGTTGCTACCACCTATGGCGTGAACAATTTATCTTTTGGCGCGGATTACCTGATCCCCAAGCCTTTTGATCCACGCTTGATGCTGAAAATCGCACCAGCTGTGGCGAAAGCAGCTGAGCATTCGGGCGTCGCCTCACGCCCGATTCGCGATATGGCGGCCTACACCGACAAGCTGCAGCAGTTTGTCTATCACAGCGGTAGCTTCATGAAGCCGGTGTTTGCCATGGCAAAGAAAACCCCTGCCGAGAAAAAGCGCATTGTGTTTGCCGAGGGCGAAGAAGAACGTGTATTGCGTGCGGTGCAGGTGGTAATCGACGAAGGGCTGGCCAAGCCGACTCTGATTGGTCGTCCAGCGGTACTTGCTCAGCGCATCGAGCGCTATGGTCTGCGTATTCGCCCCGAGCTCGATTTTGACGTGATCAACCCGGAGCGTGACGAGCGCTATCGTTCTTACTGGGAAACCTATCTGTCGATGACCCGCCGCAAGGGGGTGACCGAACAGTACGCCAAACTTGAAATGCGTCGCCGCCACACGCTGATCGGCTCGATGGCCATTCATAAAGGCGATGCCGACGGGATGATTTGCGGTACCTTTGGCACGACCGCACTGCATCTTCACTATATTGATCAGGTATTGGGTATGCGTTCCGGTGTGAATACCTATGCCGCAATGAATGCGTTGGTACTGCACGATCGCCAGGTGGTGATGGTCGATACGCATGTGAACGAAAATCCGACCGCTGAGCAGATCGCCGAGATCACGATACTGGCAGCCGAGGAAATGCGACGCTTTGGTTTGCACCCGCGTGCCGCGCTGCTGTCACATTCGAATTTTGGCAGCAGCAACAGCGAGTCTGCGAAAAAAATGCGTGATGCATTGGCGATTATTCGCGAACGCGCACCCGGTCTCGAAGCCGATGGTGAGATGCATGGTGACACCGCACTAGATGCGCACCTGCTCAAACAAACCATGCCCGACACGCCGTTGAAGGGCGATGCCAATTTGCTGGTGTTCTCCAATATCGACTCAGCCAATATCGCTTACAACCTGCTGAAAGTCGCTGCTGGCAACGGCGTGGCGATCGGCCCCATACTGCTTGGCTGCTCGCGTCCGGTGCATGTGCTGACTCCGTCAGCGACGGTGCGCCGCATCGTGAATATGACTGCGCTGGCGGTCGTGGATGCGGTATCGCAGCGGTAGTCGTCTCAGAATCTTTGGGCCAGACGCGTACTCTTCAGGTTCACACTCAGGCTGACCAGAGGAGGATGTGCGCGTGTTCAGGAGCCCTTGAATGCCTGCATAACAGCCGCCGGAGGTCTTTGGTCATGCGGATCGTTCATAGCCCACCTCCGAAAAAGCGAGAACATGCCAGATAAAGAAATTCAAAGAAAGTGGCAACGGGCTGAACAAAAGCTCTGCATTGATTTCGGCATCCCGAGTGAGCGGCTGCACTTGATTGATACCATCAAGACGCTGTTTGCAAAATATGTCGAAGAAAACAATCTTTCCGACAACGCGTCGATTGCCCTGTACTACCGCCTTTCTTTTTTCTCCATTCTGATGACAGTGAGGACGCTCAATACGATGGATATGCAGCTTCCGGAGTTTCGGCTGAACGACATCATGCCAATCTATACTGATTCAAAAAGAATATCTGCGGAGGCTGAAGATTGCGTGATTCTTGAAAAATGCATAGCCAACATCAATGATGCGATCGATGCACTGATCAAAGATTATCAGTAGACAGGCTATTTGTTGCGCTGGCGACTAGTAGCGTCAAAAGCCTTTCGAAATTCCCGTCGCCTCGCTTCTGACCAACCCCACGCACCATAGAATCGCGCGGGTTGGTGTTCAATATGCTGATGATAATAATGCTGGTAGCGTCGGCAGTAGGCTTCCAGTACCTCAAGCGGTACATCGTCGGGATACTTCGTCCGTATTTCGCGCATCAGGGTGGGAAGATTGTCCATCGGTTGATTGAACGACTCAGGCAATCATTCGTTATGTATAGTTGGTATTGAAGGAGTGTGCTCACCGGCGAGTCGCTGCCAGTGAGTGGAGTCTAGCTCCTTAACTCGCTGGTGGGGTTGGCAGTACCTTGCCGTATATCCGCACTGTCTGCGGCGATGCCGCCTTGTCATCGACCTGACGTGGCGGATTCTCAGCTTCAGTATTTCCCCTGATTTACAATACCGCGCAGTTTCGTCCCCGAGGACAGGCATTTGACTTCGATCCCGCTGGCTGTTGATCTTGATGGCACATTGATCCTGACGGATACGCTTGACGAGTCAGCGATCCGTGCACTGCGCTCGCATCCGCTGATGGCGCTGCGCATACCGGCATGGCTCGCCAAGGGCAAGGCATATCTCAAAGCCAGGCTCGCCGCACTCACCGAATTCGACGCCGCGTCGCTCCCCTACAATCAAGCCTTGATCGACTGGCTGATAACGCAACGCCAGCAGGGGCGGTATCTGATACTGTGCACGGCCTCAGACAAATCGATGGCGGACGCCGTCGCGACGCATCTTGGGCTGTTTGATGAGGTGATGGCCAGCGACGGTCAGCACAATCTCAGTGCACGCAACAAGGCGGCGGCGCTTGAATCGCGTTTCGGACCTCAAGGCTTCGACTACGCGGGCAATTCTCATGATGATGTGCCTGTCTGGCACAAGGCGCGACAGGCAATCGTAGTGAATGCTTCTGCAAGCGTCGAGCGGCAGGCACGCGCCTGCTGTCAGATCGAAGCGGTGTTTGAACCCCAGCCCTCGTCATCTGCGCAACTGCCGCGCGTCCTCAGGCTGCATCAGTGGACGAAAAATCTACTGCTGTTCATTGCGCCGCTGGCCGCGCATCAGATACCTGATCCCGCCACGAGCTCAGCGATGTTGCTGGGCTTTCTGGCGTTCTCGTTGTGCGCATCGGCGGTCTATGTCATGAATGATCTGTTCGATCTCGACAGTGACCGTCACCACCCGCGTAAGCGACTGCGGCCGTTCGCATCTGGTCAGGTGCCTGTCGCCAAGGGCGTGATGCTGGTGCCGCTGCTGATGCTCAATGCGGTACTGTTTGCGCTACCGATCGGGCCAGTGTTCACTGGCTGGCTGTTGTTTTATTTTCTACTCACTTGCGCCTACTCATGGGGCCTGAAGCGGCTGATGCTGGTCGATTGCCTCGTGCTGGCCATGCTGTACACCCTGCGGATCATCGCCGGTGCGGGAGCGGCAGGTATACCGCTATCGTTCTGGTTACTGGCTTTTGCAGTCTTTTTGTTCTTGTCGCTGGCCTTTGTCAAGCGTTATGCCGAGCTGATCGTGCAGGCTGATGCGGGCAAAGAAAAAGCCCATGGCCGCGGCTATCTGATCTCTGATGCTCCGCTGGTGCAATCCTTAGGTATCACCTCAGGCTACGCCTCTGTCGTGGTTCTGGCCTTGTATCTGAACAGTGATGCTGTACTTAAGTTATATCAGTCGCCGACGATCATGTGGTGTGCTGTACCTGTCATGTTGTTCTGGGTCAGCTGGATCTGGATGAGGGCGCATCGTGGGCAGATGCATGACGATCCTTTATTGTTTGCGCTGCGTGACCGCGCCAGTTTGCTCTCTGGCTTGGCATTTGCGCTAGTGCTCGCCGCAGCATCGAAGGGATGGGTATGGTAACGGTGACTTCCTGGGGGCGGCTTGGCGAGTTCGAGCATCGGGTGTATCCCCTGTCTGACCGTATGCAGGTCGCTGCACGCATGAAGCGCGATGCCTTTGGTCTCCCGTACGGTATGGGTCGCAGCTATGGCGATGTTTGTCTGAATCCCGGTGGCGTGCTGTGGAATACGACGGGTCTGGATCGCTTTATTGCATTTGACGAGCATCAGGGTAGGCTGGTCTGCGAATCGGGCCTTCTGCTACGCGACATACAGCGGCTATGCGTATCGCGTGGCTGGATGCTGCCCGTGGTGCCGGGCACGCAATTCGTCACGGTGGGTGGTGCAATCGCGAATGACATCCATGGCAAAAACCATCATCAGGCAGGCAGCTTTGGCGATCATGTGCGCCGGCTGTCACTGGCGCGCACGGATGGCAGCCTGTCCGAGTGCAGGCCGGGTGACGTGTTGTTTGAGGCTACTGTGGGCGGTCTCGGGTTGACCGGCGTGATTACCGAGGCAGAGCTGCAGCTAAAGCGCACGCCCGGCCCCTGGCTCTCAGTCGAGACGCTGCCGTATCGCGACTTGTCCGAATTTTTTGCATTATCCGATGCCTCGGAACCGGACTGGGAGCACACCGTGTCCTGGGTGGATTGTCTGAATGGCGCAGGACGCGGTATTTTCATGCGCGCGAATGCGGTCGACGCGGGCAAAGATGCGCCACACGTATCGCGGTCATGGCGCATGCCTTTCGTGCCTCCTGTGTCGCTGGTGAATCCGCTGTCGCTGCGGCCTTTCAACGCGATGTATTTTCATCTGAAAAAAGCCAACCGCAGATCGGTGCAGCATTACGAAGCATTTTTCCATCCGCTGGACGATGTGCGCGACTGGAACCGTATCTACGGGCCACGCGGATTTTTCCAGTATCAGTGCGTGCTGCCGCGTGAGGTTGGTCAGCAGGCAGTGCAAGCGATGTTGAAGCGCATCGCGCGCTCGGGAACGGGATCTTTTTTGGCGGTGCTCAAGACCTTTGGCAACCGTCAGTCGACCGGTATGCTCAGTTTTCCAATGCCGGGGGTCACGCTGGCGCTGGATTTTCCAAATCGGGGTCAGTCCACACTGCAATTGCTTGCTGCACTGGATGCGATCGTGCGTGAGTGCCGGGGCAGGCTATACATGGCCAAGGATGCGCGCATGCCCGTCGATCTTTTCGAATCGGGTTATCCTCGGCTGAAAGAGTTTTTGTCGCTGCGTGATCCGGGTATTAGCTCGGCGATGTCGCGACGGCTCATCGGTAGCTGACGCGCGCGTCATTCAACGGAGATCCTGCTTTGTCCAAACCGCGCATCGTGATCATAGGCGCTAGTTCGGCCATTGCCGAGCATTGCGCGCGGCTGTGGGCGCGCGCTACGGTGGAGCTTATACTGGTCGGCCGCGATCTGGTGCGAGTCTCTCGGGTCGCGGCTGATTTGCGTGTGCGCAGCCCACATTCCACGGTCACGGCGCTGGAAGCAAGCTTCAATGATCCGGGGGCGATCGCGCGTCTGGCCAGCGCGCTGACAGCAGATCGTCCGGTCGACGTGGTGCTGATCGCACACGGTAGCCTGCCGGTACAAAATGATTGCGAGTCTGATCTTTCGATGGCCTGTGACGCGCTGGAAGTCAACGGTGTATCGCCCGTGCTGTTTGCCGAGGCCTTTGCCGGCGTGATGGAAACGAGAGGCAAAGGGACGCTGGCCGTGATCGGCTCGGTCGCGGGCGATCGCGGGCGAAAGACCAATTATGTCTATGGCGCAGCCAAGGGCATGGTCGAGCGTTATGTACAGGGCCTTCAGCACCGGCTGGCAAACTCTGCGATGAAGGTCGTGCTGATCAAGCCGGGCCCGACGGCTACGCCGATGACCGCGCATCTACCTCAGCGCGGACTGGCCCCTGTCGAACAGGTGGCGCGCCGTATCGTCGAGGCGGTCGCCCAGGGTCAGCCCGTGGTGTATGCACCGGCGAGGTGGTGGCTGATCATGATGGTGATCCGTCATCTGCCGCGCGCCATTTTCAACAAGCTCAATATCTGAATGACAGAACAAAAAATCATCCTGCCTGGCGGTGCCGGTTTGGTCGGGCAGAACCTCGTCGCGCGATTAAAAGCGCACGGCTATACGCAGCTTGTCGTGCTGGACAAACATCGCGCCAACCTCGAGGTTTTGCGCCGCATGCATCCGGACATCGTGATCGAATACGCCGACCTTGCCGAGCCGGGCGACTGGCAGCGGCATTTCAGTCATGCGCGCGCGGTGGTGATGCTGCAGGCGCAGATCGGTGGCACGGATTATGTAGAATTTGAGCGCAATAATCTGACGTCGACGAAAAACGTGCTTGATGTAATACGTACTGGTCAGGTCGAGCAACTAGTGCACATCAGTTCCTCCGTAGTGGAGTCGGTCGCGGATGACTATTACACCAATACCAAGAAGCTGCAGGAGCGGATGGTGCTGGAGAGCGGTATTGCCTGTCCGGTACTGCGGCCAACGCTTATGTTTGGCTGGTTTGACAGGAAGCATTTGGGCTGGCTGTCGCGCTTCATGCAGAGAGTACCGGTGTTCCCGGTGCCGGGTGATGGTCGCTATATGCGGCAACCGCTGTATGTAGGTGATTTTTGCAACATCATCATCAGTTGCATCGAAAGCGGTCGGCGCGAAGGTATCTTCACTATCTCTGGCCATGAAAAAATCGACTACATCGACATCATTCGCGAGATACGCCGTGCAATCGGTACGCGCACGATAATCATGAAGATTCCTTACTCTCTGTTTTATTTTTTGCTCTGGTTGTGGAGCCTATTTGACCGTCATCCTCCGTTTACCACGCAGCAGCTACAAGCACTGGTCGCGCGTGACGAGTTCAAGCTGATCGACTGGCCGAGCATATTTGGTGTTCGCTGCACGCCGTTTGCAAGCGCCATTGAGGAAACGTTCCGTGATCCGGTCTACAGCCGGGTTGTTCTGGAGTTCTGAGTATGCCGCAGCCATCACAGCAGCGTGCGCCTCAGTCATCGCAACGCATCGCGGTCCTCGGCGCGGGCCCGATGGGGCTGGCGGTTGCTTATCAGCTCGCGCGTGATGGCCATCAGCCTGTAGTATTCGAGGCGGACGATCGTGTCGGCGGCATGACTGCCTGCTTTGATTTTTCCGGCTTGGAAATTGAGCGCTATTACCATTTTCACTGCACCTCCGATACGGCTTTTCTGCAAGTGCTGGATGAGTTGGGCATCGCCGACAAGATACGCTGGACCGAGACGAAGATGGGTTACTGGTATCAAGATCGGATGCAGTCCTGGGGTAATCCTTGGGCGTTGCTGGGATTTCGAGGCCTGAGTCTGATCGCGAAATTCCGCTATGGCCTACATGCCTTTTTGTGCACCAAACGTACTGATTGGAGGCCACTCGATCATGTCGAGGCGACTGGCTGGATACGTCGCTGGGTGGGTGAGGAAGCATGGGAGGTATTGTGGCGGCGTTTATTCGACTACAAGTTCTACGATTACAGCAGCAACCTGTCTGCGGCATGGATCTGGAGTCGCATACGCCGTATCGGTCGTTCGCGCTATGACCTGTTCCGCGAGAAGCTCGGTTATCTGGAAGGTGGCTCGACCACGCTGCTCAATGCGCTCAAGCGAGATATCGAGCGGCATGGCGGCACGATCAGACTTCGCGAACCTGTGCAGCGCGTGATTATCGATCAGGGCTGTGTGGTGGGTGTGCAGACCGCGCACAGCGGGGAATCGTTCGATAAGGTAATCAGCACAGTGCCGCTGCCCTATGTGCCACGCCTGATGCCGGATTTGCCGGCTGAGATAATGCACAAATTCACTGCGCTGAAAAATATTGCAGTAGTCTGCGTGATTGCCAAGCTGAAAAAACCACTGTCGCAGAATTTCTGGCTGAACGTGAATGATCCTGAGATGGATATTCCGGGGCTGGTCGAGTATTCAAATCTGCGACCGCTGAATCACAGTATTGTTTACGTACCGTTTTACATGCCGGGTGAGCATCCGAAATTTGCAGAATCCGATCAGGCATTCCTACACAAGGTACGTCGCTATCTTAAGAAGATCAATCCTGCACTGCGCGATGAAGATTTCATCGACATGCGCGCCAGCCGCTACCGGCATGCACAGCCGATCTGCGATCCTGGCTATCTCGACAAGTTGCCCCCGGTTGCATTGCCGGTCAAGGGACTGTGGGTCGCGGATACTTCATATTACTACCCCGAGGATCGGGGTATCTCCGAGAGCATTGGTTTTGGCCGCAAGATGGCGCGTGAGGCATTACAGTGATCCGGCACTTCATGTCGCGCCAGTTTCTGATCTTCGTGGCCACCGGTGGTTTTGCGGCGATGGTGAATTTCGGTTCGCGTATCGTTTACAACCGATGGACAGATTTTTCATCTGCGGTCGTGCTGGCTTATCTGACCGGAATGCTGACCGCCTTCGTGCTAGCTCGTCTGTTCGTATTTACTGATAGTGAGCAATCGATACGTCGCAGCGCACTCTGGTTTGTGCTGGTCAACCTGATCGCCGTACTGCAAACCTGGGTGATTAGCATGCTGCTGGCTTTTTATCTGCTGCCAATGATGGGTGTGGCTCGTTTTATCCCCGAGATCGCGCATGCGGTGGGTGTGGCTGTGCCGGTATTTACCAGTTATTTGGGTCACAAGCACTGGTCTTTCAAGTCTGCGAGGATTACCGACACCTGAATCAGGGTGTCAGCGGTTCTGTCGCTGGAATCCGTATTGCTCCATGAAGCGGCAGCCATGCAGTGGCAGAAAAGCCGGCAGTCGGTAGTAGGTCTCCGCGATCTGGCTCAGTACTTGCGCTCGATAGGGCTCGAAGCGGAAACCCTGTCCATCTGCTACCCAGAAGCGCGCACCGTCCAGCATTCGCTCTGACACGCTCACTGAATCGAAATAAGGTAAAAGGGTGGAGGCATCGATCTTGCGGGTACTGACGATGCGTATCGGCTTGCCAGCGTAGCTGTGAAAATCAGTGACATTGTCATCGAAGCGCGCATGGAAGCTGCCGCCCCCAAACACGGGCACGTAGCTGCCGCCGTGGTAGCTCAGCAAAGACGCAAAGCTGTAAGAGGGCGTCATGATCGTTGCGTCGGTGGGTAAATCCTGTCTGAGCATTTTAATCAGTGCCTTTGCCTCTCGGTGCATCACGATGTCGGTATGTAGTTTAGCCCCTTGAATTACATTGCTGGGCAGATAGGCGAGTAGCAGCAATGCGATCAGATGAGGTAGGCCCAGCCACAGATTCCAGCGCCGATGTTTGCTGAGCACGTCGATATCCAGGGATGCCCCGGCCCACAAGAAGAAAAATGGCAGGAAGGCCAGCACCCAGTGCAGACCGATGGTCTTGTAGAAGGAGAGCAGCAGGAAGAGTACGAACGGTACTGCGAACAGACTGACCAGCGGCCAGTAGCCGCGCAACGCGCCGCTACGTGCCAGCCGCAACCCTGTCCATGGTGTGACCAGATAGACCATCATCAGCATATAGATGATGAGATGTGATGCATCGAATTGTGAGCCCGCGTTGCGGTTGTACAGATTGAAAAGAACATTGTTCCAGCAGTGCGTAGCATTCCATGCCATATTCAGCAGCATGAACGGTAGCGCGCACAGAGCGACCAGTATCAGCTTGAGCCAACTGCGACGGCCGCGAGGGAGCAGATACACCGCATACGTGATCGCCAGGAGCCCTGCAAAATACTTTGACAGCAGGGCTAGGCCGAGCAGCAAGCCCGCAGCGGCATACCAGCGAAGATCATCGGATTGCTCTGCGCGAAGGAACGCATAGCCCGAGAAGAAAAGGAAGAGGATGAGCGGCGTATCGGTCGTGATCAGGTTGAGCGACCAGGTGAACGGCAGCGCCAGAAACAGACTGCCTAGCATCCAGGGCTTGCCGGCGTGGTGTGGCTGCAGCCGCCGCAGCAAGTCCATCATGCCGAAGACAACGGCTATCCAGAGCAGGATGGCGGGTGTGCGCAACCAGAGCGTCGATGAAGACACTCCCTGCAGGGCCCACAGCCACCAACCTGCCATGGGTGGATGGTCGTAATAGCCGCCCCAGTCGGGATAACTGCCCCACAGATAAAAATAGGCCTCGTCACCCGTGAAGGGAATCGCCGCTGCCAGCCACAGCTTGATGATTGTGGTTATGGCCAGAAGCCGGAAGAACAAGCGGCGCGGGGCGGCCTCGTCAGTGGAGAGCATGAATCGGGAGCGTATCGAGTTAGCTGGCGTTGATAAATGTTATAAGTTCGACAGCTTTCGTGTTCGGGAGTCGGCTTGCACGATGCTGACAATGTAAATATGACATTGTAAAGAAGTTATGCCGATTGCTCGGACGCCGACTGACGACGATGCAGGACAGGTCTGAATAAGCGCAGTTGCCGTTGCAAATAATAAATGTTACCGTTCCGGCCAACGCCACGGGGGCCTGGCACCCTGATCTTTTTTCCACCATTTAAAGCATCATCCCGTGAAAACTTCTTTCTTCTTACGCTTGGCTGTTGCAGTCTTGGCAGCGACTACTTTTTTTCCGATGTCTTCCGCGCAAGCGTATGACTGGGGCGATGGTTTCAATTTGTCGTCCAAGGCGGGAGATAGTCTCAACCTGATGGTGTCGCCCTATACCGCGCATTTCCATCCCAGTGATGATCACAAATATGTGTGGTTGGTTGGCGTGGAGCGGGAGCGCGCCGATGGCGCGCTCGCGGGTGCAGCCTTCTTCAGTAATTCCTTCGGTCAGGATAGCGCTTACATCTTTCCCTGGGGCGAAATCTACCGCAACGTACTCGATCAGCCGCAGATGTACGTGAAATGGACCGCTGGCCTGCTGTACGGTTACCGGGGCAAGTATGAGGACAAAGTGCCATTCAACCACGGTGGTTTTTCGCCAGCTATTGTCCCTTCATTGGGATGGGAGTTCAGCAGCAAGCAGCAGATTCAGCTTAACTTGCTGGGCCTCAACGGGATGATGCTGCAGTTCACTCAGCCACTGAAATAAAGCGTTGCCACCCATGAAAATGCCCGCCAATGACGCATTGGCGGGCATTTGCGTTTTGTGTGACTTCTATTTGTGGGAGCTTACTTTTCCAGCCCTTTGGTGACGATTTCGCCGCGCACAGCTTTCAGCGTTTCTTCTATTTCCTCCATGTCCTCGGGCGTAACCCCTTCGTCTTCCAGCACGGCGAGGAAAATTTCAGTGACATGATTGAATGACGCTTTAGTCACCCCAGCCTGCATGTGCTGGTCATGAATCGTCTTCATCGTGAAATCCTGATTAGGCTTGCCCATCGCATAAGATACATAAGCAATGTGGTGCTGGATCATGCTGTCGATTTCCATTTGCTCGAAATAGCGACGCAGGTTGGGCCGCCGCATCAGTCGCTCATGGAAATCCCTGACGATCCTCGTCACTGTGGGCACACCACCATATTTGTCAAAAAGAGAAACAGCCATGAATTAAATAATGTTATCCGTGTGAGGTTATTTGCCTGAAGGGGAGGCTGATGCTGGTGCTGGCGCGTTTTGGCCACCGGGCAGGATGATCACCGGCGCGACTGATGTCGATGGTGTAACTGCTGGTTTGATAACCTTTGCGGGCTTGCCAGCTTGAGCAGATGACACGGTATTCCTTTGCGCCTGTGATTCCGTGATGCTGCCATCAGAGCGTATCGTATCTGCCAGAGCAGATGTAAATAATGTTAATGACACAGATGATATCAAAACGAGTCTGTTCATATCTCCCTTATCAAAATACATAGTCGCACTTTGTCGCACTCTGAGGGCGCAATTTTGCCTGAATTATTTAAAAAAAATCTTTATGAAATTTTTCTTAAAGAAATCAAGGTACAAGGATCGACTCTGAAAGTTCATTCTTCATCTTTGCCTATATGAACACGAACTTTGGTTGACAGTGCTGGCTAATTCATAAAAACTAGGGACATGCCGCGCTGGCTACGCACTGACTCAATAGCTGCGCAAACCCATCTGATGTCGCCGAATGCGACGAAGGATTGCTGATGAAATTCCTCGAAAAGCAGATGCTGACAAACCGACAGCTGGCTGACTCCCGAATCGATTTCGAAGCGACGATTCAGGGTAACATCGATTTCAACGGTACGTTCTTTGTCGACGGCACCATTAACGGCGACCTCAAGGGAAAAAGCCTGGAGAAAACCACCGTCATCATCGGGGTGCGTGGAAAATTGTCCGGTAACTTGTTCTGCACTAACGCGATCATTGCAGGCACGGTATGGGGCGACATCCATGCCAAGTCACTTGAGTTGCAAGAGGGCGCGCGCGTGATCGGCGATCTGTATTACGAGACGCTCGAAATCAATCCTGCTGCAGAGATTAACGGCAACTTCGTCCCGACAGAAACGGGCTCCGACGACTTGCAGGGTGGCGACGGCACGAGCGAGCAGGAGGCCTTGCGATTGCTGACGGCGGTGGGAAAGCGCTGAAGCTTTTAGCCTGGATTCGTTTCAACTGGTCAACCCAAACGGAAATCATCAAATGCAACGTGCAGAATTACTCGCGGAATTAAAGCAGCTTGAAGCCATGGAGTTCGACGTGGTGGAAGAGGCGATCAACCTCGCGCAAGAGATCGATATGTCCAGCTTTGCCTCGATGTCCGTCAGAGCTGCTGCCGTCGTGGTCGCCACCCGCGGGCTGCAACAGCGGCTGGGTGATCGAAATCTCGTCAGTCTCATGAGAAGCCGCTCTACCTACCAGCCCGCCCCGGCCCGGATGATGGCGTGAACGCTAGATTCTGAATTGATGCAGATGACCGACATCTTCTCCCGTCAGGTCTCGGGTTAGGTCTTTCATCTCCCGATGCGCAGCTTATAAGCCGCATCATTCGAAACGTCGTCAGCTCTTTGCGGTGCCCATCATTTTTGCCGATACGGTCTTCTCGTCTGGCAGGCGCTGAGTGGATGCCCGCTTCGTCGCGGGTTGGCGAAGCGGCTCGATGCTGGGTTTGCCAAATTTAATAAATCGATATCATCCGACTTGTTAAAAAAGTTTTCGATTTTTTCGAGCTTCTGTTCAGCTTTCATCTGCTTTTATCATCGTTCACTCAGCCTCACACTACGCAGGTTAGTTTTTGACCGTGGAGGATGCAGTGAATACCCATTCCCAGTACACCCCCGAGCTTTTTATTGACGGTCTGATGCGTGTTCTCGGCACGCATTCCCGATCGGCTCTCGCCAGAGCAGTGGGAATATCGCCCTCAGTGATCAGCAAAATCTGGCATCGTCGTCTGGCGATCAGCAGTGAGATTTTGCTGCAGGTGCATGAGACGACCGGAATCCCGATTCGTGAACTCAGACGCATGATGGGTGACCAGCGACGTTTTTTTAGCCGCTTCTCGGTGCGAGCGCCGCTAGCGTGATGGCAGAATGATCGGCTGAACTTTCCTCGGGTGCCAAACATCGATGCAAGACGGTTGATCATGAATGGCCTTTGCGGAGTATTCCGGCGACCCGAAGGAGTAGTCTAACAAGCAGGGCCACTGCGAGAAATTTCTGCAAGTCGCTCGCTCGGCCTTAGTCCTCCGATCGCTTCCAATCGGCCGGCTGGCTTTTTTGTTGATATCGTACGCGCTGCTTCGTGTGGCGCTGCTGGTGTACTCCGGCACTGATCTGGTACTGGTGTCCTAATGGATGCTGGTGCTGATCAAGGGCCTATGGTTCGACCTCGTGGTTTCGGTGACGCTGGTCGTGGCCGTTATGCTGTATGAGGCACCTCCACCGGACCGTTAACGGTCATCTGCGTGGCACCAGAAGCCCGGGAATGTCTGGCTGTTTGCCTCGCTTTTCGTATGGTTGTTTGGCGCGGTATCAAAACTCACGTCCTGGTCCGAGTTCTCTTGCCGTCTGAATTTCATCGCACTCGATTACTTGCTCTATACCAGCGAGGTGGTCGCGGATTCTGTCAGTTTTTTCAGCCGACTACCTTGGCAAGGTTGAGAGGTGAAGTCGGTCACCCAGTTTGCGGAGCAGAGGATTATTCTTCGGTCTTCCAGTGTCCCGATTTGCCGCCCAGCTTTTCCATCACCCGCACATCACTGATCACCATGCCGCGGTCGATTGCCTTGCACATATCGTAGATGGTCAGCAGACCGACCTGCACGGCGGTCAGCGCTTCCATCTCCACGCCGGTCTTTCCATAGGTTTCGACCTGTGCGTTACACATCACGCTGGCATCAGCATCATTAATGGTGAATTCGACCGCCACTCGGGTCAATGCCAGCGGATGACATAGCGGTATGAGGTCAGCGGTGCGCTTGGCCCCCATGATGGCGGCAATGCGGGCGATACCGAGCACATCGCCCTTTTTTGCCGTACCCGAGGTAATAACTGCCAGCGTTTGCGGCTTCATTCGTATGAGTCCACTGGCGATCGCGATCCGATGGGTTTCCGCTTTGCTGCCCACATCGACCATGTGTGCCCGACCGCCGTCGTCAAAGTGGGTCAGACCGCCATTGTTGACGGACGGGAGGCTGCTTTTTTCTGAGCTCATGACAAGGATATTTCAGGAGGTAACCGCCACGTGCGGGCGAAGGCTTGCGGGTATCATAGCATCATGAAACCTGTTTCCTGGTCCGCCGGCAGCACTCGCTTTTCAGCCCGCGCAAAGCGCGTGCTGACGGCGCTTGTGCTCGCTTTCGCATCACCCGGAATGATCGCACCGGGCGGACTGCAGGCGCAGAACCTTCCCAACCTCGGGGGAACTGATGGCGAAGAGCTGTCACCGCTGATGGAGCGCCGGATCGGCGAACAGGTCATGAACAATATCCGGCGCGACCCGGATTACGTCGATGATCTCGCCGTACTCGACTATCTGAACCTTCTGGGAGGCTCGCTACTGGGATCTAGTCCCGAGGCACGTGGCGACGCCGGCTATGATTTCTTTTTCTTCGCGGTTCGTGACCCCTCGCTCAATGCGTTTGCCTTGCCCGGCGGATTTATTGGCGCGCACACTGGTCTGGTACTCGCGGCGCAATCCGAATCCGAGCTGGCCTCGGTGATGGCGCACGAAATCGGCCACGTGTCGCAGCGACATATCGCGCGCATGATCGGCAACCAGCGACAGGATTCGCTACTGCCGATGGCGGGGCTGCTGCTGGCCGCGCTGGCGATGCGCAGCAGCCCGGATCTGTCGGCAGCGGCAATGATGGGCGGCACTGGACTCGCTGCGCAGCGGCAGTTGAGCTTTGGTCGCGACGCTGAGCGTGAAGCTGACCGCGTGGGCTTGCAGATACTGCGCAACACCGGCTTCGAGCTGAACGGTATGGTGAGTTTTTTCGGTCGATTGCAAAACGCCAGCCGCAATCGCTCCGACAATTTGCCTTCTTACCTGCGCACCCACCCGATGACGGGTGAGCGGATGGCGGATATCGAAGCCCGCATACGTAATCTGCCTTACAAGCAGCACGTGGACAGTCTGGATTTTGCACTCATCCGCTCGCGCATGCGCGTACTGCAGGACGATACACCGCAAGGTTGGCGCGATGCTGCGCAACTCTTCGATGAGCAGTCGAGGCAGGGCACGCGTGCGCAAGTATTAGCTGCCAAATATGGTTTGGCAATGATCGCGCAGCGTCAGCGCGACCTGCCTCGGGCGAAGTCAATGATGGTGGAGATCCGGGCCGAGGCTGCTCGCGCTCCGGCGCTTCCCGCGTCGCAGACACTGGCCAGCTTTTTTGTTGAACAGGCGCTCGCCAGCGAGCCGCAGCAAGCGCTGGCGCTGGCCAAAGAGTCGCGAATGCAGTTTCCGCTCTCGCGAGCGCTGGCGATGCAGTACGCGGACGCATTGCTCGTCGCTGGCAAGAAAGACGAGGCGACGGTTTTCCTGCGTGATCAGGCGCAGCTCTACAGGCAGGATGCGCGCGTGCAGCGAGCGCTCGCGCGCGCCTATGCCGAGCAGGGGAAGATCGCGTTACAGCACATGACGCTGGCTGAGTATTACTCCTTGACCGGCGCGTTGCCCTCCGCGTTGGAGCAGCTGAGGCTGGCGCGCGGCGCATCTGATGCCTCGTTTTATGATCAGGCGATGATTGATGCGCGTGAGAGAGAGCTGCAGATGAGCTGGCGCGAGATGATGGAGAAATCAAAAAAGCGCTGATCTCGCCCAAGAAGAAATCTCTTCAGACACTCTTGATCAGCCGGCTAGGATGAGCAACAAATCCGAAGCGTTGCTCCAATTGCTCCGACGATATCCGTTCGATATTTACTGAGCTATCGCTCAGCGAGAGCCTCAACTTGTCCGAGGATGTGGATGATGCCAGCCAGACCATCAGGGCAGCATCGTCACAAGGCATGCCATTGAGGGTCAAGCGCGGCAGACATTCTGCGAGGTCACGATCGTCCAGCATCGCGATCTTGGCGTCGGACTGAAGCAGCAGCCGGCCATCACCGGTCAAGTAGGTTTTGCTGATCTTGCTCATTGGCTCGCCATCGTGCGTCACAAAGCCCAGCTGGGGGTCGGTGCGTGCGATGAAGGGCGTCGCTTCCAGCTCTACATAGACGCGCTGCGGACCATTCTGGAAAAACCAGGCACCACGATCGTCACAGCCATAGTTGCGGAAGATAAAACCAAGTAGCGCAGGATGGCGAATCACATCACCGGTCAGGTTCGCGGCCTGCGTAGCATCATCCCGCATGCGGAATGCCCCGCGTGCGTCGAGTGCCAGCCAACCATAACAGTGGGGCACGTTCGGCCATTTGGCGATAGCAAGTCTGACCGCGTCATCCATCGCAGGGCGTTTCTCAGTCGGTCAGCGCTAGATGATCGTGCTCGCGCAGCGCGACCTGGCCGGACAAAAATTTCACGATGCGCTGCGGCAGCCAGCTGAGCGTGCCCGGAGGCCGCCCGCCCGCGAAACCCACATGGCCACCCTGCGCCGGATATTCGAGTATTACTGATCGTGCCGCGCTGCGCGGTAAATGGCGCGCGGGCAGAAAAGGATCATTGCGCGCATTGAGGACCAGCGTGGGCACGGTAATCGACGAAAGCACCTTTTTGGCGCTGGCGCGTTCCCAGTAATCATTCGTGTCTCGGTAGCCATGCAGCGGTGCAGTGACGACATTGTCGAACTCATACAGGTCGCGCGCGGCGAGCATCCGATCTCCATCGAACAAGCCAGGAAACTGCTCGAGCTTCAGCAGGCACTTGGGTTTAAGCGTTTGCAGAAACACGCGTGTGTACACCATGTTCAGTCGGCGCGATAGCGCCGCGCCGCCGGCGGCGAGATCGAGCGGCGCCGAGATCGCGCAGGCTGCCTCGACAAAGCCTGAATCTTCCGGATACTCGCCCAACCAGCGCAACA
>Ga0315901_10000791_pt1 | contig 45833 bp, 52 predicted proteins | sample LakEriMetagenome_10_FD_203761 | JGI IMG/M metagenome (GOLD analysis project Ga0315901, IMG submission 203761) | Freshwater fungal communities from buoy surface, Lake Erie, Ohio, United States - Buoy 2 MA116 | ecosystem: Environmental > Aquatic > Freshwater > Lake | place: USA: Lake Erie, Ohio...
ACGGGAGCGGAACTTCATCTTCGTACCCCGGCATATCCCAGTCCACATGGATCTCTAGGATCTGATACCGGTCGTCATCCGTCAAGGAGTAACCTTGCTCTTCTGCCTTTTTCTTTTCAACGTCGGTTAGGATGCGCGTCGGCTCACCCAGGTCCACCTCGCGGTAGAACCCAGCAACCTGCAGCTTCTTGATCTCGTTCTCCGTTTTACGCATCACATGCGTGACACGCTCGGCGGTGTAAACATTACTTGCCCCATAGGGCATGATCAAGTCTTCAGCCGGCACAAACGGAGCAGCAGGCAGTTCCGTGCTTGGGTTGGGGTAGATCTTCTTAAACGCCGCCCCCGCAAGACCCAAGGAGTACAGCATCCGCTCATGCTCTGAGCGGTAGTCCACCATCCGCTCGGTCAGCATGTAGTTCATGTCATCACGAACACGCTCTGCCGCGTCCTCGTTCAGCCGGGTGGACTCTCCAATGATCTGCGTCTTGACCGGCCCCTGAGCAGGGAAGGTCTCCGTGATCATTTCTGACTGGAACCGTATCGCCGCCTCCGTTAGGAGAGGCGAATACACGCCACAAGCACCAGACCAAGGCTCGGTGCGCTCTTCGTACTTCATGCCAAGGACTTCCAGTCCCTTGACAAACATCTCTGTCCAGTCTTTGCGACTGTTGATGTCCGCGTCCACCAGATCAACGAGTTCTGAGGCAAGAGACTGCATCTCACTCTTGTCCATGAACTCCGCAAGGTTTGCGTCAAAATCATCTGCGGTCTCGGGTTCCGGCATCAAATCGATTTCGACGCCATCAATTCCTATCTTGACGCCTTCCGGGTCTTCAATTTCAATCTCGATGGCCGGCTCGTCGGTGAGGAGCATCGGGTCGAAAGGCATGAGGGCTTGGTCGATGTTGGTAGCCATTTGGTGTCCTTAGTAGTACGCCGCTCTGCGGCTACTCTTGAAGTAAGTCACTTCTTCCTTTACGTCTGTCGGCAATCGGATAAAACCGCCTTGCCTGAAACGCAACAGCGCTTGAGTTGTCGAATCCACGAGGTCGTCGTTGGCACCGCTAGGAAAGTCGTTGCACTCTTCAATGACCTCTCTCGCCCACCGCCTGTCAGGTGCCCACACTATGCCTGAAGAAAACAGATCAGAGACAGCATTCACACGAGAAATCTTGTCTTGGCCCTTACCCGGAGTGAACTCTCCTATGGGCACTCCCATGCGACGTAGCTCCTGATAGAGAGCCGCCCCGTTGGACTTCTTCTCCACCACGAACGCATCGGGCTCCCACTCGTTATATTCTTCAAGTACGAGTTTCTTAAGCTCAGGAAACTCCATCCGCTTCTTGATGGCGTTCAACAATATAATGTTGAAGTTGTCTGTTTCCTCATTGAAGAATACCCCCCAGGTAGTCAAAGCATTGTAGTCCGCTCGGGTATTTGCCTCTTGAGCAGCGTCCAGCGACATAATAAGGAACTCACATTTGGGAGGGTCTTCTTTTTCCCAAATTTTCCACCACTCACGTTTAATCAGTGCGCCTTCTTCAGATACGGGGTTCTGCATGTACTGGGCTTCCCAGTACCGAATATCCATACCCGCTTTTTTAGCAAGCAGTTCGTCAAGGCTCCAGAATTCCCCCCAAAGTGGCTTTTCATTTAGAATTGCAGGGAATTCGACCACTTCCCACTGGTCAACGCCTTCTTCGCGTTGCATCTGATTGACAATTTGACCTGTCAAATCCAGTTTAGACCAGCGCGTCATCACGACAATAATGGCACCTCCAGGCATCAAACGCTGGATGGGGCCCGACTGAAACCACTCCCAAGCAGGTAAAAATACGTCCGGACGCCCTGTTTTTGCGTCTTGTTCGCTGTGTGGATCGTCAATGATGAACAGATCAGCGCCTCGACCTGCCAACGCGCCACCTACACCAATAGCGAAGTACTCGCCATTGAAGTTTGTACCCCAACGTGAGGCAGATTTACTGTCCGCTTGTAGTTCGACCTGCGGGAATATGTCCTTATACGAGTCCGAACCCACCAGATTACGCACTCTACGGCCAAAATTAACTGCCAAATCCGCCGTATGGCTGGACATGATGACCTTTTTGTGGGGGTATCTGCCTAAAAACCACGCGGGAGCGAGATAAGATATCAATTCTGACTTGCCATGACGGGGGGCGATATTCACAATCACCCGTTTTTTGATGCCGTTGGCAATATCTTCGAATATCTGGATCAATCTACGGTGGTGGGGGCCTACTTTATACCCCGGATATACGTGTTGGACGAAATCCAGCAGTGAATCTTTACCTTTTGACTGAATATATTCGCTTTCCCAGCGTTTTAGCAGTTCCAGCGTCTTTCTTTTATCCGCTTCCGTCATGTACGGAAGGGATTTCTTCAACTGAAGTACCTTATCAGGCGTTAGTTGGCTCATTTTCGACCACTTCCACCATCGGTACGTCCACAGTCCGGGCTTCCAGCTTGGAAAGAGTCTCCAGAAGCTCGCGTTCGACCTCTTCCAGAGACTGATTCTTGACCGTCATCTCGGTGCGCTTCTTGAAGGCATCGACGCCATCGACTTCGCCCAAGGCTTTGATAGCTTGCAGGCGTACTTTTCCGTCAGGATGGGCAGATTCTTCGATTAGTTTGTTGACTACGAAGCGTTTGAGGTTGGCAAGCTCTTGTACAACCTGAGAGTCGTACTGAGCAACCAGCCCTGCAAGATAGGCAATGGTCTCGTTGGGGTAAACCGCCATATCCGGGCGGATAGGCCCGCCCTTGATGAGATCGGCAGCGATTTCTCTAGCTGCTGACTGTGAACTCTCGTCGGGCGCAATGATCGCACCCGTGAGATCGGCAATCATTTTGATTGTCCGAGCCCGCATTTCCAACTCCTCGCGGGGAGTCATCTCTGGATACGCCTCTTGGGCGCTTGCGGGCAGGGGAATGCTGTCTTCGATGTCTGGTATGAGGTCCATAGGAAGTCGCACTATGAAACAGTGCGCGAAATGTAGCACGTATTTTGAAAAGGAGGTAGGAGTCCCTGACGGGGGGTGTTTCTAGGATGTGACGTATGGAACGAAGGACAAGTGACGTATGGAACGAAGTGACGTATAAAACGAAGTGGAGTTTTGGAAAGTGCGGAGTTGTTTGTGTAGATCATGGGGTGTGGGGTGCGCGGGGGGACCCGTTACCAGCTAGGGGGGTCCGGGTGCGGTGGGTCAATCCCCCTGAGAATTCGCTTTCGGAACAGCACCATGCTATATACAAATCACTGGGCAGCGCGGTGCTGTTCAGTGTTTACTAGGAGGCCAACATGGCTAAGACGACAAAGGTGGACCGTTCGGTCCTGGTTTCCCGTGGAATCATCAAGGCAACGCTTGAGAGTCTCAAGCGTGAAGCTGCTGAAGTGAAGCGCCGCGCAAGTGATTTGCGCAAAGCGCGGTATACGGTCGTACAACCTGTCCTGACCCGGCTCTGTATGCTCCTCGATGGTGTACCAGAGAATGACCGACACGTCGGCGTCTCGAGTCACTACGGCAGAGTTGAGATTACGTTGGCGCTGTATAACCAAGACACACTCAACAGTGATTTGGTTTGTAACTTGCTGGGTTACGCCAACGACGTTTGCCCCAACGCAAAGTCGAGGGACTACGTTGGAAAAGACTGGGGCGAGCGTGAGCACCAATTCAGCAATGAAGATCTCAGCATTCGGATTGGGGTACACGTCAAGTCAGACAGCACGTGCCAGCGAGTGATAGTCGGCACAAAGACAGTCGTGCAAGACGAATACAAGTTCGTCTGTCCAGACTGACCCGACAGGGTTGCAAGGCGCAGGGCTCCGGCCCTGCGCCTTTTCTTTTGGCCCATCGATGCCAGTTCTTGGTCGTCGCGCGTGTCTGGGCGCGGGCGTGGGCGCTAGATAGTGGTTCAGTTCCCCCTGAGAAGTTGATTAGCGGGCCAGTATCAGCTATACAAACACTACAGAACGACGTCGCGGTGACGTCGCGTATGTTTCAACGCACTATTGGAGCAAAATCATGAGTGCAAAGCAAAAGACCCCGGTTTCCCCGTTCTATCAACCTACATCCCTCAAAGATGCGGGTTACAAGGGTGCACAAAGTGTCGAAACGCTGGCAGCAATTGCTGCTTACGTGATGACGCTGCAGCCTGATGTGTCAGAGAATGGTCTCTCTTCCGAAAACAAAGCCGGCTTGGCGGAAGGTTGGATGTTGCGTTATGGGGAGATTAACCCCGGCCAGCGTTACACCAAAGAATGGAACCCGCTCCCTGCCGATGCCCCGGCGCAAGAGGGTGAAATGCTGGTGACAGTGCATTTCGCGATGTCATTCACCCAGCAAGAATTCGGCAAGTTCAAGGGCACTGACCCCGGCAAGTATGGTGCAGTGCAACCGGTACGCGAGAAGTTCCAAAAGTACTGTGCTAATCGGGTAGCTGACCTGATGACGCAGATCAAACGCATCGTCAACGATGCCAAGCCCCGAACACGGGTTCAGGCCAAAGACTACGCGGATTGGCTCTCTGGCCAATTGGACGAATTCAAGTCCAGGGCAAAGACTGCGAAGTCCAGGGGAGACGCAACAGCCCCTGACGAAGCCAAACTCAGAATGGCAATTGATGCCTTCAGGAAAGCCTTAGGCTAACCCCCACGCCCCACGATGCCCCGCGCATCGTGGGGCTTTTTTTCGTCCGCGCTATTTGAAACCAGTTCTTAATCGTCGCGCGCGTGCTCGCGTGTGCGGGCGCAAGGTTTCGCGCAAGGTTGTTATTTAGGACGCCAGCCTCGGCTGAGCCGCTAATTAGCGATTCAGTGTTGTATGTACTGCTAATCAGTCATTTTGTTCTGATGTTCCGGTTATACGTCATTGTTCTAACCAATACGTCACACTACACCCTGGAACAATGACGTATAACCAGAACACTGGAACAAAAACCACTATGGATAAAAAAAGTCCACCTATTGAGGTGGACTAACCTTGATGACAAGGAGGGAGATCGCAACTGAACCCGATTTGTGCCGTAAAATTTCAACATGCACTGGATGTGCATGTTGCCAGAAAAAATCCGTTTTGTCAAGTAACCCTACTCAGAAGTAGGAAATCCGCCCGGAGGCGGATTTTGCTCATTTGTGACGTTTAATTTCAACATGCACTGGATGTGCATGTTGCCAGAAAAAATCCCGTTTGTCAAGCCCTTTTTACCCCTATTTTTGTTCCAATGTTCTAGTCGTGTTCCAGAAAAAGTTAGTGGTTCCTTACACGTAAGTTGTTGTCACACAAGGGAAATTCGGATTTGTTCCCACTGTTCTAGTGTTCTAGCCAAAATGAGGGGTGACGGTAAAGGGCATGAATTTTTTGGTGGAACAGAGAGGTCAAGCGAGGTTTTGCAAGAAGTTATCCACAGAAAAAAACATGGTCTCCTAGGAGCCCTCCCCCCTCTAAACTTAGAACAAGAACAAAACATCATTTTTCTCTTTATATTCAAGCACTTACAACCGTTCCTTGCACGTTCTACACAAGATTTTTTTACGTCACTTGGAACAAATCCTGGAACAACCCCCATTTGTGCCCTATAATACGTCACAAATGACGTATCCGAGCCTTCTAATAAACAAAGTTGCCCAGAAGTCTTGACATACGTCACAAAACCCCCTATAATGCGCGTGTTGGGGCAATGCGCTCTGACACAGTCCTATTCAGTCACCCACCTCTGCCTGAGGTACTAGTTATGGAGTCAGTCATGTACGCTCGTCCTCGTTCCCCCATCCTTGCTGGGTTCGTATCTATCAGCCCAGCCACGCATGAGTTCCTACCTAGAGCCACCCGCAAGGCCCTGCGCGTAGTGAAGCCTGCCGCAATCCCCCAGACCTACACCAACTGGGATGCAGACACCCCAGACATCTGCGACTCCGACGATGCCCACATCCTGCGGGCCAATACGGTCGATCCTGACTTCGACCTCGACGGGTCCGCAGAGTTCAACGATTCAGACGGGTCTGAAGACCTGCACGGCCTGACCATCGTCAATGCCTGGGAGTACGACTTCCAGGGCTACAGCGTCCTTTGATCTGAGGAGCAACTGCCATGTCTCGCATCAAATCCCTCGTCTTCGACGACCAGATGAACTTCCGTGTCTTCCCTGAGGTAGTCATTCAGCGCAGTGTGAGTCACTCCACACTGCTACGCCTCCAACGGGACCCTGCCCGTTTCCTGCAATGGTGCCGCCTGCGCACCATCCTCAAGCCTCACTGCCGCACTTCCCACACTTGGGAAGACCCGGTGGATGCAACTCCGTTGGAAATGCATCGGTTCAAGATCGATGAGTGGATCTGCTCGTTCATCGTCGAGCGTGGCGAGATCAGCGAGTGGTCATTCAGCCACATCACCTGCGACAACTGAGGAGATGCCCGTGAAACCCATGAAGCCCCTGTGTGTCGCCTGTGGTGACACCTACTCTGCCGCCCGTCGTCTGGCTGGCTACCAACTCTGCCTGCCATGTGGCGAGGACCGGGCGCGAAGCGTCCGTCACACCATCGTGCCGATGCACAAGTCCAACTACCTGCTCATCACGGACAGGGACGACCTGCTTGGCATCAACAACAAGGGAGGGCTGTACAGATAACAACCCACCACACACTGAACCACTAACCACTACCGGAGTTCTTATGTTCATCGCAGTTCTTTTCCATGCCCACGAGCCGATGCGCTTGTACGGTCCATTCGACACTGAAGATCAGGCGTTCGCCTGGGTGGATGAGCAGACTTTCGAAGCTGCAACCATCCATGAACTTCGTGCTCCCACCCCCGTGAATAACATCAACTGACAAAGGAAACATCATGTCAATCGATACAACTCTCTCCGCCCCTTCGCACCTCACCTCTTTGCACTCATCCTGCTACGTGGTATCCGTCGAGGTGTCCACGTGGGTGGGCACAAAGCAAGACAAGACGGTCTCCAACGAGGTGACAACCCAGAAGAAGGCATCTGCCGATGCTGGCAAGTTCACCAAAATGCTGATGGCAGGTAACGCCACGCACAAAGCCCTGGTGAATCATCGTCAAACGGTCTACAACTGGCTGCAGAGATGCACGTATGACTGGGCGGGTAAGTCTCGCCTGTTACCAATGATGCAACTGCCGAAGTTCCAGAAGGAGTACGAGCAGCACTTGGCGCAGTTCAACCTGCTCAAGGAGAAGTTCGCTGCCGAGTACAACGGCATCGTGGCGAACATGGCCTTCGAACAAGGCGACCTGTTTAACAGGGCAGACTACCCTGACCTGCAAACTATCCTGGCTAAGTTCAACATGAGGTTGCTGGTCACTGACGTGCCGCGTGGTGACTTCCGCAACGCGGTCAGCGAGGAGTTGGCGTCCGACCTGCATACACACTACCAGAAACAGACGGAGACAATCGTCAAGGCAGCAATGGACAAAGCTGCAACGCGGTTGGTCTCTCTGGCTGAGCGTGTGGCTCACGCCTGCTCTGAGCCCGAGGAAACCGTGGCCGAGGACGGCACGGTCAAGAAGGGACGCAGGCCCAAGATCGTCGAGGCTACGTTCGATCAGGCGCGGGAAATGTGCGCCATCCTGCGGGACTTCAACCTGACAGGCAACGAGGAGATCGAGGAAGCCCGCGCAAAGCTGGAGTCTGCGCTGCGTGGCGTGACAACGGACGACCTGCGCGAGTACGCAACAAAGCGCAAGGCAGTCAAGGACGAGATGGACGACCTGCTCACACAGTTCGGAGCATTCAAGCGCATCGGGCGCGACGAGGAGGACGACGGGGACGAGTGATCCCCCTGAGAACTTGACAAAGTTAACGCGACATTTTTCTCTCAATCAGTTCTTCATTCAGTAAGGAAGTCTTAATCATGGCAAACATCAGTTTCACCACCACCGTCACCCTGGACCAAGCAGCCAACCTCATCGAGGTGACGGGAGACGAGGTGACGAACATCCTTGTGGCCGAGCCGGGTATCGGCAAGACCAGCATCCTCAAGATGCTCGAAGAGCGCATGGGTGATGGGTATGACTACATCTACGTGGACTGCCCCGTCAAGGACATGATGGACATCGGTGCCAACATCCCGAACCACGAGACCCGCACCCTGGACTACTACGCAGCCAGCCTCTTCAAGCTGTCAGGACCGGGCGCAAACCGACCCAAGGTCATCCTGCTCGACGAGTTCTTGAAGGCTCCGAAGCTGATGCAGATCATCTTCACGCGGCTCATCCTTGAGCGCATGGTGGGTGATGTGCCGCTGCCCAAGGGGTCATATGTCTTCGCTACATCCAACAACGTGACGGACGGGGTGGGCGATGCACTCCTCGGTCACGTGGGCAATCGCGTGGCTGTCATCCACGTGCGAAAGCACAAGGCAGACAAGTGGAATGCATGGGCCAGCAAGGTGGGTATCTCACGGGTCATCCGCACATGGGTTGCTCTGAATCCTCGGTGCATGGCGTCCTACCTCGACGGCAATCAAGAAGATAACCCGTATATCTTCAAGCCGGGTAAGCCCGGACAGTTCGTGTCTCCCCGGTCTCTGGCAAAGGCGAACGTGCCGATCTCCCGTAAGGATCGCTTGAGCGAAGACGAGTTGCAAGCGCAGCTCGCTGGCATCCTTGGCGAGGCTGCTGCCCGGTCGATGTCAGCGTTCGTGTCGATGAGCGACAAGGTACGTGATGTCAAGGACGTGCTCGCTGATCCGAAGGGCATCGAAGTGCCAGAGGATATCGCTGCCCAAGTGATGATGATGTTCCAGGCTGTCGATGTACTCGAAACGCAGGATGAACTGTCCGCGTTCATGGAGTTCGTCAACCGCATCAAGTCAGCCGAGGTGCAGGCTATCTTCTTCACGATGATGGCAAACCAACGCATGAAGCTGGCAAAGAACAACTCAGCCATCCGTGAGTGGATGCGTGTGAACTACGTGCTGGTGTAAGGAGAAAGCAAATGAAGATCAAAGTCAAAGCCGTGAAGCAGTACGGAAGCTGGGTGTACTACCCAGTGTGTGGCAAGGCTGGGCTGTTTGCCCAGATCGCTGGCACCAAGACGCTCACCTCGCATGTCTTATCTCTCATCAGAGAGATGGGGGTAGAGGTGGAAGTGCAACAGGAAAACCCGGAGGGTGTATGAAAACCTATTACGTCCAACTGGTGAAGACCATCTACGTCCTCATCAACGCTGAATCAGAAGAACAAGCTGCTGAGAAAGCAAAACAAGACAGCGAGGGGTTCGCCTACGACGGGCACTGGGCCCACGCAAAACCTATGGTGTATGACGTATCAGAACAAGGAGTCTACGATGCTTGACCTCGAAATCAGAATCAAGAAGGCCCACGTGGCGCTCATGCGCCATCCCGAGACTGCGCTGTACTCGGGCGTGATGATGGCAGGTAGTAGTTCAGTCTCGGATGAGCCCATAACTGCGGCGACTAATGGACTGGACAAGTTCTACGGCAGAGCATTCATGTCCAAACTCTCCGATCAGGAGATCAACGGCATCGTGCTGCACGAGAACCTGCACGTGGCGCTGCGCCATCTGGTCCACAACCGTGACCTCTTCAATGAAGATAGGCGCACGGCAAACATAGCAGCAGACTATGTGGTCAACGGGATCATCAACGGGCTGAAGGACACGAGACTGTGCAAGCTTCCGCAAGGGGCGCTGTACGAGCCTCAGTACGACGGCATGTCGATGCGGGAAATCTATCGCCTCCTGAGGAAGAATAAGAAATCTCAACCGCAGCAGCCGGGACAGCCATGCCAGAATGGACAGAATGGCGATCCATCTAATCAGCCCGGTCAGTCTCAATCCGGTAAGGATGATCCATCGGAATACGGTGGATTCGATGAGCACGACCTGAGCAGTGGCCCAGCCGACGCTGAGGAACTAAAGAAGGTGAGCGAGGCAGTGGACCGGGCGCTGCGTGAGGGTGCCCTGATTGCTGGTCGGTTCGGGGTTGATATCCCCCGCGCTATCGGTGAGTCGCTGGAACCGCAGGTTGACTGGCGGGCAGAGTTGATGGACTTTGTGGTCAATGCAACATCAGGCAAGGATGAGTACTCCTGGCGTCGCTACAACCGTCGAGTCATCGACACCATGCTCCTGCCTACCACCGTGAATGAAACGATAGGAGAGATTGTTGTTGCCATCGACACATCAGGTTCTATCGGCGGCAGCGAACTCGGACTATTTGTCTCAGAACTGGTATCTATCTGTGAGATGGTAACTCCCGAGCGTGTCCGGGTTTTGTGGTGGGGCACGATGGTGGTCGGGGAGCAACTCTTCGAAGGCGACTATCAGAATCTCAAGACTCTACTCAAGCCCCGTGGAGGTGGTGGCACTCGCGTCGGGTCGGTGAGCGATCACATCATCAAAAATAACATCTCAGCAGATGCTGTGATTGTATTTACAGACGGCTACGTCGAGGCACAAATCGATTGGAGGATATCGATTCCCTCCTTGTGGCTTGTGACTCAGTACGATAGGATGAGCGTCCCCGTGGGCGGTAAGCTTGTCAAGTTCAACAAGTAAGTTTTCAATCAGTCAAAGGAAGTCATCATGCGAGTATCTGACCTTCGTCCTTACATCTATAACCCAACAGACGCACTCGTCGAGAAGTTTGAGTTGCGGATGAGTTCGTACCCTAACGCTCTGACGGTACTTGCCGCAGAGTTCTGTACTGCTACAGGGTTCCTCATCGATCCTACCCCTCGCAGGGGTAGGTTGGCAGTAGATTTGGTGTTGCCCAGCGGCATCGAGGCTGGCTATCTCACCGTTCAGTTAGATGGGGGTGACCACATCTACGGGTACACGCACCACGTTGTCAACAAGACACGCGGCGACAAGTACTCCAGCGACAAGAGCACTCGGTCTTCTAAGAAGATTCACAGCCTGCTTGCTGCATTGCGTAAGTGCAACGAGATATACAGCCAATCCAGGGCAGAGAGTTTTCTCTTCCAAGACTTCCAGACCTCGTACAAGTACGCGATACCTGACACGAGGGAGATTACATTCAGGGTGCCTTCACAAGCAGCATTGGCGGCGGCGCAGTTCGCCCTCAAGCGGACTGATTACCTCCCACATGAGGTGATAGTTACGCTAAACGCAGCGATGAGTGACTACGACGCTGAAGTCGCACAAGACAAGGACAAGAATGCAATCAAGGCTCGCTTCGACGCGGGCGTGTATGTCCTGGCGGTGTCTCCTCTATCTACCGTAGAGCATCCCATCTACTACTTCTGGGAGACAGAGAAAGAGCCCATCCACAATGTAATGAAGGCCCCGAGAAACCTCAAGCGTTACGCCACGATAGAAGACATCGAGCCTATCCATCTCGATATGGTCTTTGCCAAGACAGAGTTTGAGAAAGTCACCAACTACAACGTGCGGGACCCGTATCACATCCCTCGCTCAGACAAGTACTACCCTGAACTTGACATGAGCACGTGCTACATCAGCAGTTTCATGTACGTAGTCATCCCCAAGAAAAAGGAGGGGGCATGATCGGTGGGAGCAATCGCTTCTTCGCAGGTTACCCTCCCATGCCGTACAAGCATGGGCGGAAAGATGATCTCTACCGTTGTGTCCTGTGTCAGTCAGGAGATATGTACAAACTGTACACAACGCGAGAGCGGGTGTTGCACTACACCGATGAGACCCTGCCTGATCCCATAAAGATTGCGTTGGGTTTCATCAAGGCTATCCCGGCGCGTAACACGAACCCTTGGGCGCAAGCGGGGGACCTGTACATGAACAACCACAGCCCCAAGCTAGACGGTATAGGTTGGCTAGGGAAAGTGGACCTCGTTCATTTCGAACCACCCAACGTATACCAACCCATCAAGGAGTATTACTACGTGATCATCCTGCCTCGTGACGTACTCAGTGAAATCTCTAATGGACTGTAGGGGTACGCATGTCTAAAACTCCGGAAGCAAAAGTCAAAGCGCAAGTTGACAAAGTTCTGAAGGATCTTGGCGCGTACTCATGCAAGCCCATGACGGGCGGGTATGGGGCGTCAGGGGTGCCTGACATCCTCGCGTGTGTACGCGGAAGGTTTGTGGGCATCGAGTGCAAAGCAAAGGGTAACAAGACCACTGCCTTGCAGGATTACAACCTCGCGCAAATCAAACGCGCTGGGGGCATCGCCCTTGTGGTCGATGAGTTCAACGTACATCAACTCAGTTTATTGATTCAGGAGAACATGAAGTGAAAAACAGGATTGAACTTCTACGTCATGCAGTCAAGCTGTGGAGCGTCCCGCATGTGCCGAAAGAAATCAACCGGGCCAATGCGAGGAAGTGGGTGGCATCTGTGGAGCGCCTCGGGGACAAGTGGCTCCTCGCTAAGAAGGTGGAGCGCCTCGGGGGGCAGCATGGTTGCTAATAAGCCCATCATCAATCTGTTCTGGGACCGTGGCGCGACCCGTGAGCACGGTATCCCTGTGGACTTGGCTGACTCTGCCCCACCAGACAAGACGCAGATCTTTGTGCTGTCTCCGGAAGTTGCGCTGGCTGCGGAGAAACTTGTGCGGTCGGAGTCTTTCAAGTTCCCTGACCTCAAGGACCACCATATGCCGTATGAACATACGGCTATTGAATATGAGATAACTCCTGAGATCCGTGCGTTCCGTTCTTTGGCCCCGAGCGGATCACAGCAGATATCCCACGTCGGCGTACACATTTGGGAGATACCTAAGGAGTCTAGGTTTGTATGTACTCCGTACTGGCGGTTCGTCAGCGGCGCGATGCAGCACAGCCTTTTCTCTTACACATTGGGGGTGAACGAGTACGACATCCACAGGATATTGCTGAACACAAAGGGGACAGCAGACGGAGCAATCGAGACCGGCGTCATCATGTCGTTAGCGGGTTTACGTGGGTTTGAGGCAGCGAAGATCCCCGTTAACCGGATTTACGAACATCTCAATGCTGCTTTCGGTGGCGCACCGGACGGGTCTTCTGTGATGACTCACATACACGAGTCAGCAGTGGAGATTCCTGTACTTGCATTCGCCTGCGCCATGCTGATCAACTGCAAGACCGGGGTCGAGAAGAAGCACGTAGCGGAGAGGAAGTTTAGGAACTCAGCCTACGGTGCAAGACTACGTAAGAAGATGTCATCGGCAGCGTTCACCGTAGTGCATCTGTCAGCTCTGGAGAAAGTCTCAGACGATGGGACGATCACTTCCAACGTCGGTATGGCCGCGCACTATGTCCGTGGACACTTCAAGCAACGAAAGAGTGGTGTGTATTGGTGGAGCCCGTTCGTGCGCGGCTCTGGTGAACCTAGAAAACGAGCCGCTTACGCGGTGAAGGAATGAATATGAAACGAACCCCGTGGTTCGGCGCTCTGGAATGCCCAGTGCGTGAGGGTGTCTACGAACGCAAGCTATACAACCATCACAACGGTGATGAACTGATTGTTTACTCCTACTGGGATGGCAAGCAGTGGTATATCGGCACGTATTCACCTGATGACGCCATGCGCGTTGCCGAGCTTGGCCCAACCATGACCCTGTACCGCGAATGGCGCGGGTTGCTAAAGGAGGATGAAGATGAAGGACTTCCCACACTGCACGGGTCCCTGCCAACAGGGGGATAAACCTTGCCCGTGTCCTCAATCATGCGAGGCACCTGAAGACTTTAACGGTCTTGAGGTTGTAGCTAAGTTAGTTATCTGGTTCCTGGCACTTGTCGGTGCTGGTGTTCTTGTGGGGTATTTCGTATGAAGATCGAAGTTACACATGCATCCATAGTCAATGACATGGGTGTCGTTGCCTCAGTAGAGCTTGTCGATGGGGTCACCGTGAAGGTCAACATCAATCAATACGTCGGCTGGAACGACTGGATCGAAGTCTACGAAGCCATCAAAAAGATCATGATGTTGATGGAGGTGAAGCAGCCATGACTGACGATCAGTTCCGCGAACTCTGCAATACCTTTGGCTTCGCCCCCAGCAGGGCACTGCGGGAGATGCTGGATAAGGCGATGGAGCAGGAGCGTGAAAGCTGCGCGAAGGTGTGTGACTTTGAAGTGGCGCGGCTGCACGCGATTGATGAGCCGCGTCCTGCGCTGGCCGTTGGCATCTGCGCCGCCGCCATCCGCGCAAGGAAGGATAAGCAATGACCCGCATCCATTACTGGTGCCCGGTGTCTCGGGCGTATGTTACGGCCATCGTGCCGACCGAGGTTGCTTTCAAAATGATGGGGTGGGTATGACTGACCGCGAACTCCTTGAACTCGCTGCGAAGGCGGCGGGGATTGAGCTATGGCACGAAGATGTGTTCACCAACGGCTTGACGCACAAGGTGAGCGACAACGGAGTGTTGTGCTGGAACCCTCTCACCGACGACGGCGATGCGCTGCGGCTGGCGGTGAAGTTGCTGTTTGAAATTGACATGGATCGCAGGAGCATTGCCATTAGGCACCAAACTGGCGTCAAGATTCTTCGGGCTTTCAACAACGACCCCTACGCAGCCACCCGCCGCGCCATCGTCAGGGCTGCGGCTGAGATTGGAAGGAGCATGAAATGACCATCACCATCGACCGAGCCGTGGCCCAGCAGGCGCTGGAGGCGTTGGAGGGTTTAAGCGAACCCTACTATGTCTTGAAAGCCCAAGACGCCCTCCGCGCCGCGCTGGAGCAGCCGGAGCAGGAGCCGGTGGCGTCCATCTACGTGACGATAGGTGGAGATCGAGAGTTTGACGACTGGCGCTGCCCGCTGCCTGTAGGAGGAAATCTTCTCTACACCCACCCACCCCGCCGCGAGTGGCGAGGGCTGACGGAGGAGGAGCATGAGAAAGCCAGACACGTCTGTCGGCATGTCGGCGTTGAAGGGCTTGTGTTATGGCTTGAAGATAAGCTGAAGGAGCGAAACGCATGACTGACCGCGAACTGCTTGAGGCCGCTGCGAAGGCGGCGGGGCTGAAGATTCACGCCGCTCGACAGGCTGAACGCGACGAGGAAGGGTGCGCCAATTCCGGCCTTTGGATCGTCAACGGCTCAACCTGCTGGAACCCTCTCACCGACGACGGCGATGCGCTGCGGCTGGCGGTGAAGTTGGAGGCGTGTATTGACTTTATGGATCGCAGAGTGGTTGCGGGGGCATGGCCTGAAGTTGTCATTGACTTCACAGACGAAGACTATCGCCGCGCCATCGTCAGGGCAGCATCAGAGATTGGAAGGAGCATGGCATGACTGACCTACGAACCGCCGCCCAGCAGGCGCTGGAGGTACTTGTTCGCGCCAGCAGTTACTACGACACATACGCAGAGATTGCCGCTCTTGAGGCCGCGCTGGCAGAGCCGGTGCAGGAGCCGGTGGCGTGGCGATGGAGGATGCGAAACCTTACAGACGCGCCGGGTTTTGTCCAGCCGTGGAAGGTAACAACCTACTACCCACGGGAGCAGGCAAACGAGATCGAGCCCCTCTACACCGCCCCACCCCAGCGCAAGCCGCCAGCAACCATTGACGAGATGTTCGACCGCATGGACAAGGCCCCCAAAGGGGTGTTCTTTGGGCATGACCCGATGACGATCTGGATGGAGGCTTGGCGGGCTGCGGAGCAGCAGCATGGGATCACATGAAACTCAACTGGGAAAACGTCAAGGGTGTGCTTGAGCAGTGCGGGCCGATGACCATGCGTGAGGTGGCTACGTACTTTCCTGACCATCCATACCCAAACGTAAGCAGCCTGCTCTCTGCCATGCGGTTACGGGTACAGACCAAGCAGATCTACATCCACTCATGGACCCGTGAGGGTATCGGCAGGAAGTACCTCCGTGCTGTTTACGCAGTGGGCAACAGACGCAACGCAAGTAAACCTCCGGTCATCAGTGACTACGAGAGGAAGAAAGCATACCGAGAGAAGAAAAAGGTGCCGCAGGTTGCGGTGAACTCAGTGTTTACATGGGGGCAGCAATGAATAAGGAAGACGTCATCCGCATGGCGCGGGAGTCTGGGTTCAAACCCCACCATAGCCCAGAGATGTGGGACATCACGATTGCCTCTGACGAGGCCATTGAACGCTTCGCCACCCTTGTCGCCGCTGCCGAGCGTGAAAGCTGCGCGAAGGTGTGTGATGACCTACAGCGTAGCTACTGGAACAGCACTCGCGTGATGGACGAACCTGATGCGTATGACTGCGCCGCCGCCATCCGCGCAAGGGGGCAGGGATGAAACAACTAACCCTCGTCAGCGCAGTACTGCTGTCGGCCTGCTCAGTTCAAAAAATGGAGCGCTTCACTTTGCGAACGGTGGACGGTAAAGAGATCATCCTCGTCTGTCCGGTCAAGAGAGTGGAGGGCGACCTACAACTGAGGGGCGGGCATTGCTTGGTGGAAGTGCCAAAGGAGCGGAAATGACCTACCAACCACAAGACTTCGCCCGCTGTGCGGGTAACCCATGCTTTGAATACTGCAAGGCATGTAAACGCAACCTCAAGAACTCTCCGGTTCACCCGGAGGCTACGAGACAGTACTACATGGGGCCGTGGATCATGGAAGATGAACGCTGCCCTAGCTTTGTGGAGAAGAAGGAGGATGTTTAGATGCCCCGAGTGCAACGTGTGGACGGAGGTGATAGACACGCGAGTGAGGTCAGATGGATCGCGCCGCCGTCGTTACCAGTGCGGGAACCTGCACAAGTTCTGGACAGAGGAACGCATAACCCCTGGCCCTTCCTCTACAGCTATCAAAAAGACGGAAGCGTTAGTGTCAATAGAGGAGCAAAGAAAACGACTTACCAACAAGCTACTGAAGTAGGAGAAGCAATCATGTAAATAAGTCTTCACAGTTCCCTGAAACACTACCTATCAACTCAGTCAAAACGATTGGAAAAACCAAATGCAAAAGAAGTCAGACGCCGCAAGAATTCGTGAGTACTACGAGAAGCACCCCAACGCAAAGCCGGGGGAAGTAGCCAAGGCGTTGAAGGTCAAGCCGGGTAGCGTGTACGTGACCCGCCAGAAGATGAAGAATACCTTTGAGGTAGCCCCGTTCCCCGTTGCCGCTGATCCGGCTCCTGCCGAACCCCCCGCTGCCGACCCGGTCAATCACCCGCCCCACTACAAGACTGGTGGTATCGAGACCATCGACTTCATCGAAGCCAAGGGGTTGAACTACCGCCTGGGCAACGTGATCAAGTACATCACCCGCTCCGAGCACAAGGGCAACCGCAAGGAAGACCTGCAGAAAGCGTTGTGGTACTTGCAACGTGAGATTGATCAATCCTGATACATCTCATTCCAACAAACCGGGCTCCGGCCCGGTTTTATTTTCACTTTTGACCACGCTAGTTAGCGAGTACTGAATGAGTTTCATCACGTTGGATTTTGAAACTTTCTACGACAAGTCGTTCTCGTTGAGGCGGCTGACTACCGAAGAGTATGTCCGTGGAAAGCAGTTTGAAGTTATCGGTGTTGGTGTCAAAGTCGATGATGCCCCCGCAGTTTGGACTTCAGGAGACCGTGCGTTCCTGACTAAGTTCTTGCGCAAAGAGTTCGACTGGAAGAACAGCGCAGTCCTGGCTCACAACATGCTCTTCGACGGAGCAATCCTCGCGTGGTATTTCGGTATCACTCCCGCCTACCTATGCGACACGCTTTGTATGGCTCGGGCGCTTCACGGTGTGGATGTAGGTGGGTCACTCGCTCACTTGGCGCAGATGTACCAGATCGGAGTCAAAGGCGACGAGGTAGTTGCAGCGGAAGGCAAGCGTCGGGAGGCGTTCACGCCCGAGGACTTGGCGCAATACGGACGCTACTGCTGCAATGACGTGGAGTTGACGTACACCCTGTACAACCGCTTCGCGAATTCATTCCCCGAGTCGGAGATGGACCTCATCAACCAGACTCTACGGATGTTTATACAACCAAAGTTATATATCGATGAGCCCGTGCTGCACGAGCGCCTTGCCTCACTGCACGAGGAACGTAGCGAACTGTTGGGCAAACTCAAAGAACAACTTCAATGCCAGACCGAGGATGAGGTTGCAGCGAAGTTATCCAGCAACAAACAATTCGCAGAAGTTCTGACATCTTTTGACGTCCAAGTTCCGATGAAGACAAGCCCCGTCACAGGCAAGGAAGCCCCTGCCCTGGCAAAGAAGGACGAGGGATTCTTGGCGCTTTGTGACCACGAGAACACCTTCATTCAGAACTTGTGCGCTGCACGCCTGGGTGTGAAGTCCACTCTGGAAGAAAAGCGTATCCAAAGATTCATCGACATCGGTAGGCGCAACGCTGGGCGCATCCCCATCCCGTTGAAGTATTACGGCGCACACACCGGGCGCTGGGCGGGGTACGACAAGGTGAACTTCCAAAACCTGCCGAGCCGGGATGTGAAGAAGAAAGCACTGAAGAATGCCATCGTGCCGCCTGAAGGGTACGTGGTCATCAACTCAGACTCCTCGCAGATCGAGGCGCGGGTGCTGGCGTGGCTGGCAGGTCAGGATGACGTGGTGAAGATGTTCGCGGAGAAGCAGGATGTCTACCGGATCATGGCGTCCAAAATCTTCAAGTGCAAGCCGGAGGAAGTTACAGAGGAGCAGCGCTTCATCGGGAAGACCGTGATCCTGGGCTGCGGTTACGGCACCGGGTGGGCGAAACTCCAGTCCACGTTGGCGGTAGCCTCACCTCCGCGAGTGGTTACCGAGGCGCAGGCTCGGGAGATTATCGACGTTTATCGGGAGGCAAATAATAAGATCAAGGAACTGTGGGCCGAGGGTGACTTGGTGCTCAGAGACCTTGTGCAGTGGCAGCAACCCGAGGATCGGTATGCGTTTGGGCAGAGGGATTGCTTGAAGTATGACCGGCAGGGGTTCATCCTGCCCAACGGGTTCCGTATCCGCTACCCTGAGCTAAAGACTGAGGTTGAGAACAACAAAACAAAGTACGTCTATAAGTCTCGCAAGGGTCCGGTGTCGATCTGGGGCGGGACCATCGTGGAGAACGTGGTCCAGGCGCTTGCGCGTTGCATCGTCGGAGAACAGCTAGTCAACATCTCCAAGCACTACAACGTGGCGCTCACCGTCCATGACTCGGTGGTGTGTATCGCCCCCGCCGATGAGGTAGAGCAAGCGTTGCAGGTAGTCACTGGCATCATGTCTACCACCCCATCCTGGGCTGAAGGGCTACCCATCGCCTGCAAGGCAACTTTCGGCCCCAACTACGGCGACTGCTGATACGATTGAAACCCCTCACACAATCAATCAGTGCCATGCAAGTAAGCGAACTCAAGTGGTCATATTCTGGGTTGAAGGATTACCAGAACTGTCCGAAGCAGTATCACGAAGTCAAGGTCCTGAAGCGTTTCGAGAAGCGCCCCACGAAGCAAATGCTTTATGGCACGGAGGTGCATTCGGCGCTTGAAGACTACGTGAAAGCGGGTAAACCCTTAGCCAAGAACTACGAGCGGTTCCGCCACATGCTGGATCCGCTGGCTGAGATGGCGGGGATAAAGTATCCAGAACATCGCATGGCGGTGACACATGACCGCCGCCCGTGTACGTTTGGCGCGGCTGACTACTGGGTGCGAGGAATCGCGGACTTGCTGGTGGTTGACGACGACACTGCGTTCATCGTTGACTACAAAACCGGCAGCAACAAGTACCCTGACCCGAAGCAGTTGCAGTTGATGGCGCTCATGGCGTTTGAACACTTTCCGGAAGTCAACGGGATCAAGGCAGGCTTGCTGTTCGTCATGCACGACCACTTCGTCACCTCGGAGTACAAGCGTGATGACAAAGACAAACTCTGGCTTGACTTCATGCCCACCCTAGAACGCTTGAGTTTGTCCCACAGAAATCAAGTGTGGCAGGAGAACCCGACGCCCTTGTGCGGCTGGTGCCCTGTCAAGTCTTGTTCCTTTCACAGAGAGAAATAACCTATGGATACCGCAGAAGTGATTGACTACGCCTATCCCTGCATGATGGCAGAGAAGGCGCTGAAGGAAGTACATCTAGCCATGCTTGCCCAGGATCACGGCGCAGCAATTGAAGCTGCTCACAAAGCGCTGGTTGAGGTCAAAATGACGTTGAACTCCATCGTCTTGATGCAGGAGAAAGACCATGCCATACACGAAGTCTCCTAGGCCGTACAAACACGAGTACGAGATGCAGAAGAAGCGCGGAGAGCACGAGGACCGCATGGAGCGGCAACGTGCCCGCAGGGAACTGGACAAGAAGGGCGTGAGCCGCAAGGGCAAGGACGTTGCGCACGTCAAGGCGCTGTCCAAGGGCGGCAGCAACGACGACGGCTACAAGCTTCAGGCCCCCAGCAAGAACCGATCATTCAGGAGAAACCCTGATGGGTCGATGAAATGACTTGACGAATAGGTCACAAGGCCCTATCATTCGTCACATCGGGCTGATGAAGCCCTCAGTAGGATTCAGTCAATGACAGTCGAGGTAGTCGAAGAGCAGGCAGTCAAGCTGCTTTGCCCGCATGACTTTGCGCAAGCAGTCACGCAGTGCATCCCCCGCAGCGAGATCATCGGAGTACGCGGCAGCGACTCTGAGTTGTTGGTCTATTGGGGGATGGAAGAGATGCAGCGGTTGGCGCGAGTCGCGCCCCTGCACATGAAGCTACCGTCCCCCATCGAGCGGGACTACAACTGGCCGGGGATGTTCACGCCGTTTGAGCATCAGAAAGACACCGCCAGATTCCTCACGCTGCACAAACGCGCCTTCTGTTTCAACGAAGCAGGAACCGGAAAGACTTCCGCTGCCATCTGGGCTGCTGACTATTTAATGAGTCAGGGTCTGGTGAAGCGCTGTTTAGTCATCTGCCCGCTGTCCATCATGCAAGCGGCTTGGCAGTCTGACCTGTTCAAAACAGCGATGCACCGAACGAGCGCAATCGCGCATGGATCGATTTCCAAGCGCGAGAAGGTCATACGCGGCTCATACAACTTCGTCATCATCAACTTCGACGGCGTCGGGACCGTAGAGAAAGCCATCTCTGAGTCCAACTTTGATCTCATCATCGTAGATGAAGCAAACGCCTATAAGAATCCCACCACCAAGCGCTGGAAGACCCTGGCAAAGCTGGTAAGACCTGAGTCTTACCTGTGGATGATGACGGGCACACCTGCTGCGCAGTCCCCGATGGATGCTTACGGACTAGCCAAGATGGTCAACCCGGAAGCGGTTCCGAAGCGCATGTCTGCGTGGCAAGAGCGGGTGATGACGCAGTACTCCCGCTTCGTGTGGAAGCCCAAGCCCCATGCACGGCAGATCGTCTTTGAGACGCTTCAGCCAGCGATACGCTACGAGAAAGCAGACTGCCTGGACTTGCCCGATGTCATGTACCAGACTAGGGAAATCCCTCTTACGCCACAAGTCCAGCGATATTACAAAGAACTCAAGGACCAGATGCTCATCAAGGCGGCGGGGGAGCAGATCACGACGGTCAACGCGGCTGCGGCACTGACGAAACTTCTTCAGTTGTCGGGCGGCGCGGTGTACACCGACGACAGGAACGTCCTTGAGTTTGACATTTCCCCGCGCCTCAACGTCCTGAAAGAAGTCATTGAGGAATCAAGCAACAAGCTACTCGTCTTTGTGCCCTACAGCCACACGATCAGGCTCGTCTGCGACTTCCTCAATCAGTGTGGTATCACCAATGAAGCCATTCAGGGAGATGTGAGCGCAAGACAGCGCGCAGAAATCTTCAAGTGTTTCCAGACGGTCGCTGATCCGCGTGTGCTCGTGATCCAACCACAAGCCGCTTCGCACGGGGTCACGCTGACTGCTGCCGACACGGTGGTCTTCTGGTCACCTGTGACATCAGTCGAGACTTACCTGCAGTGCATCGCCCGCGTAGATCGCGTCGGGCAGAAGAACAAGATGACAGTAATCCACCTTGAAGGGTCCGAGGTGGAACGGCGCATGTACTCCCTGCTGCAAGGCAAGGTGGACCTGCACGAAAAACTAGTGGACCTCTACCGTGATGAGATGGGAATAACCAATGAGTGATGCAGAACAGTTAGTCAAAACCTATTTGACGATCCGGGCCGAACGTGAAAACCTCAAGGCCAAGTTTGAAGCAGAGGACGACAAGCTGAAGGGCGACATGAGCGCCATCGAAGCTGCGCTCCTCGCCATGTGTGGAGAAATCAACACCAACGGGCTACGCACTGCCTTTGGCACCGTGACTCGCACCATCAAGGATCGGTACTTCTGTACCGATTGGGAGCAACTCAAGAAGTTCATCGAGCAGCAGGGGAACATCGACCTGCTGGAGCGAAGGATTCACCAACGTAACTTCAAGGAATTCATGTCTGAGCGGCAGGAAGACGGTCTGCCACCCGGCGTGAACGTGCTACGGGAATACGACATCGTAGTACGTAAAGCAAGCAATACCGTCCAGTAACTTTCAGTGAGCACCATGTCAAACGAAATCGCAAACATCATCCAAAGCCTGCCCTCCATCGTTGAGACCGGACTCGACGAAGACACCCTTGCCGTTGCTGGCAATGCGGTAATGGGCAACAAGCGCATCAGCATCAAGGGGCGCGTTTTCCGCAAGATCGTTTCTGGTAAGGAACAGTCGGTCAACACCGACAACCACATGAACGTGATCTTCGTGAAGCTGTCCCATGACGCTTCACGCACGTTCTACTCATCTACGTACAAGGAGGGTTCCAAGGTCTCCCCCGTCTGCTGGTCCGCAGACTCCAAAGTCCCGAGTCCTGACGTTTCCAACCCGTGCGCTTCTAGCTGCTCGGAGTGCCCCAACTCTGTGAAGGGTTCAGGGCAAGGCGGTCAAGGCACAGCCTGCAAGCTGTCGTGGCGCACTGCAGTCGTATTGGCGAATGATCCCGAGGGAGATGTTTACCAACTCGTGTTGCCCGCTACCTCTGCATTCGGCAAGGAAGAGAACGGGCGCTGGCCGTTCCGTCCGTACATCCAGATGCTGGCAAACAATAACGTCAGCGCTGGCAGTGTCGTGACCAAGATGCAGTTCGACATCAACTCGCCTGTTCCGCGTTTGCTTTTCTCTCCTGTTGAGGCTGTGCCCCCGCAGTACCGGGAAGCCATCAAGCGGCAGGGCAAGACCCCCGCTGCTGAGAACGCTATCAAGCTGACTGTCTATAAGACAGATGGCGGGGATGAGGGGGAGGCACCCCCCAGTGAACCCGTGCGGCGTGAGGCTAAGCGCGAAGACACTCAGCAGGTTTCGGATGCGTCTGAAGTCATCAAGCGCTGGGCCAAGAAGTAATGGCTAGGCCCTACGACAAGGCCCGCGCTGCCGAGTTGATTGTGTATACCGGGGACAAACTCGGTATGCGTTTCGGTTCGGCGGCGCTACGCGCCAATCTTCCGATGACGTATCTGGCACAGATGTTCGGTCTGACCCGCAATGCAGTGGGGCGGTGGTATGCCGGTGGTGGCGTAACTCCCAAGCATCAGCCTGTCGTCGAAACACTCATACAAGTCTTTGAAGGGGATCTTCGTGCTGGTGAACTTCCAGCAAAAAATCTAACCGCTGCCCGCGAGTACATCGACGGTCTCAAGGGTCTCGGCATCGACTGCTCCAAGTAACTTTACTTGGTCCACAAAGGCGGGGGAAACCCCGCCTTTCTTGTCTCTGCGAACATGAACCAACAATTCTTTGAGAAAATTTTGCCGACGCAGGGCACCTACTGTGTAGCGTCAATAAAGGGAACAGGGAAAGACAAGACCATCATTCCGCGATTCACGGAGGACGCGGACAAGGTTATCGACATTTTGCAGGCACTGTCCGTTCCCGGTGCCAATCTGTACTTCACCCCCGGAACCTATGAAGGGTTCAGGCGCAACGCAGATGAATGCGTTGCGATGAAGGCTTTCTTCCTTGACCTTGACTACATGCACGGCAAGTTCGTGTACGTCAGCAAGGAAGCCGCAATCTCAGACACAAAAAGATTCTGCGATGAGATAGGGTGGCCGCATCCTGTCTTGGTCGATTCTGGTGGTGGTATCCACGCCTACTGGATCTTTGACGAAGACATCCCCGGCGACGAGTGGAAGGTCTACGCCGAGCGGTTCAAGCAGTTGTGCATTGACCGCAATATGGTCATCGACCAAGCCGTACCCGCAGACGCTGCACGTCTGATGCGTGTACCGGGTACGTTGAACTACAGGTATGACCCGCCAGAGCCTGCGCAACTTTTAACGGACGTGTTCACGTATCCGCTTGAACAGTTGATAGGGGCCTTGCCAGAAGAGTCACCGCCTGTATTGACAGAGGTAGCAAGTGTCTTGGCGGGCGCTGAGAAAGGTCTCGACGAAGAGACCCGCCGTATTTGGGAAGAGCAACGCAAGAACTTCGAATTCAGTTTTGACAAGATCGCCCTCCAAAGTCTTGAAGGCAGCGGCTGCAATCAGATAAAGGAAGCAATCCTCAACGCAGACAAACTGCCTGAACCCCAGTGGTACGCCGCAGTGTCTGTGGCTATACGCTGCACCGAGGGAATGGAGGCGGTTCACAAACTTTCAGAAGAATATCCTGGGTACTCAAAAGAAGAAACCGAGCGCAAAGCCCAGCAGTCGCTCGACAACGCTACAGGAGCACATAGTTGTGAAGCATTTGAATCAATCAACGCCGAAGGATGCAAGGGATGCCCTTATCGAGGAAAACTCGGAAAGATGGGTCCAATCTCTCTTGGAAAAGTCTTACGAGTTCCTGAGCCCGCCGAAACCGTTGAGGCCGATGAAGAGGAGTCAGTTCGGAAAGAAGAGAGTCCCCGTGCTACGTTCTTCCCCGACTTCCTCAAACCCTTTGTAAAAGGCGTTAATGGCGGCATCTACTACCTGCCGCCTCCGAAGCACTTGAAGGATGGCAGAGTCATACAAGATGATCCTCATTTGATCCTGGCCCATAACCTGTACGCAATCAAACGGCTGTACAGCCCTCACGATGGGGAGTGCTTGGTGATGAACCTTGAACTTCCTATGGACGGGATCAGAGAGTTCACTCTACCGCTCAAAGAGGTGGCGTCACAGGAGAAGCTGAAGGCGGCGCTGGCAACACAAGGGGTTGTGTTTGAGCCTCTAAAAATCTCTCAGATAGCAAGTTATTTGATGAAGTGGGGGTCGTTCCTCATCAACACAGGAAAGGCAGACAAGATGTACATGCAACAAGGTTGGACTGAAAACTGCCAGTCATTCGTACTGGGCGCGACGGAATACGAAGCGCGGGGTACTCGCCCCTCGCCGCCTTCGATCTGGTCAAGAAACATCTCCAAGTACCTGACGATGGGCGGCAGCTACGAGGAGTGGAAGCAGAGCATCCAGATGCTCAATGACCCAGGCTACGAGCTTCACGCTTTCATTTTTCTTTGTGGTTTGGCATCACCCCTGATGGAGTTCAGTACGGTCAATGGCGTGACAGTCTCAGCGATGGGTGAATCTGGTAGTGGCAAGACCGGCGCGATGTACGCCGCCATGAGTGTGTGGGGCCGACCCGATGCTCTGGCGCTCAACGACGGTACAGCCAACGGCCTGATCCAGCGCATGGTGAACATGAAGAACCTGCCGTTCCCGTTGGACGAGCAGTCGAACTTGTCGCCTAAGGAAGCCTCTGATCTGCTCTACAAGGTGTCAGCCGGTCGGTCCAAACTGCGAATGCAAGCCTCCAATAACGCAGAGCGCCCCCAGGACTACCTCACAAAGCTGATCTGTATCGCCACAGTCAACCAGTCTTTGAAGGACAAGGTGGGGCAGTTCAAAGCCGATGCGTCAGCAGAAGAGATGCGTCTGCTTGAGTTGACTCTCTATCGCCCCAAGACCCTGACTGAGCCTCGTGGCCGGACCATGTTCGATTCCCTCAAGAGGAACTACGGCCATGCGGGTCCGATCTACGTATCGCGCCTGATGGATCTTGGCGCACCCAGACTCAGCCAGATGGTCAACGAAGAAACCACTCGGGTCACAGAGCGCTTCACTGGCAAGAGCGAGTACCGCTTCCTGATCGGCTTGGCAGGTGTGGTGTTTGCTGCAGAGCGAATTGCGCGAGAGGTTGGTATATGCGAATTCGATTTGGAGCGAATCAGCGCCGTAGTGTTCGGTGAGTTGGGCCGCACACTCAGGGAAACTACTGAGTCCAAGCTAGACAACACCCTGGTTCTCGGTGACTTCTTGGCAAGTTCTGCGCAAAACATCCTGCTGGCGATGGACGGCAAGATTGGCACGGTCACACCACGAGGGGCGCTATCTGCTCGGGTAGAGATTACAACCGGACAGAAGGACTGCGATGTCTTCATCTCCGTCACTGCCCTGAAGCAGTATCTGGCTGAACGGCAGTTGTCTGTGGGTATGTTTGAGCGCGAACTGAAGATGCTCGGTAATCTTCAGGGCAAGGTGAAGAAGCGACTTGGCGCTGGCTGGTCAGGGCTGGGCCACGTGAACTTGTTCGCGTACCACTTCAAGATGCCTACGTCCGATTTTGCACTACCGGAAGACATTTATGGCAGCAGAGAAAACGCCTCCTCCGCCCTCGCCGCTTGACGAGCCGCTGTGGATTTTCCCGTTTGAAGTGATGGAGGTGGGGGAGAGTTTCTTCGTCCCCACCATGAAACCCGCGTTCTTAACTTACTCGGTAGAAAACGGAGCCAAGCGCGCCCGTGTCAAAGTCAAGGTCTACACCACGACAAAAGACGGAGTGCTTGGCATCCGAGTTTGGCGTACAGGTTAGGGTGTCAACTCACTGATCTGTTCAAACGCGGTGAGAAGGTTGCGCTTGACCAAGTTCTGAATGGGCTTCAAGTTATCAAGCATCTCACCACGTTCTTTCGGGGTGTACTCCCGATTGATACGGATGTCGTTCATCATCTTGCGGATGTCACGCAACTGTCCGTTGACCTGCGAGTTGTAGTAGTCAACAAGGTACTTGTGAGTCGGGTTGTCTTGTAAATACTCAGAGTACCCCACAGGGTTGTTGCTCTTGAGCGTGTTCAGCCGACGCTCAATATCCTTGATCTTGTTCTCAACATTAGAGAACTGCCGCGCATCAAAGTTTGACGGAGACCCGAAGAAACTCTCGAAAACAATCGAGTCTCTCTTTGGATCAAACTCCTTGAACCCGGTGGCCGACATAGCCAGTCCGGAGACGCCGGAGATACCACGCATGATGCCGTCAGCGTAGTTGTTGGCAAAGAAGTACATGGTGTTCGGGCTCCAGTCGATGCCGCCGTTTGTGGCATCAAAAAGGAATCGAGCCGCCTGCTTGTACATCTCAGGGATGTTGTCCCCGCCCGTGTAGGCATCCCCGGCACGAGACTGCCGGTTGTTGTAAATCTCTCGGCCCAAACCGTCCTTGTTCATCACGAACTCAAGGAACGGACGGAACGCTGACGGTGTGGCCGTATCCATCAAGAACGCCGCAGGCTCATCGATTGGGCTGATGCGCGAGAACGGCAGGGGTAGGAAGGAGTCGAGCCCGATGCTGATGATGTTAGACAGCGCTTCCTTTGGCGTAGTGTGTCCACCAATAGTAGAAGCAAGCTGTGCCCCTGTAGCAGCAAAAGAACCGAGTCCGAAACCCCACGGGATTTGAATCGCGTTATCCATTCCGGGAAGGAAGAAACGCGCATTGCGTGTCCATCGTGCGGGGTCATCAGTCGCAACCTTATTGCGTTCCTGATCATCGTCGTCAGACAGCATCAGTGCCATCACGTAGACAGCCATCCCCATGCCAAGCAGGCTGGCAGACATCGCACGTGCATCGGAACTCTTCTTGTAAGCGTCCGCGATTGCCTTGTTGATCTCATCTGCTGATGCCTTCATCGCCCCACCACGGGCTTTCATCAGATCAGCGGTTACCTTCTTCTGTGCATTCGTGTAGTTGGTGAAAGCAGGCAACACAGCATCCAGCGCACGAACCGCGCCCGTAGCAGCGGGGCGGAAGAACATGAAGGCTGCGCCCATCGCCTTGCCCCACTCACCGACTTGCTCAAAGTTAGCGAGGTTCTTGGTGTACTCAGCAGCGCGGTTGGAGGCGTAGTCTTCCAGTTCAGCACCGGAGAGGTTCTTGCCCTTACCCTCTTGCAGCATGTTCTTCTTCAGGACACGATACGAGGCAGTGCGGCTTGCCAACTCAAACATATCGGTCCAGTAGTCGAATACCTTCTCGACCTGATCCTTGGTCTTCAGGACGTTGTTGCGCCCCACGTCTTTCAGCAGTTCCTGCATCTGCCCCTTGGCAGCGATACCCTGGATGTACGAGACACGCCCGCCTTTCTCCAGATACTCCAGCATGTCGGCTACGTAGGGGTCTTTCGCCGCCATAGCCTTGGCTTCGCCTACCCTGTTGTTCGCCATCAGGTAAGCAATCTTTGCAGACTTGAACAGGCCCCCGTTTGTAGCAACTTGGCGCGAAACCTCCGCGATCAGTTGGTACGAAGCCTTCGGACCAAGTTCAGCTCCTAGCGTGTAGGCGTTGGTAAGCAAGTCACGCACAAAGTTCATCGGGGCAAACGGCAGGCTGTAGCGGGTGTGGAGCTGCCCGATACCGCTGGTAATGGCATTTGCTTTTTCCAGCAACGGGTTTGCCTCACGGTACGTGCGGCGCACAGCCTCTGCTTCCAGATTACTCTGAAGCTTGACCACCCGGATGTCACCATTCGGCTCGTAGTGCAAGATGACCTTCTCACCCTGCGCTGCCTTCAAAGCATCTGGGTTGTTGGCCCGCTCTTCAAACTTGATGACCGTCTTTGCATCACCCTTGAGGATGCCGTCGTTCACAGCATTCTTGATGGAGAGCGTCAGGTCTTTGCGCCCCAACCGCATCGCAGCGCGGGCACCGTCAGCAAGAGACTGCAACACGGGGTTGTCAGAGTCAGACTCCCGGCCACCGAAAGCGAGTTCTTTTTCTTGCAGTTCGCCACCAATCTTGCGGGACTTCAGAGGATCGAGGTCTTCATCGGCTTCTAGCGCACCGGGGCGACCCTTCAGAGGGACGTAGTGTTTCCAGCCATTGAAAGCGACGATGTTGGAGACGCCTTGAGACCAGTAGTTAGCCTCTTTGTTCAGCTCAATAGTTTCTTTCTGGACTTCCTTGAGCTTGTCAAAGACATCCTTCAGCATGTCCTGATTGAACTCGGAGGTCGTGCCCGTGTAGAACTTGCGCATCTCAGCAAGCTCTTTGGTCGTGTAGTTACCAGCTACGTTGTACTTCTCAGACTTCTCATCAAACAGCTTCGCCGCCATCTCCGGAGTGACGGGCTTGGCCTTGCCAGCAGGTCCAACAAACTTGGCGTGGTTGTTGGGGTCGTTGACGATTTTGTCCAGCATCTGACGGTACTTGACCGCATCTGCTTCTTTGGTTGTCGGATGAGCAAGACTCTCCAGAATCTTCTTACGCGCTGCGTCTGCTGCTGGTTCCAGCGGAACTGTCTTGATGTACTTGACTTTGCGGCGCTCCGGCTCGTGCATGACGATGGAGTAGCCATGCAGAACTTGCAGGGCCTCATCAACTGTCAGCTTGTGTACGGTGGCAAAGTTCTCGATTGCCTTGTGGACATCATTGGTCTTGCCAGCAAGCCTGTTGACGAAGTTCCACCATGCGCGGCCTGTAGCCAACGTGGCTTGTGACCAGACGTTGTTGATCTTGTCGCCCGTGTAGATGATCTTGCCGAAGGCATCGTACTTTTCCTGGGCGCGTTTCAACGGTTCCTGAGCGTTCTGGAACTTCCGCACCACGTTCTGCCAGAAGCCTTGGCTCTTGAGCGCCTGCACAATCGTCGGACGCTCAGCTTTACCAGCAAGGGGCAGTGCCTTCTGAATTTCTTCGGGGGTTCTATCGAGCTTCGGGGGTGCCTTCTTGGTGACACCGGCTTTGCCCCTTGAAGGCAATTCCGTTCCGGCGTCTCTCTGCTGATAGGCGCTACTCCTAAGAGACGTCAACTGTGCCTCAATGTCAGCTAATTTTTGCTTAAGCTCAGGCAAATCTCTCCCGAGCCATTGTGCTTGTTCCTCCAGCACTGCGCGTTTATCGGGATACTTTTCAGCTTTTTCTTTTTCTTTTTGAACTTTTGATTCGGTTTCAGCTATTTTTGCGTTTACGTTGTCGTAGTCTTGCAGCAACACCATAGCCAGCCCAGTCTCAGACTCACTCCCAAGCATTTGCACCCAAGAAGTGTCTTCCCACGCAGCGGATTTAGAAAGAAGTTCTGTCCCAATACTTCCCTTACCAGCAATCCGCTCGATGCCGCCTTCAGGTGCGGCAAGGATGTCTTGGAACGCCGACGAGATTTCCAGCAGCAGATTGCCCTTGTACCCAGGCTCAATGAGGATGCTGCGACGGAGGTTGGTGATCCCCAGTTGCGTGACAAGTTCGCCTTTGACAGGGGCTATCTTTGCTTCAGCGGCATCCTCGGGGGTTATCCCTTCGCCCTCTTGTGCAAATAGCTTCTCCGGCTGCAGCGCTTCTACATCAGCCGCGCTCAGCTTTCGTTCTTCCCTGCGCTCCGCTGGGGTAAGAGTGCCTTCCTCAAGTTCAATTTCAGCAAGGCGCTCTTCCGCCGCCGTCAGATCCTTTTTCTTCTGGGCGGCAAGTTTTCCTTTTAGCTCTTCTTCACGCAAACGCTGCGCGGTCTTCGTGGTGACACGAGACTTCTCAGTGGGCAGATAAACCTTTTGAGTACTCGCAGAGGGCGTAAACAGACGGTACAGATACGCCAGAGTGCCTGTGAAGTAATCCCACAGGTTATCGAACATGGAGTCGTACAGATCACCGACTTCCCGTGCAGTCTGAAGTACACGTGGGGCTTGCCCCGTCTTGGCCGTGGCCTTAGCCAGCCGAGGGATGCTGATGTTGGCGAGTTCTTGTTGGAACGGCCCATCCGTCATTGCATACGCGATGAACTCGTAGAGGTTCTCAAAAGCGTTGGGGTACTTGCTTCCAATCTTGTTCTTTGCGGCACCAGCAATCTCGATGAGGTGCTCTACAGCTTTGATCGACCGAGCATCGAGCTTCGTCTTGTCAGAGAAATACTGATTGATGATCTTGACTGTGGCTGCGTGCGTCAGTTCGTGCAGCAGCGTAGCTTCATCAAGACCGTTCGGCCCCAGGTAGATCGTGTTGGTTGCAGCGTCGTACTTGCCAATCTCATCGAACACCATGTTTTCGTCGAACACGATGTTGACGTTGAAGTTGTCAATACGCTGGAGTGCATTGGCAAGCGCTTCGTAGACCTGACGAGAGAACCAATTTCCTTCTTTAGTGCGAGAGAGGATGCCTTTCGCCCCGCCTTCTTTTTGGCTGGGCTTGTATCTGCCAAACGGTTCTCCTTTCGATACCTCGCCAGGAGCACCACCAAGATACCTAAGCACCGCTTTGACATCACCCGCCAGCAGCTTGCTGAGAATTTCATCAGGGAGGATCGCTCCCTTACCGGCAGGCTGAGCTTTCCTAGCGCGTTCAGCGGCGCGAACTATCTCGTTCTTGACCTGGGACTCAGCAGATTGCAGGGCTTCGCGCCGCTGCTGCTCTGCCTTCTCCGTTTGAATCTGCTTGCGGATAGCGCGAAACGCTAGGTCCTGCTCGTTTGCAGAGTCTGTCTTGTTGATGGTCGTGAAGAGGTTCCTCGACGCTTCAGAGAGCGAACCCCAGGTCGGGAAGGAATACGCAAGGCCCGTCTTCTGGCCCATGACCGGGCGCTGCCGCTCGTATCTGTACCGCGCAGAGACTTCTTCCTTGGCCTTAGCGCGAGCTTCTTTTCTCGCTTCTTCCGTTTTCGCCTTTACCTCTTCAGCCTGCTTCTCTTCAGGCGTCAGGCCAGCAGTGACTCCGCGCACTGCCTGACGGCCTTCAGCCTCGGCCTGCACGTTCTTGGATTGCAAGTACTCTGACAGCGCTTGAGCAGCCTCGTCGTGCTCAAACTGAGAGTTATCTCTTATGTGCTCCGTGAAGTAGACACGCTTTTCTTCAGGACGCAGCTTGTCGAACTCAGGCAGGTTCTCCTGATCTGATTCAGTCGTCTGATTGAAAGCCTGCCGAGTCTCCTCGTACAGCAGCTTCTGTTCTTCAGGGATGACAACCTGTCGCTCAGGCTTGATCTCCTGCGCAGCAATCAGCGACGGTTCAACGTCAGCAGCCCGCGTAGCCAGCCCACCAACTTCAGGGGCAGCAATCTCAGACTCCAGGGTCATCGCGGGCTTGACCCGCGCCCAGTATTGACGCGCAGTCTCGCCGTCTTTGCGCACAACGCCAAGGCGTTTGCCTTCGGCTTCTAGTTCTCTCTCACGCTCTTTCTGAGCAGGGGTAAGTTCAGCAGCGCCTCTCGTGAAGAAGTCTTCATCTTCACCGAACGCCGCATCAAACTTACCGATCTTCTCCTTAAGACCGGGTGCTCCACCCACCACCGGAGGCGGTGCCCCTTCCACTTTTAACGGAGGGCTCGGTGGGGGTGGAGCAGGCGGTGCAGCAGCAGAGGGTGTCGAGGGCGTTACTGCACTTGGCTTACCCAACTCAATGAGCTTGGGCTCATCCAAGAAACCTATAGCAGCAGTGAGCTCTAGGTCCTCATATTCATCCGCCTCTTTGGGGGTGAGTTCGCGCTGCGCCTTTATCGTGAAGAGTTCGTTGTACCGGTCTTGCTCTTCTTGTCTTTTACTTACTGGAGGGGGCTTTGCTCCTTCTCCTCCAGCAGGTTGTCCAGCATCCTCGACAGGAGGAACCACTCCACCTGGGACAGTGGTTCCAGCCCCTTCGGCGGCGGGTTTTGCACCGGGCTCGCCAGCCACTTGAACGCCTGCTCCACTTGGCGGGGTGATAGCTTCTCCAGCATCTTTGGCTCCAGTCAGCGATTTCAGTAAGTCTTCCACGCTCATGTCGGGAGACACAGAGCGTGTTGCGGGGGCAGGGGCTGGGGCACCTGCAGGTGCCGGGGGAGCGGGTGGGGCTTCTTCCTCTTCTTCCTGAACTGTTGTGCCAGCGGGGGGAGGAGGCGTAGTTATACCTGGGAATTGCTTCGGCGCTTCTTTGCGCCCAGTGGCTACGTCCGTAGTCCCAGTGATAACCCCTCCACCGATACCGCCCTTCAGGAAGGCATCCACTACGCGGTTGAAGTTCTTCTCGCTGAAGAACTGCTGATTCTCATCAACAAACTTCTCGGCGGCGGCAGATGAAGTTTCCTGGGCGGCTTCAGTCCCACCTTCAATCAGGAAGCCCTTGCCAGCACCCTTGGCGAAGCGCTTGTACCACGCCCCCATGATCTGCTCTTCAGGAATACCCGCCTTACGTACTTTAGCAAGTAAAGTAACAGGCATAACAGCATCCAGCGCTGCATTGAACCCACCGAACGCAAGGGCTGCACCGAGGTCTTCTTTGCCTGTTGCTTCCTTAATATTCTGGTAGACCTCAGGGATGTTCTGCGCTGCAGACCCCGCAAACGCACCCGCCGCCTGATACTTCAGGGCTTCGCGCTGAGCAGCCTTGACCCCCGCCGCAGTAGCGGCGTCGATTGCCGCCTTAGTGGGCGGTCCCATCTTTGCGGCTTCAGCCAGTAGAACCCGCTCAGCAGCTTCTTTGGCGGCGATGGTCGCACCGCGCCCAGCGACACCCGCAAGTCCACCCGTAAGGATGGCAGGTAGAAGGGAAGCAATGCTTTCCCCGACGGCTTCCTTGGCGTAAGTCCAGGCGTCACCGAGACTCTTAACGTCTGTGTACGAAGGAACCGCAGCGGGCATCTCCCGCTGAATCTTTTGCTGAGTAGCGGCGGCTTCTTTCCACTGCTTCTCCGCGTATTCGCCAGCGCCTACGGCACGTGCCGCCATTGCCGGGAGGACATCTCCTAGCAGAACCCCAGTCTGGTAGAACCCGCGCTTGACAGCAGGGACGAACCCGCCCTCCGGGGGAGGGGGAGGCGCAGAAACCGAACCTGACAGCCCTCGTATGTAATCAGCTAATTGCTTAGCTGACTGCGTATCCCCCGCTGCATCGGCTTTTTCGAGGGCTCTGTACAGACTTTGCAGGTCAGCCATGTTTTATGACCCGTACTTGTTGAGTATCGCTTTGATGTTAGGCGGAGGCTCTTGCCCGGATGATCCTCCACCCATTCCGGGTATTTCCAAACCGAGCGACTCATAGATCTCACGTTTCTTCGCTTTGGCAGCGTCCTCAAAGACTTTCGGATTCTTTATATTCGTCATTCTTAACATTTCGCCAGGACCTTTTTCCCACTCAGCATACCGCTTATAGGCTTCCGCTCTATTCTTTGTGTGCACACTTTCTGCGCGGGGCGCGCCCTTCACTGATTCGTGCGCAAACTGAATGGCTTCAAGTTTTTGTTGAGTAGTAGCAGTCCCCGGTTTACCCCCGGTCAACTCGTTGAGTTTGAGACCTTCAACTCGATGGATTTCTTCAAGCTCACGCGGCTTCATCATCTGAGTCCGCCGACGATACTCTTCCAGTTCTCTTTGCGCTTTGTGGTTGAGTTCTGCTATTGTTTCTGCAGAACGCATTTGCTTTTCATCGGTCTCTGCCTTCAGCAATTGAGGCGCAAAGTTAGCGCGGATTTGTGCTTCTGCCGTCAATTTAGCGTTCTGTGCTGCGCGAAGCGCCTCGGCTTCTTTACCTGCGGTGGCAATATCTCCATCAGCAAGTGCTTGATTACGGTTCGCAAGAGCAACACGTTCCGCAGCAATAGCATCCATGCGCTGGCGCTTGAGCAGGTTGTATGCTTCATCAGATCGCTCCCATCCCTGCTGAAGCTGCGCTGATGCTTCTGATCCTCTACGCCCACCAGCCACCATTGAGGATGCGCCGCCAAACCCGGTCAGGAAAGTAATCAGATCTTGCATCCCGCGCTGATCAACGCGCTTCTTGCGCTCAGCTTCTTCTTGGGCATCAAATGCCTCAAGCTTTGCAAGACGCTCTCGCTCTGCCTTCCCAGGCTCAATTCCACGAGCGCGGTACACGGCCTCTATTTCCGCCCGGATCTGCTCTGGAGTTCTTGCTTTGCCTGGATCGACGCGACCAGCAACACTTAACGCTTCCCCAAACTGACGCTCTGATCCAGAGGGAACAGGCGGTCCAACGAGCGCAGCAATCCCTGTGTCAGCAGGCTTGGCAGTTTCTGCAGCAGGCTTTTTACGCGCTTCGGGGGTTTCTTTTCGTTGCCCGCTAGGAGGGCGAGGTGCCGGAACCGCGACAGGCATACCAGCGGGGGATGCGTTAGCTTCTTGAAGCCGCGCAGTTTCTGCCTCTGACATTGGGCGCGATACGGGAACCACAGGAGGTTCTTTGCCCAGCTTTTGCGCAATCTGTTCTGGCGTTGCTCCCGCCTGCCGCATCAAATCGGTTTCTATGCGTTCATACAACCCTCTAAACGCTTTTTTGAACCGTTCATTGACCGGCAATTCGACTTCTGAGCCATCTGGTCCGGCGTAACCAACCACCCCACCTTCAGCCATCTCAACATCCGCTGGCAATGAGGCAATACCGCCTGATGCCATGCCTTGCTGCTGACCTTGGGCAAGCATTGCCATCCTTTGCGCTTGCTCTTGAGCTTTGGCCTGCAGAGTCCGCATTAGCTGCGCACGATAAGGATCGCTTGGCAGCATACCCGGCATCTGCGCAGGGGGCGCAGACTGCGCCGCAGCTTGTGCTGCAGCCTGCTCAACTTGAGCGGCCAGAGTGGGGGCACCACTAGGAGTCTGTGGACTGGAAAGCTGTTTAAGCTCTTCCACAGACTGCATGAGCTTTTGCAGCCCAGGAGAAATTGTGCCTTGCATGATTAACCCCCTGCGCCCTTCAACTTGCCGTACATATTGAGTAAGGTTCCGATGCCACCAGTCAGGTCAGCAAACATCGAAGTGTTAGGCGATGTCGTGCTTGTTGAAACAGGCAAGCCTTGAATGAGGCTTTGTTGGAACTGTATCTTCTTGTACGGATCAAGTTGAGCTTCTTGAAACTGCTTGAGTTGAGCGTCCACTGATGCTTGCTCCGCAGCCTGCTGAGTAGCCCCTGCGCCGAGCAGTGCGTTGAGACCTTGCAACTCGGTGCCAAACTGTTGAGCACCCAAGCCGCCAAGCTGACCTGCCGCAGAAAGCTGCTGACCAATACCCTGCATGCCCAGCCCTGCACCAAACTGCTTGGACTGCTCTCCGTACTGCTGAGCCTGCATGCCCATGCCAGCTTCTTGGAAGCGTTGCTGCAGCGCACGGTCGTAAGCAGACTGCATGCCCTTTTCTTGGATGTCGCCAATCTGCTGACCCAGATTCCTCTGTCGCTCTGCTTCCATGATGGCCTGACGAGACCCGCCGTAGGCACCAGCCTGAGCTAACCTAGCCTGCTCTGACTGACGAGCAATGTCCGCTTGACGCCGGGCTTCCCGAGCCTGAATGTCAATGACATTCTGCTGGTACGGGTTCATGTAGCTCTGTACGGAACCCACGGGGCCAAGTCCGGTATCGAACGTGGTCGGCGTGTAAGAAGCGGAACCTGCTGCTTGTCCTGCCTGCGTTGCCATTTGCGTGGCAGTACCAAACTGAGAAGGAGTACCAAGCCCCTGAATCTTGCCAAAAGCAGATTCTTGAAGCGGCGACACGCCTGCGGTCAGCGGACCTTTGTAGGCTTGGTACGGCGTATCGCTCAGCGCCCAGCCCTTAGCTAGATAGCCTTCGGGGCCAGCAACATAGTCACCAATGTACGGAGACAAGCCGCCGCTGAGAGTGCCACCACTGCCCGTTGCGTTTACTGCAGTTGAACCACCTGTTTGGAAAGCAACCGCTCCACCACCGGCATAGCCGGCGATACCGCCCGGAGTGAACTTCTCAGGGTTGATCTGCTTGCCCTGCTTCTTGTTGCCCGTCCGCGCCATGCGTACACGGTCCATCATCTTGTACAGAGCTTTGGCTCCAGCATCAGAGTTGCCGTTTCCAAGATGGGACACAACGTCCGCAGGGATCACAAATTCGCCGTGGCTAAGTTTGGCAGGCTGCACCCCGTCGATGTTACTCGGGATCTTGTCTGCCATGCCATCCGTTTGACCACGGAGATAGCGCGGAGGGAGCCTGCCACCACGAGCCAGACCCATCAGACCACCTTCAGCAGCACCAACTGGAGGCTGTACGGGGGGAGGAGGGGCCGGGGCGAAGCTGCCGTTTTGGAAAAACAGTTCCGGCATGCTCAGATCGGGCGGCTTGATGTTTGTAGACATCGACCCCGTGCTGTACCAAGTCTCTGGCCCAGCACGCTCTACCTCACGCTTAAACAAATCGCCATACGTCATGGGTGCCGGTGCGGCGACATCTTCGTATTTACGTGTTTGGTAGTTGTACTGCTGCGTCGGCGCGTAATCTTGAAACCTGTCAGGCGCACGCAAATTGAGAAAGTTCTCACTGCTTTGCGCACCAGACCCGCCAGTGATCTTTCCTACCGCTGCACCAGCTTTTGTATTGTCCTCAACTCCACCACGGGTGGCCTCAGACAAGTACTGGTTGAACGCCCCTCGCGTCTCCGCGTCCTGTATCCGCCCAATGTTCGACAACTGCATGAACTGCTGCGCGTAGTCAGGAATGTCAGGCGCAACCACGTTCCTAGACGGCGCCATGTCTCGTATGACAGCCAGATTGCCTAAACTCTCAGGCGACCTATACTCAAGCATCTTTGCAAACTCTTTTGGATTCGTTGCAGCAACGTTTGCAAGCGTCTGATAGTTGATCGTGCCATTACCAAGATCGCGCAACAAAAAGTCAAATACGTTATTAAAAAACCCAGGCTGACCGTAGTTTTGGGTAACGCGATAATCACCATACTCAGGCTTGTAAGGAGCACCAGCACCTTCCAGCAATGAAGAAACACCGGTTTGTGTGCCACCCGTAGTGCCGGTTGTACCGGTTGTACCGGTTGTGCCCGTAGCTCCAGTGACGCCGGTTGTGCCCGTAGTGCCACGAGAACCAAAAGAGTTTATCCACGTGTCATACGCGGCATTGATTGTGTTTTGCGTAAACCCACGATCACTCAAAAACTTTTGTGCCGCAGCCCTATTTGCAGGTGTGTCGCCGCCACGGCTGGAAACGTATTCGTTGTACGTCCTGGCAATTTCCAAAGGAGATGATGTGCCGGGGATCAAGTTGGCGTACAGAGCAGCGCCAGCCTGTCCACCAGTTGTATTGGTTGTAGCAGTTGTAGTGTTCACGCCGTCCGCCGTTTCTCTATTGCCCGTCATAGGACGAACATTGGGTTGTTCTGTACCCGCAGTGATCCCAGTGGTGCCCGGCGTGTTTGTCGTGCCCGAAATTCCGCCCGTCGTGCCCGTGGCTCCCGTGGCTCCCGTCGTTCCTGTAGTTCCCGTAGTTCCCGTAGTTCCCGTAGTTCCCGTAGTTCCCGTAGTTCCCGTAGTTGTTGGCGGCACATACTTCCCGCCCGTAAACGGGTTTACACCCATAGCCCGCTGACCGTAGCCACGAGACATGATGCCCGTGTAGTAGTCGTCCGTAACAGTCTGCGGCTCGTACTTGCCCTTGCGCACAGTGCCCTCCCAAGTCTTGGGAGAACTGTCCTTGTTCATCGTCTCATAGAGGCCGAGAACCCCGGCAAGCAGGGTGCCGTAGTCAGCCATTGAGCCGTCACCGGAGAAGAGCTTTTTGATGTATTGCCTGGCTTTTTGCGCAGCGGTGCGGGCGACCCCCGAGGGGGCCGAAGAACCAGTGAGGAACGTCTTAATATCCCCACCCGTGTAAGGCACCCAAGTATTGTCTTTGAACGCGCCCAGATTACCGCGTGAGTCTTGAATCAGCCCATTTTCGGTGACAGCAAAGTCTCTTTCTAAGTTACCGTCACCATCGCTATCAGGGAATACCCAAGTGGTGCCTGTATCGCCAACGGCTTCATCGTCAATCCATTCTTCGGATACGGAATCCCATGTAATAGACATTCTTAACTCCTACGGCTTGCGCCGATGATATTCAGCAGATCCTCGATGGATGTCTCGTCGTCTCGCCCAACCGAGAACATCTTCTCCAAGTCGTCCGTGGTCATGCCACGATCTGCAAGCTGCATCACCAGACTGTTTATATCAAACGGTGAGACATTTGCCATGATGGGTGTGTGAACAGTGGGCTGTCCCGGTGTGCGGGTGACAGTCTCTGTTGTGGTGCCTGCGGGCGTTTCAGCCGCAGGTTTAGTTGCAGGCTTGGTAGCGGGGGTCGTGGGCTTGGCAACAATTCCACCGGGGAGATCCTTGGACAGATCGGGCTCTACGATCTTGGTGCCATCCAAGATTTCGTCCGGTTTTATTTTAGTGATGTCAGGCACATCCACAATCGTTCTTGGACCGCCCGTACCGCCACCAACAATTTCGACTTGTTGAACATCACCTTCCCTTACGTTGATGATGCGCGGCGGGTCTACATTGGTCGGGGGCAGATCAACCCCTGGCCCCTTTAGCAGGTTACCTGTGACATCAATGCGCTGCTTTGGATCAACCTGAATCCTGGGTTCATCTACAAACTGCGCAGGGAATTCAAGTTGTGGGTCCTGCAAGCGCGTGCCTGTGACAGGAACACGTTGGGCGGTAGAAGAAGAGATGTCCCAGTCTGGGATGATTACACCTGTGTCTTGCAGGATGTCCCAGTCTGGGATAACTACACCTGTGTTTTGCAGGCGGTTTCCCTTAACGTCAATTTGCTGTGCCCCGCCCAGTGCGGCCCATGCGTTTAAGAGCGCATCAATGTCTTCGCTGCCCTGCGGAAGTGGCTCACTTGTTGGTGACAGAGACGCTATGAGTGCGGCTAATTCTTCTGCCTCTGGGTCAAAGAAGCCAAAATCTGCGCCGCCGTAGCCTGCACCGGGTTCTTGCAACGCTGCTGATTTACCGGCTGGTGTTTTGGATGGCTCTGATGCAGTAATTAACCTTGAGATGTCAGAGATATTGATACCCTTATCTTGCAGTGTATTTACTGCAATACGCAGGGCGGCGTTTACCTGCCCCACAGGGTATTTTGTTTCGTCTGAAATGTTTTGAGCTATTGCAGGCAGCAGCGTATTCTGTATGTCAATCTCTTGCCCTGTAGCCGCCGCTCTTATGCCGGCGGTCAAAAGATTTTTAGCGCCTTCAACGATTCTGTCTGTAGCCGCTTGACTTAGCCCTGGAATTTGTTCTGGAAGGACGTTGCTTATTTGCTTTGAGACAAAAGGATCAAATATGTTTTTAAGGCCGACGGTAGCAGCGCCTGTTACTGCACCTTTACCAAATCCTTCACCAAAACTGCCGCCTTGTCTTTCGGCTCCAAGCCCACCGAACGTGCCAGATACTAGCGCTTGAGCCACATATGGAGCAGCCGTATTTCCAACAACGCCCGCAAGCATGTTTGTCAGGCTGCTTAAAGTCCCTCCACTCAAAACAAGCGGTGCGGCTTGCAGTGCAAAATCAATCAAGCCACTTTTAAGTCCGCCTTCTTGGACTTTTGCTTGTTGCCCAGTGGATGCGCCGTAAGGATCAAAGACATCGTATGTAGTGGTGCGCCCACCCCATGAGTCTCCGGTTGATCCTACTTGTTTATACGTCTGGAAGTCGTCTCCCAGCAGATCAAGATTTGTGCGGCTCTTGCGTACCCCTTCCAAGCCGCCTTGTGTCAGGCCGGCTTGAGCTTCTGGGGAAAACGCCGCACGATCTACGGGCGATGAGCGCAGGATCTGCAGCAGTTCTTCTGCGGTTAACTCGTCCATTACGTCAGATCCCAGAATGACAGTGCGCCGATAGCGGTTTGCGTACCAGACAATGCGCGGACGGCAATTGTGTAGATGTCTGAAGTGCCGGCAAGGTCAGCGCCCAGTTGCAAGTCCCAGTTGTAGTCCCCGCCACCTGCGGTGATCCCGCTGGACTGCGTTGAGGCCAATACAAACTGCTGCTGCACGATGGTCCCGCCTGTGTACGCTGTGGCAGAGAGGTCAGCCTCAACATTGGTAGAAGAGGTCGAGGTCCAAGACGCACCAGTCAGCGTGGGGTTCTTCACCAAGACAACCTCAAAGGTCACCGACGAAGCCGCTGTGGGTAGGACGGAGTATCCATCAGGAATGACAACAGCGCCAGTCCTTCCAGAAGCTAAACGTATCGAAACCAGCGGGACGAAGCTTGCGCCAATACTTGCGTTGGCCGTGGTCATACGCGCCACGTTGAGCGCGACCTTCTTCTCGTAGCCGCCCTCAGAGATCACCGAGGAACAAATTTGCTTGAGCGTGGCAGCGGTCGATGCACCTGTGTTGGTGATCTCATAGCGCATCGGCAGTATTGCCGTGGTCATGTAGACCGCCGTCAGGTTGTTGGCGTTCTGGAATATGTGAGCAATGATGACCTGCCCGTCAATCACAAACCCCGCCCGCACCGAGCCCACACCCAGCCACTCAAAGTCTTCCCAAAAGATCTGCGCCTTGGTCAAGTCAAGGGTAAACCCTGAGTCCCCGGTTCCGTTGAGCTTGTCTGCGTTCCAATCAGCCTGGGCCACGCGGGTGTCCACCGCAACGCCTGTAACGTAGGTGCGCCGCACGATGTAAACATCGGTGCCGTCACGCTCAACGAATACGCCATTTTGGGTGTTGAAGTAGCCGACTCGGATACGCTGGTTGGCCGATGCTGCAGGCATCACAAACGTATTGAAGGTCAGCAGGGACTTACCCGGTTGGTACGAGAACGACCTGTAAGTCTGCCTTACAACTTCAGAGCCAGAGCTTGTGGTGACGTTCAGGTTGACCGTGCTTTCATTGGCAGTGTAAGTAACCGTGCCGCCCGTGGCGGTAGTCTCGGCCCAGAGATCGTTTTTCTCGTAGCGGTTCTGAGAGTCAAAGAGGGTGTACGGCTGGCTGAAACGCGCCCGACCAAAAGCGTCAAGCGCGGTGCCGTAAAACTGCACATTTACCGGAGACGCATTCACAAGCTGCTCCAAAAAGTTGTCAAGCTGGTTGAAGTACAGCCGGAGTATGCTGACAAAGGAGTCAAAGTACGCCTTGTCGTATTCTGGTTGTGGCTTTGGTAAAGACGGTGATGTAAACCGCTTGACCAGATTTGCCCAGACGGTGCTCATTAGCTCTTCCTGCCATCAGGTCGGATGTCAATTCTGGTTGCACCCAACTGCCACTGGACTCCAAGGCCCGTAGACGCTGCCTTAATAGACATTTGACGCCCACGCACCCGAATGTTCACTTGGCCCGTGTACCTGTCAACCGGCACTGTGGCACTGCGTACCACAGGGAATGAGTTTTCCCCCGCCACCGACATATCAGAAGTCACCAAAGCTACCGGGTCTACGCCCCTGGTGTATCCAGAGCCAGAGTTCTGCAGGGGCAGCAATGTCAACTGCATCGACGGGTTATTGGCCGTTGACCCCGTAAAGTTTACGTCAGGCAGCACGCGCCACACAAAGCCAAAGTTGTGCCCGTCTTCAATGTCAAACTCAGACGAAGTGATGTAAGCCTCAATCGGAAGCGTTGAGGTGGTGGCGTTGTCGTCCACACCGACTTCGTGGTTCAGCAAGCGCCGGTTGTAATCCGCTGCTATCGGAATTGCGCTTGCCACGCTTGTGTCAATCCATGCGGTACGCCCAAGATTGCCGTAGTACCAAGCCTTCTCGACGTAGTTATAGATCACATACTTATCAACCACCGTGCTGTTTGCTGAGCAGTAGAACCACCAAACTTCGTTGAATTGCTCATTGGTGCCCGCAAAAACCTGTTGCAGTTGATCAAAGTTGAGATCGCTGAAGACATACTGACGCAGGTCACAGACGATGTTCTGTACGCGCCCGTCGTACATATAAAACTTCTCGTTACCCATCCAGTAGGTAACGCCCGTGGCGGTGGCCCATGCTCTGTCGCTGACGATGGAGATGTTGTCCGACAGAAGCTGTGAGCCCCACACAACCGGAGGGCCGAGGTACTGCAGGGAATAGATGGCGGTGTCGGTCCAGACCAGAATTTCTTGCCGCACCTGAGCCACAGCCTCAATGGCTGACCCGTGGGACAAGCGCACACTGCCCGCTTGGTTGGTGGCTGATGGGGTCCAGTTGACCGCGCTCTCTTGATCAGACCACCGGATCAACATGGTGTCTTGCAGGATTGAGCCGTAGTCGTTGCACCCAAACGCCAAGACAAACCTTGAGGTATCCGACACCATCAGCAGGCGCTGGATGATTGGCACATCTGACGCACCGGACAAAGACGAAATTGCCACCCCGCGAGTGGTCACCCCAGCGGTTTCGTCCCAGTAATACATCCCGCCGTCTTTGGGGCCAAAGATCAGGTCTTCACCGAAGTTGTAGTGGTTCCAGATGCGGATGGCCGTAGTAGACGTAACGCCCGTACCCCAGCCACCAGCGCCCCAAGAGCCAGCACTCCAGCCAGTAAGCGCAGTTTGCGTTTCATCGCCTACATTGACCTGATAAGCCGCAATGACCGCAGCGCCACCGTAAGAGCCGGCAGCAATGGAAGAGCCCGTGGTGATGGTGTACGTGTCTACCGTCAGTACCGTGACTTGAAACTCGGCATTAAATATGGAGTTGTAAGTTCCTGTTGCGCCGCTGAAGGTTACAAAATCACCCGTAACGCACCCGTGAGCTACATCCGTGACTGTTACCGTGGTGGTCCCGTCACCTGCAAATGGATTACCAGACCCAGGAGGGGTTGGACCCAGCATCGGGTTGACTGTCTTCCTAATTGGCGTGACATCGTAATAAGCGCCGCCGCTAGCTTCAGCAATGTAGTACTTGAGGTTTGTCCCCAGGCTTACGTACTTTCGGCCAAAGTTTGATGCCCACGCCCACAGAGAGCGACAGATACCCAAAAACTGTTCGTTGCTAATCTGTTGCCAGCCGCCAATCTTTTCTGGTGTACCTTGGCGAAAACGAATCTTGTCGCAGGAGAACCACCCACCTTCAGTGGTGTACCGCGTGTTTTCCCGGTTTACACCGGTCTTCATCAAAAGTTTTTTCAGCGGCATGATTACCCCAACAGTTTTGCTTCGGCTTCTCTGCGCCTGACAAGTCCTGGCAGAACACGCCCCCCGCCCCTGACCCACAGCAACAATTGCTCTTTTGAGCCTTCCCAGTCAAGGGCTCGGAGTTTGCGCCTCAGGGTTGATGTTTGAAGTCTACCTGCACCGAGGTTGTAAGTGAAATCTGCGATAGCACAAAATGCCCGCCAGTTACCGTTTGCCAAGCTCCATGCAAACAACTCAGGACACTGCCGCATTACAGCAGAAGCGCATACCCGCTGAAGTTCATCCATGAGCCATGCGTCAGCAATTGCTCGCGTAATGGGCGGATCTTCCATCGTGACCTTCTTGCCTGAAGGCTTATAGACGGTTCCCCAACCAATCGTAGGGTAGCCTGCTGGGCAGACATAAGGGTAGATAAGGCCATCCGCCCCAACCCTATGAAGCCCCTCAAACTGCTTGCACAGCGCTACCGCTACGTCCAAGTTCACGCAAGACCTCGCTTTGCCAGAGTGCGATCCATAAACCAATAGTTAATAGTGCCCCCCACAAGAGCGGCAAAGTCAGCGCTCATGGCAACTTTGAAGACCTCCACTGGCGGCAAACCCTGCAACCATGCGTTCCAAGCAAACCAAATATGTACAAAAGACCAGAGAAACAAAACCCAATATGTCACTACCGGGCGTACCGAGGCGCTGAGTGAAGCCACCCACCCCCCTGCCTTTTTGACCATATCGGTCTGCTGATCTATCGCGCTCTTGAGTGCGTCAAGGACTCCAACGTCTACAGCCGCAGCGTGTTGAGCGCCAATTTCATGCAACTTTTGGGCACCCCGCTGGGCCTCTAACTGGCACTGGCGGTCGAACATAGCAAGTTCATGTGACCGCTCGTTTTTCTTATCCAGCCACTTGAGTACTTCTGGCGCAAGTCTGAATAAGCCACCGAAGATTGAACCTAACAGCCCGCCGCCAAGAAAGTCCATATCAACCTCTCTATTAACAGGTCAAAGCACCGCCCATGCCACCTGAGCCGCCGAGAGCGCCAGAACCGCCCGTGGCAGTAGCAGAGCCAGGGACGCCAGACGCAGCAGATGAGGGGTTAGCCGCAGCCGATCCACCCGCCGCACCGCCAGCACCAGGGCCACCAGAGCCAGCAGCGCAAGTGCGCGTCAGTACGCCATCGCCAATCACACCATCCCGGCCAATCGTGGTTGTCGCCGTGTTGGTAGAGGTTGTGTTGGTGCTGGTGTTGGTCGTGGTTGAAGTCTGGTTTGCGTTGGTCGTGGTTGAAGTCTGGTTGGCGTTTGTCGTGGTCGTAGTGTTGTTGGTTACGTTGGCGGCGGGGGCTTGAATCTTCCCAGCCACTTGAGCGATTGCGCTGTACGAACCCAGGAATATGTCCTTGTTGGCGTTGGCCTGGGCAATACTGACGTTAGCGTTGGTCTGCCCTTGTTTGTAAGCCATCACCGGGGCAATCCACGGCGTGATGATGTTGTTGGTCAACTGCAAAACCTGCAGAACACGGTCTACAGGAGACGGAGCCGGGGCGATTTGTTGGCTCTGCACCTGAGGCTGGGCAGAGGGCTGCATCTGCATGAGCGAGAACATAGCAGCAACTTTGGCTGCATCCCCGCCCGTCGATGCCATAGAAGCGATGGCTGCATACCGAGCCTTGTCCGCTTCCGCTTTGGCTACAGCAATGGTCTGCTCTGAGCGCGTACGGGACTCAATTGCTTCGTAATACGCCTTGTCAGAGGCACAGCCCGTCAAAGCCACTGAACATAGAAGAATGTAAGGCTTCATGGTTACTCCTTAAACGTTTCCGGTGTTGGTGCTCGGGAATGCACGACCTGCGCCCCAGATGATGCGAACTGCCCCTGGACCACC